>Ga0302279_10000848_pt1 | contig 44886 bp, 39 predicted proteins | sample III_Bog_N3_3_FD_194541 | JGI IMG/M metagenome (GOLD analysis project Ga0302279, IMG submission 194541) | Peat permafrost microbial communities from Stordalen Mire near Abisko, Sweden - III_Bog_N3_3 | ecosystem: Environmental > Terrestrial > Soil > Wetlands > Peat | place: Sweden: Abisko... | reverse complement strand
CACGCCGCGACGGCTGCAACGGCTTGAACGCCGCCACCTTCCGCCGCGACCGCGTCCGCCAGCACGTCCGTCCGAACGCCAGTGTCCGCGATATGCGGAGCGCCGAACACGCGGTCCGGGCGAATCACCACCGCATGGTCCTTGCCCCGCGGGAACCACTGGCCGGGCAGGTCGCCCGCGAACACCACGTCGCGGAACAGAGACGGCTCCACGATATTGCGGAACTGCTGTTGGCCCGTCAGTGCATTCACGAGCAGCCCGTCATCGCCCTTCACGTCGCCGCGTTGCTTGAGTTCGAGGAAGACCGACCGGCCATCGGACCGGAATGCCTTGGTCACGAACGGGCTGGCCAGGCCGTAGCGCTCGGTCGCAATTTGGGCGGCCTTCTTGATGGTCGGCAGTCCGAGGCCCTTCTCGCGGAAGGCGCGGACCAGACGCAAGGTCAGTAGCTCTTCGAAGCTCAGGCCCGCTTTGGCCGCCGAAGCTGGCGCCCCCAGACGAACGACAGGCGCCGATGTGCGGCGCTCGCCCTTGTAGGGGTAGACATAACCCCGAACCCAGCGGCGCGCGGTGTTCGCGTCCAGGCCAGCCAGCGTCGCCGCATAGGCCAGCGGGTAGATCGGCGCGATCATGCCTGGCGCGGGCGCATCCATAGGTCGAGTCTAGGCGTTGGCGGCGGTTCGCAACAAGCGGTCTTGGGCGTCGGAACGAGCGGCCAAGCGTCGCCTTCGGGGCTACGCGCGCTCGACTCATGCCGCCTGCGGTGCTCGGGCGTGGTTCAACGCCAGCAGGCGGCCGAGCACTTCGTCGTCGGGCAGGTCGGCGGGCCAGCCGTAGGCGGCGGCGACGGCCTCGTCCAGCGTGCGATGCAGGTTGTCGAGCCAGGTTCCGGCCGGTGTGCCGCGCGTGTTGTAGAGGTTGGTCAGGGTGCGGCCATTGAGGATGGCGGCGGCTTTCTCGTTCTTTGGCACAATGCGGTCGGGGAAGCCGGGGACCACCTCGGGGACGATGTCGATCAGCTCGGGCGGGTTCAGCCAGCGGTCGCGTTTCTCCACGAGGTCGCGCGCGGCGGCGGCGATGCGCTGCGCGGCCGGGTTGTCGGCGTAGCTGGCGGCGGGAAGGTTCGGGGTCAGGCCGTTGGGGAAGGGGAAGGTTTCGAAGGTGGTGCCGGGAGTATATACCGGATCATTCCCGACGCCGTGGTATTGGCAAATCCTGAGTGTCCACAACGTATGAATCGACGAGGACAGAATGCCAAACGCGGTGTCGTCGTCCCGGGCGATAACGACCAAGCGGGTTTCGGGCAGCAGTCCCCGTGCGATCCATACAAAAAACCGGTGCTTGGACACCAGTATGGTCGCGATAAACCTGTCAAGGCTGGTAATCGCGGCACGTAGGTCCGCGCCGGACCGTCGGTGGAGCCACCAGTTTGATGCGGTCCTGCTTTCGCGGTTCGTCGCTTTCCCTGGACGGACATGTTGGCTTACGTGCGCGAATATCTCGGGGTAGCACGCAGCCTCGGCCTCCGAGCAATTGCTGAAGTCTATCAGCCAGCGGTCACGGCGCCTTCCTGCTACGTCGCGACCAGAGATCGCAGGCTTCAAGACCGCCGAATTCGGCATCCCGTTAGGGTTCAGTGGAAACCGCAGCCAGCGGCGGGCCAAGTCTCCATAGACATCGAACGGGCCACCGACTTCTACACCACGGATCGCAATACCGACGTTGCTCGCCAGAACTGTCGTCCGCGTAAGGTCACTGGTGCCGGCGGATAAGTCCGTGTGGATGCTGACAACCGGCAGTCCGTCCAGTCGGGTGAGCGCGTGCTCCGTCCGGTCGAAACATATCAGCGATACGCGTATTTCGGCTCCATCCAGGACCCACGGCTCATCAGCCCAGGCATCGAAGATCGTGCAAGTGCTGACCAGGCTGTCCATTACAAGCCGGTTCGCAACGCCACGAATCATGTTCGTGGCGACCAAGCCGACCTTTCGCTTCGCGTCCTCGACGACAAGACAACGCGCCTTTTCGATCCAGTAGGCGACCAAGTCCGCTGTTGCAGCAACGCTGTCAGTATAAGCGGCTCGTAGCGCCTGAGTGTAGTCTTCGCCGAGGGTTTCCATCATCCACTTGGCGCCCAGAAACGGCGGGTTCCCCACAATCGCGTCCACCTTCGGCCACGCCGCCGCCGACCCGTCCGGGGCCAGTACCGCGTCGCGGCACTCGATCGTGTCGAGGGGACGCAACACCGGATCGGCCGGCGGCGGCAGGCCGTGGCGGCGTGCCCACTGGATATGCCCGATCCACACCGACACGCGCGCCAATTCCGCCGCGAACGGGTTGATCTCGATGCCGAGCACTGCCTCCGGGCCGACCTGCGGGAACTCGCGTTGCAGTCCAGCGCCTCGGCTTCGACCATCGCCTGGTGCTCGATGTCCTTTAGCGCGAGCAGCGACAAATACAGAAAATTCCCGGACCCGCACGCCGGATCGAGCACGCGGAACGCGCGCAACCGATCGAGAAAGCCGCGCAACTCGGTCTCGGCCGCGGCGCGGGCGCGGCGGGCGGCCGGCGTCCCCGCGCGGGCCTCGGCCGCCTTGTCCAATGCGGCGGCGATCCGCGCCTTGGCCGCGTCCCACTCGGCCAGCAGCGGGCGCCGGATCACCGGGTCGATCAGTTTTTCGATCTTGTCGCGGTCGGTGTAATGAGCGCCCAACTGGCTGCGCTTGTCCGGATCGAGCGCCCGCTCGAACAGCGTGCCGAGGATCGACGGGTCAATATCGGCCCAATCCAGCGCCGCGGTGCGGGCAAGCACCCCGACATCGTCGGCATCCAGCGGCAAGGCCGTGTCATCGTCGAACAGCCCGCCGTTGAACCAGGCGACCTGCGTGAAGCCGACGCGGCCGCCTTTGACCGCCATCGCGTGGAACAGCGTCTTGGCGTGGTCCGCGAAGTCCGCGGGCGTTTTGCGTGCGACGGCCAGCATCTGTTCGAACAGGCCGGAGGGCAGCAGGCCGGTGTCGTCGGCAAACAGGCAGAACACCAGCCTGTTCACGAAATGCGCCACGGTCTCCGCGGGGTGGCCGCGGGCGCGCAGCCGCCTGGCCAGCTCGGCGAATTCGGCGGCGGCCTGGGCGGTGAGTGCCTCGCGCGTCTTGCCGGGGCGGAGCGGTTCCGGGTCCGCCAGCACCGACTTCAGCAACTGGCGCCGCGCCGGGTCGGTCAGCTCCGGCAGCAGAACGTCGTGCCGCTCCGAGATCGAGTTGGTCCAGTTGGTGCGGACCACGATCCGGGTGATGTCGGAGACGACCAGGAGCGGCGGGTTGCCGAGCGCGCCGGCATATTGCAGCAACTGTCGCTGTGCCGCGTCGAGGTCCTTGTGCTTGCCTTTATACTCCCAGGCGAAGCAGCCCCGGCGCCAGACATCGGCCCAGCCGTCGCCGCCGGTCGCCTTGGTGGCACCCTTCTCGAACGCGTAGGTCGAGCCGTCCGGGTCGGTGTTCGGCGTCGGCTCGTCCAGCAACTGGCAGAGGTCGATGAAGTGCTCCTGGCAGGCGGCACGCTCGTTGCGTGCGTTGGCCTGCCACTTGGCAATGAACTGTTCCGGCGTCATGATTGGAAGTGTAGGCGGGGGCGGCGGGGAGGGGCAGTGGGGGCGTGTGCCCCCGGGTCTCGCGCTACCTTCCTGCATTGAAACATATTCGGCGAGCGCGTCGGCTCGAAGCTTTCTCGGCCATTCCGGAGTCGGACGACCTGCCAGGACGGAAATCGGCAGGCCGGTCCTTGGCCCGAATCGTCCCCGTTGGGGTTGCCATCTCCGACGCGCCGTTCCAGGTTCCGAAGGACATCCTGCCGCCGAAGGAAAGCGCTTGCGATGGCCGCCTGCGATTGCTTAGCCCGCTCATGAGCCCAGTACCGCATGCTCGGAGGCTTCGGGGCTTGAGCGTTTCCGTTGGGCAACTGATCCGCTGGCTCCTACCAGATGGCCCGAATCGGAGCGGTGCGCAGAGCGAGGAAGGATGGACTTCTCCCCCGGACTGGCCTCCCGATCTGTTTTGCGTTGCCGCTACGCTCGTGGAACAGTCTGGTTGTTATATCGAGCCCGGGTTGCTCTTTAGCCGAGATGACTCCGAGCGCGCGGCAAAGCGCGACCTGGCGGAGCGCGCGCGCGAAGCCGGCCGGGAGTGGCGGGAGACCGGCACTCGGCCGGCAGTCATCAACGCACTTTGGGCCAAGTTGTTGGCAGCCCAAACCGATAAGGTCTGCAGCGGTGTGGACCAAGGAAAGATGTGGAAGCCGGCAGCGCTTCAGCTAATGGCAATCGCCGACGAAGCCTGTAGAGATATAGGCTTTATACCTGACGACAAACCGCCGAATGAGCCTGCTCGTATCGCGTTGGAAGTCTTCGCCGACGTCCAGGGACCCCGACCGCGTAAGCCACCAACGCTACACCTGCCCGCCAGCCTATGCTTCGCGGTCCCGCCCGATGTGGCCTGCGTCTTGCCGAAATCGTTGACGCCGTCAGTAGGCTGTACTCTGCGATCGTTGAGTCTCAATCTTGCGCTGTTACCTGCTCGGGGCGCGGTTGGGGCAGAATGGTATATCTCCACCGGGACCGCCTCAGTCAGCGACAAAACGGCTGCAACGGGGGAGCCATTCAATCTTCTTTTGATCCCATTTCCCTACGAAGTCGGTGCATCTGACTTTTCACCGGCCGGCCCCGCGGCGGGTGGGGGAGCAGATGGCTATTTCTGCCTTCAACAAGGGTGGCTTCCAGACGGACCAACGCGCGATAACAAGGTAGCAGATTTTGTATCTGCACTGGTGCAGCAAGCACAATTAGAAGGAGAAATCGTACATGGCATTATCTTTCCAGAGACCGCCTTGGCCGCGGGAATGGCTTCAAATCTAGCAAGCAAGCTGGCTGGCAAATTTCCGATGGTCGAATTGCTTGTGTGTGGCACTTTATCATCAAACGGGGAGATGGGCCAAAACGAGGCTGCTGTCGTCTTAATTGAGAAAGGAAAGGAGATGGCGACCCTGGTGCAAAAGAAACACCACCGCTGGTGTCTGACGCCATCCCAAATTCGACAATATCGTTTGGAACGAAGTTTGCCAAATGATAATTATTGGGAACGAATCGATGTCTCGGAGAGAATGATACAGTTCGGAGTCAACAGGCGCAATGCTGTTGTTGCCGCGCTTATATGTGAGGATCTGGCAAGATTTGATCCAGTGCTTCCTATAATCAATGCGGTTGGTCCTAATCTCGTCGTGGCTCTTTTGATGGACGGCCCTCAGCTACAAGCGCGGTGGCCCGGCAAGTATGCCACCGTCCTCGCGGATGATCCCGGTTCTTCCGTCCTTACCCTAACAAGCCTTGGCATGTTGAAGCGGTGCCGAAGGCCACACGAATCCGTCAATCGCTGCGTGGCTCTTTGGAAGGACCGGACGGGCGACGCCAAAGAACTGATGCTGCCTGATGGGTCTCACGCGCTGTTGCTATCCATTGCTACGAGTAGGATCAGCCAGAAGACCCTCGATCTGCGCCATGAAGACGGGACTGTCGCTTACACCTTCGCTGGCGTGAGGGACGTGAGCCTTCCGGCTAGCCCAGCGTTTTCCTGGCTGGCGCGATCCGCTGGGAACGCCTAGATTCTGTCGATGGAGGATTCCTAACCATGATCCGGACAGCAAAGAAGTCTCCCATAGCGGCGTCTGTCAGCAAGGCCCTTCGTGAGCGGTCTGCAAAGATGGCCAAGCCTGCCGGCGGGACATCCAAGATGTATTCGCTGGTTCTCGGCAAGACCAAAGGGAGTGGCCGAAAGACGGTGGAGATCAATATCGGCACAAGCGGTAAACTGAAGTCGGTCTCGCTAGCGAAAGGCTAGGTCCGGTGGAGCTTTTTTGCTCTGTGATTCCCTCACAGCCATTTGGAGCTTATACCAATCCGCGAAGTGGCCGACTCCACTTGGGGGGAGGCATCCCTTTGATAAAGCTTGGATTTCGGTCCGCCGACAAGTCGGCTTCAGCGCGGGTTGGTATTAGCAGTTCGTCCGGGAATGGTAGCGGCGGGCGGATTTGAACCACCGACCAAGGGATTATGATTCCCCTGCTCTACCGCTGAGCTACGCCGCCATCCGATCCGCGGAACGGCGCTGATAGCGCCACCGGCCCTGCCGCGTCAACCGCGTCCGGCCGGCGAATGAACCCGCCGCCCAGCACCCGCTCCCCGTCGTAGAACACGCACGCCTGGCCGGGCGCGGGCAAAGCCGGCGCGTCCAGCACCACCTCGGCACCGCCGCCCCCGATCACGCGAAGCCGCGCCGGCTGAGGCGTCTCCCGCGCGCGCAGCTTCACCGTGCAGCGCAGTTCCCCCGCCGGCGCCGGCGCCAGCCAGTTCACCTCGCGCAACCGCACCGACACGGTGCCGGCGTCGCGCGGCCCCACCACCACGCGCCGCCGCGCCGGATCGGTCGCCACCACCACCTGGCGCGCCCCGCCGTCCAGCGCCGCCGCGCCCAGCCGCTTCGCCTGGCCGACGGTGTAGCGCGCAATCCCGTCATGCCGGCCCAGCACGCGCCCGTCGCGGCTGACGATCTCGCCCGGTGCCGCGGCGTCCGGCCGCAGCCGCGCCACCACATCAGCGTAACCACCGCCGCCGAGGCCCCCCGTCGCGCGCCCAGCCCCCCCACCAACCGCCGTCTCCCGCAAACCAGGCGCCACGAAGCAGATGTCCTGGCTATCCGGCTTCGCCGCCACCGGCAGTCCGAGCCGCTCCGCCTCCGCCCGCACCGCCGCCTTGTCCGCCATCCCGCCCAGCGGAAACAGGCTCATGGCAAGCTGCTCGCGCGTGGTGGCGAACAGGAACCAGCTCTGATCGCGCGCCGGATCGACCGCGCGGTGCAGCTCTGGCCCGGCCGGTCCGTCGAGCCGCCGAACGTAGTGGCCGGTGGCCAGCCGCTCCGCCCCCAGCCCGCGCGCCAGAGCCGTCAGGTCGGCGAACTTCACCGTCTGGTTGCAGCGGACGCACGGCACCGGGGTTTCCCCCGCAGCGTAGCTGTCGGCGAAGTCGGCGATCACCGCGGCGGCGAACCGCGCCTCGGCGTCGATCACGTAATGCGGGATGTCCAGGTGGTCGGCGACCCGGCGCGCGTCATGGATGTCCTGCCCGGCGCAGCACGCGCCCTTCCGGGTCGCGCCCCCCCCAGGGGAAATACGCGCGGCGGCCCCATGGTCATAGAGCTGCAACGTCACGCCGATCACCTCGTGGCCGGCCTCGTGCAGCAGCCCGGCCACAGCCGAACTATCGACGCCGCCGGACATGGCGACGACGATGCGCATGCTATCCCTGCATGTTACGGGTGCCGGCGGGCAGCTTCACGACCAGCCCGTCCAGCGCCTCGGTCATGACGATCTGGCAGCCCAGCCGGGAGGTTTCGGTCAGGCCGAACGCCAGGTCCAGCATGTCCTCCTCATCCTCGGTCGGCTTGGCGAGCAGCCGGAACCAGGCGGGGTCCACGATCACATGGCAGGTCGAGCAAGCCAGCGAGCCCTCGCACGCGCCCTCCACATCCACATCATTCTGGTGGGCGATCTCCAGGACCGACAGCCCGAGCGGCGCATCCACTTCACGGCGCGTGCCATCGCGCTCGATGAAAATCATCTTCGGCATCGCTTGTCTATCCGTTACGCAAGTGTGGTGGCGGGCGATCCTGCGTGGGCCGCGATCAGCGCCGCCGCCGCATCATCGATATCGGCCGCGGAGGTAAAGCGTCCCAGCCCGATGCGCAAGCTGCGCCCCGCCGCGTCGTCGGACAGCCCCATGGCGCGCAGGACATAGGACGGCTCGATCTCCGCGGACGCGCAGGCCGAGCCGGTGGAGACGCACAGCGCCGGCGCCCCCGCCATCAGCTCGGCAGCGGGGACAATGGGGAAGGTCAGGTTAAGGTTGCCGGCGATCCGGGCGGCCATGCTGCCATTGACGGTCAGGCCGGGGATGGCCGCGCGCAGCCGGTCGAGCAGGCGGGCGCGCAGGGAGGCCAGCCGTTCGGATTCAGCGATCATCTCGATCCCGGCAATGCGGCAGGCCTCGCCCAGCCCGACGATCAGCGGCGCCGGCAGGGTGCCCGCGCGCAGCCCGCGCTCCTGCCCGCCGCCGGAGAACAGGGGGGTCAGCCGCACCCGAGGCCGGCGCCGGACATACAGGGCGCCGATCCCCTTCGGTCCGTACAGCTTGTGTCCGGACAGCGACAGCAGGTCGATCCGGGATGCCGCAACGTCGATCGGCAGCTTGCCCACGCCCTGGGCGGCATCGGTATGGAACAGCGCCCCCGCCTGTTTGGCGATCGCGGCAAGGGTCGGGATGTCCTGCACCACCCCGGTCTCATTGTTCACCGCCATCACGCTGACCAGCAGCGTTGGCGCGGCCAGTGCGTCACGCAGCCGCTCCGGATCGAGCAGCCCGTCGGAGCGCACCGGCAGAAGAACCGGCTCGAACCCCTCTTCGGCGAGCTCGGCGACACATGCGCGGACACATTTGTGTTCCGTTTCGGGACACACGATCCGGCGGCGCGGATTGCCGGCTTTACTGGCGTGACGAGCGGCCCCTTTTATTGCGATGTTGTTTGATTCGGTCGCGCCCGAGGTGAAAATGACCTCGTTGGCCCCCGCTCCGATCAGTGCGGCGACATGCGCCCGGGCCGTTTCCACTGCAGCTTCCGCATCGGCGCCCATCAGGTGCTCGACGCTGGCCGGGTTCCCGAACCGCTCGGCGAAGAACGGCAGCATCGCAGCCAGGACGCGCGGGTCGCATGGCGTAGTGGCCTGATTGTCAAGGTAAATCAATCGGCTCGGGCGAGGCGGCGTATGGCGCATAGGGTGGATCTGGGCTCAGGCCGCATGCGGTGAAAGGGCGCCCCGCAGCCGCTCCGCCATGCGCGCGTAGGCAGCGGCGAACCGCTCGGCCGCGTCGGGCGGCGCGTTCCAGGGCAGCGACACACGGATCGCCTGGCCGGCAAGCGCCCCCAGCCCCATCGCCGCCAGAACATGGCTGGCCGCCACCTTGCCGGACGAACAGGCCGCCCCAGCGCTGACCGCAACCCCTTGGAGATCCAGCGCAATCACCTGCGCATCCGCCCTGATCCCGGGCAGCGCAAGGGACGTGGTGTTCGCCAGCCGCGCCGCGCCAGCCCCGCACACCAACGCCCCCTGGGCCACGGCTGCAAGCTCGATCGCATCGCGCAGCAGGGCCAGCGGCGAGGAACAGACCGCCTCGCCGGCCGCCATCGGCGCGGCATCGTCCGCCTCCCAGCCGCCCGTATCCGCCGCGGCCGAGATGTCCCCTGCCTCGCGCGTCGTCCCCGCTGCGGGGGTGCCAGCCTGCGTCGCCCTCCAAGCCCCCAATGGCGCGTCGGTGCCCGCTCGCCGTGCCGGCGCATCAGCGCCTCCCTCTTCACGCGCCGCTGCCGCGAAGCCGGCGATCGCGGGCAGGGCAGGGGTTCCACCGCGACGGCCGCGCTCCTGACCGCCGCCAGCGATCAGCGGCGCGATCGCCGAGACTTCGGGCGCCAGCAGGAGTGCTCCTGCGCCGGGCGGGCCACCCATTTTGTGCGAGGACAGCGCCATGCTGTGTGCCCCCAGCGCGGCAAAATCGACCGGAATCCGCCCCGCCGCCTGTACCGCATCGACGTGCAACAGCGCGCCATACCGGCGGCAGAGTGAGGCTACCTCAGCCACCGGCTGCAAGGTGCCGGTCTCGTTATTCGCCAGCATCAGGCAGACCAGCGCCGGACCGCCCTCCGCCAGCAACACCGCCAGGGCGTCCAGCATCACGACCCCCTCGCGGTCCACCGGCAGCACCGCCGCATCGCCGCCGGCCGCGGCGCGGACAGCATCGTGCTCGGTCGCGCCGACAATCACCCGCCGCCCCGGACGCAGCGCATGGACACCCAACGCATCGGCCTCGGTCCCGCCGGAGGTGAACACGACATCGGCCGGCCGGGCGCCGAAGCGTGCAGCCAGCGTCTCCCGTGCATCTTCGATCAGGCGCCGCGCCGCCCGGCCGGCGGCATGCACGGAGGACGGGTTGCCGACAACCTCCAGCGCCGCCAACACGGCGGCGCAAGCTGCCGGCCGCAGCGGCTCCGTGGCGTTCGCGTCCAGATAAAGCATTAGCAGGTCGGGACGAGCTGTCCCGGCCGGGCGGGCAGCCGCACCGCGCGGCCGGCCACGCGTTGCGCCACCACATCCGCGAGCGTCACGCCCTCCAGAAAAAACCGGATCTGCTGGCCCAGCTCCTCCCACAGATCGTGGGTCTGGCAGGGTCCGATGGTCCCGTCGGCGCGGGCCATACAGCCGCCCGCCTCAAGGTCGCAGCGTGTCGTGCGGATCGATTCCTCCACCGCTGCGACGATGTCGGCGACGGCAATCGTGCCGGCGGGGCGAGCCAGGCGGTAGCCGCCGCCAGGTCCGCGCGCGGATGCCACCAGACCGGCCCGGCGCAGCTTGCCGAAGAGCTGTTCGAGATAGGACAGGCTAAGTTGCTGACGAGCTGCGATCTCAGCGAGGCAGACCGGGCCACACAGGCAGCCGTCCGCCTGCCGGGCGGCGAGGTCGGCCATCGCCATCACCGCATAGCGTCCACGGGTCGAGATCTGCATGACCTACTCCGCCGCCGTCTGACTTGACGAAGACTGCCGGGCCAGCCGCGCAACCCGGGCCTCCACCTCATGCAACTCAGTACGCAAATCTTCCAGGTCCCGCATCAGCGGGTCCAGGGCGTCGTCGCAGGGCATGCCATATGGGTCGAAATGCGGCTCGGCAGGCCGCAGGCGCCGGTAGACCGGGCGTGCGGGTATGCCGACCACCGTGGTGTCGGGCGGCACCGGGTCCACAACCACCGAATTCGAGCCGATACGCGCGTTGTCGCCGACCGTGATCGGTCCCAGCACTTTCGCCCCCGCGCCGATAATCACGTTGTTGCCCACCGTCGGATGCCGCTTGCCGGTCATCGTCCGCGCCACGCCGAGCGTCACCTGATGATACAGGTAGCAATCGTCGCCGATTTCCGCCGTTTCCCCGATCACCACGCCCATGCCGTGGTCGATGACCAGCCGCCGTCCCAGCCTGGCGGCCGGGTGGATCTCGATCCCGGTCAGCCATCGTGCGAGATGCGAGGAGAACCGGCCCAGCAGCCAGAACCCACGCCGCCACAGTCCGTGGGACAGCTTGTGCCACATGACGGCGTGAACGCCCGGGTAGCAAAGCAGCACCTCCATCGATGACTTGGCGGCCGGGTCACGCTCCCGGTAAGTTCGTATCGTCTCCCGCAAGAACATGAAAGCCATGCGACAATTCCGTTATGTATGAGCGGCCAATCTTGACTATAGTCCGCCCCTGTCCCGGCGCTCTGAGAGCCTCAGCCCGGGAATGTCGCCCGACGCCGAACGCATGGATGGCAACTTAGCACCCAAGCGGCAGCCGCCGCTCCGCGAAACTAGGTTTTCCGACCCAGGCAGTCAACAAAGTGGCCCGGGTAGGCAATGACGCGGAACTGAACGCTGGGGACTGTGTTCCTGCTATGATCTTTCGCGACAGGACTTGCGGGGCAGGCTTGTGGTTGGCGCGTGAATCGAACGGGGGCCGGCGGAGGGTCGAAGGTCGCAAGGACCATCGATCAGGTTCCGTCGGACAAAAACAGGAACGGGTATAGAATCGCCATGCCTGAGGTGATGTTTGCTGGCCCTGACGGCCGGCTTGAGGGTCGCTACCATCATTCCAAGGACACCGGGGCGCCCGTCGCCCTGGTCCTGCATCCGCATCCTCTGCATGGCGGAACGATGAACAATCGCATCACCTATGCGATGTACCAGTCGTTCCAGCGTCTGGGCTGCTCGGTGATGCGGTTCAACTTCCGCGGGGTCGGACGCAGCCAGGGCCGCTACGACGGCGGCATCGGCGAGATCGGCGACGCCGCCGCGGCGCTCGACTGGATGCAGGCGGTCAACCCGAGCGCGGGCGGCCTGTGGATCGCCGGTTATTCGTTCGGCGCGTTCATCGGCATGCAGCTTCTGATGCGCCGGCCGGAGATCTCCGGCTGGGTCAGCGTCGCGCCACCGGCCAATCACTACGACTTCGGATTCCTGGCGCCGTGTCCATGCGGCGGGCTCATGATCCACGGCGACGTGGACGAGCTGGTTCCGGAGCCCGCCGTGCGAAAGCTCGTGGACAAGCTGAACACCCAGAAGGGCGTGCAAGTGGATTACCGGGTGTTCGCGGGTGCCGACCACGTTTACGCCGACCACGCCGATAAGGTGTCCGACGCGGTGGAAGACCATTGCGGCAAGGCGATCGCCCGCAGGGCAATGGCGCTGGCGGCTGATTAACGGCCAGCCTCCAACCCCCGGTTCCGGGAAGGCGGCGGACGGCGGTCCGCCGCCTTTTTGGTTTCGGGCTTTTTAATTTCGGGGCGGCGGTCGCTCTGAAACACAAGATGTCGTTGACTGACCGCCTGTTCAGGGCCACATTTGGTGCCTGACCACAGGACTCGTTGGGCATGGACGGTGACCTCTTCCGCCACGTTTCGATCGTTGGAAGCTGCCGGTTGCCGGGAGCCGCGTTCGGGGAAGACAAGCTTCCGCCGCGGCAGCTCGACGCCGGCATGGGCGTGGCGGTCGCCCGTCGCACGGTCTTCCGTGCCGACGACGCCGAGAGTTTCGGCAACGTCGCTGACCGGGTGGCGGCGGGCAATGTCTCCCTGCTCGGCCGCGACGATCCGACGACCAGGATCGAGCAGGCGCGGCTGCGCAACGCCATCGCTACCGGCGCGCTGCTGACCTCCGGCCGCCATCTGCAGCACGGCGATGCCGGGCAGGCGGCACGCAACATGGAGCTGTTCACCAACTGCGCCACGGCCGCGGCCTCCTTCGCCAAGTTCTACCTGCTGCTGAACGGCTCGGGGGTTGGCCGGTCGTACGACGACGGGCTGATGGCGGTAGACTGGGCGAACGCGCCGGGGCTGATGCTGTACCTCTCGCCGTCGCATCCCGACTATCCCCGGGACCAAGCGGCGCGGCACCGCTTCGCCGACGAATTCGGCCTGGCTGACGATGCCGCCGTGGACGCTTTTCTGGCGGGCGAGATGCTGACGGACCTCGACCATGCGCCGGATGGGGCGGTTGTCCACCGCATCGCCGACAGCCGGGAGGGCTGGGCCAAGGCGGTGGAAATCCTGGAATCGCTGGCCTTTGCGAAGGCGCGCGGCCAGGTGCTGGTGCTCGATCTCTCCATTGTCCGCCCTTATGGCAGCCCGATTCGCGGCATGCAGGGGCGCCCCGCCTCCGGCCCGGTGTCCCTGCTGCGCGCCTTCATCAACATCCGGCAACAGGTGATCGAGCCTGCCCGGGCGCGCGACCCGGACGGGGACGTGCTGCAGCCCTGGGAGCAGGCGCTGCTGCTTGACCACCACCTGTCGGTCGAGGTGCAGATCGGTGGCGCCCGCCGCGCCGCCCGCATGGCGACCAAGGCCTGGCGCGACCCCGGCGTGCTGCGCTTCATCCGGGCCAAGGAGGCGGGCGGGCTATGGACCGCCAACAATTCCGTCATGGTGGACGCCACGTTCTGGAGTCTGGTGCGCGATGGCGATGCGGCCGATCCGCTCGCCCGTCATGCCGCCGCGGTGTTCGCCGAGGCCACGCGCTGCGCCTATGTCAACGGCGAGCCCGGGTTTATCAACGGCGACCGGCTGGAGGATTTCCGCACGGGCGCGGCGCGCGGGCGGCCGGTGGACAACGAAGGGACCAGCTTCCGCAGCGACCGTTATCAGGTCGATCACGGGGCGTTGATGCTGGGCGAGATCACCCGGCGTGCCGCGGTGGCCGATTTCCCGGTCACCACCAATCCGTGCGGCGAGATCGCCCTGCACGTCACCGGCGGCTATTGCGTCATCGCCGACTTCGCGCCGCTGCTCGCCTGCCCGGTCCCGTTTGACGAAGTCCTGCCCGGAGCGCCGGAGCCGGACGTGGCGGCGCTATGGGACGAGCGGGTGGAGGATTCGGTCCGCCTCGGCATCCGGTTCCTGATGCGCGCCAACACCATGGATAGCCTTTACGCCGATGAGGTGTTGCGGACGAACCGCATGGGCATCGGTCCCACCGGCCTGCACGAATACGCCTGGCTGCGCTTCGGCCTGGGCTTCAACGACCTGCTCGATGAGACGCGCGCCGGACCGTTCTGGGCGATGCTCGACCGGTTGTCCGCGGCGGCGAAGGACGAGGGCGACCTCTATTCGGTGGAGCTGGGGCTGAACCGGCCAGTGACGGTGACGACGGTGAAGCCCGCCGGCACCACCAGCAAGTTGTTCGGCCTGACCGAAGGCGCCCATCTGCCGGCGCGGCACCAATACCTGCGCTGGGTGCAGTTCAGGGGCACGCGTGACCCGGAGACCGGCACCTGGATGCCGAGTTCCGATCCTCTGCTCGCCGACTATGAGGCGCGTGGCTACCCGTTGCGCGAGCTCAAGAGCTTCCAGGGCATGACCATCGTCGGCTTCCCGACGGTGCCGCTGATCATGAAGCTGGGCATGGGCGACGATCTGGTCACCGCGTCCGAGGCAACGCCCCAGCAGCATTATCGCTGGCTGCGTCTGATGGAGCGCTACTGGATCGGGGCGGAACAGGGCAACCAAGTTAGCTATACGCTCAAGCTGTTCACCGACCGGCATGACCTGGATGCGTTCCGCCAGATCGTGCTTGCTGAGCAGCCGGAGGTGCGGTGCTGCGCCGTGTTGCCCACTCGGCCGGATCACGAGCTTGGCTATGAGTATCTGCCCGAGGAGGAAGTGTCGGCGGAGCACTTCGCTGCCATGGTCGCCGCGATCAATGATCCGCACATCCGCGAGGAGGTTGATCTGGCGCACCTGCAATGCGCGAACGGGGTTTGCCCGATCTAAGATTGGGGCTCTGCCCCAAACCCCGCTAAGGGGCGACGCCCCTTAGAACCCACTACTTAAGTGATGGGGGTCTGGGGCCTCAGGCCCCAGCGGGGTCCAGGGGCAGAGCCCCTGGCCTTGCTATCCGTCCACCTGACAGCGGACCGGGTGCGCCGGTCGTCCCCGCGAAGGTGATCGGCAGTCCCGCACTCACCCGAGCGGCGAGATAGCCGAAACACTGCGCCTCCAACGCATCGCCATCCCAGCCGACGGCTTCCACCGGCTCCACCGGGGCGTCGAGCGCCGTCCGCAGCGCGCACATGATTGCCGGGTTGTGCCGTCCGCCGCCGCAGACCAGCCAACGGCGCGGGGGCGCGGGAAAGCGCGCCATCGCCACCGCGCGGGCTGTGAAGGCGGCAAGCGTGGCGGCGCCATCGGGGGTAGATAGTGAATCAACCCCGCTGGCGGCCAGCGCCGCGGCAAAGTCCAGCCGGTCCAGCGACTTGGGCGCGGGGCGCGCGAAAAACGGATGGGCGAGCAGGCGGCCGAGCACGGCCTCGTCCGCCCGTCCGGCCAGTGCCAGTGCTCCGTCGCGGTCGAAGCGCTCGCCGGTGTGCCGCATGGTCCAGTCATCGAGCGGCCCGTTTCCCGGCCCGGTGTCGAATGCCACCAGCCGGTCGGCAGGCCCGATCCAGGTCACGTTGGCGACGCCGCCGATATTCAGCACCGCCAGCGGGCGTTCCAACCCGCGTGCCATCGCTGCATGAAACACCGGGACGAGCGGCGCACCCTGGCCGCCGGCCGCGACGTCCGTCGACCGGAAATCGAACGCCACCGGCAGGCCGATCAGCCGCGCGAGCAGGGGGGCGTCGCCCACCTGCCAGGTCCGCCGGCGGTTGGGCTGATGCAGGATGGTCTGGCCGTGAAAGCCGATCAGGTCCGCCGGGCGGCCGAGCGCCGCGACCGCCCGGGCGTGATAATCGGTCAGCCGGGCGACGGCGCGCGCCAGCATCGGATCGTCCTCGGCCAGCTTCGGCGCTTCGTCCAGAATGATGCGTAGCTCCGACCGCAGCGCGTCGTCGTAGGGGATCGTCAGCGCCGGACCGAGTTCGCCGATTCGCTCGCCGTCGGTGGTCAGCCAGGCGGCATCGACGCCGTCCAGCGAGGTGCCGCTCATCAGCCCGATGGTTCGCAGCATTTGCCCTCGCCTCGCTCTGTGCTAGCCCGACCCGTTCTTGGAATACGGGCGTTGCATCATGCCGAAAAGCGACTTCCTGCAGGAGGCCACCGAGCGGGGCTTCGTCTTCCAGTGCACCGACCTCGATGCGCTGGACGCGGCGCTGTGCGCCGGCCCGGTCTCCGCCTATATCGGCTTCGACTGCACCGCGGATTCGCTGCATGTCGGCAGCCTGCTGCAGATCATGATTCTCCGCCTGTGGCAGCGGCATGGGAATCGTCCGGTGGTGCTGATGGGCGGGGGGACGACGCGCATCGGCGACCCCTCGGGCAAGGACGAGTCGCGGCAGATGCTGTCCGACGAGCAGATCGCCGCCAACATGGCCGGCATCCGCCGCTGCTTCGATCCGTTCCTGCGCTTCGGCACCGGGCCGTCGGACGCGATCATGCTGAACAATGCCGAGTGGCTGGACGCGCTCGGCTTTATTCCGCTGCTGCGCGACGTGGGCACGCATTTCACCATCAACCGCATGCTGACCTTCGACGCGGTGCGGCTGCGGCTGGATCGCGAGCAGCCGCTGACGTTCCTCGAATTCAACTACATGATCCTGCAGAGTTACGATTTCCGCGTGTTGTTCCGCCGGCATGGGGTCACGGTGCAGATCGGCGGGTCCGACCAGTGGGGGAACATCGTCGCCGGCATGGAGTTGGTGCGGCGGACCGACAGCAAGACGGTGCTCGGGCTGACAACGCCGCTGATCACCGCTTCCTCCGGCGCCAAGATGGGCAAGACCGCCAAGGGGGCGGTGTGGCTGACGGCGGATCGGCTGGCGGCCTACGACTACTGGCAGTTCTGGCGCAACACGGAGGATGCCGATGTCGGCCGCTTTCTGCGCCTGTTCACCGACCTGACGCTGGCCGAGATCGCGCGGCTGGAAGCGCTGGGCGGGGCGGAGATCAACGAGGCGAAGAAGCTGCTGGCCACCGAGGCAACGCGGCTCGCGCACGGCGCCGATGCCGCCGTCGCTGCGGCCGAGACGGCACGCCAGGCGTTCGAGCTGGGCGAGGCAGCGGAAACGCTGCCCGGTGTGGACGTGCCGCGTGCGGAACTGGAGGCCGGCATTCCGGCGTTTCGGCTGTTCGTGCTGGCGGGGTTGGTGGCGAGCAACGGCGAGGCTCGCCGGCTGATCCGCGGCGGCGGGGCACGGGTGAACGACCAGCCGGTGCGGGATGAGGGGCACACGGTCTCGGCGGGGGACTTGCAGGACGACGTGATCAAGCTGTCCGCTGGGCGGAAGCACCACCGGCTGGTGCGGGCTATTTAAGGCGATTGTGCACTCGACAACGGTTTCCCTCGAAGAGTTTTGGTTTTGATGGTGAGGTAGCTTTCGAGAGAAAGGGGCTCCCAGCGCTGCGTAACGAAAATGAGGTCGATAGATTTCGCTGGTGACGGCTGTCCCTTCCAGAACTCCGCTTGCTGAACCGACTTGCTGAAGTGCGAAGGCACTCTCGAACGAATCCCCGTCTCCGAGGCGCCGATGTATATCAGAGAGCCGTTTTCTCCATAAATTGCATAGCATCCTGGCCCGTCGTTGACTTCGGTTTGCCACAGCGTCTCCTTGCTGTAAGGACCGCAGATCCTGAACGGCGACAGGGACGGATGTCGCTCGGTTGAGCAGTAGTCTTTGACCAACCGCCGCACTTCCTCGCGCGCGGTCGAGTTTACGATCGGTTCCGCTTCGGCCATTTCTACTCCTCTTATCTTCTGTTTTGTATTTCCTGTCACGCGCCGCTTTCGTTCGGCTCTGCCGTGAATGGTCACGGAATGTAGCTTCGCCTTCGTCACAGCCCACCCGCGGGCCGTCTCCACGAAGCCTCCAGGCGCCAGATCGATACGTCCGAGGAAAAAATGATGCGCCTGGCCCATAAGCAGATTGATGTATCGCCTGGACCCCATCCGTCCGCGCCGTCGGGTTTCTTTGAACGGCTGATAGTCAGTCTTCTTGTCAAAATGGGATATAGCGGCTCGGCTGCCGATACCGGTCGCGCGATTGGACATAGTGGCGATGGCGTCATTGATCAAGATGCGCTCGGGCCCGACCGCAAACGCTATAAGATGGTAACAACATTGGCTCCGGTGCGACCTGGGATTTTTTGGAAGCCTCGACCGTCACTAGGCCGCTAAAGGTCCATTTGTGACAGCCTCAACCTTTTCCGCTCTCAGCAAGGGAAACAGCAGAGTTTGTCGTGGCACCGGGGAGGCACTGAGTGGTCTGAATCCGGCTGGACAGATCGTGAAAATGGGCTACAATGTGGCCCAAGGAGTGCAGCCATGACCGACAATTCAGTCGTCCGCGCCCGCATTGACGAAGCGACCAAGACTGAGGCCGCCGCGGTGCTGGCCGCCATGGGGCTCTCCCTATCCGATGCCTTTCGGCTGCTGCTTAAGCGGGTGGCCGCGGACAAGGCGCTGCCTTTTGAACCCTTGGTGCCGAATGCCGAAACCATCGAGGCCATGAAGGCGGCTCGTCGCGGCGAGGTGGTTACGGCCGGCAAGCCCGGTTCTCTCATCGCGAGCTTGAATGCGGACTGTTAAGTATACCAGCCGCTTCAAGCGGATTACCGAAAAGAAAAAGCCGGACGCCACCCCAAGATGCTGGATTCCCTCCTCATGGAGGTCGTGAACCTGCTCGCATCGGATCAGCCGCTGCCCCGTCGCAACTTCGACCATTCCCTGACCGGTGACTGGAACGATCATCGCGATTGCCACATCAGGCCGGACCTAATTCTGATTTATCGCAAACCGGACGACGACACTCTCGAACTTGTGCGTCTCGGTTCGCACAGCCAGCTTGGCCAGTGATTCTGGCTCGGGGTGGTTCCGGCAACGGTAGCCGAAAGCCCCGAGGACAAGGACCGTCACGGATCGGCAAGCATCCCTTAACCGCGCCACACTAAGCTCCGCGAAATGGACGCGGCATGGTGGCGCACACGGGGGCTGATCGCAGCAAGCCTTGCCGCGCTGTTCGGCTGCGCGGCGGTGGCGCCCGCGCTGTTCTGGCTGTTGCTCGCCGCAGCCCTGGCCGCTGGCGTCGCGTTACTCGCCCTCCGGCACACCGCCACCGCCTGCGCCATGTGGCTGTTGCTCGCCGGCGCCACTCTGGAAATGACACTCGGTGACCTGATCGGACCCGAGGCCTTCCAGCCGACGATTGCGATCGTGAAGGGGGCCGGGCTCGCTCTCGCGGCAGCCTCGGTGCTGCGCTACGGCCCGAGCCTCGACCTGTTCAACCCCGGCATCGCCTTCGTCGTGATCTATCTGGCTGGGATGGTCCACGGGCTGCACCCGAACCTCACCCCATCCGACAGCCTGCGTTCGCTGATTGGTTCTTTCGCGCCCTACGCCTTCTCCTTCAGCCGGCTGTCGCGCGGCTGGGCGCGGGCGATGATCCGCATGACGACCTGGATTCCCCCCATCACCGTGGCCGCGGCGGCGGCGCTCGACATGGCCGGTCTGCACCCGATGTTCGTGGACAGCGGCGGGATGCGCCTGGCCGGGCTTGGGCATCCCGCCTTCCTCGCCGGCTTCTGCCTGACCGCGATCTATGCGTGCCTGATCGAGCTGTATCGCGGCCGCCCGCTGCTCTGGCTGCTCGCGGCAAACGGCACGATCCTGCTGCTGACCGGAGCGCGCGCGCCGACCGCCTATGCCGCCGCCGTCACGATCCTCACGCTGGTCTGCGTCGATACGCCGCAGTTTCCGTGGCGCCGCCGGCTGCCGTTGCTGCTGTTCGGCGCCCTTGCCGGCGCCATGCTCGCTGGTCTGGCCAGCAGCCTGTCCGACTTGCGCCTGTTCGCGCTGCTCGATGGCGAGGCCGCCAACCTCAGCGGGCGCGAACAGCTTTGGCCTCTGTTCGCGGCGGCGGCCGAGGGCAGCCCCTGGGTCGGCTGGGGCGTTGGCGCCGGCAATGCGATCATCCCGCCCGACAGCCTGATCGCCAAACAAATGCACACCTGGGCGGCACACAACGAGTATTTGCGGATGGCAGTGGAGGGCGGTGAACTCGGCCGCGCGCTGCTGATCCTGATGTTCACGCTGTGGGCATGGACTCACACCGCGCGCCTGCGGCCCAGCGAGCGCCGCATCATGCGATTCGTGTTCGCGGCCTTTGCCTGCCACGCCATCACCGACAACGTGCTGATCTCCACCTCGGCCTCGGTGCTGTTCGCTTTCGTCTCCGCCGTGTTTGCGCGCGGCGCATTGGAATCAGGGGCGGCCGTCACGCCAGCCCGCACGCCGCGCTTGCTGGGCGCGGGGCAGGTGGCGTAGGCACGATCAACCAAAACAGAGGAGTGCCGCCTGATGCCGCGTTCGCGCCTCGCCCTGCTCTTGCCGCTTGGACTGATCGCTGCGTTGTCCGCGCACCCGGCGATGGCGAGCGGTCTCGCGCTCGTGATCAACGCCGGCAGTGCGTCGATCAGCGTCGTGGACATGGGGACCGGGCAGGAGGTGCGGCGCATCCCGGTGCTGCGCGAGGCGCACCACTGGGCCCTGTCGCCCGATGGCAAGAGCCTGCTCATCGGCGACACCGGGGGCAACGAGCTGCTGCTGCTCGATCCCGCGACCGGCGCGCTGCAGCGGCGCGTGCCGTGTGCCGATCCGTATCAGCTCGGCTTCAGCCCGAACGGCAAGATGCTGGTCGTGAACGGCCTGGCGCGCAACCAGGTCGACATCTACGACGCCAACCTGCAGTTGGTGAAACGCTTCCCGCTGTCATCGATGCCCAGCCACCTCGCTTATTCGCCGGACTCGCGCCGGGTGTTCGTCACGCTGCAGGGCACCGACCGGTTGGCGGCGATCGACCTCGACACGATGCAAGTGGTCTGGAACGAGAAGGTGGGAAAGACCCCGGCCGGCGTGCTGTGGCATGACGGCAAGCTGCTGGTCGCGAACATGGGCGAGGACTCGATCGCTGTGGTCGATCCCGCCGACGGAAGGGTGATCGGCCATGTCCACACCGGCAAAGGCGCCCACCAGATCTTTCCCGCACCCGACGGCAAGCTGATCTGGGTGAACAACCGCGTGGCGGGCACCACGGTCGCGCTGGATGCCGCGACGCTCGCGCCGGTTCGCAGCTGCAACATTCCCGGCGGCCCCGACGACATCGCCTTCGCGCCGGACGGCAAGCTGTGGATCACTCGCCGCTGGGCGGAGAAGGTGGCGGTGCTGGACCCGGCAACCGGTGACTACGAAACCATCGTGGTGGGCCGCTCGCCGCACGGGATCTACCTCAACCCGCACGGCACCGCGGCGGCAAGCCTGGCGCAACGGTAGCGATGGACCCGTTCGACCTCGCCGCGGGGTGGCTGCAGGAACACCTTCTGATCCCGCTGCTGTATCAGCTCGACATGATGCAGTGGGAGGACACCGCCTACGGCTGGGCGCTGTTTGCCGTCTATGGCGCCGTGCAGGTGGCGGTGACCTTCGCTGTCTGCCTGCCGCTGGAGCGCTGGCGGCCGGTCGAGCGCTGGCCCGACAGCAAGGCGGTGTGGGTCGATGCATTCTACACCGTGGTCTCCCGCGTCGGCGTACTGCCGCTGGTCACCTTCGTGCTGTTCTACCGCGCGCAGGTCGCGCTGAACGGCTGGATGGCGGATCAGGGCTGGGTGCCTCCGACGCTGGAGCGGTTGCTGCCCGGCCTGCTGGGACATCAGGCGCTGGTGTTCGTTTTGTACGCGATCATCCTCGATTTTGCCGACTACTGGCGGCATAGGGTGTCGCATCGAATCGGCTGGTGGTGGGCGCTGCATTCGCTGCACCACGCGCAGCGGCAGATGACGTTCTGGTCGGACGACCGCAACCATCTGCTGGACGACCTGATCTCCTTCGTCTGGTTCGGTGCCGTTGCTCTGCTGATCGGCGTGCCGCCGCTGCAGTTTCCTCTGCTGGTACTGCTGCTGCGCTTCCTGGAGAGCCTGTCGCACGCCAATGTCCGCCTGTCGTTCGGCTGGCTGGGCGAGCGGCTGCTGATCTCGCCAAGCTTCCACCGCGCGCATCACGGGGTCCTGGCCGCCGGCCAACAGAGTTGCAATTACGGCGCGGTGCTGCCCTGGTGGGACATGCTGTTCGGCACGGCGGATTTCTCCCGGTCCTACGTGCGGACCGGCGACCCGTCCGGCGAGGAGGCGTTGCACAGCGGCGGCTATGTGCAGCAACAATGGGCCGGCTTGCGGCGGTTCGCCCGGGCGTTGCGGCCGGGGGCGGTCGTGCGGCGGGCCGGTGCAGCGGCAGAGTGAGGAGAAAGCGATGCCCTGGGATGGCGGCGGCAGGCGATCACGCAACGTGCTGGGCGGCCCGTTGGCAAGCTGCTCGGAACAGCCGGCGACCGGCTTCTTCCGCACCGGATGCTGCGAGACAACGCCGGAGGATGTCGGCAGCCACACGGTCTGCGCCGTGATGACCGCCGAGTTCCTGGCGTTCAGCCGCTCCGCCGGCAACGACCTGTCCACGCCGCGGCCGGAGTTCGGCTTCCCCGGGTTGCAGCCGGGCGATCGCTGGTGCCTGTGCGCGCCGCGCTGGCGGGAAGCGCTGGATGCCGGCGCCGCGCCCCAGGTCGTGCTGGCTGCGACCGAGCAGAGCGCGCTGCTTTACTGCGAGCTTGCCGACCTCAAGCGGTATGCGGTGGATCTGAGCTGATGGCTGGCATCCAGCACCGGCACGGCGGCCGCACTGCGTCCTACACCGTGCCGGTCAACGCTTCCGCTTCGCGGCCAGCGCGGTCTGCAGGGTGGCGAGTGGGAGGAGCAAGGATATTGGCGCATCCAGCAGCCGTTCGGCGCCGTAGCTCGCATACCAGGTCGCCGCGACCTCGATCTTGGCGTCGATCAGCAGCGCAACGCCGCCGACTTCGGTGGCGGCAAGGATGCAGCGCCAGCCGGCAGCGAGCAGCAACTGCCCGCCGAGCCCCTTGCCCTGGACCGAACGGTCTACGGCCAGTCGTCCAAGTCGAAACACCGGCAGGTCGTGCCGCGCCAGTCCGCGCCGGACAATGGACGGTGTGCGCGCATAGTCCACGGAGGCCGGACTGACGCTGTAGAAGCCGAGCATAGCTCGGCTATCGTCGTCGCGGACCGCAACGAAGGTCTTCGCGGCGCCTTGCTCGTGGTTCTGGCGCGCATAGCGGCGGAGAAACTCGTTCAGCGCCGCGTCACCACAATCGAACGCCTGGCGATCGTGGCCTTTGCAGATCGCCTCTTCATGCCAGGCCGGTAGCGTCATATCGCGGGCGGCAGTGCCTCGGCGGCGGCGAGAAGTTTGGCATTCGGTGCTGGCGGGTGTTCCAGCAGCTTCAGCACGCGCAGGCTGTCACGTTCGGAGAGGGGCACGTGCTCGGCTTCGGTGATGATGTCCCTGGCGGCGCGGAGGGCGTTGCCGAGGACGAAATCGGTGAGGTCGGTGTTCTGCAGGGCGACGGCGCGCATCAGCAGCGCCTTCTGGTCAGGGCGAATCCTGAGCGACATCCTGCTGTTGTCGACTGCGGCTCTTGGCATGACGGCCTCCGGTTCGTGCGCATTGAAAGCGTACACCGTGGGGCCGTGGTGTCAAAGGCTCTACATATTGAAGGAATACAGCGGCATATTGAAGGAATACAGCGGCGCAGAGCGCCCCAAGGTCAGGGCTTTCCAGGTGCTTGGGCCGCCGCGATGGCCGCTTCCGACCCAACCCGGTCCTCCGTAGCCGCAACCCAACCTGATTAACGAACCAGACGTCGCCTTCAGGCGTAGTAAAACTTGTCCTTGATTCGCGAAGTCGCGGCAGGTTGCCATCGCCGAAGGTTATTTAATTGGAATTTAGCCTAGCCTAGCCGCCTGTCATTAGAACATAGCCTGTTGGTTAGGGATGGGATGTTCTGAAGTGCTTCATGAGGCCGCAGCGGAACGTGCTGTCGAGTGGAGCGGCGGCAAGCAGGTCCTTGAGGCTGCGCGGCGGCGCCGGCCCGAACTGGGCTTGTAGCAGGGCGCGCGCCGCGGCGGCCCGTCCTGGGTCCGTGAGGGCCACCGCCATAGCCCGGCGTCTTCGCGGCGCACGTTCAATTCCAATCGCTGCAGCCCTCGGCCACGCAGCCGCTTGCGGTGTGCGGCAACAGCGTTTTGCCTTGGCCTTGGTCAAGGCAAACTCCGAAGGGACATTTCTGGAAACATATCCGGTGATGTCGTCGGACGCAAGAGATTGCGGGCCATGTGTCGGGTCGATGAACGCCGCCGTCCAAGCCTTGGTCCGGACACGCGATCGAGGCTTCGACGCGACCGCGCGGCGCCGTCGTCCGCTGGCGTCAAGGTAATGCGTGTCAATGTTGACAGTGTCGCGTCAAACCGCTTCAGACCGGCCGAGGCACGATTTACCCAAAAGTTGCATGTCGATGGTCTAGCCGAATCTTCGAATTGACATGGAAGGATTCGCGCGGTGCGACCTTTGGCGCAAAAAGGGAAATTTCTGAAAGTTTCGTCCACATCGCCGTTGTGACACCCTGTCACGTCAGAGGACAAGTCTGTGACTAACACTTTCACCGGGCCAGCCGCGGGCTTTTGTCAGTAGCACCGCGTGCCGCTGGGCGCTAGACTATGACACCTAGCCGCTCTACGAGGGTTGACGTCGGATGGTTTTCTACGCGTAGGGGGCGAGGCAAAAAATATAATAACATAACAAAACCGCTCGGAGGAAATGGCCATGAAAGCTGCTCTTGTTGTCGCTCTCCTGCTGATTTCTACGCCGGCTTTTATGCGCGCTGCCCACGCTCAAGATGTTCAGGCTGGAGAAGATATATTCGATGGAATGTGCCACGGGTGTCACCTTCACGCAAAGAATAAGAACTATCTAGCTCCATCTCTGTGCGGAGTGGTCGGTCGTCATTCGGCCTCAGTTCCAGGCTTTAACTATTCTGATGCAAATAGGAAATCTGGAATCACATGGACCGAAAATGTCCTATTCAAATATCTGAAGAACCCGCACCTCGTCGTTCCTAACACAAAGATGTCGTTCGATGGGCTGCCTGACGAGAAAATGCGGCGCGACGTGATCGCCTATTTGAAAACTCTACACGACTGATCCCTAGCTAGCAACGGCGGCCGGTCCCGCCAGCACGTTTGCCGGCTGCGCCTGGCCTGAGGGGACGACGCCCTCAGGCCAGGCCGAGCGCCATCCGGAGGTCCGTATCGAGCCACAGGCCCCGTCGCCTTCGCCACCCGCACTGCCGCCGCGATATTGATCCCCGATTGGATCAGCACGTTGAACATATGCACCAGCCTCGGCGTCCGGAATGCGGTCGCGGCCGGAAGCCGGGCGATGACAATCGTGGCTTTACGTTTCGGATGTCGCTTGCGGTGCCGGCTTGGGCGACGCCCTTGGCCGTCCCGGCTTCGCGCGTGCCGTTTTGCCACGGGCAGCCGCGGCGGCCTGCTTCTTCGGTGCTGGCGAGGCAACCTTGGGACGGCGACCGGCAGCGGCCTTGCCCGCCTTCGCCCTGGCGTTGGCCTTCGCGACCTTCTGCTGTTCGCGAGCGTCCTTGATCTGATCTCGAATCGCAGCCAATGCGGCTTTCACCACCGCATCGCGCCGAGGTTCAGGAATGTCGTCGGCCGCGGCGAAGAACGCTTGCACCAGCGTCTTGGTCCCGTTCGGCGCGCGGGTTGTTGCGGTAGCTTTGACGGCCATGGAGTTAACGTCCCTGTTGATGCAGTCGGTGCCGCAATGGCGCGGTTCCCATTCATCCAAGCTTCGCGCGAATCGGGCCGCGCTATGTCCAACCTGAGCAACGAACCATGGGCACTTCTCAACAGCAATACAAGCAGCGCAAAGCGCGACGCGCCGGCGGCGGCTGGCGGGCGAGTTCGCCTCACGCGACTGGCGCCGCCCGATACTCAGTCGGCACTGCGCTGATCGTGCCGGCTGTCATGTCCAGCGCAACGCGGATCCGATTTGCGTTGAATCGCTGACGAGCACGGTCGCTTCAGAAAAGTCGTCGGCCGCGCAGTAAAGACTGGGCGTCGCGATCACCGCAATACCGGCGGCGCGCGCGGCGCGGATGCCGTTCTCGGAATCCTCGACGGCAACAGCGCGCGAGGCCGGCACGCCAAGCGTTTCGAGAGCCGCCACATACACGTCAGGCGCCGGCTTCTTGGCCGGCACCATATCGCCGCAGATGACCGCATCGAACCAGATCATCGCCCTGGCGCCAAGACAGGCTGTGATCAGCGCTTCGACGTTTGTGCGGCTGGTGGTTGTCGCGATGCCAAGAGCGACGCGGCGACGGCGTGCCTCCTGGATCAGCTCCGTGATACCAGGCCTGAATGCAACCTCGCCCGCGATCACGCGTGCGGTGTAGATCTCGGTCTTGCGGGCATGAAGCCGGCCAATCAGGGACGCCGTATCATCACCCACCGGAATCGCCTCGCGTTCGAGGAAATGCCGGATGCGCTCCTTGCCGCCGGTAACCTTGAGCAGCTCGCGATACAGCGCCTGCGACCAATCCCAATCCAGCGCGGCTTCAGCGAACGCCGTGTTGAACGAGAGCCGGTGGGCCTCCTCCGTCTCTGCGAGCGTGCCGTCGACGTCGAATATCAGGGCATCGAGTTGCTTGATCACCGCATTCAATCCTGTTGCGCGCCGCTGTGCGCGTTCGCGTTCATGGTCACGTCCAAATCTGGTTCCCACCCGCTGCGGGCCGACCGCTCGGCGGCGTTGGCGGCAATCTCGAAGCGCTGGCGCAGCCAGGCGTTGGTGACTTGCAACCCAGCCGCGACGTCGCGCGCCCATTGCACGTAATCGAGCCGTCGCTGCTCCGGCCACTCCGCCGGCGGGCTCGACGCCAAAGCGTTCAGGTTGCTGGTCTTGTCGGCCAGCTTCAACAGCGCCGCGCGGGGCGATGCGTGCGGCGCGTGCTCGACCTGCAGGCGCTTGCGCTGCGGCTTCGGCAGTGCCTTGTCATCGGTCACCTCCAGCACAAGAGCGGCCACATCCTCGCCGAACGCTTCGGCGATCACGGCGGGGGCGATCTGCTGGTCCTCGATCGCGTCGTGCAGCAACGCGGCCACCACAAGGTTCACGTCCTCGCCCCCGGTCGCTTCGGCGACCAGACAAGCCACATCCAGCAGGTGGTTCACGTACGGCTCCTGCGCGGCACCCTTCCGCCGCTGGGCGGTGTGCCAGTCCGCCGCCTGGACGGCGGCATTCAAAACCACGGTCAACGGATTCAACCCACACCTCCTGCCTCCTGTCCCGCCAATAGGACAAGACCTCGATATGGGTCGTATCTGGCCGGCATTGCGCAGCGGCGGCGCAGCGCCAAGGTGGCCAAACGCGGCCCAATGCTAGACCCGCCCCAATGATCGGAGTGGCGCCGATCGATCCGGCTCATGCACCCGTGCGCAAAACGGCCCAGCATGCGCGGCCGGACTATGCCCGCCTGCATTCAATTAATTCGACGATATATATCGTCAATTTCCAATCAATAAAAATCTTGGCTCTTGCAGCCAAGGGTTAAGTCTTGCCACCCCGGCTGGGGACGGTGTAGCGCTTGAGTTTGAAGTTCTGTGTCGATGCCATCGTGCCGCGGAGCCAGGTGGCTTTCCCGCGGCGCAGGGCGGTTGCTCGGCCTGAGCTTGCTGGTGAGGCACTGTCTTGTATCGGCCAAAATGCAACGCCTGAGCCATACCGGGGCCTCTCCTGCAACGGCCTCTTCGTTCGAGACTCGGCAGCGGAGGCCAGGGGAAGACGAAGGAGGGAATGTGGGTGGACGCAAGAAGGGAGTACAGATGACGGCTGAACCCCTCCCGGGGTTGACCTCCTGCGACCGGGAGCCCATCCACATCCCTGGCTCGATCCAACCGCACGGCGTGCTGCTGGTGGTTAGCCGCCAGGATCTTGCGGTCCTGCAATTTGCCGGCGACACGCGATTCCTGGTCGGGGTCGAGGCCCGCCGGCTGCCGCAACTGACGCTGTTCAGCTTGTTCGAGCAGCACGTGCTGTTGCCGATTGTCGAGCACCTTCGGACACCGACACAAACCGTCGTTCCCTGCATTTTTCTTGGCATAAATTCGCGCGCCGGTCTGTTGCCGCTGGACGCCACCGTCCATGCCAACGGCAAGATCGCGATCGTCGAGTTGGAACCGGCGCGGCGCAGCAAGGGGACGACAGGCGATCCCCTGTCCCAGGTCAAGTCCATGCTGGCGGCGCTGCATTCGGCCAAGGGTTTCGAGGCTTACTGCCGGGCCGTTGCCGTCCAGGTGCGCGCGATTACCGGCTTCGACCGCGTCATGGTCTATCAATTTCAGTATGATGGCAGTGGCGAGGTGGTGGCCGAGGACAGGACGAACGCCGTCGAGAGCTTTCTTGGCTTGCGCTACCCGGCGTCCGATATTCCCGCACAGGCACGCGAACTGTACCGGCGGAATTGGCTGCGGCTGATCCCCGACGTCGCGTACATGCCGGCGCCGCTCGAAGCGGCTGTAACAGCCTCCATCGGCGGCCCGCCACTCGACATGAGCAACTGCACGTTGCGCAACGTGTCGCCCATACACCGGGAATACCTGCACAACATGGAGGTCAGGGCCTCCATGTCCATCTCCATTGTGATCCGCGACGAGTTGTGGGGCCTGATCGCTTGCCACCATTCCGCCCCGCGCTACGTGGCGGCTGATCTGCGAATTGCCTGCGAGCTTTTTGCCCAGATATTCTCATTGCACCTGGATGCCAAGATCGAGGCGGATGCGTCCCAGCGGCGATTCGCGGCCCGGCGCGTCCTGGAAACGCTGGCCGCCCGCGTGCCATTGGCCAGCGACATCACGACCGGGTTGATGACCGGAGAGGTGACGCTCGTTAACCTGATCCCGGCCGGAGGCGTCGCGACGTGGATCGACGGCAAGCTGCATGTCGCCGGCGCGACACCGCCGCCGGACTTTATCATGAAGCTGGTGGCCTGGCTTAATGGCTTGGCCAAGCCGATCCTGGAGACCTACCAGCTCGGAACCTTGTTTCCACCGGCCCGTGCCCACTCCGCGACGGCAAGCGGCCTGCTGGCCGTCTCGCTGCCGCGCCAAATCACCGACTACGTGATGTGGTTCCGACCCGAGGTCGCGCGCACCGTCACATGGGCGGGCAATCCCGAGAAGATGGTCGGTGACAGGCTGACGCCGCGGACGTCGTTCGAAGCCTGGCAGGAGGAAGTCAGGGAGCAATCGGTCCCCTGGGACGAAGTGGACTGCGAAACGGCCCGCGCCCTGCGCGTGTCGTTGCTGGAAACCGTGCTGCGCCAGGTCGATCTGGCCCGGCGCGAGCGCGATGCCGCGATCAGCTACCAGGACAGGCTGATGGCCGAACTGGATCATCGCGTGAAGAACATCCTGGCTTCCATCCAGGCCATGGTGCGGCAGACCGGAAAGGGAGCAAGCTCGCTGGAAGACTTCACCCAGGCGCTCGAGCAGCGGATACGCGCCATGGCAGACACTCACGGCCTGCTGGCCGCCAACCACTGGCACGGTGCCCGGTTGCGGAGCATGGTGGAGGATGAACTGGCGCCATACCGGGCGGCCAACGGGGGCAACGTCCAACTCTCTGGCGACGATATCATGCTGTCGCCCAAGGCGGCACTTCCGTTCACCCTGGTCCTTCACGAACTCGCCTCCAACGCGGCCAAATATGGTTCGCTGTCCACGCCCGCTGGCTGCGTTCGCGTGAGCTGGCGGCTGGACCCGGGTGATGGCGCTCTCGTGGTGACCTGGAAGGAGCTTCGCGGTCCACCGGTCGCGCCGCCCGCGCGGCGCGGTTTCGGCTCCGTGATCATCGAACGAAGCCTGCGCTACGAACTTGCTGGCGAATGCACCCTGACATTTGCCGCCGACGGTGTCGGCTGCATTATCTCATTGCCATCCGAATATGTTGCCGACGAGAATGGGCTTACTGATCATGACTGACCGACGCGCCCTGGTGGCCGAAGACAGTTTGCTGATCCTGCTCGATCTGGAGGCGGTCCTTGGGCGCCTCGGCATCGGCATCATCGGACCCGCCGCGACCCTTCAGGAGACGCTGGCATTGGCGGAAGCCGATATTGCCGACATCGCCATCCTTGACATCGATCTGAACGGAGAAATGGTGTATCCCGCGGCCGACATTTTGATCGCGCGCGGCGTCCCGGTCATCTTCGCGACCGGCTATGGTGGGGCAGCATTGCCGCGGCAGTACTGGGACGTGCCGCTTCTGCGGAAGCCCTATAAGGATAGCGAGCTGTTGGACCTGGTTGAAAAGGCGTTCGCCCTGTCGCGACGGCACTGGCGGAAGAACCGCGCGGCCACCGCGCGCGTCTGAATGCGGAGCCATTGCGGCGTTGCAGTTGACGGGCCGCATTTGATTGGCCGTGACCAAGTCCGCATTCCTCGCATAGGTATCGGTGGGCGTATAAGGGCTGAGCCAACCGCTATCGCTGCATGCGGCACCGCAAGAGGCGGAAGACGCTTCGCTTTTCCACCCTACGGTGCAGCATTGCTCGGTCCGCCGCGGGTCAGCAAGGCACCGTCGTACTACTCCTGCCGGTAGTTCGGCGCCTCCCGGGTGATCGCCACGTCGTGGACGTGGCTCTCTCGCAGCCCGGCTCCCGTCACCCGCCGGAACCGCGCGTTGCGCTGCATGTCCTCGATGGTCGCGCTGCCGGTGTAACCCATCCCGGCGCGCAGCCCGCCCACAAGCTGGTGCACCACCGCCGCCACCGGCCCCCGGTAGGCGACCCGCCCCTCGACACCCTCCGGCACCAGCTTGAGCTGGTCCTTGATGTCCTGCTGGAAATACCGGTCCGCCGAGCCGCGGGCCATCGCGCCGATACTGCCCATGCCGCGATAGGACTTGTACGAGCGCCCCTGATACAGGAACACCTCGCCAGGCGCCTCGTCCGTGCCGGCCAGCAAGCTGCCCATCATCACCACGTCCGCCCCGGCGGCGATCGCCTTCACGATGTCGCCCGAGGTCCGCATTCCGCCATCGGCGATCGCCGGGACGCCATGCTCCCGGCACGCCGCCGCGCACTCCATCACCGCGGTGAACTGCGGCACCCCCACGCCGGCAACCACCCTTGTCGTGCAGATGCTTCCCGGCCCGATGCCGATCTTCACCGCATCGGCTCCGGCCTCGATCAGTGCCAGCGCACCCTCCGGCGTCGCCACATTCCCGGCCACCACCTGCACCGCGTTGGAGTGCTTCTTGATCGCCTCCACCGCGTCCAGCACGCCGCGCGAGTGCCCGTGCGCGGTGTCCACCACGATCACGTCCACCTCGGCCGCGATCAGCGCCATCGCCCGCGCCGCGCCGTCCGGCCCGACGCCCGTCGCCGCCGCCACCCGCAGCCGCCCCAGCTCGTCCTTGTTCGCCAGCGGATGCGCCTGCGCCTTGTCCATGTCCTTCACGGTGATCAGCCCGACGCAGCGGAACACCTCGTCCACCACCAGCAGCTTCTCGATCCGGTGCCGGTGCAGCAACCGCCTGGCCTCGTCCGGCCCGACATCGGCGGTGACCGTGACGAGGTTCTCCCTCGTCATCAGCTCGTAGACCTTCAGCGACAGGTCGCTGGCGAACCGCACGTCGCGGTTGGTCACGATCCCGACCAGCCGGCCCGTTTCACGCTCCACCACCGGAATGCCGCTGATCTTGTGAGTCGTCATCAGCGTCTTCACGTCGCCCAGAGTCTGGTCCGGATGGATCGTGAGCGGGTTCACCACCATGCCGGACTCGAACTTCTTCACCCGGCGCACCTGCGCGGCCTGTTCCTCGATTGTCAGGTTCTTGTGAATCACGCCCAGGCCGCCGAGCTGGGCCATGGCGATCGCCATCTCGCACTCGGTCACCGTGTCCATCGCCGAGGAAATCAGCGGGATGTTCAGGCCGATCGAACGAGTCAGGCGGGTGCGCGTGTCGGTGGCTGACGGCAGGACCTGGGAATAGGCTGGAATCACCAGCACATCGTCGAATGCCAGGCCGTCTTCAACACGGACGACGTGCGCCGCCGCGGAGCCAAGAGTCTCGAACGCCATGGGCGGGTCCTTCCGCTACCTTGGCGGCCCGAAATAGGCCCACGGGGGGAAAATCGCAAGGAAACAAGGGCGGGGGCTCTGCCCCGCGCCCCGCAAGGGGACAGTGGTCCCCTTGACCCCTCGGGGTTTTTTAGCCGCCGGCCAGGGCGATGCGCGGCTCGGACCTCCGGCGGTAGATCAGCACCGTCGCTACCAGGCTGCACATCGCGGCGAACGACATCCACAGGCTGGGGGCCGCCCGGTCGCCGGTCGCCTGGATCAGCCAGGTCGAAACCGCCGGCGTGAAGCCGCCGAACAGCGCTGTCGCCAGGCTGTATGCCAATGAGAACCCCGCCGTTCGCACGTTCACCGGGACGACCTCGGTCAGCGCTACCACCATCGCGCCGTTGTAGCTTGCGTACAGGAACGACAGCCAGAGCTCCACCAGCAGCATCTTCTGGAACGTCGGACCCGCCACCAGCCACGCCATCGCCGGATACGCCGTCAGGATCGTGAGCACCGTGAAGCCGATCAGCAGCGGCTGACGGCCAACCCGATCCGACGCCGCCCCCATCACCGGCAACCAGGCGAAATTCGACACCCCGACGCAAAACGTCACGATCAGGCTGTCCCGGTCGGTCAGATCCAGCACGCTTCGGCCGAATGTCGGCGTGTAAACGGTGATCAGGTAGAACGACACCGTCGTCATCACCACCAGCATCATTCCGCCGAGCACGATCGCCCAGTGCCCCACGATCGAGCGAACGATCTCGCGCGTGGACGGCCGGTTTTGCCGCGCCAGAAACGCCTCGGTCTCCTGCAGCGACCGGCGGATCACGAACAGAAACGGCACGATCATGCAGCCGATGAAGAACGGAATTCGCCAGCCCCACGCGGCAATCTCGGCGGGCGCAAGCGTCCGGTTGAGCGTGTAGCCGAGCGTCGCGGCGACGATGATCGCAACCTGCTGACTGGCCGATTGCCAACTGACGTAGAACCCCTTGTGCCCTTGCGTCGCCATCTCCGACAGATAGACCGACACGCCGCCAAGCTCGGCGCCGGCGGAAAACCCTTGCAACAACCGGCCGATCAGCACCAGCACCGGTGCCGCCAGCCCGATGGCCGCATAGCCGGGGACCAGGGCGATCAGGATCGTGCCCGTCGCCATGATCGCCAGCGTCGTGATCAGCCCCTTGCGCCGTCCCACCCGGTCCACATAGGCGCCAAGCACGATCGCCCCTAGCGGACGCATCAGAAACCCCGCCCCGAACGTCATGAACGTCAGCATCAGCGAGGAGAACTTGTCGCCGACGGGAAAGAACGCCTCGGAGATGTACGGCGCGTAGAAGCCGAACAGGAAGAAGTCGAACATCTCCAGGAAGTTGCCTGACGTGACCCGGAGAACCGTGGCGGCTTTCGAGTGCCTGACGATCGCCGTCGCCATACCGCCTCCTCCGATATCCCGCAGCCGACCGTCCGGACGCGCGGCGCCAGCGTAGCGCGGAATCCAGCCCGCGCCACGGGGCCGCGAAGCAAGGACACTTGACCGGGAACCCCGACTCTTCTCCGTGACCTCCGTGCCTCCTCCGTGGCCTCCGTGTTGAGACTTGCTTTCCTGGCGCCGTGAAGAAAAGACGAAGAAAAGATAAGGTTCAACACGGAGGACGCGGAGGTCACACGGAGTGCACGGAGAAGAGCGCACCAAGCGGTCACACCATCCCCGGCCCCGCGCCCGCAGCGTTGAATTGACGTGGGACCGCCGGGCTCCTAACGGAAGACCAACGAGTACAGCGGAAGGCGCCTTCGATGTCCGACTGGACCACCAACGATATCCCGGACCAGACCGGCCGGCGTGCCGTCGTCACCGGGCCGAACAGCGGCGTGGGGTATGAGACCTCACTGGCGCTGGCCGGCGCCGGGGCCGAGGTCATCCTGGCGGGGCGCAGCGAACTCAAGGGGCGCGACGCACTCACTCGGATCAGGGGAGTTCACCCGCGGGCGAACATCCGGTTTGAGCTGCTCGACCTGGCGAGCCTTGGGTCCGTGGCCGCCTGTGCGGACCGGCTGGCCGCCGATGGCGCTGCGATCGACTTGCTGGTCAACAATGCCGGCGTCATGGGGCTGCCGGCGCGGCAGACCACCGAAGACGGGTTCGAGCGGCAATTCCAGACCAACTACCTGGGCCACTTTGCGCTGACCGGGCGCCTGCTGCCGCTGCTGCGGCGCGGGCGCGCGCCTCGGGTGGTCAGCCTGGGTAGCCTGGCGGCGCGTCCGGCCGCGATCAACTTCGACGACTTGCAGGGCGAGCGGGCCTACGCGCCGTACCGCGCATATCAGCAGACGAAGCTGGAAACGATGATATTTGCGTTCGAGCTGCAGCGGCGCAGCGATGCGAACGGCTGGGGCCTGCTGAGCAACGCCGCTCATCCGGGATGGGCGATGACCAACATTTTCGCGAACGGCCCCGGGGCGAAGGCGAACAAGCTCATGAGGTGGGTGGCGAAAACGGTGTCGCCGGTGTTCGGCCAGCCCAGTGCGGCCGGTGCGCTGCCGGTGCTGTACGCGGCGACCTCGCCGGACGCCGAGCCGGCCGGCTACTACGGACCGACCGGGTTCATCGAACTGAAGGGACCGCCGGGGGTGGCGAAAGTGCCCACGCAGGCGAACGATCGGGATGTGGCGGCGCGGCTTTGGGAGGTGTCCGAGCAGCTTACCGGGGTGACGTACTAGCTCGGGCGCGCGTGGGGTGGTCTAGCTCGTGCGTGGGCGGGGCGGGGTTGCATTGCTCCGAAAGTCAGCGAGGATCACGGCCAAACCCAAATGCCGAAGGCCGCATAGCCCCCCGCCATCCGATGCGTCCGCACGCTTGACCGGTTAACCCGCCGACGTAAGTACGATCCGACGGAGGAACCAGGAACAAGGGGAAACCCCATGGCTCGGACGGTTGCCGAAGTTATCGTCGCTGCGCTGCAGGCGGCTGGCGTGAAGCATTGCTGGGGCGTGCCCGGCGACACGCTCAACCACGTGACCGACGCAATCCGGCGCAGCGACATCGAATGGGTGCACGTGCGCCACGAAGAAGCCGGCGGGTTCGCGGCCGGCGCGGAGGCGCTGCTCACGGGCAGGCTGACTGCCTGCGCGGGAAGCTGCGGCCCGGGCAGCCTGCACTTCATCAACGGCATCTTCGAATCGCACCGCAACCGAGCTCCGGTGGTGCTGATCGCCAGCCAGGTCACGTCCGACGAACTGGGCTTCGACTTCCCGCAGGAAGTCGATTTTCTCCCGCTGTACAAAGGCTGCAGCGTGTTTTGCGAGGAAATCCGCTCGCCCGCACAGGCCAGGCGCAAGACCGCGATGGCGGCGCAGGCCGCGCTGTCCCGTCGCGGCGTGGCGGTGCTGATCGTGCCGGTGGACGTCTCCAGGGCGCCGGCCCCGGACGAGCCGGACTTCGCCGTGCATATCGCCGCGCCGATGGTGCGCCCGAACGATGCCGAGCTGGACCGCATTGCCGCGGTGCTGAATGCCGGGGAGCGCATTGCGATCTATGGCGGCTCCGGCTGCGAGGGGGCGCACGATGCGGTCGTCGCCCTGGCCGAGCGGTTGAAAGCGCCGGTCGCGCATACCTCGCGGGCGAAGGATTTTCTGGAATACGACAACGCCTGCAATGTCGGGATGACCGGCATCTTCGGCGTCGAGTCAGGCTATCACGCGCTGCAGAGCTGCGACACGCTGCTGCTGCTGGGTTGCGACTTCGCGTGGCGGCAGTTCTATCCGCACCACGCACGCATCGCGCAGATCGACATCGACCCGACGCATTTGGGGCGCCGCCATCCGGTGGAGATCGGCGTCGTCGGCGATGTGCGCGCGAGCCTGGAGGCGCTGCTGCCGCTTCTGCATGCGCGCCAGGACCGGGGATTTCTGGACGACTGCCTGACGCGGCACCGGAACGCGCTGGCCGCGCTGGACAAGCGTGCGACGGTCGGGCGCGGTGGGGCGATCCATCCGCAATATCTCGCACGGCTGATCGACGCGCACGCCACCGACGATGCGGTGTTCACCGCCGATGGCGGGGCCTGCATGGTCTGGGCGCTGCGCCACACGCGGGCCAACGGGCGGCGGCGTACGCTGCTGAGCCTGACGCACGGCACGATGGCCAATGCCATGCCGCAGGCGCTGGGGGCGAAGAAGGCGCTGCCCGACCGGGAAGTGATCGCGTTCAGCGGCGATGGCGGGCTGGCCATGATGCTCGGCGATCTGCTGACCGCGATCCAGGAGTCGATTCCGATCAAGATCGCGCTGTTCAACAACGGCTCGCTCGGGTTTGTGGAGCTGGAGATGAAGGTCGAGGGGCTGCTGGATGCCTACACCGACCTGCACAACCCGGACTTCGCCCGCGTTGCGGAGGCTTGCGGCTTCTGGGCGCGGCGGGTGGAAAAGGCGGAGGAGCTGGAGGCGGCGGTGGTCGCCTGGCTGGCCGAGCCAGGACCGGCGCTGCTGGACGTGACGACGGACCGGATGGAGCTGGTCATGCCGCCGGTGATCGAGGCGAGCGAGGTGTTCGGGACGGCACTTTATTCGGTGAAGGCGCTGCTCGGCGGGCGGGCGGGGGATGTGGCGCGGCTGGTGGGGGAGAATTTGGGGTAGGCGGTAGCGGATGGCCGCTTTGGGTGGGACGCGGACCTAACGGCGGCGAAACTCTGCTCCTCCGGGGGTTGCATGTGGTCGGAGCACGACCGGCCCAAAGTTCGGCAGCGGACGCGATCGGGGGAACGATGAAAGCTCACTGACGATGCCCGCCTTGCTGAGAGCACTTCCCGGTGAACCATCGAACCAAGGAGACTCACAATGGATAGGATCGAAATCTCCGGGGAAATCGACCATCGTCGTCGCCGCTTTCTTGGCAATGTGGCCACTGCGATTGCTGCCGTCCAGCTCGGCTTGACCGGTTTTGCGGACGCCCGACCCGGTAAGACAAAGCCCGTGGATCTGCCAAAAATCAAGCCGGGGACGAACACCACGTTCGCCTCGCTGAAGCAAATCGATGCCGGCGTCCTGAATGTCGGATATGCTGAAGCTGGCCCGGCCGACGGTGCGGCGGTCATTCTGCTGCACGGCTGGCCTTACGACATTCACAGCTATGTCGACGTCGGGCCGCTGCTGGCATCGGCCGGCTACCGGGTGATCATCCCGTATTTGCGTGGCTATGGCACAACGCGATTTCTTTCAGGCGACACGTTCCGGAATGGCCAGCAATCGGTGGTCGCTGTCGATATCGTCGCCTTGATGGATGGACTCAAAATCGAGAAGGCGACCATGGGCGGCTTTGATTGGGGCGCGCGGACCGCCAATATCATAGCGGCGCTTTGGCCGGAGCGCTGCAAGGCCATGGTGTCCGTGAGTGGTTATCTGATCGGCAACCAGGAATCCGGCAAGATACCGTTGCCGCCAAAGGGTGAGCTCGAATGGTGGTACCAATACTATTTTGCCACGGAGCGCGGCCGGGCCGGCTACGACAAATACAGGCACGATTTTGCGAAGCTCATTTGGCAGATTGCCTCGCCGAAGTGGAATTTCGATGATGCCACATACGATCGCACGGCGGCGTCCTTCGAAAACCCCGATCACGTCGCTATCGTCATCCATAATTATCGCTGGCGGCTTGGACTGGCTGTCGGCGAACCGAAATATGACGAGCTGGAAAAGCGACTTGCCGAAGGTCCCGTCATCACCGTGCCCACCATTACCCTTGAGGGCGACGCCAATGGTGCACCGCACGCGGATGCCAGTTCGTATGCCAGGAAATTCTCGGGCAAATACCTGCACCGGATCATCAAGGGCGGCATCGGGCACAACCTTCCCCAGGAAGCCCCGCACGAGTTTGCAGAAGCGATCGTCGAAGTCGCCGAAGTTTGATCGGCGCGCGACTGGCGCAGAACCCATGTTTTGACCCGACGCTTTGGTGGGAGATCAAAAGTCCGGGTGGTCCGTTGTACTTGTCCGCCCAACCCGCACCGTCGCGCCGGCCCCCCTACTTCCCCGCCGGCAGCATATGCGCCAGCGACGTCGCCACCGGGTCGCTGGAAATCCGCAGCACCCCGTCGAACGGGCTGTCCAACTGCAGAATCAGAAAGATCGCACTCCCTATTGCCAGCGAGCACAGCAGAAACGCCGTCACCACCGTCGCATTGCGTGGCGCATTCATCCCGAAACTCACGAAGATCGCGCACACCCAGGACACCAGAATGGCGATGGCGGCGGGCCGCACGCTCCGGCCGCTGCGCTCGATCAGCAGCCAGCGCTGGCGCAGCAGGGAGATGTGCACGTCCAGCGCCTGATCCTGCAGCCATTTCTGTCCCGCATCCACCGGCTGCAACGCCCGGATCGACTCCCGCACGTGTTCCAGCATGGTGCCGATGTGCCGGTTCTCCTGCATGGCCTGGCGCCCATGGGTCTCCGGCCAGACGTCGTGCAGCAGAAATGCGGTGTAGTCGCGCAGCATCCGCCGCGGTTGCAGCGCACCGTCGCCGTAGTCGCGCAGTGTCTCGTCCAGCAGGATCAGGTCCGCGGCATAGGTGCGGATCGCGGAGTCCGTGTTGTCGTAGGCGCTTTTGGCGGTCGCGATCAGCAGGCCCAGCACCAGGGAGGCCAGCACGGACAGCATCCCCGTGCCCAGCCGCACCACGTCCTGCGTCTCCCTGGACAGGTGCGATTTGGGCAGCACGCGGCTCAGCCCGAGCCCCACCATGCCGCCGGCGAACACGCAGGCTGCCACGATCAGGCTTGTCGTCACTGCGTCCATCGGGGCCCCTTTGCTGGTGCGCTGCGCAACTGTGCCGGTCGCGTTACGCTTTTGTCCAGCGATGGGGCGGCGGGGTGGGGGAGCAAGGGAGCCAATGCGACGCCAGAAGAAGGGCGGGATTTGCCCCGCCCTATAAGAACACTAAGTAGCAGTCAGGTATGCACCGGCAGCAGCGTTCGCGTCATATTGTTGAGATTGGCGATTCCGTTGGTGGCGTAGAGGTTCCCGCCAGCCGTGGCGACCTCCTGCACCTGGTAGCCGCCGGTGGTGCGGACCGTATCGATCACCCTGCCATGGGCGTTGAAGATCGCCAGCAGATCGTTGTTGAACGACCAGCTTGCGGCATGCTTCGCCAGCCCCACCAGGTCGATCGTGGTGCCCTCCGGGATTCCGGCCGGCGGCCCCAGATTCTCGTTGGTGATAACGCCATGGAATGTTTTGGGGTGGTTGATTATTAAGACGGCGTCATACGGGTCCAGCTCGACCGTCGTATGATAGCCGATGGGTTGGTTGATCGTCAGAGTGCCTGGATCGACGATGAACCGCATGTGTTCGCCCATTGTGAACCTCCCAACTGACAGTCAAAATTGGCCATAGGCGCTGCCATGTTTGGCTAGCGATCCGTGTATATCATTGAGACAACGGCCAGCGGCGGTCACAAATCGGTCAAAGTTCTGATGCTATATGTTGTAGATTAGACTCGCGAGTCCAGTGCCGAGGGACTTCTCCCGTGGTCGAGCGTCTATAGTGTCCGATTACAAGCCGGCTTGGAGCACCCGCGGCATGGGCTCGGCACCGGGAAGACGTCGCGGGCGCACGGGCGATTGATCGCCGGGATCACGGTCTGGCGGCGTCCCGCAGCTCAGGGTCAGCTTGCCGTGGTGCATCGCCCGCTGGTCCCGGACGATGGCGGTGTGAAGCGACGCGGCCGTCCCGCGCACTTACTCGCTGATATGCGCCAGCGCGTCCCGCAACGGCTCGCTCGACACGGCCAGGTAGCCCCCGAACGGCGAGTCCAGCTCCAGGATCACGAACACCACCGAGGCGATCGACACGGCCCCCAGCGCCAGAATGGTCAACGACAGAGCATTTCGCGGCGCGGTCAGCCCAAAGCTCAAGAACACCACCCCCAGCCAGAAGACCAGCACGATGTAGAAGGGGTTGGCGATCGAGGGGTGCGCTTCCTCGATCAGCTTCCAGCGCTGTTGCGACAACCGATCGAACGTGCTGACGCAATCGGCGGCAAGGCTGCGGTGCACCGTGTCAGGCGGGTCCAGCCGGCGGAGCGAAAACTCGATTTGGGCCAGCATCCTTGTCAGGTCCGTGCTTTCGATCCCCGAATTCAACGGCTTCTTCGGCAGCATCTTCGGATAGAAGTCGCCGGAGGGAGGGATCTCGTCCGTCCAGGTGGTCGCGATGGCGGCCGCGGTATAGACGCGCAGCAGCGCTCGGTCCGACCCGGTGTCGGGTCCGTATTCGCGCAGGCAGCGGTTGAACTCGATCAGTTCCACGGCAAACCCGCGGATATCGGCCTCGACCGTATCGAACGATGATTTCGCCGAGCTGGTCAGCAGCCCCAGCACCAGGGCCGCGAAGGTCACCATCATGGTAACGACAAGCTGCAGCAGCTCGATCGTCTCCCGGCTGCGGTGGCGCTCCGACAGCAGCGGCCGGATCAGTACGGCGGCGCCGGCGCAGGCCATCAGGATCGCGAACAGCAGCAGGGACGATTCCAGCTCGTTCATCGTGAACATCCAAGATGCCGACCCGCGACGTTGCAAGTCCGGTCCGGCGTGGTTGGGGGCGCGCCGCCGATACGGTTGGCGCCACTTCTCGTTTTGTTACCGCGCCCGGAGGCCAGGAATCCATAACCCCGGCCACGCGCGTGGCCGGGTCTGTGACCGTGACAGTTTCGACGACAATTGCCCGATTCGTCCGGAGCCCGTCGGCCGCAGGTGCCTATGGGCGGAACCCGAGCGCAACGACGTATAGCTCGCTGGACTCCTTCCGGCTGGCGGGTGGCTTGGCGTGCCGGACGGTTGCAAAGTGGCGTTTCAGCCGATCCAAAAGCTGCCGCTCGGAGCCGCCCTGGAACACCTTGGCGACGAAGGCGCCGCGCTCGGCCAGCACCTCCAACGCGAATTCCAGCGCCAGTTCCGTCAGCGCCATGATGCGCAGATGGTCGGTCGCGTTGTGGCCCGTGGTGTTCGGGGCCATGTCCGACAGCACTAGGTCCGCCTGCCCGCCGAGCGCCCCCCGCAAGCGTTCCAGCAAGGCAGGATCTGCAAAGTCGCCCTGCAGGATGGTCGCGCCCGGCACCGGTTCCACCGGCAGCAGGTCGATGCCGACAACCTGCGCGGCGCCCTTCTTGACCGCCACCTGCGTCCATCCACCGGGCGCGGCGCCAAGATCCACAACGCGGGAGCCTCGGGCAATCAGGTGGAACCGGTCGTCTAGCTCGATCAGCTTGAACGCCGCGCGCGACCGCCATCCCTGCTGTTTCGCGGCCTGCACATACGGGTCGTTGAGCTGGCGCGCGAGCCAGCGCTGCGACGCGACGCTGCGGCTCTTGGCCGTGCGCACCGGGATAGACAGTCCGCGCGTTCCCGGCGGTCCCTTGCTGGTCATACCGGCAGGCTAACGGGCGGCCGATAGGAGGTCGGCGGGCGCCGGCGATCGCCACGGATCATCCGCAGCAGCATGCCCTCGCGCAGCCCGCGATCCGCCACGACCACCCGAGGTGCGGGCCAAACCCTTGAGATCGCAGCGTAAACCGCGCAGCCAGGCAGCACGTAGTCGGCACGGTCAGGCCCGACGCAGGGATGCGCGGCGAGCCCCTCGCGCCCCAACCGGCGCAGCGTCCCCACCGCCTGGTGAGCCACCTGGCTGGTCAAAGCCTGGCCATCCACCAGAGGCCGGCGGTAGCGCGCCAGCCCCAGGGCCACGCCGGCCAGCGTCGTGACCGTCCCGCTGGTGCCCAGCAGATGGACCCCGCCATGGCGGATTTCGTGCGCAATACAGTGGATGGATTCGAACGCGGCGAGTCGGTCTGCGACATCCTCCACCATCGCCTGGAAGCCGGCGCTCGTGAAGCCTGAAAGTCCAAAGCGCTCGGCCAGCGTCACAACGCCGACTGGCAGGGAGTCGTAGCCGATCAGCTCCGGTTTCCCATCGGTCAGCCGCACCCAGGCGAGCTCCGTCGAGCCCCCGCCGATGTCGAACAGCAGCGCCCGCCGTCCCACCCCGGCGAGCAGCGGGGCACAGCTTTCCAGCGCCAACTCCGCTTCCTCGCGGGTGGAAATCACACCGACCGCAAGTCCGGTCTCGCGCTTCACACGGTCCAGGAACTCGGCGCCATTGGCGGCTCGCCGGCACGCCTCGGTCGCGACGGCGCGCAGCCGGCACAGCGGCCGGCGGGCCAGCCGCGCGGCGCAGGCTTTCAGCGCGTCGATGGCCCGGTCCATCGCCAGGGGGCTCAAACGGCCGGTATCGTGCAGTCCCTCCCCCAGGCGAACGATGCGGCTGAAGCTGTCCAGCACCCGGAAGCCATCGGCCGACGGTACCGCAACCAGCATGCGGCAATTGTTCGTGCCAAGGTCGAGCGCGGCAAACGCCGCCCCCGGGGATCGGCGCTCCTGGCCGATCCGCCGCCGGCCGTTGTCCAGCGTGGCTGGGGACTGCAACTCGCTCATCACGCAACCATAGTCCACTTGTCACGCCGATGCATTCAAGCAGCAAATCGACCCGTCGCGGCGAGCTTGCGGAGATTTCACCCACCCGGCCATAGTCTCGCCTATCCAAACCGCGGAGACCTGCCGTGAGCCTCACCATCCTTGTCACTGGCGCCACCGCCGGTTTCGGCGCTGCCATGACGCGCCGGTTCATCAGGGACGGCCATCGTGTGATCGGCGCGGCGCGGCGGACCGGTCGTCTGGACGCGCTGCGCGCCGAGCTTGGTCCCGCGCTGCTGCCGTTCCCGCTGGACGTCACCGACCTTGCCGCCTGCGACGCGCTGCCGGGCAGCCTGCCCGAGGGCTGGCAGGAGGTGGACGTGCTGGTCAACAACGCGGGCCTCGCGCTCGGCCTGGACCCGGCCCAAAAGGCCAGGCTGGAAGACTGGGACCGGATGCTCGCGACCAACGTCGCCGGACTCATTCACCTGACCCGGGCGCTGTTGCCCGGCATGGTCGAGCGGAACCGCGGGCACGTGGTCAATCTCAGCAGCACCGCCGCCAGCTACCCCTATCCGGGTGGCAATGTTTACGGCGCATCGAAGGCTTTTGTGACGCAGTTCACCTTGAATCTTAAGGCAGACCTTATCGGCACCGGGGTTCGGGTGACCTCGATCGAGCCCGGTCTGGTGGGCGGCACCGAGTTCAGCCAGGTCCGCCTGGGGGATGCGGACAAGGCGGCGGCCGTCTATGCCGGCACCATCCCGCTCAACGCCGACGACATCGCAGAGGCGGCCGCCTGGGTGATCGGCCTGCCGCCGCACGTCAACATCAATCGGATTGAGATGATGCCGACTTGCCAGGCGCCGGGGCCGCTCGCGATCAAGCGGGCCGGCTGACAGCACGCCCCGGCCCCTGTCGCCGCGCGCCTGCTTGCGCGACGCCCGCGCCCGGGGTTACTCCCGCTGAGCCCGACCAGAGGAACCGCCGCAAATGGCCGTCAAGGATGTGAAGAAGGTCGTGCTCGCCTATTCCGGCGGGCTCGATACCAGCGTGATCCTGCGCTGGCTGCAGGTGACCTACCGCTGCGAGGTCGTTACCTTCACAGCCGATCTCGGCCAGGGTGAGGAACTCGGCCCGGCGCGGAAAAAGGCCGAAATGTTCGGCATAAAAGAGATCTTCGTAGACGACCTGCGCGAGACCTTCGTGAAGGACTTCGTCTTCCCGATGTTCCGCGCCAACGCGGTGTACGAGGGCCAGTACCTGCTCGGCACCTCCATCGCCCGCCCGCTGATAGCGCAGCGCCAGATCGAGATCGCCGAGGAGGTCGGGGCAGACGCTGTGGCCCACGGCGCCACCGGCAAGGGCAACGACCAGGTGCGGTTCGAACTGTCCTATTACGCGCTGAACCCCGACATCAAGATCATCTCCCCCTGGCGCGAATGGGACCTTACCAGCCGCACGCGGCTGATCGAGTTCGCGGAACAGAACCAGATCCCCATCGCCAAGGACAAGCGCGGCGAGGCGCCATTCAGTGTGGACGCCAACCTCCTGCACTCGTCGTCCGAGGGGAAGATCCTGGAAGATCCGGCGGTGGAGGCGGACGAGATCGTCTATCAGCGCACCATCCGTCCGGAAGACGCGCCCGACAAAGCCACTGTCATCGCTGTCGATTTCGAGCACGGCGATCCGGTGGCGATCGATGGCGTGCGGCTGTCACCCGCTGCGCTGCTGACCCGGCTGAACGAACTGGGCAAGGCGAACGGCATTGGCCGGCTGGACCTGGTCGAGAACCGGTTCGTCGGCATGAAGTCTCGCGGCGTGTACGAGACCCCCGGCGGCACCATTCTGCTGGTGGCACATCGCTCCATCGAGAGCATCACCCTGGATCGCGAGGCGGCGCATCTAAAGGACAGCCTGATGCCGCGCTACGCCGAGCTGATCTACAACGGCTTCTGGTTCAGCCCGGAGCGGCGGATGCTGCAGGCCTTGATCGATACGAGCCAGAGCTCGGTTAGCGGGCGCGTGCGGCTGAAGCTGTACAAGGGGAACGTTACGTGCATCGGCCGCGAGTCGCCGAACAGCCTGTATTCGATGAAGGTGGTGACCTTCGAGGACGACCAGGGCGCCTATGACCAGTTCGACGCTCAGGGGTTTATCAAGCTGAATGCGCTCCGGCTGCGGCTGGGCGCGCTGGCAGGACGCCGCGGCGGGGCGTTGTAGGACGAGGGGGGCTCTGCCCGGGCGGACCCCCTCGGTCTTAT
>Ga0302279_10000847_pt1 | contig 44905 bp, 36 predicted proteins | sample III_Bog_N3_3_FD_194541 | JGI IMG/M metagenome (GOLD analysis project Ga0302279, IMG submission 194541) | Peat permafrost microbial communities from Stordalen Mire near Abisko, Sweden - III_Bog_N3_3 | ecosystem: Environmental > Terrestrial > Soil > Wetlands > Peat | place: Sweden: Abisko... | reverse complement strand
GTAACTAGCGCCTCCCGTCCTCGCGTGTGGGGAGGGGCCGGGGCGGGCTTCCTCCGCGCGACTACGACGCCGGCGCGCAGACGTACTGCCCGACCGTCGAGCTCCCGAACTGCGCGACCTTCGTGCACGAGTAGCCGCTGCGGCAGGCCGACGCGGCCGGGTTGCACACCGGGAGGCAGTACCCCCCCTGCCCTGCGTAGTTCGCGCAGAACGAGGCCGCGCCCGACGGGACGGCGGGGCAGGTGGACGTGCACGTCGCGGTGCAGAGGCCGCCCGGGTAGTTCGTGGCGCAGAGGCCCCCCGTGTACGCGCAGCTTCCGCTCGTCGTGCAGGCGTCGCCGATCGACGCGGTGGACGCCGGCGTCGAAGCGCCCGTGTAGTGGAACGCCGCGGCGTACTGCGCCCACAAGTTCCAGAAGAGCCAGTTCCCCCCCGCCGCCCCCTCGTTGACGCGCGGTGTGTACTGGTAGAGCGACGCGGTCGAAGCGTCCTTCGGTGTCACTGACACGCCGTCGAGCGTCGTCATCGCCGCGTTCGGCGCCCACCCGCCGTCGGTGTGGCCGTCCGCCGCGATGGCGTGGAGGCTCTCGCGCAGCGCCTCCCCCAGGCAGCTCGCCTGGACGTCGAGCCCGGCGAACGAGGGGTCGCACGAGGTCTGGGTGTCGGGGCAGCCGCAGCCGAACACGTACTCGACCTGGTTGGCGGACGACGGATAGGCCGGGAGGCCGACGAGCCCGCCGTCCATCTCCGCGCGCACGAGGAAGAGGAGCGGGTTGAGCGTGTACTGCTTGGCAGCCGCGATGATCCCGTCGGCCGCGCGGACACCGTTCGACGAGTACGTGTCGAGGAAGCTCGCGTAGCCGTACGGCGTCGACGCGAAGAAGCTCTGGATCTGCGCGCTCGTGATCGTCGCGTCGTCGGTGAACGACGCGAGATTGACGATCTCGTTCGCGCTGAACGGCGTCGCGACCGGCGTGAGGTCCGAAGGCTGGAGGTACGTGCTCTCGACCGGCGACCTGGCGCACGCGACGAACGCCGCTGCCGTGAGCACGAGGATCGACCGCCACGCCTTGCGCTTCATCGACGAGACTGAGCATGCCGCGGTGCACCTCGGCGCGCCAGTGAGCTGCAACTGGACCCCTGCCCCGGTGCTCACTGCGTCGTGATGTTCACTTGCAGCCAGTTCACGCCGTCGCGGTTGTCGTGGACGACGGCCCACAGGGTGTCGCCGCCGCTCGAGGGGGGGGTGTAATTCACGGTGCTCCCCTTCCCCGTGATCTGCCCGGCCGTCGTGTCGTAGAGAAGGCGCGCGGACGAATCGAGGTTGCCGTTGAGGACGTAGTAGTCGACCCACAGCGACTCGTGCAGCGAGTTGCCGCTGGAGTCCTTGGTGAGCGGATCGACCTCCCAGCTCGACAGGGGGACATCGACGTCGAGCGTGATCGCGGGGCACGACACGCCGCACGCGGGGACCGTGATGGCGAGCGCGTTCGGGAGCGCCGTGCCCGCCACGAAGGTCTTGGTCTCGGCGCCGTTGAGCACGAGGCCGTCGATCTCCGGGTTGTGGTTCCGGACAGACTCGTAGACGTACACGCGCGTGAAGCTGATGACGTAGTCGTCGGGCCCGAGCGGGTTGCCGGCGTCGTCCACGCACGCGATGGGCACCTGCTGCGGCCCGGCCGCGGGATTGACGGACGTGATCTGGAGGTGCCCCGCGCACGCCACGTTGAAGGCGATCATGAGCCCGTACGGCGCCGGCGCCCCCTGCACCACCGGGTGCTGGCTGATGACGTCCATCGGAACCGTGAAGGTCAGCGTCGGCGACGGGCTCGGCGCGGACGTCCCCGCGTCGTCGCTCCCCACGCCCGCGTCGCTCCCCGCTTCGCCGGCTTCCGCGCTCCCGTCATTCACGCTCGCATCGCTCGTCGTCGCGTCGCCCACGGCTGCCGCATCGCTCGCCGCCGCGTCGCTGGTCCCCGCGTCGTCGCCGAGGGGCGCCCCCGCGTCGATGACTCCGTTCACGATCCCGCCGCGACCCGAGCTCCCTCCGTCTCCCGACGGCGCGAAGCACTCGTAGTACTCGTCGCTCGCGGGGTTCTCGCAGACCACCGGGATCCAGTAGAGCTGCATCGCCGGCGTCTTCACGAGTCGCCCGTCGACCACGAGCGTCTGCAGCGTCACCGTCTCGCCCGGCTGGGCGTAGATCGCGTCGTTCTCGGCGCGCGAAGCGAGGACACGCACCGACGCGATCTGCTGCTCGGGCGTGAAGCCGCCCGGACCGCAGGCGAGCACGAGGGCGACCGCGGCGGCGATCGAAGCGAGGACGAGGAGGACGGTTCGCGTCTTCATCAGAACTCCGCTCGCATGCCGAGGCTCGGCAGTATCGGCAGGCCCGAGACGTACGACTGCTGCGTGTTGTTGAAGTTCCCGCTCGTCCCTTCGACGTTGGCCTGGTTGTAGACGTTCTGCACGTCGAGGTAGGCCGAGAACTGCCAGGTCTGGAAGCGCCACGTCTTGTCGACGCGGATGTCGAGCTGGTGAAAGACCGGCAAACGTCGCGAGTCGGGGGGGTAGCCGACGGACGCGAGGTACGTCCCGTTGTTGGCGTCGTAGAAGCCGTAGGCGCTCGGCGTGTACGGGTCGCCGCTGACGAGGCGGAAGCGGCCGCCGATCTCCCATCCGCGCCCGAGCCGGTAGCTGCCGATGACGGTGAGAATGTGCGTCTGATCGTACGGGCTGAGGTACTCGGGCTGCCCCGGACCGTTCTGGATCATGCTCCGCGAGAGCGTGTACGCGACCCAGCCGAAGAAGCGCGCGTCGGGTCGCCAGCGGAGCAGTGTCTCGAGGCCGAGCGCGTGCCCCGTCCCCTGGTTCTCCGCGCCGGCGACGATGAGGTCGTCCTCTTGCTTGTACCAACCGTCGATCGAGACATCGACGTTGCGCGTGATCTCCTGCTCGATCCCGACGTCGTACTCGTTCGCTTTCTCCGACCTCACCCCCAGCTGCCCGAACACCTTGTTCGTGTCCTGCGGTTGCGGCGGCTCGTAGTAGACGCCCACGGCCCCCTTCAGCGTCGTCCGCGGGAAGCCGGTCGTGAGGTCCTGGCGCACGAGCAGGCGCGGGGCGAAGTCCCAGTCCTTGGTGTCGTTCGAGTAGTCGAGGCGCGCGCCGGGGACGATGCGCCCCCCCTTCCAAGGCGTCAGCTCGAGGTCGTCGTAGAAGCCGGGGCGATTGATGGCGCCGGTGGCCGTCGTCGCGACGGGGGGCTTGGAGAGGATGGGGCCGGGCGGCGGCTGCCCAGGCGCGTTCCGCACGGGGAGCTGCGCGTTGACGCTGTACGGCTCGTAGAGGAGGTCGAGCCCGAGGTCGTTGATCGCGTTGCGCTCGAGCTTCTGCGCGAGCTCGATGCGCGACGAGATCGGCCACTCGGTGACGTCGAAGTAGATGCTCCCGATGCTGAGCGAGACGAAGTCCTGCCCCGTTGCGGCGACGATCCGCAGCTCGGTGTCGTCGCTGATCTTGTTCCGGTAGCGGACCTGCGCGCGCCAGAACCCCGTGTGCGAGCTGATGCCGCCCGAGAGCTCGGGCTGCTGGGCGCTCACGCTCTTCAAGAGGATCGCGAGCCGGTCGTCGGAGCCGAAGAGCGCGAGGCGGAAGTCCTGCTTCCCCTTGTCCCACGTCTTCTCGAGCATCCCCTGGTAGTCGTAGTAGACGGGCGCCGCGGTGACGCCCGCGCCGGTCGACTCGAGCACCGGCTTCAACCACACGTCGACCCACGAGCGTCGCCCGGCGACGGCGAAGTTCCAGCCGGTGTCGTAGAGCGGCCCCTGCGCCATCACGCGCGCATCGATCAGGTCCACCTGCGCGAGCCCGTGCAGCTTGTCGCTCTTCGGCTCGGCGAGCCCGACATCGACGACGCCGCCGAACCCGCGGCCGTAGCGAGCGCTGAAGTTGCCCGGGTAGAAGTCGATCTTGTTGAGCATCTCGGTGGGGATGACCGAGGAGAGCCCGCCGAAGTGGTAGACGATCGGGATCAGCGTCCCGTCCACGAAGACCTGCGTGTCCTGCGGCGCGGAGCCTCGCACGATGAGGAGCCCCGAGAGCCCGGGAGGGCGCGCGATGCCGGGCAGGTTGAGGAGGCCCTTGAGCGCGTCGCCGTTGGTGCCGGGGATGCGCGAGAGCTCGGCCTGATCGAGGGTGCGAACGGTGACGTCACGCGGTGGCGGCGTCCCCCGGACGTAGACGTCCTCGGCGCCTGCAGCGGCGGGCGTGGGCGTCGTCGGCGTGAGGCGGTCGTTGCTGCTCGCCTCCTCGCCGAAGCGCACGGCCTCGTCCGACTCGTGCGGCGTGAAGCCCGGCGCGGCCACGGTGAGGTGGTACGTCCCGGCGGGGATCGAATCGACCGACCAGCGCCCCGCGGCGTCGGTCATCGTCGTGCGCTCGGCTCCGTCGGCACCGCGCGCGATGATCGAGGCCCGCGCGATGGGCTCGCCGCTCACGCGGAAGACGCGCCCCGAGAGCCGCGCCGCGGGAGGCGCGAATGCGTAGGCGTGCTTCACGCGCGCGGCGATGGGAGTGCCGTCGCGCGTCGCCGGCTCGAACACGAGCCCCTTGGCCGCCTCGAGGGCCGCCTCGTCGAACCCGTGCCCGGCAGGCGACTCCACCCGCGCGTCCTTCACGTTGCCGTCGCGATCGACGTCGACGATGACCGCGACGGTCACCGGTTGATCGATGCCGTCCTTGATCGCCTGCTGCGGATACACCGCGCCCGGATCGGTCTTCAGCTTCGGCGGGACGAGGACCACCTGCTTCGGCGGAGGGGGGGGCTGGTCCTTGGGCGGGACGATGACCGCACCGGACGCCCCCGACGGGAGCGACGCGGCGTTGGCGGGCTCGGTCGTCTGCGCGTGCGCGGTCCGCGCTGCTGCGAGGACCAGCAGGATCGTGACGGCCGCAAGAGGGCCTCGCCCGGGTGCGGTCCACACGAAACGAGGTGCGCGGCGTCGCATCGAGTGAGCTCGGCCGTCATCGTTAGACCGGCGGGCGCTTCACGACAACGAGAACCCGCGGTCAGGTCGCGATGAGCCGCTTTCCGCCCAGCGCCGGCGAGAGGACCCCACGCTCCTCGAACTCCGCCATCATCCGCTCGACCCGCTTGAAATCGAACTCGCGACCGAGGGCGCGGGCGGCGCGCCGAAGGATCTTCCGCTCGGGCGCATCGACCTCTTTGTCGACCGCCGCCGCCACCTCGAGCGCATGCAGGAACGCATCGCGCGAGGCCTCCGGCACCCCCCGCGGCAAACGCTCGGTCCAGTCGAGCTCGTCCTCGACGAAGCGATGGGTGACCGCGTGCCGCGCCTCGAGCGGCAATTTGTGGAGCAGCTTCGCGAGGCACGCGGCCTCCTCGGGGACGAGCTTGCCGTCGGCCGCGAACACGAACCACATCCCCTCGATCAAGAGGTCGAGCGGTTCGCCGTGCAGAAGCTCGACCGCCTGCTCGAAGGTGTCCTTGAACGCGCGCTGGTAGCGGAAGTAGCGACGAACCGTGTGCCCCATCTTGCGCGTGAGCACGACGTTCGTGACCGCCGACGAGACGATCCCGATGAACGGAACGACGTTCCGCATGATGCTCTCGCCGAGCACCATGTGGCCGATCTTCTCCCCCACGTCCTCGCTCTCCACGTGCGTGACCTCGCGCACGAGCTCCTTGCCAGGGTCGCCGCCCGCCTCCGCCTCCTCGTCGTGATCGGACGTGCCGAAAGCGAGCGCGTAGAGGCGCCAGAGGTCCTCTTCGTGCGAAGCGTCGTACTGGATGCCGAAGATCGCCGCGAGGTCGCACGTGAGATCGAGGTGGAGCACCGAGCGATAGAGCATCTCGCCGCCGACGGCGGCCACGGCCACGGGGACGGCCGCGAAGGCGAGCGCCCCTTCCGTCTGCGCCGTGACGAGCGTTGCGCCGGTGGAGACGGAGCCCGAGAGCGCGCCGGAGATGGCGCTCTTGATGCACGCGATCGTGATCGCCCGGTGCGCCCGCGCCGTCGCCCGCGCATCGTCCTGCTCGACGTCGCACGCCTCCCCCGCCACCCGCCTGGCGAGATACCAGCGCGCCAGCCGCGTGAACCACCCGCGCGGCCGCGCCTCGCCCCCTTTGACGCCGATCTCCTCGCCGAGCGATTCGATGCGAACGTCCGCTTCCACGCCGTTGGTTCCTGCTGCTGCCATCGGCTCACCATTCTGTCACAGGCGCGCGCCGCGGAACGCGGCCGACGCACACCATGCCCCGATTGTGAACTTTGTGGCGCGAGGGTGGCGTTTTCGCGGATTTGGGTGATATTGGATCGCTTCTGCGTCGGGTTTTCCCGGCCTTCGAAGAGGAGCGCAATGAAGCTGGTTGGCTTGTTCGTGGCGGGGTTTGCGGCAGGCTGGGTCGTCCGGAGCGCCGTCGATTCGTCACACGATCTCGCCGTCGGGATGATTGCGGGCGCGTACGGCGTCTACGACCGAACCAAGCGTCTCATCGCCATCGAGCGCGAGCACCTCGAAGACCTCGTGGCCGAGGGGAAGGCCCGCTACGAATCCAAGCGCGCGCGCTCCTCGCGCACGGAGGCTTCGGGACCGCGCGTGGCCGAGGTTCCGCGCCCACGCACCGAGCGGGCGGCGTGAGCGGATCGGTCGTTCCTCCGTCGAACGACGCGGAGCCCACCGAAGCGCTCGAGCTGGTGCACCACCACCCCGGGCGTTTGCGCGTGCGGGCCGAGTCGCTCCGCGACGACGAGAAGCGCATCGACCGCGTGAAGAGCGCGCTCGACGGGATGCCGGGGATCACGCGCGTCGTGCACAACGCCGCCACGGGGAGCTTCCTCGTCGAGTACGAGCCGGGGCTGGCGGAGCCGGACGCGCTCGTCGTGCGCATCGCCGAGGTCGCGGGGTTGCTGAGCCCCTTCGATCCCCGGGCGCAGAAGCCCCCGCCGCGCACGTCCATGACGATCATCGACGGCGCGCGTGGGCTCAACGCCGTAGCCAACGAGCTGACGGGCGGGCGCGCGGACCTCCGCGTGGTCGTCCCCGCGGCGCTCGCGGGGCTCGCGGCATACTCCTTCTCGCGCGAGAAGATGCGCCTCCCCCGCTGGGACAACCTGCTGTGGTGGTCGTACTCGATCTTCACGGCGCTCCACTCGCACGAGATCCAGACCGCGACCGGTGAGAAGCCGACGGGCGATGGCGGGGGCCCCATCCCGTGAGCGCGCTCGGCCTCGATCCTTTCCCAGTCGCTCCCGCCCCGGCGAAGAGCGGACCGCTCGATCTCCAGCGGCTCGGCGCCGGACGCGTCCGCATCCACACCGTCGAGGCCGGAGAGCACGCGACGAACGCCGTCCTGGCCTGGCTCGACGCGCATCGCGACGTCGAGGCGGTCGACTACGACCGCGGCACGGGGTCCATCGACGTTCGCTACCGCGAGTCGCGGGCGGGGGCGTTCGTCTGCAGCCTTCGCGATCGACTGTTCACCATCGATCGCCCGCCGCCGCCGCGCGGATTCCGAATCGTGCTCGCGCACGGGATCGCGGGGCGCGCGCGCTTCCGGCTCGACGGGGCGACCGTCGACGAGCTGTGCAGACTCGCGGCCTGGCTGGCCGATCGGCCCGGGGTACAGCGCGCGAATCCGTCGCCCGCGGCCGCGTCGATCCTCGTCTTCTACGACACCGCGATCACCAGCGCCGAGGCGCTGCTCGCCGCGATGGCGGGGAGCGCCCCCGACGAGTGGCCGGAAGCGACTCCTCCTGCGAGCACGAAGCACGGGTGGGCCGCGACGGCGATGAACACGGCGGTGCTCGCCGCGACGGCCAGCGGCCTCGTCCCCCTCCCGGCGGCGGCGGCGATGGTGGCCGTGACGGCGATCCCGCCGGTCCGCCGCGCGTGGTCGGCGATGCGCGAGAAGCGGCTCAGCGTGGACGTGCTCGACGTCGCCGCGATCGGCATCTCGATCGGCACGGGGCAACCGGCGACCGCCGCATTCATCACGTGGCTGCTCGGCATCGGCGACCTCGTGCTGGCGAAGACCCACGACAGCGCTCGCGACGCGATCTCGAAGCTCATGAAGCTCGAAGCCAGCGAGGCGTGGCGCATCGGCCCGAACGACGAGGTCGAACAGGTCCCCGTGAGCCAGCTCGCCGTGGGGGATCGCGTCGTCATCGAGGCGGGCGGGCGGGTACCGGCGGACGGAGTCGTCGTCCGCGGCGTCGCCTCGGTCGACGAGAAGGCGCTGACGGGAGAGTCCATTCCGCAGGAGAAGCGGGCGGGCGCGCGCGTGCTCGCGGCGACCGTGGTCGTCGAAGGGCAGATCGTCGTCGAGGTCGATCGCGTCGGCGGCGACACGACGGCATCGAAGATCGTCCAGATCCTCGAGGGGGCCGGCGCGAAGCCGATGACGCTCCAGCGCGACGCCGAGCGCGTCGCCGATCGACTCGTGCTGCCGACCTTCGGTGTCGCCGGCGGCGCCGCGCTACTGGCCGCGCAGGTCGATCGCATGACGAGCGTGCTCATCACCGACTTCGGCACCGGCATCCGGATCGCCGTCCCGACGAGCGCGCTCACGGCGATGACCCTCGCCGCGCGTGAGGGGGTCCTCGTGAAGGGGGGGCAGTATCTCGAGCGGCTCGCGAAGGCCGACGTCATCATCTTCGACAAGACCGGGACGCTCACGCGCGGCTCGCCCGAGGTGCGCGAGGTGGCGCCGTTCGGAAAGCTCCCGCCGCGCGAGTCGATCGCGCTCGCCGCCGCCGCCGAAGAGCGACAGAAGCACCCCGTGGCCGAGGCGATCCGTGGGTACGCGGCGCGCGAGGGGATCGGGGTCCGCGGCGCGGAGCTCGGGAGCGAGGAGTACGAGATCGGCGTGGGGCTCCGCGCGATGGTGGGCGCGAGGGACGTCCTCATCGGGGGCAAGCGCCTCATGACGGCGCGGGGTGTGTGGCTGGCGCACGCGCGAGAGGTGGTCGAGCGTCACCGGCGCGAAGGCGTGTCGTCGATCTACATCGCCGTCGACGGCACCCTCGAAGCGGTCGTCGCCTACACCGACGCGCCCCGGGACGAGAGCGCAGAGGTCGTTCGAGCGCTCAAGGCCAACGGCCGCCGCGAGGTGGTGCTTCTCTCGGGTGACCAGAGCGGGCCGGTCGAGGCGGTCGGACGCGCGGTGGGCGTCGATCGCGCGATCGGCGACCTGCTCCCCGAGGACAAGGCGCGCCACGTGAAGGAGCTCCAGCGGGCCGGGAAGATCGTGGCGATGGTCGGCGACGGCATCAACGACGCGCCCGCCCTCGCCGTCGCCGACGTCGGAATCTCGCTCGACGGGGGAGCCGAGGTCGCTCTCGAGACCGCGGACGTGCTCCTGCTCGAGGGGGGGCTCTCGAAGCTGCCGCAAGCGTTCGCGATCGCCGATCGCGCCATGAGCCACGTGCGCCGCGGTCTGGGCCTCGTCATCGCGCCGAACGCGGTGGCCATCGCGCTGGGGGCCTTCGGGCTCATCACCCCGGGCGTCGCCGCGCTCGTGAACAACGGGTCGACGGTGGCCGCAGCGCTGGCCGCGGTCTCGCCGCTGATCCTCCGAAGCAGGCGCAAGATAGGATGAGTGACGCGATGAGCGAGGCAGTTCGCAAGCTCCTTGGGCGGACGAGCGTGGTGGCGGGGACGATCGCCGTCGTGCTCTCGCCCATACCGCTGGCCGACGAGATCGCGCTCCTCCCGGTCTTCGCCGTCATGACGTCGCGCATCGGCAAGACGCACCAGCTCGCGTTCAGGGACGTGCCGTGGCGGCCGATCGCCTCCACGACCGTGGCCGCGCTCGCCGCGCGAGCCACCCTGAACCTCGCGGTCTCGTACATTCCGGGCGTCGCCGCCGCGGCCAACGCGGTGAGCGCGGTCACGCTGACGCACATCCTCGGCCGCTACGTCGACGAGGTCTGCACGAGCCCCGCGACCGCGCGCCCGCTCGGCGTCCGCGAGATCGCGGTGAGGATGAAAGACGCCCTCTCCCGCCGCCCGCAGACAGCCTGAGCTTCCGCGCCCGCCGCGCGGCGTTGTATACGCGCGGCACCGTGGCCTCTCGCGTGTCGCACCTCGAACCGATTCTGACCCGCTTGGCGCGACTGCGCGAGCTCGCCCGTCGCCTCGATCCGGCGCTCTATACGCTCTGGGCCGCAGCCTGCACGATCGCATCCGCGCGCTCGTTCTACCTCTACATGCTCAAGCAGACGGGGGGCGAGTGGTCGGCGCCGCTCGACGACGTGTTCATCCACTTCGACTTCGCGCGGTCGACCGCGCGCGGCCACCCCTTCGAGTGGATCGAAGGTAACGGCTACTCGTCGGGCAACACGAGCATCCTCTACCCGTTCGTGCTCGCCGTCGGCTACATCGGCGGCTTCCGCGATCTCCGGCTGATGGCGTGGGCCGCGATCGTGGCCGCCGTCAGCGTGTTCGTGACGTTGCTGGTGGCGCGCCGGATCTTCTTCGCGGGTCCGTCCAGCGACGACGACGGGGCGACGCGTCTCTTCTCGTACCTCCTCCCGCCGATGGTCCTCGGCGTTGGAGCGCTCGACTGGTCGCTCTGGAGCGGCATGGAGGTGGCCTTCTTCCTCGCGGTGTGGTCGCTCGCGCTCGCGGCGTACTTTCGCCTCGGCGAGCGAACGCGCCCGGATCGCGCGCGTGCCCGGGGGGCGTGGGTCCTCGGCCTCTGCGGCGCCGTCCTCGTCCTCACGCGTCCCGAGGCGGTGACCACGATCGCCATCTTCGGCATCGCGGCCGCATTGCCGCGCTGGCGCCTTCACGGAACGCGCCCGGTCGTCGCCGAGCTCGCGCGCATCGGCTCTCCCAGCGTCCTCGTGGTCGCGGCGCAGTCGATCGCCAACCGCGCGCTCACCGGCGAGTGGAGCGCCAACGGCGCGCTCGTGAAGCTGGCCCTCAACAACCCGTACTTCGGCAGGGCCGAGAAGCTCGACGACTACAACTTCAACCTTCACTACGCCGTACTTCGAAACGTCGAGTACCACTTCGCCGACCTCGCGCCGTACGGCGTGATCATTCCCGCGCTCGCCGCTGCCGCCATCGCCGCACCGCGTACACGTCGCATGGCGCTCCTCCTCGGCACGGAGGCCGCCGCGTGGTTGGTGCTCGTGTCGCTCAACGGTCAGGTCCGGTGGCAGAACGAGCGCTACACGATGCCCGCGGTCGCGTGGGTCCTCATGGTTGCCGCGCTCGGCGCTTCGGCGCTCGTTCGCAGCGGCAAGCGCGCCCGCCCCACGTTCGTCGTCATGACGCTTCTCGGCACGGTGCTGGCCCAGCTCTACGGCCTCCTCGTCCGCCCGCCGAACACGGCGGCCACGCTGCAGTACGGCTGGCTCTTCGCCCTCGCCGTCGGAGCCGCGATCGCCCTCGCCCTCCGGCCTCAGGCCGTGCGCGTCCTCGGCGTCGCGGCGGCGCTCGTCCTCGCGCACGAGCATCAAGAGTCGAAGATGCGCGACCAGAAGTGGTTCTTCGGGCGGGCCTCGCGAAACATCCGCGACCAGCACGTCGTCACTGGCCGCTGGCTCAAGACCACGCCGCTGCCGCTCGTCCCTCTACGCGATGGCTACTGGGGGAACGCGCTCGCGAAGCGGGTCCTGCTCGGCGACGCCGGTGCCATCCCCTATGCGGCGGACATCCCGGCGCTCGACATCATCGGCCTCGGGGGCTTCCACTCGTTCCCCTTCGCGCGCGCCGGCATCAACAGACTCGCGTCGACGATCGAGCTGATGGAGTACGTCCCTCCGAACGAGCGCCCCGACGTGATGGCGATCTACCCGAGCTGGTGGGGGATCCTGCCGACGTGGTTCTCGAGCGGCGTGCTCGCGCGCATCCCGGTCGAGGGGAACGTCATCTGCGGCGGGTACGAGGACGTCGTCTATCGCGCCGACTGGCACCTGCTGGGCACGGGCAACGATCCGCGCCTCGCGCCCCAGGGCGAGGCGGTTCGCGACGAGCTCGACGCCGCAGACATCCTGAGCGAGAAGCGCCACGCCTACGTATCGGCGCAGCCGGAGGGGGGATACACCGAGCTCAAGGTGCTGGCCGATCCCGCCGATCCGACGCTCGACATGCTCGACGGCGGGCGGCGCATGATGGGGGGACAGCGCGAGCGGTTCGTCCTTCGGAAGCTCGATCCGAATCGCGCGGCGCACCTCGTCGTGCGATCGGCGCCGGAGAGGGAGAGCTCGGTGCGCGTCGTCATCGACGGCGCGGAGATCGCGCGCGTGCCGTTCGAGGCGAGCGAGGCGTGGGTCGAGCGGGTCGTGGCGATTCCGGCCCTCAGTGTGAAGGAGTCGATCGAGGTCACGCTCCTCAACGACGGCCCCGGCGACTTCCTCGACTACCACGTGTGGATCACCCAGTAGATGCCGCGGTGGCTCGGGTTCATCGGCCCCTGGGGGGCGCCGCCCGACGGCCCGGCGTGGGGGGCGGTCGTGTGCGCAGTCGTCGCCGTGGCGCTCGCATGCGCCCCGGCAAACGTCGCTTCGACGTTCATGAAGCGCGTGGGCTCGCGCACGTTCGTCACGCTCTGCGCGTTCGCGGCCGCGCTGCTGTCGCTCGGGTACGTCGCGTACTACCTGCGCGGTGGGCCGCGAATCGTCGATGCGACGACGTACTTCCTGCAGGGGCGCGCCCTCTCCGAGGGGCACTTCGCCTGGCAGATTCCGGAGCCGACGGCGAGCTTCCGCGGGCGGTTCCTCGTCTCTCACGACGACGCGCATCGCGGCGCGACGATCGCCGGGATCTTCCCCCCCGGCTATCCGCTGCTCCTCTCGCTGGGCTTCGCGGTGGGCGCACCGCTGGCGGTCGGCCCCGCGCTCGCCGCGGGGATCGTCGTGGCGACGTTCCTGCTCGCGCGCGAGCTGGCGCGTGAGGCGCAGCTGGATCGCGTGTCGTCGGAGGGGGTGGCGCGGCTCGCTGCGGTTCTCTCGGTCGTTTCCGCCGCGCTCCGCTACCACACGGCCGACACGATGGCTCATGGCGCGTGTGCGCTCGCGTTCACGTGCGCACTGCTCGCGGCGCTACGGGCGCGCGGGACGAAACGCGGCGCAGCAGAAGGCGCGTCCCCCTGGATGTTCCTGCTCTCGGGCGCCGCGCTCGGGTTCGTCGTGGCGACGCGCTTCGCCTCCGCCCTCGCCCTCGGCGCCGTGCTCGTCTGGCTCGCCTTCCGCGCGAGCTCGCGCGCGACCGCACTCGTCGCCTGCCTCCTCGGCACGCTCCCCGGCGTCGCGCTTCTTCTCGTCGCGCAGTACGCGTCGACCGGCGACGCCTTCGCGACGACCCAGCGCGCCTACTACGCCACCAGCGACGGCCCCCCCGGATGCTTCCGCTACGGCTTCGGCGCGGGCGTCGGCTGCCTCTTCGAGCACGGCGACTTCGTCCACGCGCGCCTCGCGGACGGCTACGGCGCGCTCGCTGCGCTCGGTACGACCGCGCGCCGACTTGGCCACCATTTCGCCGACATCGCCAACTTCGGCCCGCTCGCGCTCGTCGCGTTCTTCGCCGCGTGGCGAGCGGCCTGGAGGACGCGCGGCGTGCGCGCCTGCCTCGCTCTGCTCGTCGCCATCGTCGTCGCCTACGTCCCCTTCTACTTCGACGGTGACTACCCGGGCGGAGGCGCTCGCTTGTTCGCCGAGGCGCTCCCCGTCGAGCACGTGCTGCTCGCCCTCGGCGTCGCTCGCGTCGGCCTCCGTCTTCGCGTCCCCCTGCGACGGCTCGCCCCCGTCGTCGTCGCGGTCGCCTCGCTCGGCTTCGCGGTCCACATGGCGTACGCGCACGAGCAGCTCCGCACGCGCGACGGCGGCCACCCGATGTTCGACCCGGAGGTTCTCGCGCATGCGCACGTCCCTCCCACGGCGAAAGGACACGCCGCTGCCGGTGGCGCCCCCGCCCTGCTCTTCGTGGAGACGGACCACGGATTCAGTCTCGCCCACGATCCCGAAGCCATCGACCGGGCAGCGCGGGGAGAGACCGACGAGACGGGCAGGCTCCTCGTGGCGCGCTCGCGCGGCGACGATCACGATCGTCTCGTTTACGAGCGCCTCGGTGGTCCGTCCGCGTGGATCTACCGGTACCGCGAGCCGCCTGCGAAGGCTGGCGCTCCCGAAACGGGAGGGGCACGCGAAGCCGAGAGCTCGGTCGAGCCGTGGCTTCCGCAGCCCGGATGGGGGCACGGCGCCGAGACCTGGCGCTTCGAGTCGGAGAACGAGTGGCCGCCGCTCGCACAACGTGGCGACGCTTGGGCCGAGCCCACCTGGGCCAGCGACACGTGCGCGTCCCCTCCGGCGGCCGGGCGCGTGCTCACGATTCACTCGTCCGGCAAGGGGCCGGAGGCCGAAGGGACCGTCGCCATCGCCCTGCCGATCCCGCGCGCGGGACGGTGGCGCGTGACGCCGCGCATCCTGGTGCAGGGGGACCAGAGCGCCGGCACCGTCGACCTATTGGCGGCGGGTGGGCGACTCCTCCTGCGCTGGGATCTCGAGGCGGGCGCGGGGCCAGGCGCAGCAGGTGCGACCTGCGCCGACCTGATGACCCGCGTCATCGAAGTCGCGGGCGCCGACGAGCTCACACTGGCCATTCACGTCAAGGGTCCTGGGGCAACCCGCCTCGATCGGGTCATCCTCACGACTGACCCCCGTTGACGGGCCATTTGTACGGATGTTACGGCTCAAAGGTGGGCTTCGGGGTGGGGACAGTCGCGGCGAGGACCGGTCATGACGAAGAGTGAGCTGATCGACGCGATGGCGGCGCGAGGCGAGCTGACGAAGGCGCGCGCCGAACTGGTGGTCAATTGCGTGTTCGACGCGATGACCGAAGCGCTACAGCGTGGCGAGGGGATCGAGATACGCGGGTTCGGCAGCTTTACGGTTCGTCCGTACAAGCCGTACTCGGGTCGCAATCCCCGGACGGGTGCACCCGTGCCCGTACCTGCCAAGCGCTTGCCGTTCTTCAAGGTCGGCAAGGAGCTGAAGGAGCTCGTGAACGATTCGCGTCACTTCGCGATCACGGGCGGCGACGACTCGGACGACTGAGCCGCAGCGATTGGGCCGCGCGTCCGCGCTTTCTGCTAGATCGCGCACCATGGTCCGCTTCCCCCCCGTCGCCGAACAGCTGGCGCTCCTCTCGCGCGGCGTCGTCGACCTGCACGTTCGTGCCGAGCTCGAAGAGCGCCTCACGAAGTCCCTGGAGACCGGCGTTCCGCTGCGCGTGAAGGCGGGCTTCGATCCCACGCGCCCCGATCTCCACATCGGCCACGCGGTGCTGATGCAGAAGATGCGGCAGTTCCAGGTGCTCGGGCACCAGGTGATCTTTCTCGTCGGCGGCTTCACCGCGATGATCGGCGACCCGACCGGACAGAACGAAGCGCGGCCGCGCCTCACCCGCGAAGAGGTCGATGCCGCGGCGCAGACGTACCTCGATCAAGCGTTCCTCATCCTCGACAAGAGCGTGACGGAGGTCGTGAACAACCACGACTGGCTCGGCGCGCTGACGCCGTCGCAGTTCGTCGAGCTGATGGCGAAGGTCACCGTCTCGCGGATGCTCGAGCGAAACGACTTCGCCGAGCGCTTCGCGGCGCACCGTCCGATCTACCAGCACGAGTTCCTCTACCCGCTCGCGCAGGCGTACGACTCGGTCGCCATCAAGGCGGACATCGAGCTCGGCGGCACCGATCAGCTCTTCAACCTCCTCATGGGGCGCGACCTCATGGAGAAGTACGGGATGCGCGGGCAGATGGTGATGACCACGCCCCTCCTCGAAGGCATCGACGCGAAGATCGTCGAGCGCGACGGCAAGCGCGTCGTCGTCGGCAAGAAGATGAGCAAGAGCGCCGACAACTACGTCGGTATCCGCGAGAAGCCGATCGATCAGTACCGCAAGATCATGCAGGTCGATGACGAGGTCATCTGGCGCTACTTCGAGCTGCTGTCGGCCAAATCGAACGAAGAGATCGCCGAGCTGCGAAAGAAGTACGTGGGGGGCGATCCGCGCGAGGCCAAGGGGATCTTCGCCAAGGAGATCATCACGCGCTTCCACGACGCCGCCGCGGCCGAGCACGCGGAGGCGGAGTTCCGCAAAGCGTACACGGCCGACGCAATTCCGGACGACGTGCCGACGATCGCCGTGCCGACCGATCAAGCGACGATTCCGATCTACGTGGCGCTCAAGATCGCGAACCTGGTGACGTCCTCTTCTGACGGAATGCGACTCGTAGAGCAGGGCGGCGTGGAGCTCGATCGCGCGCGCGTGAGCGACCCGAAGACCAAGCTCGAGCGCGGGAAGAAGTACCTCGTCCGCGTGGGGTCGAAGAATCGGAAGTTCGCGTATCTGGTGGTTGGATCGTGAGGCTGGGTCGCGCGGCGCTGCTTTGCGTCGCGCTCCTCGGCTGCGGCGCGGCGGAGGAGCCGCGCCCCTCGGCGCCTTCCGGTCCGCCGCTCCATCTCGCGCCGGCAACGGACCTCGCGCAGGGGGCGGAGCTCTTCTGGCTGATGGACCTCGCCCCGCGCGCTCTCGCTGCGCACACGGACCTGTTGCCGTCGGTCGACGCACTGCTGTCGAGCGCGCAGATCGCGTCGATCGCCTCGCGGTACGGCGGCGTGGATCTGCTGTCGCTGGAGGAGCTCGTGATCGCGTCGTACGCGAGCCCCCAGGGAGAGACGATGCTCTACCTCGTGCGCGGGGCGGTCTCGCCGGAGAAGGTCGAGGCGTCGTTTCGCGCACGCGCCGAGACCATCGGGGGGCGCGCGGTCGATCGCGACACGAAGACGAACGCGATCGTTCGCCTGTGGGGGACGGTCCAGGGCGATCGCGTGCAGGTGGCTACCTTTGGTCGCCAGGTCGCGGCACTCGAGATCGGACGGTTCGGCCCCCTCCGCGTGGCCGAGCTGTTCGCGCAGGAGCGACTGAAGCGCGCGGAGCCGGCGCTGCGAATCGGGCCGCTTCCGAGGGTGGCGGAGCTTCTCCGGGACCCTGGCCCCGACGATCCGCCGCTGCGCGCGTTCGCGCTGGGGCCGTTCGAGGGGGAGTCCGCCAAGGCGCTGGGGGGGCTCCTCGCGGCGAGCACGGCCGTCGGCGTGAGCGCCCGGCCGATCGAGTTCAAGGGGCACCCGGCGCTCGATTGCACGATCGTCCTGGCCGGGGGCTGGGGCGCCAAGGCGAGCGACGCCGCCGAGCACCTCCGTGCCGCGTTCGACGCCCTCTCCGCCACCGGTTTGTCACGCTTGGCAGGCCTCGACCGCCCGCTCGAACCGGTGCGGGTCGATGCCGTGCCGGACGCCCTCCGCCTCCGAGTCGTCCTCGACGCGGTAACCCTCGCGCGCGGCGCCCGGGCGGCCATGGGGGCGGAAATCAGCGAAATCATGTCTTATTGACGGCCTCAACGGTGCGCTTCATGCGCCTGGGCACGTGGCCGGGGGGGGTCCGCCGCGCTATGCTGACCTTCACGCATTGACGCACGCCGCCTCCGCGGTGTAGTCCCGCCACCCCGTTTCGAACCTAATAAAAATGACCCGTCCCGCCCGCGGCGCAGCCCCCTCTCAGCCCCCCTCCTACGCCCCCCCGATGACCCCTCGGTTGCCGGCGTCCGAGGAGCCGTTCGTCGTCGGCGACAAGGCCGTCCATCCATCCCACGGTGTCGGCGAGGTCACAGCCATCGAGAGCCGTGAAATCGGCGGAACTCGTGGGGATTTTTACATTCTGCGCATCCTGGACAACGCGATGAAGGTCATGGTTCCGACCACGGCCGTCATGCAGGTCGGGCTCCGCAAGGTGATGAGCCCCAAGGAAGCCGAGAAGGTGCTCGAGACCATGACGAAGCGGGAGGTCGCGGTCGATCTCCAGCCGTGGTCGCGCCGTTTCCGCGCCTACACCGAGATGATCAAGAGCGGCTCGCCGCACGAAATCGCCAAGGTGCTCCGCGACATGCACCGGCTCAAGTTCGACAAGGAGCTCTCGTTCGGCGAGCGCCGCCTGCTCGATCAGGCCAAGGGGCTCCTGTTCAAGGAGCTCGCGCTGGCGACGAAGGTGACCGAGGCCGAGATGGCCGCGCGCGTCGCCGAGATCTTCAAGGTCTAGCGCTTCTTCTTCGTCGGCCTCGCGCACCGCGTAGACTCAGCCACGTGCGGTGCCCGCGGCACGATCTCGCCATGTCCCCTGACGGGACGTGCGTGCGTTGCCGTCGGGAAGCCGAGGACGCTTCGGCCGGCGAGGAAGCGACGCGGGTGCGTGCGCGTCAGCGGATGGTCGCGACGGGAACGGTGGCCGCGGCGCTGATCGCGGCAGCCGTTGGCTTCGCGATCGAGTGGCGGGGGCGCCCCGTGCACGCGCCTGCGGCTGCAGCTCCAGCGTCGGCGGCTCCCGCGGCGCCTTCGAGCGCGACTCCGCTGGTCCCGATGGAACCCGCGAAGGTCGCGGCCGATCCGTCGGTCCACGCGGCAGAAGGGGCGATGACTCCGCTCGAGAAGACGATGCGCGCCGTTCCGATCACGATGTACGGCCGCGATTCCTCCGACTGCACGCGGGCGCGGACTTGGCTCGCGAGCGGGGGCTACACGTTCAAGGAGCGCAACGTCGACGCCGACCCGACGGCGCAGGCTTCGTGGAAGAAGATCGCGCCGGACGGCGTCGTCCCTGCGTTCGACGTCGAGGGGCAGACGTTCGCCGGGTTCGACCCCGACCGTATCCGCGCCGCCTTGAGCTACTCGGCCGCGCGTCGATTGCAGCGGTGAGCGTGCGCGCGGTATCACTCCGCGCGTGAAGATCTATACGAAGACCGGTGACGACGGGACGACGGGGCTGTTCGGCGGCGCGCGCGTGAAGAAGGCCTCCGCGCGGGTCGAGGCGTACGGGACGGTCGACGAGCTGAACGCGACGATCGGCCTCGCGCGCGCCGCGAAGCTCGACGCGGAGTCGGAGGGGGTGCTCGCGCGCGTGCAGGTCGATCTGTTCACGCTGGGCGCGGAGCTCGCGTGCGTGCCGGGGAAAGAAGCGTCGTTGAAGATGTCGCTCGTGGACGAATCGGACGCCGAGCGCCTGGAGAAGGCGATCGACGCGGCCGAGTCGCATGTGACGCCGCTGAAGTATTTCGTGCTCCCCGGCGGGTCGCCCCAGGCCGCGGCGCTGCACCTCGCGCGGACGGTGTGCCGACGCGCGGAGCGGGCGTGCCTCGCGCTGGACGACGCGCCGGCGCGGAGTGAGCTCATCGTCTATCTCAACCGGCTGAGCGATCTCCTGTTCGTGCTCGCGCGACGCGCGAACGTCGAAGCGAAGGTCGAAGACGTGCCGTGGATGCCGCACCCGCGCGGCGGGGCGTGACGCGGAAGAATCACTTCGCGCGATCGCCCGTCTTCCGCCCGAGCAATACGTCGCGCGCCGCCGCGTAGGAGAGCCCGAGTCGGTCGAGGTCGACGACCAGCTGCGCGAACGCCGCGCGCACTTTTCGCGGGCTCACGTCGAGATCCTCCGCCGTTGCGCGCACGGCGTCGTCGAGGACGGGACGCGGATCGCGCGGCGGCGGTGGCGCCGGGGGCGGCGGGTCGGCGGGAGGGGGTGCGGCCTTGGCTGCCTGAAGCGGGACCTTCGCCAGCATCGTCTCCAGCGGAAGACCGAGCTGCACGACGAGCGCGCGCCACGCCTCGCCGGACGCGTGCTCCAGACCGTAGATGAGGGGCGCTCTCAGGCTCCGCGTCGGCGGAACGAACGCCGTCTCCCATCGCTGCACGGAGCGCAGTGTCGTGCCCACCTTCGCCGCAAGCTGCTCGTGCGACAGCCCTGCCTCTTCGCGCGCGCGCTGGAGAAGCGGCGCGACACGCTTCGGATCGATCAGCTGCCGTCTCCCCTGAGCCATGGCGTGGTTTGTCGCCGAAACGCGGCTGGGCGACAAGATGAAATCATCCTGTCCGGGCGACACGCATGCTGACGGCCTGACAGACAAGTTGTCCGGGGACAAGGCATGCTGCCCGGGAGATCAATATCCTGCCGGGCGGACACGCATGCTGACGGGGGAACCAATATCCTGCCGGGGGCACACGCATGCTGACGGGGGGACGCGCATGCTGACGGGGGGGCGCGCATGCTGACGGGGGGGGCCGACCAGCTGTCCAACCGGCGCGCATGCTGCCGAGGGAGCCGACCATCCTGTCCAACCGGCGCGCATGCTGCCCGGCCGGCTCTCGCTCTACGCCGCTTCGCGCGTCCCCAGCTCGTCGGCGAGCATCTTTCGCCCGCGGTGCAGGCGGCTCATCACCGTCCCCACCGGCACGCCGAGACGCGCCGCGGCCTCACGGTACGACTGCTGCTCGAGGTCCACGATCTCGATCACGGCGCGAAAGCCGCTCGGGAGCGCGTCGAGGCGCGCGCGCGTCGTCTTGGTGAGCGCGATGGCGACGTCGGGACGCGCGAAAGGCTCGGGCTGCGTCCACGCGCACGGGTCGCTGGAGAGCGTGCGGAGGGCGTTTCGCTCGCGCTTCGAGCGCCGGTAGCGCGTGACGAAGACGCTGAACAGGATTTGCTGCGTCCACGCGCGCAGGTTCGTCCCGCGCTCGTACTGATCGGCGAAGCGGAGCGCGCGCTCGATGGCGTCCTGAACGAGATCGTCGGCCGTCGCGCGATCCCCCGCGAGCCGGAGCGCGCGGATGCGAAGATCGGGCACGAGCGCGACGAGACCGCGGCGAAGCGATTCGAGGTCGCGAGCGACGATGGGCGCGCGCACGGGCGCCGAGGGGACCGAAGCGACCGAAGCGACTGCGAGACGTTGGGCTTGAGACATTGACGTCCTCCGTCGTGTCCCTTGAGCAACGGAGGTGCCACCGCGCGTGTATCGCGATCCCGTGGGAAAGACGCGTGTCCACGGCTCCCAGGCGTGTCAGCGCGGACCGCGGGTGTGTTCCCGCGTCAACGCGCGGAGGACGTCGGGGACACCGTCGGCGATCTCGGTGGCCAGGAGCCCCCGGTCTCCGTGGGCGGCGCTCCACGCCTCTGCGGCGGCGGAGTGAATGAATACGCCGGCGCAAGCCGCGTCGAACGGATCGAGCGAAGCGAGCATCGCGCCGATGATTCCGGCGAGCGTGTCGCCCGAGCCGGCCGTCGCCAGGGCCGGGGTCGCGGACGGGTTGACCACGACGCGACCGCCCGGATCGGCGATGAGCGTGCACGCCCCCTTCAGGACGACGACCGCGCGAGCCACCGACGCCAGCTTCCGCGCGGCGGCGTAGCGATCGGACTCGACGGCCGCCGCGGTGCCCCCGAGGAGCCGGGCCGCTTCGCCCGCGTGAGGAGTGAGGACGCACGGTGTCTTGGACTTCGCGAAGCGCGCGGGCTCGCCGGTGAAGAGCGTGATCGCGTCGGCGTCGTAGAGCACCGGACCGGCCCACGTCGCGAGGAGCCACGTCACCGCTTCGCGCGCGGCCTCGTCCACGCCGAACCCCGGCCCCGCCACGACCACGTCCTTGCCGCGAAGCGCTTCGGCGACGCTCCGCGCCACATCTCCCCGCGTGAGCGGCGCGACCATCGCCTCGGTGACGCGCGCGCGCACGGCGGCCGCAGCGTCTTCCCACGTCGCGATCGTCGCGACTCCCGCCCCCGCACGCAGGGCCGCATGCGACACCATCAGCGCCGCACCGAGCTTGCCGCCCGAGCCCGCGAAGACCGCGACGTGCCCCTGGCCATTCTTGTGCGTATCGACGGCGCGCGGAGCGATGAGATGCGCCACGTCCGCGCGTTCGAGGAGCACCGCGGGCGCGCCTGGCGCAGGCCCCATGAGCGAGGGGACGCCGAGATCGACGACGTGAAGCACACCGGTCGCGGCGATCCCCGTCGGAGTGAGGAGCCCCTGCTTGGGGTGCGCGAACGTCACCGTATGGTCCGCGCGAACGGAAGCGCCCAGCGTCGCGCCCGTATCGGCATCGATGCCCGACGGGATGTCCACGGCGACGCGCGGGCACGCGGCAGCGTTGATGACCTTGATGAGCGCCGCGATATCCGGCGTGAGAGCGCGATCCAGCCCCGTGCCGAACAGCGCATCGACGACGGCGTCCGCGCCTGCGATCTCCTTGGCCAGCCCGCGCCTGTCCGCCGCGGTAGCGAGCGCGCGCACCGAGCCGCCGATTCCCACGAGCGCGTCGGCGTTCGTCCGCGCGTCCCCCTTCAGCTTCGCGGGAGGCACCGTGCCGAACACGGCGACCCGCACGCCGCGCGCGACGAGATGACGCGCGATCACGTACCCGTCACCCCCGTTGTTGCCCGGGCCGCACACGACGACGACGAGCTTCCCCGTCGCCTCGCCGGACAGCGCGTCGCGAACGATCACGTCCGTAGCGCCGCTCCCCGCGTTCTCCATCAGCACGATGCCGGGCACGCCGCACGTGGTGATCGCGTGCGCATCGAAGGCGCGCATCTCGGCGCGCGTCAGCACCGGCTTCATGGCGCGACCTGCTCCAGCACCACGACCGCGGCGGCGATCCCCGCGTCGTGCGAGATGGTGACGTGCCACTTGTTCGCGCCGAACTTCGTCGCGAGCGCCAGCGCGTTTCCGAAGAGCTCGAGGCGCGGGCGACCGCTCTCGGCGCGTCGCACCTCCACCTCGTGCCAGCCGACGCCCGGGGCGCCGTCGAGCGCCTTCGCGAACGCTTCCTTCACCGCGAAGCGGCCCGACAGCGCCGTCGCGATGTCGCGCCCGGTGAGATCCTGCCGCTCTCTGTCGCTGCAGATGCGTGCGAAGAACCTGTCCCCGTGCCGCTCCAGCGCGCGTCGCATGCGCTCGATCGAGCAGACGTCGATGCCAATGCCGACAATCATGGTCAGGATCGAGGGTACATCGCTGGCGCGCGCGCGTCGCGGTAGGATGACGCGAAGAACGCGGGTAACGCTCGACTACGATGCGCGGATGAGGATGCGGTGACGATGACGAAGCTTTCGGTCAACGTGAACAAGGTCGCGACGCTCCGGAACACGCGACCGCAGCTCAACGTGCCGAGCGTCCTTCGCTGCGCGGAGCTCTGCTTGAAGGCGGGCGCACATGGGATCACGATTCACCCCCGGCCCGACCAGCGTCACATCAAGCCGCACGACGTCGACGACCTCGCGCGCCTCGTGGCCGCGCACCCGGGCATCGAGCTGAACATCGAGGGGAACCCGTTCATCGAGTTCGAGCCGTTCATCGAGCGCGTGCGCCCGGCACAGGCCACGCTCGTTCCCGACTCGCCGGCCGCGATCACCAGCGATCACGGCTTCGATCTGCGCAAGGACGGCGCCCGCCTCCGTCCGGTCATCGCGCGGCTGAAGAGCCTCGGCGCACGCGTGAGCCTCTTCATGGATCCCACGCCCGACGACATGGAGCTCGCGCGCGACGTGGGGGCCGACCGCGTCGAGCTCTACACCGAGCCGTACGCCGCCGCCTTCGCCCGCGGCGACGCGACGGCCGCCGCCCCGTATGCGGCAGCGGCCAAGCGCGCCCACGAGCTCGGCCTCCGAGTCAACGCGGGGCACGACCTCAGCCTCGCGAACCTCCGCCGGTTCCTCGCGGCGGTTCCGCACGTGGCCGAGGTCTCGATCGGCCACGCACTCATCGCCGACGCTCTCGAGCTCGGCCTCGTCGAGACCGTTCGCCGCTACCTCGAGGAGTGCCAGCCCTGAACCGGCACGCCGCTACTCGTCGTCAGCGCCGCCGTTCTCGCTGAGCTCGTCGTCCTCCGTCTTCGGCGTCTGCAAGAGCTCTCCGTTCGCGCCGTCGCGACGGATGATGAACGTCTTGCGACTGGTCGTGTCCGGGTTCTCCCGCGCCACGACCGAGACCACGTTGACGCCCGGCCGGAGCGGAAGATCGGCCTCGAAGCCCATGTGCATCCCGTCCTGTCCGTTGCGGTTCGAGCGGTAGAAGACCTTCCGCGCGCCGACGAAGATGTACGCGTCGAGCAGCCGCTCGGTGTCGCTCGCGGTCCCCTTGATCTTCGTGATCGCGTCGCGCGTCACGAGCGCCGGCGGGCTGAGATCGATCTGCGGAGGCGCGTGCGCCATGGTCTCTTCGAACGCGACGACGGGAGCCGGCGTCCCTCCCGCGTCGAGATCGCTCGCCCGGGCGAACCCGAAACGATTGTTCCCGAGCGACAGCTTGGCCCAGTCGCCCGAAGTGCCGATCTCCTGCGCGGCCATCCCCGCCGGCAACTTGCCGAATCCCACGGCGCTCGCGTCCGGCGACGTGAGGAGCGTCGCGCCCGAGGCCTTGGCCTTCACGGGCGTGTTCACCGCCGCGATGGGGGCCGCCGGCGCGATCGGCATGCGGATCTTCTCGATCACCTGCTCGCGCAGATCCTCGTCGGTGACCGACAGCTCGATCTTCGCTTCCGGATCGGCCAGCTGCTGCTGCACGTCGAACGTGAACGTCGCGTGCCGCATCTCGCCGGGCTGCATGTTCGACAGATCGAACCGCCCCTCGTGGAGCAGGAGACCGTCGCCCGACAGATTCCGCAGGTTGGCCTGCGTCTCGTACGAGCGCCCCTTTCCGACGTTCTTCACCGAGAGGTACATCGTCATCCCCTCGCCGCGCTGCGCACGCCCGTCACCGTTCGCGCCGCCGCGGTTGTCTTCGATGTCGTAGGTGAACGCGAACGTCGGCCGCTCGAGCGCGCGGATGGTCCCGCGAATCTCGGCGTCGGCCGGTGCGTGCCCGCGCGCTTCGTCGAAGTGGATCTTGATCCCGTCTGCGCGCGTGAGCGCTTCCTTCGGGATCGTGCAGATGCGCGGCGCGTCCTTGGCGATCGGCGCCGTCGACCCGATGCGGTGCCCCTCGATCTCGCAGTAGCCGAGGGGCGCTGTCGCCGTGCGCGACTTGCCCGGCTCGATCTTGCCGAGAATGAGCTCCTTGTTGTCGAACATCGGGTCGTCGCTCTTGCTCGTCCCGTCGAGGCGGTACAGCGTCTGCGTCCCCTTGTTCGTGACGGTGACCTTGAGCAGCATCCCCTCGCCGGCCGTGACCTCGTTGTTGGTCCGATCGGTCTCCAGCTTCACGTCGATGTTCGGCATCGGCGCCGGTGGGCTCGCCGCGACGACGTCAGCCGGCGCGTCGCTCCAGTCCACGCCCATCGTCTTCAGCTCGGCGGCCGCTTTCGCGAGCTCGGCCGCGCGCGTCTCGGCGATGAACGCCTTCGCCTGGTGCACCTCGTCAATCCGCTTTCCGGGCCCCACGTGAGCGACGAAGTCGTGGGCGAACTTGATCGGGAAATCCATCGCGAACAGGTCGTCGGGGTCGCCGCCGCGCTCGCGTAGATCGCGCCGGTCTCGCTCGGTCAGGTCGTAGCGCACGATCTCGAGCGGCTTGGCGCCCTCGCGCGCCCGCGCGTTCGAGAGGCTCCGCGACAGGTCGCGCTCCTTCAGCGCGCCCGAGTCGACGGTGAGGTCCATCTCCTGCGGGTCGACCGTCATCGGGTCGAGCTCCACGTCCGGCGTGACGCCGACCCCCTGGATCGACACGTCGCCCGGCTCGGTCAGATACTGGGCGATCGTCAGCTTGAGCGCCGCCTTGTCCGGCAGGTCGCTGAACACGAGCTGCACGCTCCCCTTGCCGAACGAGGTCTCGCCGATGATGACCGCGCGGTCGTGGTTCTTCATCGCACCGGCGACGATCTCGCTCGCGCTGGCCGACGAGCCGTTCACGAGCATCGCGATCGGATACTCGGGCTCCGTCCCCTCCCCGTGCGCGTCCTTCTCCTCGCGCCCTTCGCTCGGGTTCCCCACCGTGGCCACGATGGGGCCCTCGGCGATGAACTTGTCGGCCACGCGCGCGGCCTGGTCGAGCAAGCCTCCGGGGTTCCCCCGCAGGTCGAGCACGAGCCCCTTGAGCTCACCGTTCTTCTTGAGATCGGCCAGCGCCGCCTCGAGGTCCGCCGCCGTGTTCGACTGGAACTGCTTCAGCCGCACGTAGCCGATGTTTCCGTCGAGGAGCCGGTGCTCGACGCTCGCGACGTGGATCGTCTCGCGCGTCAGCTCGTACGGCTTCACCCCTGCCCAGCCGTCGGGCCCCTCGCGGTGCACGTAGATCGTGACCTTCGAGCCGGGGGCGCCGCGCAGGTGATTCACGGCCTCGTTCAGCCCCATGTTGAGCGTCGACTCGCCGTTGATCTTCACGATGCGGTCGTACTTCTTGATCCCCGCGCGCCCCGCCGGCGTGGCCGGCATCGGGTTGATGACGGTGAGCTGTTGATCGCGGATCGAAATCACGATCCCGAGCCCGCCGAACTGGCCGCTCGTGGACAGGCTCATCTCCTTGTACTGCTCGGGCGACATCAGGACGCTGTGCGGGTCGAGCGTGTGGAGCATGCCGTTGCACGCCGCGTACTCGACCTCGCGCAGATCGACCTCGGTGCCGCGCAGCCCTTCCTGAACGAACGCGAACACGTCACGGAGGCGCGCGCTCACGTCCCAGGGCCCCTGAACGTTGTCGACGCGGAACTCCTTCTCTTGCGTGTCGACCCGCACCTTCACGGTGGGCGACACGTCGTCGTGGAGCACGATGACCTGCGCGAACTCGCGCTGCACGAAGTTGAGCGCCGACAGCAGCATCTCCTTCGGCTTCACCCGCTTCGGATCGACGTAGCGATCGCGGACCGTCTTCAGCACCTCGTTGACCACACGCAGCTGCGTGAGGTCGTACGAGGCGGGGGTGGTCGTCGCGCTCAGGGCGGCGTTGTTGGCGGCGATCGCGGGGGAGAGGCCGTCCCACAAGCCGCTGCCGCCGTGGAGGCTCAGCGCGAGATAGAAGGCGACGGCGAACGCGCCGAGCAGCGCGGCAACTTTCGAGACCCGTTCGAGGAGGCGCATGTGGCGTGAAGTATAGACGCCCGAGTCGCGCGAAGGTTCGCCGTTCCCAGCGATTTTCGACGGAATATTTCGGCCGCGTCAGCTCTTGCGGAGCACTGCGACATAGAATCCGCCGAAGAAGGACGCCGCCGTATCCGCGAGCAGGTGCTCGGCCTTCCAGAGCACGCGCCGCAGCCCGGGAACGCGCATGGCGAGCGCAGCCGGCGTGACGATGCGAACGCCGCGCGCCGCCTCGACGTGCACCCCCGGCGGGAGCAGCCGGGGAATGATCCAGGGGGCGTCCATCCGCGTGTAGACGGCGCTCTCGCGGGTCGCGTCCGAGATCTTGCCGGGGCCGGCCATCCGCTTCGCCAGCGCGCGCAACGAGAGAGGATTGTAGAACTCGGCGAGCACCACGCCGCCGGGACGGGTGACGCGCGCCATCTCGGCGAGCGCCTTGCCAATCTCCGGAACGTGCGCCAGCACCTTGAACGCGCATGTGACGTCGAAGCTCGCGGCGTCGAACGGCAGCTGCGTGACGCTCCCCTCCTGGACGTCGAGCCCGCGAGCGCGCGCCTGCTCGAGCATCCCGGGCGACAGATCGATCCCCTTGGCGCTACGCGCGAACTTCGCGATGCGATCGAGCAGCAGCCCCGTACCGCAACCGCACTCGAGGACGTCGCGACCGGCGCCATAGCGCTCCGTGAGGTCGATCTCCAGGTCGTCGAGCAGCGCGTGGTAGCCGCGGGGGTCGTGCCGGTGGCGCTCGTACGCGGTCGCGAACTCGTCGTAGTAAGCGCGCGTGGCAGAGAGGTCGCGGGGGGCGTGCATTGGGGGAGCCATCTATGCCCGAAGAGGCGAGCGCGCTCAAGCAGAGGGAGTCGTGGTTCAGGTGCCTCGACACGCCGCCGCGCCGCGGCGGTTCGGTTACGATGGGGCGATGAAGAATTGCTTCTGCTTGATGGGGACAGCGGTCGCCCTCCTCGGAGCCTCGATCGGTTGCTCGAGCGGCAGCGGTGCGAACGCGAACGGAGCGAACGCAGATGCGGGCTCCTCCGACGCGGGCCCCTCGAGCTCCGACACGGACTCGAGCGTGACGCCGGGAGAAGACGGCGGCCCGGGCGCCGACGGCGCGAGTGGAGGAGACGCGAGTGGCCCCGTAGGCGACGCGAACGGTCCGGCGCCCGACGGCGGATACCCGGCCGGCTGGCTCTACACGGAGGGCGGCAAGATCTACGAGTCGACCGGCAGCGCCGGAACCGCGTGGATGGGTCGCGGCGTGAACATCGATGACATCTTCTTCTGCGGCTACGACAGCACGCTCTGGATGACGACGCCCGATCAGACGCTCGAGACCGTGATCTCCGGCCTGGTGAGCGGCTGGAAGCCGAGCTTCGTGCGCATCTCGCTCTCGATGGACAGCTACACAACCGTGACGAGCTGGCTCGGCACGGACGCGGCCCAGTACAAGACACCGATGACCGGCGTGATCGACGCCCTCGGCACCCACCCCGGCGTGTACGTGCTGGTCACGTTGCGCAGCGACGCCTCGATGATCGGGCAAGATTCCGCGAACGATCCGGAGGCCACGGGGCTCCCGTCGGACACGACGACGACGCCGAACGCCACGACCTACCCGACGGGCACCGACGCGACGTACGTAGCCCTCGTCGACAGCTTCGCGAGCTCGAGCTTCGTGCTCTTCGGGCTCACCAACGAGCCGGGAGGGAACACTCTCTCCAACACGACGATCGCCGCGGCCATGAGCCACGCCGTGGGGGTCATTCGCGCCGAGGAAGACCGGCTGAAGGTCCCGCACCACATCGTGTCCGTCCAGGGGAACGGATGGACGAGCGACATCAGCTTCTACGCGACCAGCCCGCTCCCCTACGACAACGTCGTCTACGAGATTCACGGCTATCCGCCGACGGCGAGCTCGTACACGTACGCGAACATCCCGGTGATCATCGGCGAGTACGGAACTCTCACCGACTCCACGACGTTCTACGCCGACCTCGAAACCAAACAGATCCCGAACCTCGCGTGGGACTTCGACTCGTACAGCGACTGCGCGCCCGATCTCCTCACCGTGAACCAGAGCGCGACGAGCCTGGTCCCCTCGACCTGGGGCTCGACCGTCCAGGCGTACCTGCTGGCCCACGCACCGTAGCGCGCGGCCGGTTCAGGAGGGGGAGGCGACGAGGCGGCGCGCGACGACGTAGGCCGCGGCGGCCGCACGCCCGCGGGCGCCGATCTTCGCGTAGGCGCGCGAGGTCTCTCGTCGAGCCGCAGTGGCCGGGACGCCGAGCGTCGAGGCGATCCCGGAAGCGTCGCACCCTTCGAAGACCATCGAGAGGATCTCCACCTCGCGCGAGGTGAGTCCGTCCGGATACGTCGGCCGCGGGAGCCCGAGGAGCTGGTGCGTGTGAAGCACCCACGGGTCCATCCCGAGCACCCGGAACGTACGGAGCGCCTCGGTGAGCCGCGCCCGTGCCCACGCGGTCTCTCCACCATCCCCCCGAAGGACGGCCGAAGCCTCGTCGTGAATCGCGATGGCATGCAACGGGCGAAGGCCTCGCCGTGCGAGGAGCACGTCCGCGCGCGACAAATGCTCCCGCGCCTCGCTCCACTCCTCGAGCAGGACGGCCATTCTCCCGAGGTTGAGGGCACGCGAAGCGTACGGCGCCGTGCCGGCATGGGGAGGGGCTCCCCGTTCGAGCGCGCGGTACTTCTCGGCGAGATCGCGCGCCCCCAGATGCCAGACGGCGGTCGTGGCACAACCGAGGGCGACGCCGTAGTGATGAACGCTCGCGTCGCAGCGCTCGAAGATGGAGGCGAGGTGGCCGAGCAGCGACCTCGCCTCGCGCGCATAGCCTGCGAGCGCGTACCCGAGCGCCGCGATGCCCGCCGCGACGTGACCGGCGGGCGACCGACGCGCCGCGGGATCGGCCGTCGCGCGGGCGGCCGATTCGGCGAGCGACCGCCATTCGCCCCCCGCGTAGTACGCGAGCATGGCGTCGAGCCCGAGGCGCGCGACGTGCGTGGTCATCTGCGACGCTGACGAAACCGGCGCGAGCAGCTGCGCGCGTGCACGCTCCTCCATGCTGCGTTCGATTGCGCCGAGCGAAGCGTCGCACGTCGCGAGGTGGATGAGCGCCTCGGCTCGCCCGGGGATCGATCCTGCGCGCGTGGCGGTGCGGAGCATCGTGTCCGCGTGGCGTCGCGCATCGGTGAACGCGGCGTGCCGATAGATGAGCTCGCGCACGGCGACGCTGAGCGCGCGGAGCTTCGCGGTGGGTCGCTGCCACCCGTCCGCCATCCGGACCAGCTGCTCGGCCTCGGCGCGCGTTCGCGGTGTGTCGTCGAGCGTCGCGGCGTAGTCGTCTTCGTCTCCGTCTTTCCGCGCGCGCTTGACCGCCTCGGCGTTGCGAGGGAGCGCACGAGACAGATTCACCGCTCCATACGCGAGAGGCTCGTATTGCTCGTCCATGAGCTCGAGGCGCGCCCACGTCAGCGAACGCGCGCGACCGAGGAGCGCGAGCCCTCGCTCCACGAGCGGCCCCCAGCACGACGCCTGCGCGCCGCCGCTCTTCAGCTCTCGCGCGACCTCGGCGAGGAACGCGGCTACGTCGTCGAGCGCCGCCCCGGTCGCTTCCATGGCTCCGACGGCTTCGTCCACCGTACGCGCGGCGTCGTCTGCCCTCGAGGCTCGCGCCTCGGCCATCGCCAGCTCGCAGATCGCCTCGGCGCGGAGGTGCGCCGGCGCGTTCGCCGACAGCTCGCGCGCGTGGCGCAGGAAGACGACCGCTCGGTCATGAGCGCATGCAGCCATCGCTTCACGCGCGGCTTCGACGGCGTGCGCGACCCCGAGCTCCGCACCCGGGATGGCGGACGACGCGTAGTACTCCCCTGCGATGCGCGCCTCCAGCCCCGGCTTTCGCGCGTACGAGTCGACGAGAGCCTCCGCGATGCGACGGTGCAATCGCGCACGCAGGTCGGGTTGCAGCCCGTCGTGAACGACGCGTCGCACGATCGCGTGCGACGTCTCGTATGCCTCGGAAGCCTGCGCGACCGGCGCGTTGGGTGATGCGTCGTCGCATGCCTGGATCATCCCGGTCGCGAGCGCGGCGGCGATCGCCGCGCGCAGCGCGCTCCCGTCGAGCTCCGTCAGCGCAGCGAGCATCGGCGCATCGCACGGGGCCGCCATCGCAGACGCGACGCGCACCACGCGCGCTGCCGGCTCGCTCATCTTCGCGAGCCGCCGCCCGATCACGTCGCGTACGCCTCGCGGGATCCCGAGGCTGCGCATCGTGACGTCGTCATTCGAGGAGGCTCGCACCATCGCCCCTTCGTCGGCGAGCAGCCGTAGCACTTCGCAAACGTAGAACGGGTTACCCACGGTCTCGTCGAACAGCACGCGAACGAACGCTTCACTGAGTGCGGCGCCCGCGCACGCGCGCGCTTGCGCCGCAACCTCTTCGAGCGGCAGGCCGCGCAGCGGGATTCGCTCGAACTCGCCGTCCCTCAGCGCACCGGTCACTTCGCCGAGCGCCGATCGCGCGAGGTCCGTCTCCCCTTCCCTGTAGGCGAGCACGATGACCCACGGGGCGTTCGCGGCCTGTCGCGCGACGGCTTGCAACAGCGCGAGCGAATCCGTGTCTGCCCACTGCAGATCGTCGAGCACGAGCACGAGCGGTGATTCGCACGATGCCCGCGTCAGGAGCTCGCAGACCGCGTAATGCATGCGAAGGCGCTCGTCGCGCGCATCGAGCGCGGGGGCCCCGGACGTGGCCGTCAGCTCGGGCACGAACCACGCGAGCGTCCCGCGCGCCGACCCCACCGCGCGCGCCGCGATCTTCTCGCCGACGTGGCGCACGACCGCTCCCAGCGCCTGCGACCATGGACGGAGCGGCGCGTTCCACTCCCCTTCTGCGCACGACCCGATCGCGACGACGGCCCCTTCGTCGCGCGCGCGCTCCGCGAACGCGAGCGCAGCGCGGGTCTTGCCGATCCCCGCTTCACCCACGAGCGCCACCACGGCTCCGCTACCGGAACGCGCGCGCGCGAGTCGCGCGTGGAGCTTCTCGAGCTCGGCGCCGCGTCCGACGAACGACGTCGCCCGGTCGGCGCTCTCGCCGCGGGGTCGTCGCCACGCACTGTCGTCGGGAAGCACGCTCGGCAGCGTAGCGAATGTCACCGCCGTGGGGGGAGCGCGCGCCGCTCGAGAACGCTTCCCCGTGGATCTCGGTAGAAAACCCACAGTGCCCCCTTTCGATCGAGCGAGATCTCCACGTCTTTGATGAAAGGCGCCTCGTCGATGACGCAGGACGGCACGAACGCTCCATCTTTCCCCAGCTCGCCGATCTCGAGATCGCGCGGCGCCTTGGGGGCCTCGTCGCGTGGTCTGACGCGCGCGATCATCATTCGGGCGCCGTCGTGGGTCGCGGCGATCGGCGCTGGATCGAGGCCGTTGGGATAGAGCGACCAGACGACGGGCTCGTCGACGCGCGGCGGGTCTTCGATGCGGATCGCGGCCATGCCGAACGCCGTCGCGCCGTCGGCAACGGCGATGAGCTCAAAGGCCGTTCCGTCGCTCGCCGTCGCGAGAGCGCCTGCGTTGTGAGGCTCCGCCGAGCCACCGACGAACACGACCGCATCCGGCCCGAGGGTGAGAGCGCCGTTCTCGAGGACCAACGACCGCGCATGCGCAGGCGTCATCGCCACGCGGGCGTCGATCGTCATCGCCAGCAGCCCCTTCCCTCGTGCCGCGAGCTCGATGAAGGTCGCGCCGCTCCCTTCCTCGGAGACCCGCACGGGCGCCCCCCCTTCGACGACGACCCACGCCTCGCGCATCACCCCTTCGGTCGTCACGTGGTCCATCACGAACGCGAGCGCGAGCTTGCCGTCGATCGTCGCTGCGGCGACGTCGGTACCCGGGCGCGCGCGGCCGAGGATCGAGTGTCGGTCGCCGCGCCACACCTGGACGACGCCGCTCGCGTCCGGACAGACGATCGCGTCGCCCGCGACCGCGCACGAAGGGAGCGTTGTTCGCGTGCGCGACGCGCTGATCAACGCGGACGCATCCTTGTCGTCGGCAGGGACATCGACGACATGGGGAATGCCGGTGTCATTGAAGACGAGCTGCGCCACCGGAGTCGCGCCGTCCTCTACGACGCGAAGGGCGACCGGAGCGATGAAGTCGGGATCCACGTACGGCACGCGCAGCGGATGGCACGCGGTGACACCCGCATCGAACGCAGGGGGCGGAGCCGCGGGGACCATCCGCGTCGGCGCAGGGGCCGGCGTCGGGATCGCCCGGCCCTCCGCGTTGGCGCTCGCATCCAGCCGCACGCCGGAATCGGCGCTCGGCGCGATCGAGGCCGCGGACTGATGGCCATGCGACTCGTTCGCGCACGACGCGCACGACGCGAGAAGGACCAGGCGCACGAGGCCCACGATCCCCCTGTTGCGCGCATTACCCACGCGCGCCTCCGCGTTCGCGGTCTTCAGGCGGAGCGCGTGAGACCATCGATCAGCGTGCACGCGAAGAAGGCGACGCTCACCCAGGCGTTGGCGTCGAAGAACGCCTTGTCGATCTTGGCCAGGTTCCCCTTGCCGACGAGCAGGTGCTCGTACGCGAGGATCGCCGCGCAGATTGCCACGCCACCGAAGAAGAACGGCCCGCGGTGCAGGACGATGGCGCACGTGACGAAGGCGGCCACGGTCGCGACGTGCGCCGCAGCGCTGATGACGAGAGCGCCCGTCGTACCGAATCGCGCGGGGATCGACCGGAGCCCATGCTCGCGATCGAAGCGCTCGTCCTGCAGCGAATACAGGACATCGAAGCCCAGGAGCCACGTCACGACGCCGATCATCAGGGCAACGATACCAGCGGACGGCGCGGCGCCGGCTGCGATCCATGCCCCTCCCGGCGCGAGCGCGAGGGCCACGCCGAGCCAGGCATGCGCCCCCCAGGTGAAACGCTTCGCGAGCGAGTATCCGAGCAGGATGGCCAGCACCGCCGGCGACAGGACGGCGGGCCAGAAGCCGAGTGTGCAGGCGCATAGCAGAAACGCGGCACCGGATCCGAGCGCGAGGGCGAGCGCTTCGCCCGGCTTCACGGCGCCGGTCGGGACGTGACGCGTTCGCGTGCGCGGGTTGAGCGCGTCGATGTCGCGGTCGGCCCACCGGTTGAAGGCCATGGCGCTCGTGCGCGCAGCGACCATGCACACCAGCATGGCGGCGACGCGCCCGAGGGTGAGCGGCACGCGGTTCGGGTCGCGCTGGGCGAGGACGACGGCGCTGGCGGCGAAGGGGAGCGCGAAGACGGTGTGCGCGAAGGCGACCATGGATCCGTACGCGCGGATGCGCGCCACGAGATCGCGCGGGGTCGAAGGCTCAATGTCAGCTCGAGTCGTCACGGTTCCTCCACCTTTTCGCGTCGCACGATCCATCGTCGCTTCGCCTTCACTTGCCGCAACACGAAGGCGCTCGGGTCGTCACCCACGTCCCCATCGATCGCTGCGATCCCGGGGCGCGCCCCCTTTGCGATTCGTCCGAGGTCGGTGCGCCCGAGCGCGCGCGCGCCGTTCCACGTGGCCATCGTCAGGAGCTCGCGCGCCGGCACGTTCGAGAAACGGTCGCCGAGTGCGCGAGCTTCGGCCAGCACGTCGAGCGATGCGTTCGACGCGAGCGAGTCGGTCCCGAGCGCCGGCGTGATCCCCGCCTTGCGCGCCGCGAGGAGCGGCGGGAGCTTCCCTTCGATGTAGAGGTTCGAGCGCGGGCAGAAGACGACGCTGGCGCCCGACTCGGCGACGCGCGCGAGCTCGTCCTCCCGAGCGTCGGTGAGGTGTACGAGCAGGACGTTCGGCGCGAGCACCCCAAGCGACGCGGCGTAGTCGAAGAGCGGCATCTTGGGCCATACGAGGTCGTTCGCGCGAATGCGGGCGATGAGCCAGTCGACTTGAGGGCCGTCGCCGCGCTCGATCGCGCGCCGCTCGGCCGCATGCTCGGCGAGATGCACGCTCGTCCGCGCGTCGAGCCCGCGGGCGTTCGCGAGCAGCTCGCGCACCGCGTCGCCGTGCGTCGTGTAGAGCGTGTGCGGCGCAGGGGCGTAGGAGAGCTCCCAGGTGGGCCACGCGCCGACGCGCGACTCGATCTCCACTTTCAACCCGGCGACGCGTTTCATCGCGTGCTCGCGGTTCACGCCGAAGACTTCGTGGAACACGCACCCCGCGATCCCCGCGCGCGCGAGTGGTCTCACGGCGCCGAGCGAGTTCGTGACGTCGCCGACGGCAGCCGTGCACGACTCTTCCAGCTCCGCGACCCCGCGCGCGATCGCCTCGGCCTCCTCGTCCGGCGACGTCTCCGCGCGGAGCGAGACGAACCTGTCGACCCAATCGACGAACCCTCGCCCACCCGTCACGCGCCCCCGGTACACGCTCAGCTCGACGTGCGTATGCGCGTTCACGAGCCCCGGGAACACGACGCCGCGGACGCGTTCCACGGGGATGCCCGCGTGCTGCGGCAGGATCTCACCGGCACGGCCGACGGCGTTCACCGTCCCCTGCGCGTCGACGACGACCGCGCCGTCTCGCAGCGGCGCACCGTCGCCGACGATGACCGCATCGGCGTGGACGGCGCGCGCGTCTCTCATCCGGGCTCTCCCAGCCAATCGTACCGCACGTTGCGTCGAACGGCCTTGAAGCCCGCCGCGCGGATGCGCGCTTCCATCCCCTGCGCGTTCGTGCAGAACGTGGTGCCCGCGCTGGAGACGACGTTCTCTTCGAACATCACGCTGCCGAAGTCGTCCGCACCGAACCGCAGCGCGATCTGGCCGACGTCGGGCCCCTGCGTCACCCACGAGGCGCCGACGTGATCGACGTTGTCGAGCATCAAGCGCGCGACCGCCTGCTGGCGGAGGTACAGGTGCGTGCCGGTCTCGCCGGGGGTGATGTGCGTCCCCTGCTCGTACTGGAAGTCCCAGCAGAAGAAGGCGGTGAATCCGCGCGTCTCGTCCTGGAGATCACGCAGCTTCACGAGGTGGTTCACGCGATCGCGCGCCACGTCGACCGTTCCGTACATCATGGTGCAGGACGAGCGGAGCCCCATCTGGTGTGCGACGCGCATCACCTCGAGCCACTCCTCGCTCGTGCACTTGGCCTTCGCGATCTTGCGACGGACGTGGTCGACCAGGATCTCCGCCCCTCCGCCCGGCACCGAGTCGAGCCCTGCCTCGTGCAGCCGTTCGAGGACGCGACGAACGCTCAGGTCTTCGAGGCGGGCGAGGAAGAGGATCTCCTCGGGCGAGAGAGCGTGGAGCCCGAGCCCGAAGGTCGACTTGATCCAGCGGAAGAGATCTTCGTACCACTCGATGCGCAGATCGGGGTTCAGCCCCCCCTGAAGGAGAATCTGCACGCCGCCGGCGGCCACGACCTCGGACAGCTTCTGCGTGAGCACCTCGCGCGAGAGCACGTACCCCTCGGCGTGCCCCACGGGGCGATAGAAGGCGCAGAAGCGGCAGCTCGTGATGCACACGTTCGTGTAGTTGACGTTGCGGTCCACGATGTACGTGACGACGTCGTTCGGGTGCTTGCGCCGGCGAACGGCGTCGGCGGCGAGGCCGAGGTCGAACAGCTTTCCTTCGGCCAGCAGGCGCTCGCCGTCGGCAGCGCTCAGGCGCTCACCGTCGGCCGCACGCGAGAGCAGGCCGTCGATGGAGACACGAGGCGCCGGCGCGCGCCGGTCGTCGTCGTAGAAGCGGACGCTCTCGACCTTCGGCAAGATGCCCGCGCGCGCCGCTTCGTCGTAGAAGCGCACGAGGCCCTGACGCTCTTCGTCACCGAGCTCGTAGCGGATGGCTTCGCGCAGGTACGCGCGCAGCGAGGTCGCATCGAGCCCCGTTCGCGCGGCGTGCTCGTCGGCGATGAGATCGCGGTGCTCGAGGCCACGGTGCTTCGCGTCGAGCAGGAGCCGCTCGTCGTCCGCGTCGAGCCCCCCTTCCCGCCCGCACCACGCCGCGAAGACGAACGGGAGCGACGTCCACTCGCGCCACGCCTCGGCGAGGTCGACGACGTAGCGGTACTTCCCTTCGATCGTGAGAGCGGGGTCGCCGATGACGACCGCGCCTCGTCTTTCACCGATCGATTCGATCGCCTTCGCCGCCGGGCGTCCCACCCAGCGCGGCTCCTTGCCGCCGCGGAGCCGTCGCACGATGAGCCGGGCGAGCGCCACGCTGGTTCGCGACGAGAGATCCAGCGCGATCTCCTCGAGCTCCTCCAGCGGCCGCTCCGAGGCGAGCACGACGCTCCGTACGTGCCCGCGGGCCCCGATCGCACACTCGCGCACGAGGCGCAGGTCGCCGATGGTGGCGGCGGCTGCGATGGGCATGAGCGCGACGTCGGCTTCGTCCTCGGCGATGCGTCGTGCGACCTCGCTCGGCAGCGCTTGCTCGACGGTCACCCGAGGCTCTCGGTCGAGGCCGAAGGTGAGCGGGCGTGCGTTCAGGTACCCGACCGCAGCGACTCGTAGCTTCTGCCTTTCGATCGTCACGACACCACCTCGAGCCTTCGCTGCGTACGACGGTCGCGCACCTTCAGGGACGCCTCGGGCACCGCGCTCTTCGAGTGCTCGCGGACGACGTTGTAGAGCGTGTCGCGCTCGATCGGCGTGCGCCCCGCTTCACGAATCAGGCGAACGAGCTCTTCGTACGAGAGGCCGCTCGGCGACCGGCTCCCGGCCGCGGCGTAGATGGTCTCGTGGACGATGGTCCCGTCGATGTCGTCCGCGCCGAAGCGCAGAGCGACCTGCGCGACGTCCGGCGTGAGGCTCACCCAGTACGCCTTGATGTGCGGAACGTTGTCGAGCACGAGCCGCGATACGGCGATGGTGCGCAGGTCGTCGATCGCGGTCGGCGCCGGGAGATGCTTCATCCCGTTGCCGTCCGGATGAAACGCCAGCGGGATGAAGGCCTGCATGCCGCCGGTCTCGTCCTGCAGCGCGCGGAGGCGCATGAGGTGATCGACGCGATGGTCGAACGTCTCGATGTGCCCATAGAGCATCGTCGAGTTCGTCGGCATCCCCATCGCGTGCGCGACGCGGTGCACTTCCAGGTACTCGTCGGCGGTCGCCTTGTCGTGCGAGATGCGCGACCGCACTTCGGGGTGGAAGATCTCGGCACCGCCGCCCGGCAAGCTGTCCAGCCCGGCCGCGCGGAGCTTCGTGAGCACTTCGAGATACGTCATCCCGTAGTGGGCTGCGAAGAAGTGGATCTCGACGGCGGTGAAGCACTTGAGATGAATGTCGGGCTTGATGCGCTTGAACCCGCGCAGCAGCTCTTCGTAGTAGGTGAACGGCAAGCCGGGGTGGAGCCCGTTCACGATGTGAACCTCGCTCGGCGGCTCGGCCATGCGTGTCTCGAGCTCGCGCCACGCCTCTTCGAGCGACATCGTGCTGGCGCCGGGAGCGTCCGCTTCGAGCTTCGCGAAGGAGCAGAACAAGCACGACGCGACGCAGACGTTCGTGACCTCGATGCGGAGGTTGCGATTGAAGTACGTGCGGTCGCCGTGGAGGCGTTCGCGAACTTCGTTCGCGAGAGCGCCCACGCGGAGGACGTCCGGCTCGTGGAACAACGCCAGCGCGTCTTCCGCGTCGAGTCGAGTCCCCGCGCGGACCTTGGCCGCGATGCGATCGAACGTGCTCATGTCACTCCTACCGCTTCCTGCGCACGAGGTGCCTCGGTCTCGACGCCGCGCGGCCCGATGACCAGCACGCGACGCCCGCTCCGTCGGACGAGCCCCGCGAGCTCCTCCTGCCTCATCGCCTGCACGCTCACCATTCCCGCCCCCTTCACCTTCTTTTCGGCGTCGTCCGCGATGGCGAGACCGCGCTTGTTCGCGATGGGCCCCACGAGCTCACTGGCACCGAAGCCGAGCGCGACTTGCGCCAGCTCCAGGCCGATCTCGGCCCAGTCGACCCGGACGATCGCGGCGACCGGTCCGGTGATCCGCGCGATCGCGACCGCGCGCAGGAACCGGATTCCCGCGCCGTCGTCGCTCGTGCCGCGCCGGACCTCGATCGCGTCCGCCGTGGGCTCGGGGCGAACGTTGGCGTAGAGGCGAACGAGGTCGCCCACCTCTTCCGAGCGGACCAGGTCGGCGAGCGCGCCGACGGCGAGCAGGTCGGCTCGCTCCAGCACGTTCGCGATTCCGCGCACGGCCTCGAGATCGTGCGCCCGGCGCGCGTCGAGAATCGGCCAGAGGCCCTCGCGAACGATCGCCTGTTCCGACAGCGTGCTCATCGTTCCTCCTCCGTCTCGACACGATCACCCCAACGCTTGACGAGATCGTGCTCGAGCCCGAGGTGATCCAGGATCCGCGCGATGACGGTGTCGATCGCCTGTTCGAGCGTCGTCGGCCGCCCGTAGAAGGAGGGCATCGCGGGAAGGATGAGCGCGCCCGCACGCGCGAGCGCGGCGAGGTTCTCGAGATGAATCGCGCTGAGGGGCGTCTCGCGCGGAACGACGATGAGAGAGCGGCGCTCCTTCAGCATCACGTCGGCTGCACGCGTGAGGAGCGTGTCGCTGATTCCGTGCGCGATCCGCGCCGCCGTGCCCATCGAGCACGGGACGACGACCATCGCGTGCCACCCCGCGCTCCCGCTCGCGAAGGGGGCCTTGTAGTCGCGCATGCCCCACGACGGGAACGGCAGCGACTCGCGGAGATCGCCTCCACATTCGAGCTTCCAGACCTCCGGCGCGGTGGCCGAGAGGCACACGCCGACCTCGACGTCGTCGCGCGTCTTGGCCCGCTCTTCGAGCCAGGAAAGGAGTCGCCCTGCGTAGGGCGCGCCGCTCGCGCCCGTGATTCCGACGACGATCTTCTTCTTCATCGTGTTTTCTCGCTCAGCCTTCCGCACGGACGATCGACGCCACGCCGAGCGTGAGGTCCTCGCCTGTCACGTTTGCGAAGCCCGCAGTGACGAGCTGCCGCTCGTATTCCTCACGCGAGAGGAACCCATTCATGCTCTCGGCGAGATAGGCATACGCGGCGCGATCCCCCGAGATCATGCCGCCGACGGCCGGCAAGACGCCGCGCGCGTAGGCGGTGTGGAACGCGCGCGTGACGAGCGACGTCGGTCGGAAGAACTCGAGGACCACGAAGATGCCGCCGCGGGCGAGCACGCGCCGCACCTCGCGGGCTCCACGTGCGGGATCGGCCAGATTCCTGACGCCGAAGCCGCACACGACGACGGAGAACTCCCCGTCGCGGAACGGCAGCTCGAGGGCGTCGGCCACCACGCGCTCGGCGCGCGGCACCTTCGCGCGCCCCGCATCGAGCATCTGAGGCGCGAAGTCGGCGGCGACGATTCGCTCGTTCGGGCGCGCGTCGGCGAGAAGGACCGTCAGGTCCATCGTTCCCGCGCACAGATCGAGAATCGCGCCGCGCGGGGCCCCACGGAGCGCGGCACGAACGGCGCGCTTCCTCCACGCGACGTCGATGCCCGCGCTGAGGACGCGGTTCAGTCGGTCGTACGTCGGCGCGATGCGATCGAACATCGCGCGGACGGCGGTCGCGTGGGTCCCCTCGTCGACCGCGCGTGCGGCCACCTGCGCAATGGGGGCGCCGGGCGTAGAGCTCACGAGGGTCTCCGTGCGAGATCGCGCGCGACGCGCACCAGGCGCTCGACGGCGCCGAGACCGCCTCCGACCGTCGCGCTTCCGTTCGCGGAGCTCGGCTTCGCGCTCGCGATCCCGAGCTCGTCCCACATGGCATCGACGCGTGCGCTCACGTCGGGGCTCATGCGCGCCACCTCCGGCCACTCGCGCGCGTAGCCCTCTTCCTTCCACTTGCGCGTCCCGTCGATGCAGACCTTACCTCCGAACAGCGCCTGGTTCGCGCCGTGGTCGAGCTGATCGATGGGCCCGTCGACGAACGAGAGGTCGCGCTTCGGATCGAGGTTCGCGAGCAGGCGCCAGGTCACCTCGGCGAGGTTCTGCACGTCGACGTCTTCGTCGACGACGCAGATCACCTTGGAGAACATCATCTGCCCCGCGCCCCAGAGTCCGTGGGCGACCCGGTTGGCGTGAAACGGATACTGCTTCTTGATGGAGACGATGACGAGGTTGTGGAACGCCCCTTCCACCGGAAGGTTCATGTCCTTCACCTCGGGGAAGAGCGTGCGGAGCAGCGGCAGGAAGAGGCGCTCGGTGGCCTTCCCGAGCCAGGCGTCCTCCATGGGCGGCGGGCCGACGATGGTCGTCGGATACACCGCGTCGCGGCGGTGCGTGAGCGCGGTGACGTGGAAGCGTGGGAAGCGATCGACGGGCGTGTAGTAACCCGTGTGGTCACCGAACGGCCCCTCGTCGAAGAGCTCTTCGCGCGTGTCCACGTACCCCTCGAGCACGAAGTCGGCGTCGGCCGGCACCTCGAGGTCGATCGTCTTGCACTTCACCGTCTTCACCGCGGAACGGCGCAGGAAGCCGGCGAACATCCATTCGTCGATCCCGTCCGGGAGCGGCGCGGTCGCGGCGTAGGTGAGCGCGGGATCCCCGCCGAGGGCGACGGCGACCTCGAGACGATCGAGTCCCAGCTCCTTGGCACGACGGAAGTGGCGCGCGCCGGTCTTGTGCAGCTGCCAGTGCATCGCCGTCGTGCGGCGATCGATCTTCTGCATCCGGTACATGCCGACGTTGCGGGCGCCGGTGTCGGGATCGCGCGTGATGACGTTCGGGAGCGTGATGAAGGGGCCACCGTCGTCCGGCCACGCCGTGAGGATCGGGAGCGCGTCGAGATCGACGGCGTCGCCGAGCTGGATGACCTCGTGACACGCGGCTTCCGTGGTGCGCCGCGGCGGGACGTGCGCGAGCTCGGGGAGCATCGCGGCGAGCGAGAGGAGGTCGCGCGCGTTCGACGGCGCGCGCGCGTGAACCAGCTCGCCGAGCGTGCGGGCGTGTGTCTCGAGGTCATCGACGCCGAGCGCGAGGGCCATGCGCTCGCGCGAGCCGTAGCCGTTGATGAGCAGCGGGAACCGGGCGCCGCGGACGTTCTCGAACAGGAGCGCGGGCCCGCCCGACTTCATCACCCGGTCGGCGATGGCAGCGAGCTCGAGGTACGGGTCGATCTCACGCGCAATTCGCGCGAGCCACCCTCGCTCGTCGAGCGCACGCACGAATGCGCCCATCCCGCTGTAGGCCATGAATCGCCTCTTTCGCGCCGCCCCACCTGAGCGACACAACTTTCAAAAGTATTTGAACGTCACGCTTCTAGGCTTCGCATCCAGCGTCGTCAAGACGAGCCCCCCGCCCGCGACGCCCGCAGCGCACGCTTGGCAAGACGCGTCACGGTGGCCATGCTTGAGGGGTGAAACCCGGTGAGCACCCCGAGTTCTTCCGTTTCCCGGCGCCCGAGGGGCGCTCGCGAGAGAGCACGATCCGGCTCGATGGCGACGGACGCTTCTGGCACGAGGGGAGCTTGGTCGAGCACCCCAAGCTTGCCGCGGCCATGCACGGCTGGATCAGCCGCCACCCCGACGATCACCGGTACATCCTCACGAACGGGTACGACTGGACGTACTTCACGGTCGACGACGCGCCGTACGTGGTGCGCGCGGTGCGCGTCGACGATGGCGGAGTCCGGTTGCTCCTCAGCGACGGGTCGGAGGAGGCCTGGGAGCCTGCCTCTTCGCGGATTGGCGCCGACGACGCGCTGTACACGACCGTGAAGCCGAGCGGCGTGGGGGGCCCGTACGAAGCCAAATTCACGCGCTTCGCTCAGTCGCAGCTCGCGCCTGTGCTCTCCGAAACGGCGGGCGGCGTGGGGGCCTTGGTCGGCGGAAGAGTGGTGCGAATCGGCGCGTGAGCGGATAGCATCGGCGCCCCTCCGATGCGCCTACTGATCGCCGACAAGTTACACCCGAGAGCGGTGGAAGAGCTTCGCTCGCTCCCTCTCGAAGTCGTCTACGAACCCGAAGTCACCAAGGAGACCCTCGAATCCAAGCTTCCGGGAGCCGGCATCCTCGTCGTGCGCTCGACGGAGGTGACGGCGCAGGCCATCGAGAAAGCCAAAGAGCTGAACCTCATCGTCCGCGCGGGGGCCGAGTTCTCGACGATCGACGTGCGCGCGGCCAGCAAGCGCGGCATCTATGTCGCCAACTGCCCCGGCAAGAACGCCAGCGCCGTGGCCGAGCTCGCGATCGGGATGATGATCGCGCTCGATCGCCGCGTCCCGGACGCGGTCGCGTCGTTGCGCGCCGGAAAGTGGGAGCGCGGCGAGTTCGGCAAAGCCGAGGGGATCTTCGGAAAGACGCTCGGCATCGCGGGGATGGGCGCCATCGGGCGCGAGGTCGCGGCGCGCGCGAAGGCGTTCGGGCTTCACGTGGTCGGCTGGGGCAAGTCGTTCACGCCGGCCAAGGCGAGCGATCTCGGCGTGGAGTACGTGGCGACGATCGATCAGCTCGCCGCGCGCTCGAACATCCTCACTGTACACCTCGCCCTCACCGAGCGCACGCGGCACATCATCGGCAAGCGCGTGTTCGATCAGCTCCCCGCGCGGGCCATGTTCCTCAATCTGGCGCGCGCCGATCTCGTGGACTACGCCGCCTTGCGCGACGCCGTGCAGACGCGCGGCCTGCGCGCCGCGGTCGACGTTTACCCCGACGAACCGCGCGGGACGAAGACGTTCGAGACCGATCTGCTGACCCTGTCGTCGCCGCAGGGGGGCTTCGTGTACGGCACGCCTCACATTGCGGCATCGACCGATCAGGCGCAGATCGCCATCGCCGGCGAGACCGTGCGGGTGATCCGTTGCTTCCTGCTTCAGGGGGTCGTCCCGAACGTCGTCAACGTGCAGCCGGCGTCGGCGGCGCGGTTCCAGCTCGTCATTCGCATGGTCGACAAGGTCGGGACGTTCGCCAACGTCCTGTCGGTCATCAAGCGTCACGGCATCAACGTCGAAGAAGTGACGAACACCGTGTTCGAAGGGGCCGTGGCCTCGACGGCGAAGCTCCGCACGGTGCAGCGCCCGAGCGAAGCTTGCCTCAGCGAGATCCGCGCGTTCGACGAAGTGCTGCACATCGACATGGTGACGCTGCCGAACCTGGCATGAGCGCTGGGTGCGGGCGTGAGCGCGGGCCGCTGGGCGTGAGATGAAGCTCGTCCGGGCGACGTCCTTCGTCCTTGCGCTCTCGCTGTCTGCGGCCGCCGGATGCAAGCCGTACAGCGGCCCCGGGAGCGACGCGGGTACGGACGCCCGAGCTCCGCTCGATGCGGGGGGGGATGCCGCGCCGACGGCTCCGGCGGCGGACGCGGGGCCCATCGACGACGGCGCGCTGCCCGCGGCCACCAGCGACGAGCTCACGCTCCGCGCGCGCCACCTCTTCGAGGCCATCGTCCGCGACAACCCGGACCTCGGCTCCGATCTCCTCTTCCCACGCGACGCCTGCGCCGCCGCGCGCGACGCGACCGATCCCTTGAAGGTCTGGGACGTGAAGCTCTCGTCCGCGTTCCGCCACGGCGTTCACGGGCTCCACAGGCGGACCAAGGGGATCGATCGCGCGCAGTTCGTGTCGTTCGAGATCGGTCGCACGGTGACGCAGGAAGCGCCGCGCAGGAAGGAGTGGAAGGAGACGCTGTGGGTGGTTCACCACTCGCGCCTCGACTTCACGATCGACGGTCGCCCCATGCACTTCGACATCGCCGAGATGACGTCGTGGCGGGGCGCCTGGTACGTCACGCGGCTTCGCGGTTCGTGAGCGGGCCGTCGGTCCAGCCTGGATGGAGCGGCGGGGCCAGAAGGAAACCCGCGAAGCCTTCGGCGAAGCTGCCGAAGACAGGATGAAGCCCGCGAAGCCTTCGGTGAAACGCCTGAAGGCAGGATGAAACTCACGAAGACACGATGAAACTCACGAAGACACGATGAAACTCACGAAGACACGATGAAACTCACGAAGACACGATGAAACTCACGAAGACACGATGAAACTCACGAAGACACGATGAAACTCGCGAAGGCCAGGATGAAACCCCTGAAGACAGGATGAAACTCCCGAAGACAGGATGAAACTCCCG
>Ga0302279_10000845_pt1 | contig 44910 bp, 28 predicted proteins | sample III_Bog_N3_3_FD_194541 | JGI IMG/M metagenome (GOLD analysis project Ga0302279, IMG submission 194541) | Peat permafrost microbial communities from Stordalen Mire near Abisko, Sweden - III_Bog_N3_3 | ecosystem: Environmental > Terrestrial > Soil > Wetlands > Peat | place: Sweden: Abisko... | reverse complement strand
ATTTGCGCTCGGGCAGGCAGCTTCGGTTCCAACGCCGGGTGACGTGCATGTGGTGGGGGCAGGGGAGGACCGGCTGGGGGAAACGCACTCGCTGGGGTTCAGCACGATCCTGTTCAAGGTGCTGCCGCGCGAGACGGGCGACGGGCTGTTCGTGATCGAGCATAAGGGGTTGGGTCATGGTGGGCCGCCGGTGCACGTCCACCCGCACCAGGATGAGTGGTTCTACGTGATGGAGGGTGAGGTGCTGTTCCAGGTGGGCGACAAGCGGCTGACACTGGGAGCGGGCGAGAGCGTGCTGGGGCCGCGCGAGGTGCCGCACGGGTTCGTGGGCGTGGGAGAGAAGCCGGCGCATATGGTGATTGCGTTTACACCGGCAGGCAAGATGGAGGGGTTCTTCCGCGAGGCGGCGGTGCCGAACGGGCCGCCGATGGATGCTCGGTTGTTTGCGAAGTACGACATGGAGTATGTGGGGCCGCCGCTGGTGGCGGGGTTGTGGCGATCAGGCGTCTCAGTTCTCGCTCGCGGATGTTGCTTGTCCTTACGGCGCGATGGGGTGAAGATGGACAAGACACATTTGTGAAGCATATTCGGAGGCCTGCGTGCGTGGGTTGCGGTTGGTTGTCTTTGGGACTTTGCTCGGGATGTCGGCTAGTCTGGCCGGCCAGAATGGTGACGCTAAGGTTTCGGTCAGGGGGACCGACCAAACGCGCGATGGCAATTGGAGGCAGTGCAGGGACTTCGATTCTGACGTAGCTATTCCGGGATGCACGGCGGTTATTCAGTCAGGTCGGGAAACTGACGCATACCTTGCTATTGCATTTAACCGAAGGGGCAATGCTTATCAACGTAAGCAGGACTTCGACCACGCGATTGCGGACTACAAGGAGGCCATTCGGCTGAACCCCGCTTACGCTCTTGCGCTCAATAACCGGGGAGGTATTGATTGGGCCAACAAGGATTACAACCATGCTCTTCAAGATTACGACGAGGACGTCCGGTTGGAGCCTACCGCCCCGATTGCGTTTTTCCATCGGGGCGGCGCGTATTTGGGAAAGCAGGACTTTGACTCTGCAATCCGGGATTTTAATGAAGCCATTCGGCTGGATCCGGGCTATGTTCCGGCGTTTGAAGGGCGAGCCACCGGCTACCTTGGCAAGAAGGACTACGACCACGCGCTTGAGGATTTCGATGCCATCATCCGACTGAGTCCTGGTGAGGCCTCTGGGTTCGACGGCCGAGGCATTGTTCGCAACTACAAGGGAGATTATGACGGCGCGATTCAGGATTTTGACGAGGCAATTCGGCTGAATCCCCGCAACGCCGCAGCGTACGACAACCGGGGCAATTCTTACCGCGGCAAGAATGACTTTGAGCGCGCAATTCCGGACTACAGTGAGGCAATCCGGTTGTTTCCTGGCTATTTTTATGCGTTCGATGATAGGGCGTTTGCTGAGTTTCATTTGGGTCAGTTCGCTGCAGCACAGTCAGATTTTCTAGCAGCAAAGAAGATGGATCCGGGCGAGGCCTATCATGCGCTGTGGCTCTATCTGGCACGATCGAGGCAAGGCCAAGACGGGCGCAGCGAGCTGGAAACGAGTGCGGCTGAGTTCAAGCTCACGGGTTGGCCAGGTCCGGTAGTCAATCTGTATCTGGGACGGGCCACAACTGCAGATGTCTTGTCCGCAGCAAGTAATCCCGATTCGCAAAAAGATATTGAACAGCATTGCGAGGCCTATTTCTATCTTGGTGAGCAGGCCTTGCTCGAAGGCAAGAGCGACGAGGCGAAACGGCTGTTTCAACTGGCGGTCGATACGGGGGGCAAATCGTTTTATGAGTACTCCGGTTCGATTGCAGAATTGAAGCGAATGCAGTCAACTGACCAGAACGGGGCGCATTAGCGCTTGCCAGTTTGGCGGACGATGTCGACGTGCTGGCAACCGAGCGAAATGCGGGGATTCTTCGCTGGCTCAAAATGACAGGTTCATAAGGAGTTCGCCAAGCGGGATAGTTGGGCGGGGGTAAAAGAGAAACCCCATGGTCGACTGGCGTCGATCATGGGGCGTCCATGTTTGTAACGGGTTCGGTTACTTGGCGGCGAGTTGGCGGAGGACGTATTGCAGGATGCCGCCGTGCTGGTAGTAGAGGATTTCCTGGGGGGTATCGATGCGGAGGGTAGCGGAGAACTCGATGGTTTTGCCGGTCTGGTTTTCGGCGAGGATGGGGAGGATGCGACCATCGGCGAATTTGGAGTCGAGCATGGCTTTGAGTTGGCCGGGGTGGTCGCCGATGGAGAAGACTTCTTCGCCGGTGAGGCCGAGCGAGGCGGTGGACTGGCCTTCGAGGTACTGGAAGGGCAGGATGCCCATGCCGACGAGGTTGGAGCGGTGGATGCGCTCGTAGCTCTCGGCGATAACGAACTTGATGCCGAGCAGCCGCGGGCCCTTGGCAGCCCAGTCGCGGGACGAGCCTGAGCCGTACTCCTTGCCGGCGAGAATGCAGAGGGGTGTGCCGCGCTCGGCGTAGATGACGGACGCGTCGTAGATGGACATGTCCGTGCATTCCGGCAGCAGCCGGGTTACGCCACCTTCGGTTCCGGGGGCGAGCTTATTGCGCAGGCGGACGTTGGCGAAGGTCCCGCGCACCATGACTTCGTGATTGCCGCGGCGGCTGCCGTAGCTGTTGAAGTCGGCGGGAGCGACGCCGTGGTCGGTGAGGTACTTGCCGGCGGGGCCGTTCTTCTTGATGGAGCCGGCGGGGGAGATGTGGTCGGTGGTGACGGAGTCGCCCAGCACGGCGAGGGCGCGTGCAGCGCGGATGTCTGAGACTGGCGATGGTGTCGCCGTCATGCCGTCGAAGTAGGGCGCTTTACGGATGTAGGTCGAGTCGGGCTCCCAGCCGTAGGTGTTGCCGGAGGGGAACTTGAGGTGCTGCCAGTTGGCGTCGCCATCGGAGACGGTGGAGTACTGGTGGCGGAACATCTCAGAGTCGATGCAGGCGTTGACGGTGTCGGAGACCTCCTGCTGGGTGGGCCAGATGTCGCGCAGGTAGACGGGCTGGCCGGTCTGGTCCTTGCCGAGCGGGTCGGAGTCGAAGTTGTGGCTGATGTGTCCGGCCAGGGCGTAGGCGACGACCAGCGGGGGCGACATGAGGTAGTTGGCGCGAACCTCCGGCGAGATGCGGCCCTCGAAGTTGCGGTTGCCGGAGAGGACGGAGACGGCCACCAGGGAGTGGTCTTCGATGGCCTTGCTGACGTCGGTGGGCAGCGGGCCGGAGTTGCCGATGCAGGTGGTGCAGCCGTAGCCGACGGTCTGGAAGCGCAGGGCATCGAGATACTGGGAGAGGCCGGCCTTGTTGTAGTAGTCGGTCACGACGCGGGAGCCGGGCGCAAGGGAGGTCTTGACCCATGGCGGCGTCTGCAGGCCGCGTTCGACGGCCTTCTTCGCCAGCAGGCCGGCGGCGACCATCACGTAGGGGTTGGAGGTGTTGGTACAGGAGGTGATCGCCGCAATCACAATCGACCCGTTGCCGAGGTAGGGTTCCGGGTTGAGGCCGAAACGGGCCTGGACGCTGGTGGGCGCGGCCGCGTGGGTATCCTTGCCGTTGGGCGCGCCGGTGGAGCTGGTCAGGTTGCCGTTGCCGGAGGGATGGCCGCCCTCGGCCTCCCAGCGGACGAGTGGACGAACGTTGTCCTGGTTGCCGTTGGGGCCGAGCAGTGCGGGGAGCTGCTTCTCGAAGCTCGCGGCTGCCTGGGAGAGCAGGACGCGGTCCTGGGGGCGCTTGGGGCCGGCCACGGAGGGTTCCACGGTGGCGAGATCGAGCGAGAGCGTGGAGGAGTATTCGGCTTCGGGCGCGGAGGCGGTGTGGAAGAGGCCCTGCTCGCGGAAGTAGGCTTCGACGAGCGCAATGTGCTCTTCGGTGCGGCCGGTCAGGCGGAGGTACTTCAGGGTCTCCTTGTCGACGGGGAAGATCCCGCAAGTGGCGCCGTACTCGGGGGCCATATTGGCGATGGTGGCGCGGTCGGCGAGGGGCAGCTCCGCGATTCCGGGGCCGTAAAACTCGACGAACTTGCCGACGACGCCGTGCTTCCGAAGCGCTTCGGTGACGGTGAGAACGAGGTCGGTGGCGGTGGTGCCTTCCTTCAGCTTGCCGGTGAGGCGGAAGCCGACGACCTGAGGCACGAGCATGGAGACGGGCTGGCCGAGCATGGCGGCCTCAGCCTCGATGCCGCCGACGCCCCAGCCCAGGACGCCGAGTCCGTTGACCATGGTGGTGTGACTGTCGGTGCCGACCAGGGTGTCGGGATACGCGACGATGGTACCGTCGGGGTTCGGTGAAGTTGTAAAGACGACGCGGGCGAGGTATTCCAGGTTGACCTGGTGGCAGATGCCCATGCCGGGCGGCACGGCGGAGAAGTTGTTGAAGGCGGTCTGGCCCCACTTGAGGAAGGCGTAGCGCTCGCGGTTGCGGGTGAATTCGAGCGCGGCGTTCAGGTCGTAGGAGTTGACGGTGCCGAACTCGTCGACCTGGACGGAGTGGTCGATGACCAGCTCGGCGGGCTGGAGCGGGTTGATCTTTTCCGGGTCGCCGCCCAGGGCGCGCATGGCATCGCGCATAGCGGCCAGGTCCACGACGGCGGGGACGCCGGTGAAGTCCTGCATCAGGACACGGGCGGGCATGTAGGCGATCTCGCGGGAGGGCTCGGCCTTGGGATCCCAGTTGGCGAGGAACTCGATGTCGTCGGCGGTGACGGAGTGGCCGTCTTCGTGGCGGAGCAGGTTTTCAAGCAGGATGCGGAGGGAGAAAGGGAGCCGTGTGAGGTTGGTGTTGGGGAGGGCGTTGAGGCGGAAGAGGCTGACGGTGGACTTGCCGGAGACGAGGGTTCCGGCGCTGCGGAAGGAATCGGGATGTGCGGTCATTGTGTTCTCCGTATATCGACTTGAGGCGCGGGGTCGTGAGGCGAGGACCGGGCGCGGAACTTGGGGCTCGCGAGCGCGCTGGGCGCACGGCTGCGGGAAGGAAAAGCGTATCAAATTTCCGGGGGGAGCGTAGAGGATGCGATCGGAGTGGACCGCAGGACCGGTCAGGAGCGGCCGCGATCGCGGCGGCCGTGGCGGAAGCGCTTCGTTTTGGGAAGGCTCAAGTCCATCGAATTAATTTTACGCCGGGGTTGGCGGCGGTGGAAAGGCGATAGTTGTAAGGAGTTCATTAAACGGACAATCGACAGGCCCCACAGCCGCGTCCTATGAGGGTTACAACGGAAAAGGGGCGGTGGTGCGGCGCAGTGCAACGGTTCGCATGGCGCGGCACCCCTCTGCCCCGGCTGGTTGGAGTTGTTCTTTCCAAGGAGCGTGGCACGTGATTCAGTCTATTTACAAGTCGGTTGAGATTGAGTTGGAGATGCGGCAGCAGGCAGATGACTGGTGGAAGTGCGACTACATGCTGATTACGCATCCGGAACGGCAGGTGACGCGGGTGCAGGGGAGGATCAAGTTCCGCACGATTGCGCAGGCCAGGGAGTATGCGCTGGAGGATGCGCGGGGAGCGATCGACTGCGGCGCATACCGGGGAGTCGGCTTGCCGTCAGTGGAGCACCAGGACGAGCTGGCGCTGCGTTGAACTCGACTCCGGCGGGGCGCGGCTACCAGAGATGCCACTGGTGGAAGGCGAGCACGTAGGCGGCGAGCAGGGCATTGCTGGTGGCGTGGGCGGCGACAGCCTCGCCGATACGACCGCGGCGCAGCAGTGCCCATGCGTAGAGCAGACCCGCCAGCGTGCCGGCGAACCAGAGATGGCCGTGCAGGAGTCCGAAGGCGAGTGACGACGCGGTGAGCGCGGGCCAGGTGAAGCTGGTGGCTGGGAGGGTCTCGAAGTCCGACGCGATGAGACGACGGAGAAGGAAGCCGCGGAAGGCAAGTTCCTCTGCGACCGGCACGGTGAGGACGGCGGCGAGAGTCCGGAAGACGATCCAGCCGATGCGTGCGGGTGCGGATGCGGCAGCGAGTGCAGCGGGTATGGCGTTGGTGGCGGAAGCGTGCGCGAGGTGGTCGACGGCGATCCAGAGCGCGAAGACGGCGACGCCGATGGCAGAGCCGAGCCAGGAGAAGCGCCAGTCGAATGCGGCGTAGCGCTTGCGCAGTGCGAAGAGGACGGCGGCGGCTGCGACGAAGCGGAGCGGGTAGAGCCACTCGAAGCCGCTGCTGGCGGCGGAGGCGAGCATTCCCGTCGCGAGGATGGCGAGGAACGGCAGCAGGTAAGGCGCGGCGGGGTTCTGCTGGCCGAGGATCGGGGTGGGAGTTGCAGCGTCGCGGCGGCGGAGCCAGGGCACATGGGTGGCGGCCAGGCAGAAGCCGAGGGCGACGGCGTTGAAGGCGATCCAGCCGGCCTGGGAGTGGAATCCCCCGAGTGCGAGCTGGGGCGCGCCGGCGTTGCCGATCAGGATGAGCGCGGCGATGCGGACGGAGTTGAGCAGGAAGATGGTGACGACACCGACCGGGACCAGCAGGAACGCGCGCGGGAAGCGGCAGTCGCGGCGGAAGAGCCAGAGCCAGCATACGGAGAAGGCAAGGATGAGGCCGACGCCCTCGAAGCCGGAGCACTCCGGGGCGATCTCGACGTTGAACTTTGCCGTGCCGAGGATTCTGGTGTGCGGGTCGGCGACGATGCTGGAGACGAACGGAGCGAGGAACGTCCTGGCCAGGGCGAAGGTGAGGCTGGTGGTGGGTCCCCACAGCGCGCGCAGGTAGTTTCCGGCGAGGCAGGCGGCGATGACCAGAGCCAGCGTGAGCAGCCAGAGGGACCCTGTATGGCGGATGAGTTGCGACCAGATGAGCAGTGGAGAGATGGCAAGCGCCGCGCAGGCGATGGCCGCTATTCCCGCTGCCAGCCAGAGTGCCAGCACAAGGGCCGGAGGGAGCGCCATGAGGTGGCCGCCATACATGGCCCAGGAGAGGACAGCGAAGGCAGAGATGGCTGCCAGATGTGCGGCGAGCAGACCGCGCCGGACGGGCGTCTGCTCCACCTGGGCGGAGAGCGAGGTGAGTGCGCGACGCCTGGAGAGGTAGGCGAAGGTGGTGAAGAGGGCCGCGAATCCTACGATGCCGCGTACGCCCCATGCGCCCCATTGGCCGACAATGGCAAATACCCCGCCCTGGGCGACCAGCGAGGCGTTGTCCAGCCAGAGGGAGAGCAGGAGCACCTCCACGGCGAAGAGGAGGATGAGCGCGAGCAGACGCGGCAACAGGCCGAAGGATCGAAGCCGAGCCAACTGTGGTTGCAGGCGATCACGCAACGGAAGCTGGGCCGACCCGATGCTCATAGAGGTTGAGATGAGTGTAAAACAACAGCACCCGCGCGGTGGCGGGTGCTGTGGGTGGGAAAGAATGGGACGGCTTACTTCTGGCTGCGGCGGGCGCGGAACAGCAGCACGATGCCCGACACCAGGGCGACTCCGCTACCGGCGGTTCCAACAGCAATCTCAGGAGCGACCGCGGCGGCCATTGCAACTGTGGATGTACCAGCTACCAGCAAAAGGAGGCCCAGAACTGTTTGAGTGGCTTTCATAACCAGATTCACCTCGGATGAAATGGAAGTACGAGGGCCCGGTACTACTTTGCGCGGCGGCTGCGGAACAACAGGAGCATTCCGGAGACCAGAGCGACTCCGCTGCCGGCCATGCCCGGATTGATCTCCGGTGCGCCCGCGGGAGCAGCCATTGCAACGGCTGAGGCGCCGACAGCCAACAGGGTGATTCCAAGAACTGCATACAGGTGCTTCATGGCGTTTTCTCCGGAAGAAAGATTGGCTGCACACGTAGAGAAAGCAATCGAAAGACCGTTTTGCCTAGCTGAAACGAAACGGTTTATCCCTGTCGATGGCCGGGGATGTGCAAAGATTTGCGGCGAATAGAGGAAAGTTGTGGCATGGATTTAGGCAGTGTGTCGGCCAGGCTCCGGGTCAGTTCTCGGAGGGCATTTCGACGTGGTCGATGACGAGGGTGTCGACGGAGCCCTTGGAGGGCTGAAGCTTGAGGCCAAGCTGGTCTTCGAGCGCGGTGAAGATGGAGATGACGTTGGGGCCGCCTGCTTCCGCGGCGACATCGTCGGACCATTTGAGGGTGATGTCTGCGTGGCCGGTAAGGCCGGTTTTATCGATGACCTTGCGGTGAACCTCGTCGGTGAGGGCGGAGGCGAGGTCGCCCATGGCGGCGCCTTTGCCGGTGAGGACCTTGCTGGTGTTTTCGCCGTTGATGTTCCAGGTGCTGTCCTTGAGCTCGTCCTGGGAGAGTTTGACTTTGGGGCCGCCCTTGGCGACGACGAGGTCATAGGTGGGCATCACCTTGGGTTCGATGTGCACCTTGAGCTGGAACCGGTCCACCAGCAGCAGGATGAGCTTGGCCTGGTCCTGTGAGGCGGTGGTCTCGGGCGGCTTGCTTCCGTCGGAGGGCACAACCTTGGCGTCGATGTCGAACCGCTGATCTTTGAGCGAGCCGGGGAGGCCGCTGACGCGGTCGGACGGAATGTCGTAGGCGAACTCGATGATGTAGTCCAGCGGCAGGTTGCGGACGATGAGGGCGTCGTCGTGGAAGTTCAGGCTGCCGGTGTCGGCGGCATTGTTGTTGACGCGGACGGAGGCGACGTCGTAGGGCGGCGTGTTCTGCGCGAGCGCAATGAGGTTGGCAGGGCCTTTGTGCTCGAGCTGCGCATGCGCGGCGGGGAGGACGACGAGGAACGCGACCGCCGAGAGGAGCAGTTTGGCGGATTGGCGAGAAGGACGCCGGGGCATCTGGTTTACTCCCGTCCGTGGTTCGTGCTGCTTGAATATGCTGGCACCGGAAGTATACGACGGCATGGTTCTTCCGATCCAAATGGGAAAGGAAAGTGGAATCGCGTTTGTGCGATGATGCCAAGGCTGGCAGGAATCCGGCGGCGATGGCCGCGAAATGAGGGGATAATGCGCATGGGAAAGCTGTGGAGTGTAGTGTTGGCCGGTTTGTTGGCCGTGGGAACGGCGGCGAGCGCGCAGAGCAGCAGTGCGGCGAAGGCGGACGCGGCGAAGAGCGGCAAGGGCGATCTGCAAGTTTATTTTGTTGATGTGGAGGGTGGGCAGTCGACGCTGTTTGTGATGCCGGATGGCGAGAGCCTGCTGGTGGATACGGGATCGCCGGACGCCAGGAATCCCAACGCGCCGCGCGATGCCGGGCGGATTGCGGCGGTGTGCAAGCTGGCGGGCGTGACCAAGATCGACAACCTGGTGGTGACGCACTACCACTCCGACCATGTGGGCGGGCTGCCGCAACTGGTGGCGCTGGTGCCGGTGGGGCGGTTCATCGACCACGGCATCAACCGCGAGAGCGAAGCGGTGCAGGGGGGCGCGTCCACGGTGGCGGGATGGACGGCGTACCAGAAGGTGCTGGCGGATTCCCATGCGGAGCACCTGGTGGTGAAGCCGGGCGACGTGCTGCCCGTGAAGGCGATGCATGTAGAAGTGGTGAGCGCGGACGGCGAGGTGATTGCCAAGCCGCTGGCGGCCGGCGGCTCGCCGAATGCTGCGTGCGCGGCATCGCCGCTGAAGGACGCGGAGGGGACGGAGAACGACCGCTCGGTGGGGATGGTGCTGACCTTTGGCAAGCTGCGGATTCTGGACCTCGGCGACCTGACGTGGAACAAGGAGCGTGGACTGGCGTGCCCGGCGAACAAGCTGGGTATGGTGGATGTGTACGTGGTGTCGCACCACGGGCTGGTGAACAGCGGCAGCCCGGCGCTGGTGGACGCGATTGCCCCGCGGGTCGCCATCGAGGACGATGGCCCGCATAAGGGCGGCGCGCCTTCGACGTACGACACGATCCAGGGCACTGCGCGGCTGAAGGACATGTGGCAGTTGCACACGGCCGAGGCCGCGGGTGCGAAGAACGTTGCGGAGTCGCGGATTGCGAACTTGCCCGCCGCACCGGGGACAGCCGATGCCGCGAACTGGCTGAAGCTGACCGGGCATGCGGACGGGAGCTTTGCCGTGACCAACGGGCGGACAGGCGAGACGGTGAACTATCCAGCTGGCAAATAAACCGCGATTGGACCGTAGACGCGTCGCGTCAATCACATGCAAGCAGGCGGAGCCCGATTATTGCTGCGTTCCGGCTCGCTGGCACGGGAATTGTGCATCTTACGGATGGCGGCGGTTCCATGGCCGCGGAACGATGGGAGAGCGAAGATGAAGGACCGGGACCTGGCAGGAACAGTCGTTGGTGCAGGCGTAGTTGGAATCAAGGGCAACGGAGTACGGCAGTTGGGGATGCGCTGGAGGAGCTTGGCCGGTTTGGGCCTGGGCATGGCATTGCTGTGGAGCGCGGCAGGCTGCCACAAGAGCTCCGCGCAGAATGCCGTGGGAGGGGACGTGAGCGACCCGGCGAGCGCCAACATGGCGCCGGTGAGCGCGAGTGGCGATACGGCGCAGCCCGCGCAGGTCTTGGCCCAGAACGCGCAGTACACGCCGCAACAGCAGAGCGAGGACTACCAGCAGCAGCAGGCGGCTCCGATAGAGCGGCGGGCGCCCGATGGAAGCTACAGCGATCCGAATGCGGATAACGATTCGCAGCAGCAGGCGCAGGATGCCTACGATGCGGACCTGACCGAGGCGCAGGCGAGCGATCCTCCGCCGCCGCTGCCCGACTATGAACAGCCGTACGCGCCGGGGCCGGATTACATCTGGACGCCGGGCTATTGGGCGTGGTCGCCCGACGGATACTACTGGGTGCCGGGCGCCTGGGTCGAGCCGCCGTATTCCGGCGGATTGTGGACGCCGGGCTACTGGGGCTATACGGGCGGATATTACCGCTTCCACCATGGGTTCTGGGGACTGCACATCGGGTTCTATGGCGGCATCAACTACGGGTTTGGATACACCGGCTATGGCTACGACGGCGGCTATTGGAACGGCGGGCACTTCTTCTACAACACGAGGTACAACCGAGTGAATGTGACCGTCGTCCACAACGTCTACATGCACAATGGCGGCGATGCCAGGTTTGCCGGGGGCGTGAGCTTCAATGGCGGCCGTGGCGGCCTGCGTGCGGCCCCTCGACCGGCGGAGATAGCCGTGCTGCATGAGCAGCGCAATGCTCCGATGCCGGCACAGGAACAGTTGCGGCAACAGTCGGCGCAGAACAAGCAGCAGTTCTACAACCAAAACCGCGGGCGGCCGGCGGTTGCGGCGGCGGCCAGCCCGATTGTGTCGGACCATCGGATGCCGGCGGCGCTGCCGCGCGCAGCTGCTCCGCAGGCCATGCCGGCGGCGCGTGGACCCCAGCCGGGCGGTGCTGCGCCATTTGCGCGTCCAGGGCAGGCACAGCCGGATCAACGGGGACCACAGGCCCAGCCGCAAACGCGGCCCGCTCAGGCCCAGCCGGGGTTCCAGAACCGGCCGCAGGCACAGCCGGATCAACGGGGACCGCAGGCCCAGCCGCAGTATCGTGCCCAGCCGCAGGCCCAGCCACAGACGCGGACAGCACAACCGGAAGCTCAGCCGCAGCCGACACGGCCTGAGTACCGGCCACAGGAGCGGCAGGCTCAGCCACAGCCACAGCCACAACCACAAGCACAGCCACAGCAGACGCGGCCGCAGTATCGTCCTCAACCTCAAACCCAACCGCAAGCCCAACCACAGTTTCGTCCGCAGCCACAGCCACAGGCGAGGCCGGCGCCGCCGCCCCAGCCGCAGGCAAGGCCGGCACCACAACCGCAGCCGCAGGCAAGGCCGGCACCACAACCGCAGCCGCAGGCAAGGCCGGCCGAGCCGCAGCATCAGGCTCCGGTTGCGCATCCGCAAGAAGACAAGAAGGACGACCGAGGGCACATGTAGCGCGAGTTAGCCCTGGAGTGATTCGGGCATTGTTCGGCGCGGTGGGGATGGCGAAGAAATGCCATTCCTGCCGCGCTCTTTTTTGTTGCGGACGTCCGGAGCCTTAGGAACTGAAGGCGAGTTGGCCGAGCAGAACGGCGTTGAGGACGATGATGACGGCGACGGAGAGCCAGCCGGCGATGCGTGTGCGGCGCGCGCTGGCGAAGGTCTGCATGACGTCTGCGCGGCTGGTGAGCAGCAGCAGCGGGATGAGCGCGAAGGGCAGCGCGAAGCTGAGCACCACCTGCGACAGTACAAGGATGCGCAGCGGGTCCAGGCCGGTGGCGATGATGACGACGGCCGGAATGACGGTGATGAGGCGGCGTAGGAAGATGGGGAACTTGATATCGAGGAAGCCCTCGATGATGACCTGACCGGCCATGACTCCGACCGTGGAGGACGACAGGCCGGAGCAGAGGAGCGCGACGGCGAAGACCACGGCCGCGGCGCGCCCGAAGAGCGGTCCGAGCGTCTGATAGGCCTGCTGTATGGTGGGTTGCAGGGTGCTGGTGTGGACGAAGGCGACGGCGGCCATGAGGATCATGGCGGAGTTGATGAGCCAGGCGCCGTTCATGGCGACGAAGACGTCGATGAGCTCGTACTGGAGGAAGCGGCTGAGGATAGCGCGGCGGGGGAGCGCCGTGGGCTGGTTGCGCGCTTCCAGGTGCTCCAGCGTAGCCGTGGCGGGAAGCGCGGATCCGGTGAGCTCATTGAGGCGGGGCTGCACCAGCGCGGAGTGAAGATAGACGACATGGGGCATCACCGTGGCGCCCAGCATGGCGACGGCCGCGTAGATGCTGTCGTGGAAGTTCTGTGCGGAGGAGCGGTCGAGCGAGGGAAGAAGAGTGTGGATGGTGGCAAGCTTCCAGTCGGGATGGACGAGGAAGATCTCGAAGGCGTAGGAGACGCCGATGATGGCGACGAAGGCCATGATGCCGCGCTCCAGCCAGCGGAAGCCGGCGAGATCGAGCGCGAGGATGGCAAAGACGAGGACGGTGGAGACGAGCGCGGCGATAAGGAGCGACTCTCCAGGCGAGATGCCGTGCGCGTAGAGAAGAGGACCGAAGAGGAGGTCGAGCCCGATCGCCGCGCCGAGGAATTCGGCGAGATCGGTGGCGACGGCGGCGATCTCCGCAGCCAGCCACAGGCCGATGGTGGCGCGGCGGGAGAAGTGCTTGCGGCAGTTCTGCGGCAGAGTGAGGCCGGTGACAATGCCGAGCTTGGCGGAGAGATACTGGATGAGCATCGCCATGGCGTTGGACCAGAGCAGGACCCAGAGCAGGCGGTAGCCAAACTGCGTGCCCCCGAGGATGTTGGTGGCAAAGTTGCCGGGGTCGATGTAGGCGACGGAAGCGACGAACGCAGGGCCGAAGTAGGTCCACATCTCGTTGCGGTGGAAGTTGGGCAGGAAGCCACGCTGCAAGGCGCCCTGTCCCGCGCCGGTCTGGTCGTACTGTGCAGGATGGTTGGGCATGCTGTTCCTGAGACGCGGTGAGCCAATCGGGCGTTGCGAGCGGGAGCGTGGGGAGGGGGCTGCGGCGTTCCGGATCGAGCTAAGTTAGGCGAACCTAATAATTAGGTATACCTAAATCTGGGTTATGGGTCAAACTGAAGGTGGATGGGAGGGTGGCATGTCCCCGCAACGGCAGGCGAGCGGCAGTACGGAATCGGTGGATAACTATCTGAAGGCCATCCTGTACCTGGGAGGGCCGGCGGAGAGTCGTGTGACCATCAAGGCACTGGCGGAACGGCTGGCTGTGGCGCCGGCGTCGGTGACCAACATGCTGCAGAAGCTGGCCGGCGCGGCCGCGCCGCTGGTGCAGTACGAGCGGCATGGAGGGGTGCAGTTGTCCGCGGCCGGCAAGCGGCGGGCGCTGGAGGTGGTGCGGCACCACCGGCTGATCGAGACGTTTCTGTACAAGGTGCTGGACTACCCGATCGAAGAGGTGCACGACGAGGCGGAACGGCTGGAACACTTCATCTCGGAGCGCTTCGAGGAACGAATTGCGGCCAAGCTGGGGCACCCGAAGATTGACCCACACGGGCACTCGATCCCGACGTTGGATGGCGTGATGGCGGCGCCGGAGTCGATTGCGCTGGCGGACGTGGCGCGGGAAGGGACGTACCGGATTGAGAGCGTATCCGACCGCGACGCCGGGAACCTGAGGCGGATTGAGGCCTGCGGGATAACGCCGGGCGCGATGCTGCGGGTGCGGAAGAGCGCGTCGCCGGAGGCGGAGGCATACCGGGTGAGCGTGGGGCGTTCGGCGAAGACGTTTGACCTGCCGCGAACGATGGCGCAGGACGTGCGTGTGGTCCGGAAGGAAAAGCGCTGAGGGTAGGGAATAAATCCGCAAATGCACTCAACCAAGACCGTGGCCGCGTGCGCCGAACAGGTCATTCAGCAACATGTCAACTACACCGCACGAGCGGATTCTTGCCGGATTGCCGGGTAAGTTGGCAGCCCTTTGGGAAAGAAAACGGCGGCCATGCAAAGGATCTGCACGGCCGCCGTTGGGTTGGTACGTGGGGTTGAGTTAGAAGCGGAACCGGCCTGCGAACTGCATATCGCGCGGCTGGATGCTCTGGTTCTGACCGCCGACCTGGCCATAATTCGAGCTGTAACTGGATGCCCAGGCGGAACTGGCCAGGTTGAAGAAGGTTGAGTTGGTGGAGTTGCTGATGTCCGCCTCGACCTGGAAGGTGAGGTGAAGCGTGGCGGTTTCGCGTACGACGAAGGTGCGGCGGAGGCCAAGATCGACATCCCACCAGCCGGGTCCGGTGAGGCCGTCGGGAGCAGAGCGGCCTATGTTGCCGATCTTGTAGGTGGTGTTCGGCTCGTTGGTGGAACCGCACGAATACCCGATGTTGTTTGGAGCAGAGTCGGGGCACTGGAAGGCGTTGATGTTGAGATAGCTGATTGTGCTGATGTTCTCCGCATTGGCTCCGGGACCGCGGCCCCAGCGGCCATTGATCCGCGCCTGGCTCTTGTTGAAGCCGGGCACATAGTCGGGCATGCACGTTCCGCCATCGACCGAGTTAGCCATGCAGGCCGCTCCGGTAACCTGGATCGGATAGCCATCGCGGTACTTGTAGATGCCGGAGAGCTGCCAGCCGCCACCGATAAGAGACGCGATGCGGTTGGTGGCGAAGAACGCCTGTCCACGGCCGATGGGGAAGGCATAGACCCAGGTGAGGTTGAGCGCGTTGGTCTGATTGTTCTGACCCAGACCGCGATCAACGCGGTTGGCATCCATGTTGAAGGTGAAGTTTCCATCCTGCGGACCGAGCGGAAACTGCGTGCGGTGGTGGCCGGTATCGTCGAGCTGCTTGGCCCGGGTGTAGTTCATGAAGCCGGACAGATTATGCCAGGGCCGCTGGATGACGGTGATCTGGAGCGCGTTGTAGTTGGCGTTTCCTGTGCTTCCCCACAGATCGGTCAAACCCGAGAATTGCGGGAACGGCTTGAGCGCCTGGGCGACAGTTGCGTTGGAACCTGCATACCCCGGATAGGGTACGGTGCAGCCGGTGGAGCAGGCGCCGGTGTAGGAACCCTTGATCTGTTGGATGTAATCCGGCGAGAACGCGTTGGTGGCAGGTCCCCGGCCAGCGCCACCCGGCAGGAAGTGAGTTTGCGAGCCGGCGTAAGCGATGGTAAGGACTGCCTTCTTGTTGATCATCCTCTGGATGGAGAAGTTGTAGCTGAGGAACTGAGGACCGCGACCGCCGTAGTAGGGATCGGCGAAGTTGACACCGCCCGGCACACAGCTGACATTGTCCGAGGAGGAGCATGCATAGTCGTTGAGATGGTCGGCGAAGTAGCTGGTGAAGTTATAGTTGCCGGTGGATTGGAGCGGATTGACCGTAACTCCAGGTACGGTCCAGGGAGGCAAGGCGGAGTAGGGGCTGCAGGTGCCGGCCGTGATGCAGGGGATGTTCGGAGAACCGGGGCCGGGGCAGCTGACGGTGCTTTGCGGCTGCGTCCCCTGGCACGGGGGTTGCTCTACGGCCGGGGGCGGAGCCCCAACAAGTCCCGGGTTGAGGAAGAAGCCAGGAGACCCGGTGCTGCCGTTCTGGCTCCAACTGGAGGTGTGCGCGTACTCGCCATTGTTGCCGGTTGCCGAGGTGGCTCCAGAACCGCCGCCAGAGCCGCCGGCGTGGGTCAGGTTGAGCGAGAAGGCTCCCGCGAAGACCGTGGTTGGGTTGTAGGCGTAGGAGAAGCCAATGCGCGGTTCGAAGTTCTTGTTGTAGGGATGAACCGGCGTAGTGCAGTGGCAGATGTAGGGCGAGTACTCAGCGAAGACCTGCGCCGCGGACTCGGCTGGGACACCCTGGCCACCGGGGATGGCGGGGAAGTTTGCGGGGTCGGGGAAGCCGGCATACTCCAATACTCCGGGGATGCCGACGATGGGATTGATCTTGTTGACATTCAAGAACGCGATGCGGTCATGGACTTCATGGTAGGGCTGGAGATAGTCATAGCGCAGGCCGAGGTTCAGAGTCAGCTTGGAGCTGACCTGCCAGTTGTCTTGCACATAGGGAGCCATGGGCCGGTAGCGGGCGCCCACGTCCTGGATGGTCTGTGCGGATACGCTGCCGCTGTAGAATGCGCCCACCAGGAAGCTGGCGTAGGTGTCTCCATTCTGCCCGGTGTTCGTCGTGCCGGTCTCGGTGTCGTATGCGTCTGTTCTGAGACTGATTGCCTGGCTATATCCGCCGTAGCTTCCGCCGTTGGTCTCCAGCCACTGCACCTGTGCGCCGAAGGTGATGTTATGGCGACCCTTGATCCACTGCAGGTTGTCGATGATGGTGTAAGCGTTGGTCGCCACCGGCCCGGTGCTGGAGGTGGATGACCAGTTGGACGGTGCCACGGGGCCGTTATCCTGGTTGAAGCTGACAGCCGGCATGAGGTTGGAGGCGTTTCCGGCCGGCAGGTTGGTAATACCGGCGGCAGACGAGTTGCAGGGACCCTTGGCGCTGCCCGGCAGCGAACAGAGGTTGGGATAATTGGCCCCGGTCAGCGGGAAGCCCTGGCCCCAGGTGCGGGTATACCCATACTTGAGAGAGTTGATCAGGCTTTGCGAGGCGACATAGGTATACGACAGAATGCCGGAAGCAGTCTTCTGATTGGTGAATGAACCGTTCGCATAGGGAACGGGAAGCTGGCTGTAGTTCTGGTACTTGGGTGCGCCGGCATAGCCGATGTTGCCGCCTACACCTACGATCGAGAACTTGTTCCTACTATTGATGCTGTAGTCCAGGCGAACGTCGACGCTATAGTCCGAGTTAGCTAGGGGCAAGCTGGCGAGGTAATTGCTGAACGTCGACAGCGTGGTCGGCGCTGGTAGCGCGCTCTGCAGATATAGCGCGATGGTGGACATCTCGCTGGTGGGGATCACGTTATACGTGGGCACACCGTTCAAGAGGCCTTGGAATGGGCCGCCCGTATTCGTGGTCGGGTCTCTCAAGTTCTGCACGACGCTGCCTACAGCGTCGGTAAAGTTGCCGGCGCGCTCTGCCAGTGTGGGGATGGTGATGAACTGGGGCGTATTGCTGATCTTGGTGTAGTGGTAGCCCTCATAGCTGCCGAAGAAGAAGAGCTTGTCCTTGAGGATCGGTCCGCCGAGCGATCCGCCGTAGGAGTTCTGGTGCTCGCCTGGCTTCTCCGCAAAGCCGGTGGCGGAGGGAACCTTGGAGAAGTAGCCCCATGTGTCGAACATGGTGTTACGGATGAAGTCGAAGACGGTGCCATGGAACTGGTTGCCGCCGGACTTGATGGTGTAGTTGGTAGCGCCCGCGCCGCCGAAGGAGGTGGATGCGCCGCTGGTCTGCACGGAGAACTGGTCGACCGCGTCCACCGAGACAGCCGTTGAGACCGTGTTGCTGGTGCCCTGCTGGTTGATATTGGAGACCGGCACACCCTCGATATAGTTTTCGTTGAGGTTGGTCTGTCCGGTGCCACCGTAGATGCCGGAGTTGCCGTTGTTGACGCCCTGGCCGGTGTTGTTGGCCGGATTCTCCTGCACGCCGGGCATCAGGTACTGGAAGGCCGTCGGGTCGCGCGGGCCGCCGTTCATGGAGAGCGGAAGCTGCGAGTAGAGCTCGTTCTCGATGGTTCCGCCCAGGGTGGCGTCGGTGGTGTCGAGGAAGGGCGGAGCGTCGGTGATGGTGATGGTGGTGGTATCACCGCCGACCGTGAGCTTCGGGTTATACCCGAGGACCGAGAGAGCATCGACCGTCACGTTCTCCTGCAGCAGCCGCTGGAAGCCCGTGACGACGGTCTCGACGTTGTAATTTCCGGGCTGCAGTGGCTGGATGGAATACTCGCCCGCAGAGTTGGATTTTACTTGCGTCGCCACACCGGTTTCAGTGTTTGTGGCCGTGACGGAGGCGTTCGTGACGGCCTTTCCGTCGGGATCGAGTACGGTCCCCTTAATGCCGCCGCCAGTGGTGCTCTGGGCGTGGAGCGTTAAGCCGCCCACCAGTGCCAGACCGCTGGCCAGCATCAGGCATGCGAAGAGGGAGCAGCAGTGTGCGAGGAGACGGCGTGAAAGCCCGAGCGGCAAATACCCAACTGTTTTGTTGCGATACATAATTTTGCTCCATCTGATTTTTGCGCTGGTAAGGCGTTGATCTGGAATGCCGGTGTTTCCGGTTGGAACATCCCGCAAAAGCCTTGCGCCGGTGACTTGAAACATAAAATTGCCATTGAGCCGGAACGCGAAAAAAGTATTTGTTTACGCAGGTGATTGTCAATAAGAAAATGTTTTCCCGTTGAAACCGATTTGCGGTCATGCAAAGGCCCTCGGCGACGGTGTCCCGTGAGAAGCAGGCGGGGCGTAGCCGGGAAGATTTAAGTGTGCAAAGCTTCACGCAACATGCTACTTTGTTTTTGCCCATATTCAACACCGAAATTATGTTTCCACGGAAAAGTGGGACAGAGCAGTTCGGCCATGAGCTAACGGCTGGACGCACAGCGAGGAATCTGGGGCAAGCTGGAGAGAGCAATCCCTACCCAACCAAACCGCGACCTGCTGGATGCCGACCACTTTTGCGGTGGTGCCCATGCGCGGCGCTATCCCCGGAATGCGACTGCGCGTCGGCTTCGCAAGAATGCAATTCTGGGGTTCGCCTGGGTGGCGGCGGCGTCGATCTCCGCAGGGCGGGCAACAGGGTGGGCGCAGATCGAGGCAGGGCCAGCGACCGGAGTTGCTCCGCAGAGTTCCGCGGCCCCGAATACGGCGACGCTGCAGGTGTTTTCCCGGCTGATCGTGGTAGACGCGACCGTTACAGACGCGAAGGGCCAGCCGGTCCACGGGCTGAAGGAGTCGGACTTTACCGTGAAGGAAGATGGCAAGCCGCTGACGCTGCGCAGCTTCCAGGAGGTTCGCGAGGACACGCCGCCGGCGCCTCGGAACCCGCCTACACTGCCGGCCGCCGTATACACGAATTTACAGCCGGCGCCGACGACCAGCGCGGTCAACATCCTGTTGCTGGATGCGCTGAATACAGCGCCTGCGGACCAGGTTTCGATGAAGCAGGAGTCGCTGAAATATTTGAAGGCGATGCCCAGGGGGACGCGGGTCGCGGTCCTGGGACTGACGAGCAGTCTGCGCGTCCTGCAGGGATTTACGGCGGACCCGGCGATTTTGATTGCAGCAGTCGACAGCAAGAAGAATCGTTCGCTACCATCGCCGTTCATTGACAACGACAGCGCCGGCGTTCTGAGTTCGCAGGCAGACGACCAGAGCGACCTGGGCGACGATGACACAGCGGCCGGCATTCAGCAGTTTCAGAACGAACTGACCAACCAGCAGCAGGACACCCGCAACCGGATGACACTGGAGGCGCTGAACCAGATTGCAGCATATGTTGCTGGAATCAAGGGCCGAAAGAACCTGATCTGGTTTACCGATGGGATCCCTCTGGATATGTTTCCCGATGGCGGTGTGAACGACCTGCAGGGGATCACCGATTATGCCAAGGATCTGCGTAAGACGACCGATCTGCTGACGGCGGCAGAGGTGGCGGTGTATCCGGTGGACGCGCGCAAGCTGTTCAGCAATCCCGCCAACGGCGCCGACCAGGAACTGACCACGATCGGCAGGAATACGGGGGGGCGAGTGGCGACTTCGCAAGCCAGCTTTGCGAAGAAGAAGAGCAGCGAGGAACTGTCGATGGAGGCAGTCGCGGAGGCGACCGGTGGGGTTGCTTACTACAACACCAACGGCCTGAAGGAAGCGGTGGGCAAGGCGATCGAACACGGGGCCAATTACTACAGCGTCTCCTACGTTGCGCCGAATCCTGAGTTCGACGGCCGCTACCACGCGATCCATGTGGAGGTGGACCGCCCGAATGTGCATGTGTTGTACCGCACCGGATACAACGCCGACGATATCCAGCGCAATGCCGTGACGCCGTTGCTTCCTCTGACCGCGGATGCGCCGGAGCCTTACGGCAACAACATGCAGGCGTCGATGGGGCGCGGCGTGCCGACCTCGAGCCAACTGCTGTTTGACGTGCGCGTAGCGCCGAGTGCGGAGCCGGCCAAGCCGGATGATGCGACGGTGCTGGGGACGCTGGACCCGCAGTTGAAGAGCAAGCCGCTGGTGCGCTATGAGTTCCAGTACCTCCTGCCGTCGCGGCAGATTACATTTGGCGATGGGCCGGGCGGGACGCGAAAATGTTCCCTTGAATTCGACATTGCAGCCTATGATGTGTACGGCAAGCTCATCACCGGGTTGAGCCAGACGAGGACGCCGCCGCCACTGACGGCGGAGCAGTACCAGGAATTCATTCGAAAGCCGCAGCAGTTTTTGCAGGAAGTGGATTTACCGCCTGGGGAGATATTCCTCCGGGTCGGAATTCTGGATCGCGTGTCCGACAAGGTGGGCACGCTGGAGATACCGATGACGATCAGGAAGCAACGGGTCCACCTGGCCGGTCCACCCGGAGGCAAGGGTGAGAATTAGGGGCCCCAAATGGGGGGTTGCGCGGCTGCGAAGATTTCTCTTGCAAGTCGCTTCAGCCAAGACGTATTATGCCGCTTATTTTTGGAAACCGTTTCCCATGGGAAATCAGCCAGGAAATCAGCCGGCGGTTATGAGCTTTTGCTGCTCAACCTGCCGGACCGTAGACGCAATTATCAAGGATCAGGTGACCCGAATGCTCTTCCGCAAAAACATCGTATCGACACGAACGCTCCTCCAACTGACCGTAGCAGTGGCGTTTTTGGTTGGCGGAGTAGTATCTGCCGTTGCCGCCGGAACCACCAACGCTCCGTTGCTGGTTCCGTACACGGTTACCACGCTGGCCGGCAACCCGCAGTTTGCTGCAGGGACCACCTCGCTATTAGCTGGGTACTTCGGCGAGGGTGTTCTGGCGACCCCGTCGGCTACCAAGCCGGGCGCCACGCTGAACGGCGCATTCTCCGAGGCGGTCGATTCGGCGGGGAACGTCTATATTGCAGATTCTGGCAACTACATTATCCGCGAAGTGAATGCCCAGACCGGCCTGATTACCACGATCGCCGGCGTGATTCCAAAGGGGTGCAGCGGCGTATCCTGCTCGCTGAAGGTATCGGGTTGCGCGGATGGCGTGCCTGCTTACGGCAATCCGCTGGGAACCGGCCTGAAGGGAATCGCGGTCGACAACTACGACAACGTTTATTTTTTGGACGGCAATACCAATAGCGTCTCTGTGATCTACCGCGGCGGTTCGCGCGTGGCGACGTTTATCGCACTGGAGGATCCGGCCGGAGTCGCCGCGTCTGGGGGGGTAGCGCAGCCGGGCTACGTCTACCATGTCGCCGGAACGATGAACCTGGGGACCTGCTCCTCAACGTCCGGCAATACCGACAACGCCCTGGCGTTCGGGGGCACGACGCTGCACGGCGCGTCCCAGATCTCGTTGGACAGCGCCGGCAATATCTACATTGCAGACGTCAGCAACTCTACGGTCCGCGTGATCAATACGCAACTGACGCCGCAGACGTTTTTCCAGTACACGGTTCAGCCCGGATTCCTGCGGTCCATCACGAATTGCAATGCGCTGCTGACGACGCCCTGTCCCACTGCCACCACGACGACTGTCGCGAATACCGGCATCAACGGTCCGGTCAACGCGATCGTATACAACTCGCAGTACAAGATAGCCCAGGCCGACGCGTACGGCAATATCTACCAACTGAACGGCACCGGCGGCGGCACCGGACCTCCGGGAATCTATTCTGCGACGACGTATGCCGGTGGCGCGCCGCTGACGAACCTGCTGATTGCGGAAGCGCCGAATCTGGCTGGCTACTATGGACCGACCGTTGGCAACGCCCCCGCAGAGCTGAATGCGCAGGGTCTGCCAACCTACGGCAACTCGTACATGACCATGAGCAACCCGCAGGTCAGCAGTGCGCTGCCGGGCAGCTTCCCGGACGTACTGGTGACCACCAACAGTAGCTTCAATATTCGGCCCAGCCACCTGATGTCGGACAACTTCGGCTCTCTCTGGTATATGGATAACCACTATCCGGAGTTCTCCAGAATCGACCAATACACCTCCCTGGCCACCGACATGATCGGTTCGACGGGGATGCGCGCTACGGCGAATGTCGCCGGCATCTCCGGTGTGACCATCAACGGCAATCCAGTCAACTACTTGGCGCCGGCTTCGTTCAGCAACCCGTGGTATTGCGTGTATGGCAGCGCGGCGCATCCATGGCAAGCTGGCCCCATTACCTACGACCCTGAGGGCGATGGTTGCCCCTCAGTGCTGGGACGTCTCAGCGGCAACTACACCGCTCAATCGGATGGACTGGGCAACATCATCATGGGCGACGGCGGCGAGAGCCTGGTTCGTTTGCTGTCGTTGGGCAATGCGTTCCCGGCGACAACGGTGGGCACGGCTACTCCCGTCACCCAGCCGATCCAGGTCCACTTCAGCCTGGGCAATCCTCCTGCTCTTGGAGCAGGGGTTAATGACTCGTCCGCATCCGGCTTCTATGCCGCCGGAAATACGTTCAAGATTACTGGTCTGACAAGCGACTTCACGTTAGACCAGACCGATGCCGAGTTTCCGTTGGGGTCGCTGCTCACAGCCACCGTGAACGCATACGGGAACAATCAGAATACGACCGCCTTCGGCACAGTCTCCGGTCTGCCGACCTGCACGGAGATGGGACAGTATCCCACGGCAACCGCCGATACAGACGTGGACTGCCTGGCCTATGTGACGTTCACACCGCAAGGCCCCGGACTGCGCCAGGCGCAACTCCAGGTGACCACGGCGAATGGCTCGGTGTATAACTTCCCGCTCTCAGGAGTTGGCCTTGGCGGGCAGTTGGCGATTGACGGTGGCTCTTCGCTCCCAATCGCGGCAACCGGCCTGGGCAAGACGGCGGGTGTCGCTGTCACCTCTGGCGGCACCGTGTATATCGCGGACCCGGCGAACAACCGGATCGTGGTGGAACCGGCCGGCGGTGGCACGCAGACAACGCTTGCATTGACCTTCCCAGCCTGCCCGACGCCTGCGGTGCTTGGTGTCCAGTGCGGCGTTACCCCAACCACCCTGAGCGGGCCCATGGGCGTGGCGGTCGACATTGCAGGCAATGTCTACATCTCCGATACCGGCAACAACCGGATTTTGAAGGTAAACCCGGTTACCAATGTTGCCACCCTGCTGGGTAACAATTTGTGGATTTCGGGTGCTGCTGCCGGGGTCCAATCCTCGACCGCTCCTGGCTCTGCGGTCACGGCGACGACGGCTCCTCCGCAGTACCAGTTCAAAGCTCCCCAGGGACTTGCGGTTGACCTGTTCAACAACGTGTATGTAGCGGACACCGGCAATGGAGTCGTGGTGGAGATTCCGTCCAACATCGCTCTTGGTGGCGCGACGCCGCTGCTGCAGTATCCCAACGCTCCAACGTTCATCAACCCGGTTGCGGTCGCAACCGATTCCACTGGCAATATCTATGTGGCGGACACGAAGAACGCAACAGGTCAGATCGTCAAGCTGCCTCCGGGCGGCGGCGACCTGGTCACGCTACCTACGTCTCAGTTCCCGGGCGTGGCTGGAAGTTCTCTGCTCTCGCCCAACGGCGTTGCAGTGGATGGTGCCGGAAACGTATATGTGTCCGATTCCTCAGCGAATACTGTCATGGAGTTCCCATCCGGGAGCGGTGCACACGCGGTGCCGTTCGCTCTGAACTTTCCCAACCTGAACACGCCCGCCGGCCTCGCCCTGGATGCGTATGGAAATCTGTATGTTGCTGACTCGGGCAACAAGCAGATCCTGTGGGATAACCGTCTGACCCCCAACCTCAACTTCGGAACGGTCCCACAGGACCAGAGCAGCGTAGCGACCATCCCGCTGACCATCACCAACATCGGCACCCAGCCGGTGACGCTGCTCTCGCCCTTTACCAGCACGCCGTCGATCCTTGACTTCACCATCGCCAACAACTCGTGCGCAGCAGGTCTTCTACTTGGCGGCGTGACCTGCTCGATCTCGGTATCGTTCAATCCAACGTCGGACACATCCCGGTCGGGAATTACCGTCAACATCAACGGAACGGGTAATACTTCTCAGCAGATTACGCTGCAGGCGAATGGCGAACAGCCGCTTGCCAAGGTGGTTCTGACCGCTGGCTACTCGTCAGGCACTGTGCCTGCTGCGGGTTTGACGGCAACGATTACGGCAACGGTCACCCAGCCGAATATTCCCGGAGATACGCCGACCGGCACGGTCGCCTTCTCCTATACGATTCTGGGAGATGGGACAACCGGCACGGCCACGGGGACTCTGTCTGGTTCCGGTGGAGTCGCCACAGCCACCTTTGCGCTGCCCACACTGCTGTCTGGCAGGCGCTACACCATCAACGCGGTCTATACCTCGACGGACCCTCTGGACACGGGAACCACGGCATCCCCGCTGGTGCTGTATGTGCCCGGCGTACCGGTCACGGTAACGGCTGGGTCGGTTACGTTCCAGTACGGCACAACGCCTCCGAAGATTACAGGGACGGTGACCGGCATTACGGACCCGGCCGTGACCTATACCTTTACCAGTGCGGCCTCGGCCACAACCGCGATCGGCACCTATCCGATCATCGTTGTGTTCTCCGGTGGAACGTATCTGAACTATGGCTTCCCGGCTGCGGTTACCTCAACCGGAGGGCCGGCCATCGTGACGGAGACAGCGGCACCACTGTCGTACTCCATTCCTAACTTCACCGCCGCTTTTGGCGCTCCCGATCTGAGTTATGGAGCTCTGGGCGTGGTCACTGGAGCGTTGAACGGTGACACCTTCAGCGCCACCTTCACCAACCCAGCGTCATCGGTGCTGAACGTGGGCACGTACACAATCCAACCAACTGTCACCGGTGCTCACGTCGGCGACTATACGGTCACGGCAAAGTCGTCCACGCTGACGGTTACGCAGGCTGCGTCGAACATCAGCGTAGCGGCGGCGCAAACATCGGTGTTGAATACGACGGTTGGTGTCTCCAGCGCGACGATCCTTCTGACTGCTGGTACCTCGGTGCCGGCCGGCAAGGGAACACCGAGCGGGACGATCACCGTGAGCGACACGTTCACTCCTATCCTGCTGACTGCACCTGGACCGGGTGCAGCGCAGGCGCCTGTTCTGACGACGTTGCCGTTGGTCGGGGGATCGGTGACCTACATCCCAACCAGCACCACGCCGGGAACTCACATCTACTCTTTTGCATACAGTGGCGACAGCAACTTCCAATGCTCGGTGGTTGGCCAGGCAGCAACGTCATCGTGCCCGACCACGGGAACGACGGCAACCAAACTGCTGATTGACTATCCGGACTTCACGCTGTCCTCCTCGACGGGTGTCGTCAACATCATTCCGGGCATCATCCCCAGCGGCAACGGGCTGCCTCCGGCTGCCAACCAGTCGTCTGCTGCTACGGAGTCGGCCGTGATCACAGTCGCCGGGGTTCTTGGCTTCAACGGCAACGTGGCTCTGACCTGCACGACGCAGAATCCGAGCTACATCACCTGCGCTATGACGCCGCCAACGGTCGCCCTTACGGCGTCGGGTACGGGAGCCAGTTCGGCGAGCGTCTTCTCCGTCCAGACACCCGCAACTCTGCCGCTGGGCTTCTTCAACTCAGCTCAGGTGCGGACCTCCGCCACCAGGACCGCGCTTGCGTTCCTGCCGTTCGGGGTTCTCGCCTTCTGCGTGCGGCGCCGGCGCAGACTGAGCAAGATGTTGTGGATGCTGATCGCAATCGCCGCAGTCGGCGCCGGAATGCAGGGATGCGGTGGCAACCAGGTGGACTTCTACACCCCGGTACCCACTGGTCCGCAGACCGTAACCATCACAGCAACCTACACTGCACCTCCGGGATCCACAATCCCGTCGGAAACTCGGACGTTCATTGTGCCAATTACCATCAACTAGCAGCTCGTAACATCGGGCCGGGCAAGACCGCAACCAGGTCCTGTCCGGCCCGACGGTTTTAAATGTCTATCCAAATCGGATGGCGCGGGCCAAGTCAGGCCGCAATTGCGAAACTGCTAGAGCGCCGCGTAGTCTTACGTGGTCAGGACTTGAGTCCCTGATTAGTCTGGACTCCACCTATGACTGCACAGACAGGTTCGGAATGAGCACAACCCTGACACTGGCGAACTTTGCGTGGAAGAACGCAGGGCGCAGGCGTCTGAGAACCTGCCTCACCCTGTGCGGGATTGGCATGGGGATAGGCGCATTTGTGGCGCTGGTGGGCTTCTCGCGCGGGTTCGAGCATGCGTGGCTGGAGATGTATGAGTCCTCCGGCACCGACCTGGCGGTTGTGCAGCGGACTTTCATGAATACCACTGTGAACCAGGCCGCCGAGGGCACGCTGCGCTCCTTGCCGGAGGTTGCCGCGGTCTCGCCCATGATCATCAACATGATGGACGTGACCCCGGAGGTCAATGCTCTGGTCTACGGATGGCAGGCCGATTCGTTCGAGTTTGCGGCGCTGACGCTAGACCAGGGCCGCCGCCTGCAGGATGGCCACGCCGAAGTCATGCTTGGCAGGTTGCTGGCCGAGAGCCTGGGTAAGAAGGCCGGCGACACGATGGATATCCAAGGGACAACGTTTCTGGTGGCTGGCGTCTACCACGGCGGCTCGGCACTGGAGGCCGGCGCGATGATCATGCCGCTGGACCAGTTGCAGACGCTGGCGAGCCTGGAGGGGAAGGTGACGGCGTTTCACGTCAAGCTGAAGCCGGGCGATCCGGGCGACTTGCCGGAGGACCGGGTGCGTAAAGCGCAGGCGGCGATCGAATCCGCGCTGCCCGGGCTGCGAGCAGTGCCGGCGATGGAGCGAGCGAGCAACAACCAACTGGTGGTGCTGGCGCATGCAGCGGCGTGGGGCACGTCTGCGATCGCGCTGCTGGTGGGCATGTTGGGGATCGCCAACACCATGGCGATGTCGGTGTTTGAGCGGACGCAGGAGATTGGCGTGCTGCGGGCCATGGGTTGGCCGGCGCGGCGCGTGATGACGCTGATCCTGGTGGAGGCGGCCGGCCTGGGTCTGGGCGGTGGGCTGCTGGGGCTGTTGGGCGGATGGGTCGCCCTGCGTGTGCTGGCGTCGCTGCCAAAGACAGCCAGCGTGGTTTCGACGTCGCTCTCGCCGTGGACGCTCACGGAGGCGCTGGGGATTGCGGTGCTGGTGGGCCTGGCTGCGGGCGTGATTCCGGCATGGCATGCCGCGCGCCTCTCGCCGGTGGAGGCAATCGGGCATGAGTGACAGCCTGCTGGAGGTACAGGAGTTGCGCAAGAGCTATGAGGATGGGCATATCCAGGCGCTGGCCGGGGTCGATCTGAAGGTGCGGGCGGGCGAGTTTGTATCCATCAGCGGGGCCAGTGGAAGCGGCAAGTCGACACTGCTACACCTGCTGGGGGGGCTGGACCTGCCGAGTTCGGGCAAAGTCCTGTTCCAGGGCCGTGCGCTGGGCAGCGAGGTCGACCTGGATGAATACCGGTCCCAGCATGTGGGATTCATCTTCCAGGCGTTCCACCTGCTGCCGTGCCTGCGAGCCATGGAGAACGTGCAGGTTCCCTGGCTGGGTGGAGGCCTGGCGCGGAGCGAGCGCGGCGACCGGGCAGAGGTGCTACTGCGGGAGATGGGGCTGGGCCATCGGCTGATGCACTACCCCGGCCAACTTTCGGCCGGGGAGCGGCAGCGGGTTGCGATCGCCCGCAGCCTGGCGAACAATCCCGATGTGCTGCTGGCGGATGAGCCGACGGGTAATCTGGACAGTGTGAACTCGGCGAAGATTATGGAGATTCTGGTCGGCTTGCGGGCGAGCCGGGGGATGACGCTGATTGTCGTCACCCACGAGGACAGCATCGCGGAGTCCGCGCCGCGCCACATCCGCATGCGCGACGGGCGGATCCTGTGCTGAGGGCCATGTGTGTGGCTGCCCTGCTGCTGGGCTCTTGTGCGCTGCCCTGCGCGCCCGCGGTCGTCGCTCCGGCTGCGGACCAGACCACGGTGCTGGCGGGGATTCGCGCCCGGGTTGAGACCTCGGACTTCCGCGCCACCGGCAGGCTGGTGCTGGTGGGGGCAAACGGCGAGCGCACCACCTACAAGCTGACGATCAAGGGGCACTGGTTTCCGGATGGGCTGCGCCTGCTGTGCGAGATCACCGAGCCTGCGTCTGCACGCACGCGGCTGTTGCTGCACATGAGCGTGACCGGACATCTGACCATGGAAGAGGCGAAGCCAGGCAGCAAGGCCGCCAGCGAGTTGCCGTTTGAGCGGTGGTCTGAGCCGTTGCTGGGAACCGGCTTTTCGTACGAGGACCTGGCGGAGGGGCAGTTCTTTTGGAAGGGCCAGGAGCTTCTGGCACCGGCAAAGTTCGGTGAGCGCGAGTGTTTCGTCGTCAAAAGCACTCCATCCGCGGACGAACGAAGCGCTTATGCGTCTGTAACCTCGTGGGTCGATCGCTCCATCTTCTACCCGGTTCATGTGGTCAAGACGCTTCGCGCGGGTGGACAGCAGGAGGACTTCCTCTATTACGGGTTGCGCCAGAACAATGGTGTGTGGTCGGCGAGCCAGGTGGAAGTCAAGGTGCAGGGCAAGCCTGGGTCGAGCTTGCTGGTGATTGAGAACGGTACGGAGAAGGCGAAGCTGACGCGCAAGGACTTCGACCTGAATCAGGCAGCAGCACCGAAAGGGGAGTGAGGATGGCTGGATGGCTCTGGCTGCTGCTGGCGATTCTGTCAGTGTCTGTAGTGGGTATGGCCTACCAATGGGTCGGCGCGTTGTCGGACCGGCGACGCTACCTGCGGTTGGGGCGATTGGTGGAGGTGGGGAACGGGCAACGGATCTTTGTGTCCGACATGGGGCGAGCCGACGCTGCTGGAGCGACGGTGGTATTTGAGTCGGGGATTGCGGCTACCAGCCAGAATTGGTTACATATTCAGCGGTCCGTGGCGAACTATACGCGGGCGGTGAGCTATGATCGCGCAGGGCTGGGCTGGAGCAGCCCCTGCGCCACGGAGCGGACGCCGCACAACCTTGTACGCGAGCTGCGAACCGTGCTGCTGGAGGCCGGAGTTCCAGGGCCATATGTGCTGGTGGGGCACTCGTTCGGCGGCCTGATCGTGCGGCTGTTTGCGGCGGAGTATCCCGATGAGGTTGCCGGCGTGGTGCTGGTGGACCCGATGCGCACGGAGGAGTGGCCGCCCGTGAATGAGGCGCGGCGGCCCGTCGTGGAGCGCGGAGTGCGCATGGCTGGGTACGGGATTTCGGTGGCGCGATTCGGCCTGGCACGGCTGGGAACGCGGTCGCTCCTGTGCCGCTCCGGCAAGGTTTCCAGCGCATATGGCCGCGCCACGGCCCGGTTTGGCGGCGCGCAGGTGCTGGAGCGGATTCGCTGCGAGGTGAGCAAGATGCCGCGCGAGGTATGGCCGATTGTGGCGGCGCACTGGTCCAGTCCGCAGTTTTACCGCGGGTTGGCGGCGCACCTGGCTGCAGTGCCGGCCAGCGTGGCGCAGATGCACGACGCGAAGGCCGTGCAGGGAATCCCGGTGGTGCTGCTGACCCCGGGAAATGTGGAGCCGCTGTGCAGCGAGAGCCTGCGGCGCATTGGCCCGACGGCACGGCAGGTCATTGCCAGGCAGAGCGGCCACTGGATCCACCTGGACGAGCCGGACCTGGTATTGGAGGCGATTCGCGGGGTGGTGGAACAGGCCGCCGCACCGGTGGCCGCGGATGGGGAAGGGGTCGCGTGCTGAATTAGGGCTGAAATGGCTTGCCCTCTAAATTTTTACCACTTGTCCTTCTGAATTATCACCACCTGTCCTTCTGAATTTTTTAGCGTTTGTCATTCTGACCCTGAGCCTGCTCAGGGAAAGAATCCCCGCATTTCCATCCCGCCCACGCGCCACTTGTTTCAAAGGTAGGACACTACGCCTGGGTCGTTGTGGCGAAAAAGGCTTCGACGTCTTCGATGGACTGCGTGACGCGGTAGGGCGGCAGCGAATCCAGAAAAATGCGGCCGTAGCGCTGGCGCTGGATGCGCGGGTCCAGCAGCATCAGCACTCCGCGGTCCTGCAGCGAACGAATCAGCCGGCCGAAGCCCTGCTTCAGCGTGATGACGGCGCTGGGTACCTGGTAGTCGAAGAAGGCGCTGCCGCCAGCGTTGGCGATCGCGTCCATGCGCGCTTTCACGACCGGGTCGGAGGGCACGGCGAAGGGCAGTCGATCGATGATGACACAGGAGAGCTGCTCGCCCTGCACGTCCACACCCTGCCAGAAACTGGAGGTGCCGAACAGGATGGCGCCGGGCGTCTCGCGGAACTGCTCCAGCAGGACATTGCGCGGGGCGCTTCCCTGCAGCAACAATGGATACGGCAATTCGGCGGAGAGGCGCTCGTGCATGGCCCTCATCTGCGCATAGCTGGTGAAGAGGCAGAAGGCGCGGCCCTGCGTGATTTCCAGCACGCGCCGGGTGCGCTCGGCGGCCTGCACAAAGAAGTCCGGCTCGCGTGGGTCCGGCATATTCGGCGGCAGGTAGAGCAAGGCCTGGCGCGGATAGTTGAAGTGCGACGGGACCACGAGTTCGCGCGCCAGGTGCAGGCCCAGGCGTTTGGAGATGTGCTCGAAGCCGGAGACGGAGCTGCCGGAGGAGGTGGCGCCGGAGGCCACCGTAAGCGTGGCGGAGGTCAGCACGACCGAGCTGTACTCCTCAAACAGGGCGGCGGCCAGCAGTTGGGAGACGTCGATAGGCGTGGCCTGCAGGTAGGTATGGTGGCTGGCGTGGCCCACGCCGCGGCCTCCCTTGTGTGCCAGCGCGCGGACTCCGCCGGCAGCGCGGCGCTCGATCCAGAAGACGGTGTTGGGGTCCTGCGACTCCAGCAGGAACTTCAGGTGGGTGGCAATGTCCGCGGTGCGCTTGCGCAGGCCGGGCGCCTCCTCCACGTCCTTCAGCCGGTCCAGTTCGCCTTCCAGCCGCAGCAGCGCGTTGAAGGCGCCGGTGTAGGTGTCGCCACTCTCTTCCAGGAAGGCGGCGCGCTGCTCAAAGGGCATGCGGCCCAGGCCGGCGTTGAACTCGTTTGCCACAGGCAACGCGGCGAAGAACATGCGGGCGCGTTCGCGCAGAGTTGCGGTGGCGGTCTCGATAGCTGCGGTGGAAGCATGCTTGGCGCGCAGCATGGTCTCCACATCGCGCGCCAGCTCGTCGAAGCGTTGCGTGCTGAGGCCGATGCCGAAGTAATTGCTCGCCGTCTCTTCCAGCTCGTGCGCCTCGTCGAAGATCACTACGCCGGCTGCAGGCAGCACGCCTGCGTCGGCCGACGCGCCGGCTTGCAGCTTGATGGCCATGTCCGCGAAAAAAAGGTGGTGGTTCACGATGACGATCTCGGACTCGAGCGCCTTGCGCCGCATCTGCGTGATGAAGCAGCCCTCCCAGTCCGGACAGGTCTGGCCCAGGCAGGCCTCGCCCCGCGCGTCGAGCTTGGGCCACAGCGCGGAGTTCTCCGGCAGCGCGTCAATCTCGGCGCGGTCCCCAGTTGCGGTGGTCTTCTCCCACGCGGCAATGGCGTGGAACTGGCCGATCTCATCGAGACCGGAGAGCAGCGGAGAGTCGCGCAGGGCATACAGTTTGTGCTTGCACAGGTAGTTGCCGCGGCCCTTCATGTAGCAGACCTTCAGCGGGCCCAGGATGCTCTCGAGGAAGGGCACATCCTTGAAGAAGAGCTGTTCCTGCAGGTTCTTGGTGCCGGTGGAGATGATGACACGCTGCTGGCGCTCGCGGGCCAGGCGCAGGGCGGGCAGCAGGTAGGCGAGCGTCTTGCCGGTGCCGGTGCCGGCCTCCACGATCAGGTGGCGCTTGTCCTCGAATGCCTTTTCAACGGCCCTGGCCATCTCGTACTGCCCCTTGCGGTGTTCGAAGGCGAGCGAGGAGCGCGAGAGCACGCCGCCGGGAGAGAAGAAATCGTGCAGGCTGGGGAGCTTGCCGCTGACGGCGGGCTCCGGCTTTGCGGGCGCGATTTGGAGTGGGGAGGACACGGCGGCGCTACAAGAAAGATTACGCTATTCGTTCGCCGGTGCCGACCTGCGAAGCCGCTCTTCCGTCAGAACTTCACGGGCTGGCCGTGCAGGATCTGTTCCACGACGCCGTGGACCTGGAGGATGGGCCAGGGTTGGGAGACGGTCTGTGGAGCCGTCTGACCGGCCTGGTGGATGATCATGGCGGGGCGCTGATCGAAGACGCCCCGGGAGGCTGCATCATCCTCGTCGGTCCATGCGGGCAGCCAGTTCCAGGCGTCGATGCGCCAGGAGTGATCGCCCTGCACGATGAGCGTGGTCTGGTTCCAGCGTGGCGAGGCCTTGAGCGTAGTCAACACGTTCCCCAGGATGCGGTCGGCCAGGGCGAGGCTATCGATGTAGGAGCTGTCGCACTGCTGGGTATAGTCGTTGCGGATGCGGCTCCAGATATTCGGGCTGTGGGGAACGGCAAAGTGCAGGAAGACGAAGTCCGCCTGGTCCGTATGCAGCAGTTGGAACGCATGCTGCTGCAGATCGATGTGCGTCTGGTAGCGGTGATGGACGTCGAAGCTGCAAAGGTGACGGTCGGCGCGCGCGGGAGAGCGCAGCTCGCGGACCACCTGTTCTAGCGGAAGGTAGACGTTGCTGGAGAAGGTGGCATCCTGGGCCATCAGGCCGTCGAACATGTCGTGATTGGTCCAGTAGCAATCCTGGATGGCGTCGGAGTAGATGGCGCAGTAGGGGTTGTACCAGCCGACCGCGGCGGTGCGCCAGCCGGCGTTTTTCGCATCGCCAAAGACGGTCTGCGCGCCGTCAATGGGCGCCCAGCCGGACTCCGATTCGTGGTGGACCCACAGGCGGTTGTGGAAGTTGTAGCGGATGCCGTCGACGGTTTTTCCAGTCAGCAGCGAGGGGATGATTTTGACGGTGTGGTATCCGGCCGGCTGGGTGTCTGTGAACAGGGTGCTCTGGCTGCGCAGGGCGTCGAAGTTGGGCAGGTTCAGGTCGGCGGCGCGATGCTCGAAGACCTGGTCGTAGGAGAGTTCGTCGAAGACGATCCAGAGCAGCAGCGGATGGGTGCGCGGCGGCTGCGCGGCGGCAGGGTCACCCCAGGCGGCGACGATGCGGTTGGGGGCGGGCTTCCAGGTGGCGACCCACAGCAGTTGGCCAATGCTGGAGACGGCGAAGATGACGAGCGCGGCGGCCAGGACACTACCGATCTGGATCAGGCCGCGATACCACTTGGGAAAGCGCAGCAACAGCAGCAGCAGGACGGCCGCCCACAGCACCAGGATGAGGATGACAAGACCCTCAATCAGGTCGAAGGGGAAGAAGGACTGGGTGCGCTGGATGAGGTACGGCGGAATCACGATGGCGAAGACGAGCCGTACCCAGCGATAGAGGCCCGTTCTGGCGAAGGCCGTCAGGATGCAGAACAGCAGCAGCGCCACCAGTGCGATGTCGGCGATCTGCGCATAACAGATGCGGGCGACGGAAAACGGGGTGTGCATGCGGACATCCGCGCCGCCGCCCAGCAGGTCGCCGTAGTTGACCACCAGGATGAGCGAGGCGAGGCCGAGGCACTGGCACAGGCGCTTCAACATCCGTCGATTCTCTGGAAGAGGAACAGGATGCGGCCGTTGTCGAGTACGAGGCGGTCCAGCACACTGAATTTCCCGGCGCATGCGCTCAGCAAGTCGGCTTCGCTCAGGGAGCCATACAGATCGTCGCGGCCACGGACCAGGCTCTGGAACATCGGGTCTTCCACGGGCACCCATTCCACGATCAGGTGGTGGCGGGCCAGGCGATGGCACAGAGCGAGGATCGCCGGCAGCGGGATCTGCTCCATCAGCAGCAGATGATGGATGACCGCGAGCATCAGCACCAGGTCGAAGCGGCCCTCGAGCCGGGGAAGCAGGGCGGTGGACTCGGCGTTTTCCCAGCCAACCGCGGGCGTGGGTCGCGCAATGTCCGCATGGATGGTCTGGATGGCGAGGCCGCGCTGGCGGGCCATCTGAAACAGGCGGTCCGCCGCGGAGCGGTCGCGTTCAATGGCGACGACGTCGGCACCCAGGCTGGCGGCCAGCGCGCTGAACTCTCCCGTATTGGCGCCAATGTCCAGCACGCGACCGGGGTGTGCCGGCGTAATGGCGCTGCGAACCCACTCCAGCTTCCGCTGGCTTTGGGCCGCGGTGTAATGGGTCAGCGTGCCCTGGTACTCGCTCCAATTGGATGCGGCACTGGCGGGTACGGCCTTGCGAGTGCGCTTGCGCAGGTCATTCAGGGTGCGGCGCAGGACCTGGGCTGCAACCTCCGGGTCGCGCACGCTGGCGGCGGCCCTGCTTCTGGACACGTCCGCAGGCTTGCGGCGGTCCAGCAGAGTGGGCAGCGTGATGGGCCAGAAGGCCGCGGACGAAAGACGCTTGCTCCAGCCCAGCGCGGCGTAGCAGTCGGCGGGCTCATACCCGTCCCGCTGGAAGAGGCCGAGCGAGAGCGGCCAGCCCAGCAGCTTGTTCATCAGCAGCGGCAGCAGGAAGGTGCGGACGTATTGCCCATACGGCTGCCAGATCGAGGACTTTGGATCGCGGCGCTCGAAGGAGAGGAAATCGACAAAGACCGGGCGGGTGCCCTGGAAGAGGACGTTCAGCGGGGTTGCGTCCTTCAGGATCCAGCCTTCGGCGAGAGCCTCCTCGCACAGATTCAGGGTCAGTTCCCCAGCGGAGAGCCACTGCGACGGCGTCCACTCCCAGGGATAAGTGGGAATCGAGACCCTGGGATGCAGCAGGCGCAACCCCAGGCTGGAGTCGTCCACTGTGGCTTCCACCAGGTCTCCCCGGGCCTGCATGGCCTGACAGAATGGGGCATCGAGCAGGTCGAAGACAGCGGCGCGTGCCGCAGGATCAATCCGGCGGATGACCAAATCGTCCTCAAAGCTCAAGGAACCGGAGGGATCGCGAAATGTGGCGTTGGGCGCTGCGGAGGTCATGCGGCCTCGCGCGAGCTCCCTGGCTTGGTGGCGACGGGAAGAACTTCAGCAGACTTCTGTTTCCGGGATTGGAAAAAAGTGCTGATTTTGCGGCGAATCAGGTAAATGTACGCCGCTATGACCGAGGCAAAGGTCTGGAGTGCGATCAATCCGGTACCTGGATCGACGTATCCCCAGGCGCGGCGTTCGGTGCCCACAATCATGCAAAGCGTCAAACAAACAGTGAGCGAAAAAGAGAGAAGTCGCTTCATTCCAAGCCTTTCTATGCGTGAAAGGCCGCTCCAACCAACAAGAGACGGCGCGATGTGCTCTGAATGCGAGCGCCAAAAAACAGGCCCTTCATGGATGAGACACAAACTACTGAAAAAAGTTGCCCGCAGGCGTATCTATCTCAGCCGCTGTCCTCAGCCATTGTTGTCGTCAAAAACGGCATCTGGATGAGAAGACGGCAAAAAGGCTCGCGAAGACGCAGATCGGTGGACTTTTCTCCCGCCGAGCGACGGCGGAGCGCTAACTCCGCCGGGGCAGAGGGGCCCTCAGGAGCGGAGATGGCAACAACAAGACAGAACCCGTCTCCCCAGTGTTTCGGAGAGATGGGTCCCGTCTGTTGCCGAGCGATACGATGCAGCCGAGGGGGTAGAAAGCAGAATTAGTGAAGATGATTATCCAGTTAGCCTAGGCGCGCCCTATCGTGAGCGCCCAAGGCGCGTCGCATACGACCCTTGGGTCTTCAGCACTGAAGGCGGGTTACATATCAGTCTTCAGCGCTGAAAGCGCGGCATATACCAGCCTGGGCCGTAGGCCCAGGTATGCGACCCCCGCGAATCTGAGGGCCTTGAAAGGCCCGACACATAAATTGCCGGCACACCACACGGAATCCGCTGACTGATCAAACTGGATAATCATTTCAGTGGATCTTGAAACCGACTCCAAAGGAAAGAATTGGATAGTAGCGTACGAAATTCACATCGTTCTGCAACTTGGCTTGCTCCGAGGTAATGTCGGCCTGGAACATGGGGTTGCTCGATATGTTGGTCGGGGTCGCGCAGTTGGCGCCCTGGGCGCTCGTGCAGACGTTGCCGCTAAAGGCAAGGGCCACGGTGGGCGCGGAGACGAACTCTACGCCCAACTCGCTCTGGAAGGTGAAGCGCCCCTTCTTCGGCAACAGGTTGCCGGTTCCGAAGGACACCCGCCCTCCCGTCTTCCCGCCGAGTGTGAAGATTCCGCTTCCGGTGACCGGGCCACTGGCATAATATTTGTCGTTGCCGAGCGTGAAGCTGCTGCCGCTGGGCTCATTGAGCGTAGCGGTAACCCCTTTGTTGTTGTATACGGTGGCACCGCCGCTCAGGCGGAATCTTCCGCCGAAGGGGAACCAGTCCAGCATGATGCCGGAGTTCTGCAGCTTCAGAGTGCCGTTGACGACCAGGTTGTCCGATGTCGTTTCGCTCAGGTTGTAGGAGAAGAAGGACGCGCCGCCGCGCAGGTTGAGGCGCGCTGGAACCAGGGGCGTAGCGACATCGAAGCCGATGCCGGCAAGCCCTACCTTGACGTCCGCGCCGAGGCCGGAGAACGGTGCGTGGCTGGCGTGCTGGGCGGCCGCGGCTGGTGCGGCCGCGGAACTGGCCGCAGGCGCCGCGAGCATGAACTCATTGGCCGAACTGGAGCTGAAAGAGGCGGCCGGGCGGTCCAGATCCAGGTGGACCGGAGAGGCAAGGGCCGGCGTCTGCGCCGAGGCAACCGACGGGGACAGGCAGAGGGCGGTGAGAATCGCGAGAACTGGCAGGGAACCAACGAGCTTCATGAAGAGACCTTCCTATGTTTTGAATGGCTTATGCTGGGCTAAAGGACGGAAAATGCGCCCATCGAAGGACCGCGAACGCACCATGGAAGCAGCGTATAGTGGCCCGCCGCTGAAGCGAATACAACTAAAGCCCCGGAGGGCATGGAACAGGGCCTGGCACAGCAATTTGGGATGGCCCATCATAGCAAAGCACAATGTGGCGGGACACTGGAATCGACAGCCAATGCCGATTGCGCTGCTGCCGATGCCACCGCAGTCTGCATCGGTAGAAATCCTGCCGCATCTGAAAGATGACGCGAAAGTCAGGAGAGCAACCGATGGCGGATGGTGGAGCGGACAAAACGAGCAGGACCCGGCGGCGAGTGGTGATCCTGGGCGGCGGATTTGCCGGGCTAAATGCAGCCTTGGGCCTGGCGAAGCTGCCGCTGGATGTCACGCTGGTCGACCGCAAAAACTACCACACGTTTCAGCCCCTGCTGTACCAGGTGGCGCTGGCCGTGCTGTCGCCGGCGGACATTGCGCAGCCCATCCGGTCGATTCTGCGCGACCACCCGAACATCGAGGTGCTGATGGACGAAGCGGTGGGCCTGGGCCTGGAGCAGAAGCGCGTCCAGCTCAAGACGGGCGCCGCGCTGGTATACGACTACCTGATTGTGGCGACCGGGTCCACGCATTCCTACTTTGGCCGCGAGGACTGGGTTGCATTGGCGCCCGGCCTGAAAACGGTGGAGGATGCTACGGAGATCCGCCGGCGGGTGCTGCTGGCCTTTGAATTGGCGGAGCGCCAGATGCTGGAGAAGGGAACCCATCCTCCGTTGCAGTTTGTCATCGTCGGCGGCGGCCCGACAGGCGTCGAGCTGGCAGGGTCGATCTCCGACATTGCCCGGCTCTATATGCGCAACAACTTCCGCCACATCGATACCAAGCAGGCGAAGGTGCTGATCCTGGAGGGGTCACCTCATATCCTGGCGATGTATCCGGAGGACTTGCAACTCAAGGCGCGCAAGCAACTGGAGGCGCTCGGCGTGGAGGTTCGCACCGGGGCCGGGGTAACCGACGTTCAGCCCGGCTATGTGATGGTGGGGGCGGAGCGGATCAACGCCGTGGTCACGCTATGGGCGGCAGGGGTGCAGGCATCGCCGCTGGGCAAACTGCTGGGTGTGGAGACGGATCGCAAAGGCTGCGTGCCGGTGGACGAGCACCTGAACCCCAAGGGCCATCCGGAGATCTTTGTCTGCGGCGACCTGGCCCACGTGGAGCAGGATGGCCGGCAGGTGCCCGGAGTGGCCCAGCCGGCGATGCAGATGGGTACGTACGCGGCCAAGCGCATTGGCATGCTGGTGGGTCGCGAGGCCGGGTCGGAAGGTTCGCCCGCGAAGGGCTTTCGCTACTTCGACAAGGGCGATATGGCCACCATCGGGCGCAAGGCCGCGGTGGCCAAGATCGTATGGCCCTTCAAAGCGCATTGGAGCGGCTTCATGGCCTGGCTGGCCTGGCTGATGGTGCACATCTACTTCTTGATCGGGTTCCGCAACCGGCTCAGCGTCTTTCGCCAGTGGGCCTGGACCTACCTGACGCTGAACGATGGCGCGCGGCTGATTACAGGATCGCAGGATCTGCCGGGATGGGCGGACCAGCTCCAGGAGCATTCGGAGTAGTAGCGGGCTTCAGCCCGCAGTAACCCGCACATAAATCGTCGGGCTTTAGCCCTGGACCCCCTGCTCATCGCTCCGATTCCGGCGCGAATAAACTGCCCAACTCTGTGACCCACTCCACTAAAATGGGCAGCATGGAACCGACGGAGATGCAGGAGTTTTCCAAGCAGGTGCAAGAGGGTGGCGAGGAGTCGCTGACGAGCATCTCGCTCGCGATATCGATCTTCGCGGTCATGGTGGCGATGGTGACGGTGCTGGGGCACCGCAGCCATACCGAGGCCGTGCTGATGCAGTCGCAGGCCGACGATCAGTGGAGTCTCTACCAGTCGAAGAAGATCCTGCAGGAGAGCCTGGCCGTGGTCGTGGAGCAGATGCCGCTGCAGCCGACGACGGACCCCGCCGCCACCAAGGCTCTGATGGCCAAATACAAAGCGCACATCGCGAAGTGGGACGTCGATCTGGCGGAGGCGCACGACAAGGCCGAAGGCTTCCAGAGCGGGCGGGAACATGCGGAGCATCAGGCCGGGCGCTACGACCTGGGCGAGGCGCTGCTGCAAATCTCTGTCGTGCTGTCGTCGATTACGCTGTTCACGCGGCGGCGGAGTTACTTCGTGGGTGGTTTGTGCCTCGGGGTGGCTGGGCTGGTGATTGCGGCCTCCGCGTTGTACGTGCATTGACGGGACGCCGTATGCGGCAGGCAAAAGCGTCCTTTTTGGCCAATCCTGCGTCTCTCTAGCAGACTCGGTTTTTGGTCCGTGCTGCGATCCTGGACGGGCAGGCAACAGGTGTATCTTCGTGGAAGGAACCTGCGAAATCTCTGACAGCAAGGTTGCGCGCAGAGAGGAACACACCGGCACGATTGAAGTATCCGGATGAACTGGAGACGTCTATGTGCTCGATGGGCCGGCATTTTTTGCTGGGCGTTGTGGGTGGGCTGACCATGGTGAGTGTGCCGCACCGCATGCACGCCCAGAACTTTGGCAGCCTGATCGTCAATCGCAAAAAGATATCGCTGCAGCGCAAGCTGCCGCCGACTGGGCACGTGGAAGGGACGACGTTCCAGGTCAAGGTGGAGGGGACGGGGTTTCAGGCGGACCTGGCCACCGATCTGTCCTCAACCGTGGAGAGCCTGCTGATCCGCGATGACTCGCGCCTGCGGTCGGAGGATGTCCATCCCGAGACGACCATCCACTGCCGCATCACCAGCTACGCACAGCCCCAGCCGCAGATGACCACCCAGGCCGCGCTGGGCAAGGGAGCCAACGGCAAAACCGGACTGCAGAATGAGCCCATGGAGCGGGTCACTGGAATCTTGACGGTGAGCTTTCAGGCGAAGGACCGCGCTGGGCATTCGCTGGCCGCGGACAATGTGACCGCCAAATTCGACGAGGAGTACTCCGCCAGTGGCGCGCAGCAGGGCATCGTGCATTCCATGACCCACACCATGACGCACATCACCAAGGGCGGATCGGACGACGATACCCCACCGTCTGCGGCGGAGTTGCACAACCGGCTCATCCAGGATGCGGCCCAGCAGATCGTCTCGCACCTGGTAAACACGACGGAGCAGGTAGAGATCTACCTGGCCAAGGGCAGCGGCCTGGACGAAGCCGACAAGCTGATGGAACAGAAGTTGTGGAGCCGCGCGCTGGAGCAATTGGAGACCATGAAGCCGTTCCCCACGCCGGAGGAGGACGCCTACCGGCTCTACGACCTGGGCGTGGTCAACGAGGCAATGGCCTACCAGGCGGAGGACGTAACGCTGGCGCGGAAGGAGCTGCAGCAGGCGTCGATCGACTATGGCAAGGCGATCGATGCCAAGCCGACAGAGAAGTACTTTCTCCAGCCGCAGACGCGAATCGACACCGCACTGGCCCATTACAAGATCCTCGGCGATCAGAAGGCTCCGAAGGAGTCCGCCGCCGCGCAGGGGAAGACCGCCGGGCCCGCCGCCTCGACACAAGACGCGATCACGAATGACCAGGTCATTTCAATGGTGGCCGCCGGCATGGACGACGCCAACATCATCGACACCATTCGCCACTCCAAATCGGCGAGCTTTGATCTGAGCGTCGAGGGCCAGGTCGATCTGGCGAAAAATAAGGTATCCGGTGCGGTGATTACAGCCATGAAGGCGCGCGCCCGGACGCCGGCGGTACACCACGCCGCAGCCGGTTCCGGCAAGAGTACCTAGGGAGGCTGTGATTAAGTGCCGTGAGTCAAAATGGAAGCGTCATTCTGACCCGATTTTGGTCAGAATCTCAGTCGGTAGATGGCCGCCGAAGTAACGTTGGGACTTATTCCTAGGGCCGTATTTTCTGCGGCTGCGAAGGACTAGCAGAGGATGTTTGCCTGCAATCAAGTTAAGCTATAGTTCGTTACACTACGGGCCCCGCGGTTGAAACGCGCAACACGAAGGTTGAAGTCGACTTCTCTCCTCGAGCGTGCCGTATGCAAAGAGCAAAATCTGGAACTCTGCTGCTTCTATTCCTTGGGACGGCCGCGACGGCTGCTGTCCCGGTGTATGCCCAGAACTTCGGCGGCTTCCAGCGCAAGCAGATCGTGCTGGTGCGCAAGCTGCCTCCGACCGGTCACATCGACGGCTCGACCTTTACCGTCAAGGTATCGGGCGCGGGCATTGCGCCGGACGTGACCCAGGGGTTGCAGTCGGAGATTGAGAGCCTGATGATTAGCAACGACTCCCGCCTGCGGTCGGTGCTGGAGTCGGAGCATCCCGACGCGGTGATCAGTTGCCAGGTCACCACCTACACCCAGCCGCAGATCACGCAGCAGCAGGGGATCAGCTTCAACAAGAAGCCTGCCCCCACGGAGTCGATTGAGCGCGTGACCGCGCTGATGACGGCCACCTTCAACGCCCAGGACCATCGCGGCAGCAAGTCGATTGCGGCGGGCACGGTTACCGCGAACTTCGACCAGCAATATCTGCTGCCCAAGCCGGCCGCGCCGCAGTCCGGCACGCTCGGTACCATGACGGGAATCCTCTCGCACCTTCCCAAGTCGCCCCAGCAGAATGCGGCGGAAGCAGAGGAAAAGCCGCCGGCGCCGCTGGAGTTGCGCGACAAGCTCATCAAGAACATGTCGTACCAGATCGTCTCTCACCTGGTGAACACCTCAGAGCAGGTGCCGGTGCTGTTGGCGCGCGGCGGAGCGCTGGACCAGGCGGACACGCTGATGGATCAGAAGCTGTGGTCGCGGGCGCTGGAGCAACTGGAGACGATGCCGCCCTTCGCGCAACCGGAGGATGACGCCTACCGGCTCTACGACCTGGGTGTGGTAAACGAGGCGCTCGGGTATGACTCCGAGGACGTGACCAAGGCGCGGAAGTTTCTCCAGGAGGCATCGATCGATTACGGCAAGGCCATCGACGCGAAGCCGTCGGAGAAGTACTTCCTGCAGCCGCAGACGCGCATCGACACCGCGCTGGCGCACTATAAGACTCTGGGCGACCAGGCCAACGCCAGCATGCAGCTAGCCAGCGCCAAGGCTGCGCCCGCACCTGCCGCAGCAGATGTGCTGACCAATGCGGACGTCATCTCCATGGTGGCCGCCAAGCTGGACGATGCGAATATTATGGACACCATCAAGCAGGCCAGCGCGGTGAACTTCGATCTGTCCGCGCATGGCCAGATCGATCTGGCGAAGGGCAACGTCAAAGGGAACATTATTCTGGCCATGAAGGCGAAGGCGCGCGGGCAATAGCAGCGCATGCCAGAGGCATCGAGGGGCAGCACGTTTCGTATGAGAACGCGATCGATTCCGGCGGCTGGGAGCGCAGCAGCAATGCTGCTGGCGGTGGTGTTCGCGTGCGTGCCCGTTGCGCAGGCGCAGGGCCGCTGCGGCGCGGGCGTGGACCTGGTGGTGCAGGCGCTCGAAAAGATGCGCGCGGACAGCAGCAACTCTGAGCTGGAAGATGCCGACCAACTGCTGAAGCGCGCAGCCGAGGAGTGCGGCGAGCTGGGCGATGCCTGGTACTACCGCTCGCTGGTGGAGCGCAAGCTGGGCCGCGCCAGCCTGGCCGACTTTGCCATGCGCCAGGCGCGCATGTTTCCCACGGACGCCAGCACCCAGCAGTTGAATCCCTTTGTGCTGGCCGCGCCGGTGTTGCAGGCGAATGCACGCGGAGTCACCGGACCGGGCACACCTGCGGCAGGTAGCGCACCGGACCACCCCGCCGATCGCTGGGCTTTGATTGTCGGCATCGGCACCTTCACCGACCCGAACATCGAGCAGCTCCGCTACACCGCCAACGATGCGCAGAGCTTTATGGACGCGCTGGTGGACCCCAAGGTGGGCAACTTCAAAGCCGACCACGTCCACACGCTGTTGAATGACGATGCGACGACGAAGAACATCAAGATGCAATTGAACTGGCTGGCCCGCAGCGCGGGGCCGGACGACCTGGTTGTGGTCTACGTGGCGACGCATGGCTCTTCGCGCGACCTGGACACGGTGGGCGTCAACTACATCATCACGCACGATACGGAGATTGGCGCCAACATCGATCCCGACAGCCTGTACGCCACCGCGCTGCCCATGGTGGAGATCTCCAATGCCATTGCCAACCGCGTCAAGGCGCGCAAGGCGGCCATCTTCCTGGACACCTGCTATAGCGGCAACGCGGCGGTGAAGGACCCCAAGATGATTGCCCCTGGCATCAAGAACGCTTCGCCCTCGCGGGAGACGCTGGACCACATCAAGCAGGGCGCCGGGCGCATGGTGTTTGCCGCAGCCGGCACGGAGGAGGAGTCGCTGGAGAGCGATACGTTGAAACATGGGTTCTTCACGTACTATCTGGTTCAGGCACTGCACCAGGAAGGCGGGTCTGTTCCATTGAGCCAGATCTTCGATTACACCAAACAGCACGTGAGCGAGCGGGTAGCGACGGACTACAAGCAGTACCACCTGCAGCAGAATCCTGTAATGAGCCGGAGCGAAGACAACACGGACTTCGCGCTTGGACCGCCCGCGGGCGCGCCGGCGAGTGGTGGCGAATGACCACAACTCCTGCATCCGGAAAGGCCGCAACCAAGCCGTGGTTCGTGCGCAAGCTGCGCCAGTTCTGGCCGGTGATTCCGCTGGGCCTGATCCTGTTTGCGCTGATGCTGGAAGACCTGCATGTGATGGGCTGGTCCCCGTTTGAGACCGATACGTGCGGTATTGCGGAGTTGGACCAGAGCAGCCTGTCCGCCAAACTGTACAACCCACTGGCCGAGTGGGGCGTTCACCACACCGGCGACCCGCAGGTGGCGCTGGTCTACATCGATGGGACGACCGAGCCGGCGGAACTGCTGACCAATACCTGCGCGTCGCGTGTCTTTCTGGCCAAGCTGGTGCAGGACCTCAACACGTTTCACCCCAACGCGATCGTGATCGACAAGTACTACTCCGAGAACGCGTGCGGCGAGGCGGACAAGAACGCCATCTTCAAGTCCGCGCTGGGCAGCAGCAGCGCGCCGGTGGTGCTGGGACAGCCCACGCATCCGCTGGCCGGATCGAATGCGGGTGGATGCATGTGCCTGTCGCAGGGCATTACATTTCCACCCGGTGCCAACGTGCAGACCGGGCTCACCCGGCTGAACACGGACGTGTTGCGGGTGCCGATTCGCTGGCCCGTGCTGGACGATCAGACCAATCCCAGTGCGCCGGTGCTGCAAAAGCCGGAGGCCGGCGACACGCTGTCGCTGGTGGCCGCCAGGGCGCAATGGCCCAACATCGAATCGAGCCCCTCGATGGTCAGCCTGCTGAAGAGTGGGACGCATCCATACACCACCTTTATGGACCTGCCGAACATCCATGCGATGACGGCGGTGTGCACGGCAGAGGATCATCCAACCTACGCGGACGGCACGCCGGTGCCATGCGACGCAAAGAAGTGGCGGCAAAGTGCGAAGAACATGGACGGCAAGCAGCTCGACCTGAATGGGAAGGTGGTCGTGATCGGAGACATCTCCGACCAGGACATGCAGCCGTACCCGAACGAGGTGCAGCCATTTCCCGCCGGCCTGGTTCCTGGCGTCTACCTGCAGGCCAACTACATTGAGTCGCT
>Ga0302279_10000844_pt1 | contig 44952 bp, 43 predicted proteins | sample III_Bog_N3_3_FD_194541 | JGI IMG/M metagenome (GOLD analysis project Ga0302279, IMG submission 194541) | Peat permafrost microbial communities from Stordalen Mire near Abisko, Sweden - III_Bog_N3_3 | ecosystem: Environmental > Terrestrial > Soil > Wetlands > Peat | place: Sweden: Abisko... | reverse complement strand
AGCCATTCGGCCCAGTGCCGGCGCATCCACAGGCCGACTCCTTCGACCGAGAACAGCACCGCATACAGCAAGGATGCCGCACGCAGGGTCTCGACCCTGGCATCGGAAAGCCCGCTGAACCAGACCACGGCTTTCTGCACGTACTCGCGCTCCAGACCCGAGGGCAGCGTCGCGATCCATTTGAAGACATGGGCCAGTGTCGAGGCGTGATGCAGCTGTACGAGCTCGTAGGCCGTGGCGATGAAAAAGATCACCTTGACGAGTTTGTAGAGCGCGATCGCGCGCAACATCCCGAACGGCGGTTCCGCGGCGCCTGACGTGTTCATCCGCGGATTTTACGCCTGTCCAGCTGCCGGCTGGAACTCGAGGGTCGCATCCAGCAGCGCGGGGATATCGAACACGACCCGCTCGTCACTGACGACGAGCGGCGCGATCCCGGCGGCGGCCACGAGCGCCGCCGGCACCTGGATACGGTCGCGCTCGCGCGCGACCGTCCAGGTCTCGAGCCGCTTGTCGGAGAACGCGAGATTCAGCGCACCCCAGCGCAGCATTGCCGCATGCGCGAGCGGCGTATCCCCGCCCCATTGTTTCCGGGCCAGCGCGAGCGCCGTGTCGGATGCGATCTCGGAGTGCGGCAGCTTCATCAGGTCCTGGATGTAGCGCACCATTTCCTCGGGCGGCACGACCAGCCGCAGCGTACTGGACGGCAGCTCATCGGCCGGCACGATCAAGTCGGGTTCTCCAGGCTGAACATCGCATTGACGTCGTCGTAGGCATAGGCCTCGGCATAACGGCCCCACTGGATGATCGCCCGCAGGGTGTTCTCAGCCGCATCCTCGTCCATGAAGTCCTCGAGCTCGTCGATGAAACGGCTCTTGCGCGCGCTGTGCGAGGCGCGCTCGTCGAGTACGCGACGCACGTGCGCGGCCAACGGCACGTAGGCCAGCAGGTGGCGCAGGAAAATCCGCTTGCGCTCATCGATCTCGGCGGCGGCGAAGCTGAGGCCATCCTCGGTCAGCTTCAGGTCGCCGCCTTCCAGCTCGGCGAAGCGCAGCAGCTGCAGCGTCTCGGCGACCGGGAACAGCTCGTCGATCTCCATCTGCAGGTCGGAGGCGATCTCGGGCAGGTCGGCCTTGCCGCTAAACGGGGCGGCGGCGACGGCCTCCATCAGGCCCGACAGCAGGTTCGAGGACACCGAGGGCAGCACGCTGCCGATGCCGAGGCCGGGGAAGCGTTCCTGGCGTCCGGCTGCCTGGCCGTTGGCCGGGCGCGCGGTCATCACGACATAGATCCGTTCGACGAGCTCGCGGAAGCTGGGATCGAGGCGGTTGCGCGGCTGCGGCAGCGTGACCTTGATCTCGGACAGGATGCGGCCCGGATTGCTGCCGAAGACGAGGATGCGGTCGCACATCAGCACCGCCTCCTCGATGTTGTGCGTGACCAGCACGACGCCCTTGATCGGCATGCGCCCCTCGCCCCACAGGTCGAGGAAGTCGGTGCGCAGGGTCTCTGCGGTCAGCACGTCGAGCGCGCTGAACGGCTCGTCCATCAGCAGAATGTTCGGGTGCACGACCAGCGCACGGGCGAAGCCGACGCGCTGGCGCATGCCGCCCGACAGCTCCCGCGGATACGCCGACTCGAACCCGTCGAGGCCGATCAGGTCGATCGCCTGCAGCGAGCGCTTGCGGATCTCGTCCTTCGGCATGTGCTGCGCCTCGAGCCCGAGCGCGACGTTCTCGTAGACGGTGAGCCACGGAAACAGCGCGAAGCTCTGGAACACCATCGCGATGCCTGCGGCGGGACCGTCGACCGGCTCGCCGAGGTAGCTCAGCGTACCCGCCGTCGGCTCCGCAAGCCCCGCGATCAGCCGCAGCAGCGTCGACTTGCCCGAGCCCGAACGGCCCAGCAGCCCGACGATCTGCCCGGCGTACAGGTCCAGGTTCATCCCGTCGAGCACGATCAGCTCGCCGCCATCCGGCTTCCTGAAAGCCTTGCGGACGTCCGAGCACTGCAGCAGCGGGGTCGAACTCATGGTTGCGGATCCGTCAGGTAAGCCGGTACTTGCGTTCAGCATAGTAATACAGCGGCCGCCAGAACAGCCGGTTGATGACGACGACGAACAGGCTCATGACCCCGACGCCGAGCACGATCCGGTGAAAGTCGCCGGCCGTCGCGGCATCCGCGATGTAGGACCCGAGACCCTTGGCCTCGATCTCGGTGTTGCCCCAGGTGACGAGCTCGGCGACCTGGGCGGCGTTCCAGGAGCCGCCCGAGGCGGTGATCGCGCCGGTGACATAAAACGGCAACACGCCGGGCAGCGCAACCTTGCGCCACCACAGCCAGCCCCGGACGCCGAAGTTCGTTGCCGCATAGCGCAGTTCTGCAGGCAGCTGCGCAGCGCCGGCGATCACATTGAACAATATGTACCACTGGGTGCCGAGGATCATCAGCGGACTGAGCCAGATGTTGGGCTGGAGTTTCCAGGTAACGATGCCGTAGATCGCGATCGGGAACAGCAGGTTCGCGGGGAATGCCGCAAAAAACTGCGCCACCGGCTGCACGACGCGCGCAACCCGCGGCCTGAGGCCCACCCAGATGCCGACCGGCACCCAGACCAGGCTCGCCAGCGCGATCAGCACGAACACCCGCAGCATCGTGATCAGGGCCAGCCCGCAGACCTGCACGGCCTCGTGCACGGGCGTATGTGCGACGAGACTCGCGACTAGGTGCCAGACCCCGGCGGCGACGGCCACGGCGACCAGCGACACCCACAGCAGGTCGAGGCTGCGGCGCTTGGAACGCTTCGCCCGGACCCGCTCGGCCGCGTCGCCGAAATTGAAGGCGCGGCTGGTCGCCAGCACCGCAGCGCGGAACGCCACCTTGCCGGCACGGATCAGGCGGGAGCGGCGCATCATCGTCAGCGCCCAGGATTCGGGCGTGTCCTCGCCGGGATCGGATTCGACGCGGAACCGGTCGACCCACGAGACCAGCGGCCGGAACAACAGCTGGTCGTACAGCAGGATCACGAGCAGCATCGTGCCGATCGCATACCCCATCGCCGGCAGGTTCTTCTGCTCGATCGCCAGTGCGATGTAGGAACCGATCCCCGGCAGTGCCACGGTGTTGTGGCCGACCGTGATCGATTCGGACGCGACGACGAAGAACCAGCCGCCGGACATCGACATCATCATGTTCCAGACCAGCGCCGGCAGGCCGAATGGCACCTCGAGCTGCCAGAATCTCATCCACGGCGACAGCCGGAACGAATCGGCGGCCTCGGACAGCTCGATCGGGATCGTGCGCAGCGACTGGTAGAAGCTGAACGCCATGTTCCAGGCCTGGCTGGTGAAGATCACGAAGATCGACGCGAATTCGGCGCCCAGCACGCGCCCGGGAGCCAGCGACATGAAGAACACCAGCGTGATCGACAGGAAGCCCAGGATCGGCACCGACTGCAGGATGTCGAGGATCGGCACCAGCAGCTTGCCGGCACGCTCGCTCTTCGCAGCCCAGGTCGCGTACGTCAGTGTAAAAACCAGCGAGATGAACAGCGCGACCAGCATGCGCAGGGTCGTGCGCGCCGCGTATTCCGGCAGGTGCCGGGGATCGAGCGACAGCGGCACGATGTCGAGCTGCGTCAGCGGCACGAACAGCCCGCGGGCGGCCTCGCCGAGGAACGCGATCAGCCCGAGTACGACGACGAACGCAATCAGGTCCCAGCGCGAGGTCAGGTTCCGCAGGATGCCGAATTGTTCGAAGCGGCGCATCGCGGCATTTTCGCAGGACAAACACCAAAGTAGCTAGTAGGGTATGCCAATGCGCAGGATAAATTCATGACCGTATCCGCCGCAGTCGCCTCCCCGGAGGGCAGGACCCGCTTCAGCGTCCTCGGCGCAATCAGCTTCTCGCACCTCCTCAACGACATGCTGCAGTCGCTGATCGTTTCGATCTACCCGCTGCTGAAGGGCGTGTTCACGCTGAATTTCGTGCAGATCGGTCTGATCACGCTGTGCTATCAGGCATGTGCCTCCGTGCTGCAGCCGCTGATCGGAAGTTATACGGACCGCCATCCGCAATCGCACTCGCTGTCCTTCGGCATGGGCTGCACGCTGATCGGGCTGCTGACCCTCGCCTGGGCGCCGACCTATGCGCTGGTGCTCGTCGGCGCAAGCCTCGTCGGCGCAGGCTCCGCCGTGTTCCACCCGGAATCCTCGCGAATCGCACGGCTCTGCTCCGGCGGGCGCCATGGCCTCGCGCAGTCGATCTTCCAGGTCGGCGGGACCACCGGCAGCGCACTCGGGCCCCTGCTCGCCGCATGGATCGTCCTGCCGCGCGGCAAGGACAGTCTTGCCTGGTTCGCGCTCGCGGCGCTGCTGGCGATATTCGTACTGTGGAACGTCGGCAGCTGGTATCAGCGCCACCATATCCGCGCACCAAAGGCGCAGCGGACCTCGCCGCCCGCTGCGGTCGGCAACTGGCCCGCGGTCGCGATACTACTGCTGCTGATCTTCTCGAAGTACTTCTACCTCGCCAGCATCGGCAGCTATTACACGTTCTACCTGATCGCACGCTTCGGCGTCACGGTCGAATCGGCACAGCTGCACCTGTTCGTGTTCCTGGCGGCCTCGGCGCTCGGCACGCTGCTCGGCGGTCCGATCGGCGACCGGATCGGGCGCAAGCGGGTCATCTGGGTCTCCATCCTCGGCGTCGCGCCGTTCACGCTGATGCTGCCGTACGTGAACCTGCAGTGGACCGGCATCCTCAGCTTCGTCATCGGTTTCACGCTGGCCTCGGCGTTCTCGGCGATCGTGACCTTCGGCCAGGAACTGATGCCCGGCCGGGTGGGCATGGTATCGGGCCTGTTCTTCGGCTTTGCCTTCGGCGTCGGCGGCATCGGCGCGGCCGTCCTCGGCGTCGTCGCCGACCATGCGGGCGTGGAGGCCGTGTACCGGATCTGCGCGTTCCTGCCGTTGCTGGGCCTGGCCGCCGCATTCCTGCCCGGCCGACGCCCTTAGGAACGGCCCGCGGCTTTTACGGCGGGTGCGCCGCGCTCAGTTCCGCGAGCGCCGCCAGCAGCACCTGCACATCGACCGGCTTGCTGAGAAAGCGGCAGTCCGGCACCGGCTCGCGGATCGCGCGCAGCATCGACTCCAGGTCGCCGCTCAGCAGCACCGCCGGCACGCGGAACGGATGCCGCGAGCGCGCATGATGCAACACATCGAGGCCGGTGACCGTGCCGCCGAAGCGGAAGTCGGTAATCAGAATGTCGCCGGGCTGCAGTGTCGCGATCAGCGCCTCGGCCTCCGTTGGGCCTGCGGCGCTGCGCGTCTGGAATCCCTCCAGGCCGAGAAACATCTCGGTCGCCGCCCGCACCGACGCGTTGTCCTCGACGAGCAGCACATTGCAGCGCTGCGCCGGCACCGCCCGCGCCACGGCCGGCGCGCTGCCGGCCGCCTGGCGCGCGTCGCGCAGCAACTGCTTGCGCGGTATCCGGACCCGCACCGTCGTACCCTCGCCCTGCCGCGAGCTGACGGTGACGACGAAGCCGAGGATGCGCGCGACCTCGCGCACGATCGCGAGCCCGAGACCCACGCCCTGGCGCTTCGTGCCCGCGTGCGAATCGACCTGGTAGTACTCATCGAAGATCCGCGCGAGCTTGTCCTCCGGGATGCCGATGCCGGTATCCACAACCGTCAGGATCAGGCTGTCGGCATCGAGCTGCTGCTCGACCAGAACGTTTCCCTTTTCCGTGTACTTCAGCGCGTTGCCGATCAGGTTCTGCATCAGCTGCACGAACATCGTGCGGTCGGTGAGCAGCCGCAGGTCCGTGGGCGCAATCTGCAGGTTGAGGCCGCGCGCCGCGGCCGAGGGCTCGAACTCGCGCTGCAGCCCGGCGAAGACGCCCGCGAGTTCCACGGCAGTCAGGTCCGGCTCGATCGCGCCGGACTCGAGGCGGCTGATGTCGAGCAGCGCATTGAGCAGATTCGAGGCGGAGTCGATCGCCTGCTCCTGGCGCTGCAGCAGGTCGCGCTGTACATCGTCCGCCTGGATCAGTCGCAGCAGCGAGGCGTTCAGGAGGCGGATGACCTGCATCGGCTGGCGCAGATCGTGGCTCGCGGCGGCGAGGAAACGGCTCTTCGCCCGGTTCGCGCGGTCGGCCTCCTCGCGTGCGGCGACCAGTGCGTTGCTGATCATGCGCCGCTCGGTCATGTCGCGCACGGCCACTGCGATGCAGTCCGTGCCCTCGTAGCTGAACGGGGAGAGCCGGATGCCGGCCGGAAACTCCACGCCGTCGGCACGGCGCGCAAACAGGTCATTGATCCGCGCGCCCATCTCGCGGTTCGCCGGAGCCCTGACGAAGCCGGCCAGGAGCGCCCCATGCCGTGTGCGGAACCGCTCTGGAATCAGCACATCGAGAGGCTGGCCCACCAGTTGCGCCGCCGGCAGGCCGAACAGGGACTCCGTGGTCGCATTCGCATAGCGGATAATCCCCCGCGCATCGACGACCAGCAGGGCATCCGGGGACGATTGCAGCAGATGCTGGGCCAGCGAGGCCGATTCCTGCATTTCTACTCCTTAGGGGACTCGCGCAGCGGCCTACGTGGAAATCCCGGGTGGCATTCCGCCGCCGATGCGGCACTCTGCTGCGGGATTCCCTGATGAAGACCCACTTGACGGATGATATAACGGACAGCGCATCGCCGGCACACGGCAGACAGGTGAACTTTGAACGACGGCAAGCCGCCCGCCGAGGCTTCGGGATCGATACTGAACCAGCTGATGGAGATCGCGCGCGTCTCCGCGCTCGCCGAGATGGCCAGCGGCATCTCGCACGAGATCAACCAGCCTCTGGGTGCAATCGCGGCGTTTTCGCAGGCCGGCGAGCGGCTGCTGAACCGCCCGGATCCGCTGGTCGACCGGGCGACCGAGGTGTTTCGCCACATCAGCCACGAGGCGCTGAACGCCGGCGAAGGCATCCGGCGGATCCGGCGCCTGTTCGACCAGGCGGAAGCGGCACGAACGCGCTGTGACGTGGGCGAACTGCTCGCCGAAATGCGCCCGGTGCTCGATATGCTCGCCTCGACCCACCAGGGCACCCTGACTGTGGATGCAGCTGTGCAGCCGCCGCTGTCGATCGACCGGCTGCGGATCCAGCACGTGCTGTTCGCGCTGGTACAGAACGCCTTCGAGGCGACAACTGGTAGCGGGCGACGCCCATCCGTTACAATCAGCGTCGCGGGAGACAAGTACGGCGTGGAGATCCGCATCGACGACAACGGCAGCGGGGTGCCCGTGGATATCCAGGATCAGCTGTTCAGGCCGTTTTTCACGACCAAGCCGCGGGGCACCGGGCTCGGCCTCGCGTCCTGCCGGGCGATCGTCGAGGCCCATGAAGGGACCCTCGGGTTCGAACGCCTGCCGGACGCCGGCAGCCGGTTCTGGATCCGCCTGCCACATTCCTCACCCTGAACGGAACCACCATGGCCAGAACCGTCGAGCCCGCTGCGCAGAAACCGGTCGTGTACATCGTCGACGACGACGACGGCATGCGACGGGCACTGGCGCTGCTGGTCAGCACGCTCGGCTACGAGACGACCGCCTATGCGCTGCCGAGCGAGTTCCTTGCGCAGGTCCGGCCCGACGGCCACGGCTGCCTGGTGCTCGACATCCGCATGCCCGAGATGAGCGGTCTGGAGGTGCAGCGCGAGCTGATCCGGCGCGGCTGCATGCTGCCGATCATTTTCATCACCGGGCACGGCGACGTTCCGATGGCCGTGCAGGCGATGAAGGCCGGCGCCTTCGAATTCATCCAGAAACCGTTCCGCGACCAGGACCTGCTGGACCGGATCAACGACGCACTGCGCCTCGACGCCGAGAACCACGCCGGCCTCGCCCGTCGTGCCGACGTCACACACCGCCTCGGGACCCTGACCCCGCGCGAGCGCCAGGTCATGGAGCTGGTCGTCAACGGCGACGCAAACAAGGTCATCGCAATCGATCTGGGCCTGAGCGAGCGCACCGTCGAGATCCACCGCGCGAAGGTCATGGAAAAGATGGGCGCACGCTCGGTGGCGCACCTGGTCAAGATGCACCTGATGCTCGCGGAAGCGCCGGCTCAGGGACAGTAGTGCGAGTGCAGGATCGCGCCCGCGACGGTCGCGGCGCCGCAGGCCATCAGGATCACGCCGGCGGTGGCATGGATCCGGCGCGCTACTCCTAGCCGGGCCAGCTGGGCGCTGAACAGGCTGCCGCCGAGCAGCATCGGCCAGGTCCCCATCCCGAACAGCGCCATCGTCGCCGCGCCGTGGACCGCCGAGCCGGTCGTCGCAGCGAACACCAGCAGTGAATAGACCAGGCCACAGGGCATCCATCCCCAGCCGATGCCGAGCAGCACGGCGCCGCCGAAGCCCTGTACGGGCAGCTTGCGCAGACCCGGGGCGAGTCTCGCCCAGGCGCGCGCGCCGAGGCGCTCGAGCGGCGCGGTGAGCTGCCAGCCGAACAGCACACGCATCGCGACCGCCATCAACAGGATCCCGCCGCCGATGCGCGCCGCGAGCACCACCGGCTCGAGGTCGAACAGGGTCACGAGGGCGCCGCCGAAGGCGCCGCAGACCGCCCCTGCCAGCGCATAGCTGCCGACCCGCCCGAGCTGGTTGCCGACCGCATGCAGCGCCACCCTTCCCGTCGACAGTCCGCGGCGTCGCGCCATCAGTCCGAGCGCACCCGAGATCCCGCCGCACATCGCAACGCAGTGCACGCTGCCGGCGAGGCCGGCGACGAAGGCCGCGGCCAGCGACAGCTGCGTGATGCCGGCGCCGGGCATGATCATGACGGCGGGGTCACCGCCGGCGCAGCATCGGGTCTGGTCGCAGGCGGGGCATCGTCGGCGAGGATCTCCCAGGCCGGCGAGTCCAGTTCCTCGAACTGGCCGGAGCCGACCGCCCAGAAGAACGCCCAGCAGGCGAAGACCACCAGGACCAGGCTCAGCGGAATCAGAACGTAGACGATGCCCATTATTTTGCCCTCATGCCGTTCAGGACCACGCCGATCGAACTCAGAGACATGCCGATGGCCGCCATCCACGGCGGTACCCATCCCATCGCCGCGAGCGGCATCGCGGCCAGGTTGTAGACGCTTGCCCACGCCAGGTTCTGGCGGATGATCACGCGGGTGCGGCGCGCGACCTTCACGGCCTCCGGCAGCGCCTGCAGCCGGTCGCCGACCAGGATCAGGCCGGCGCTCGCCTGAGCGAGCGCCGACCCCTGCCCCATTGCAATCGCGACGCCGGCGCCGCCCAGCACCGGTGCGTCATTGATGCCGTCGCCGACCATCGCGACGATCTCGCCCGCCTCGCGCAGCTGAGTGATCCGCCGCAGCTTCGCCTGGGGCGTCTGGCGCGCCGCGTAATCGCCGATGCCGCAGTCCCGCGCAACGGCACCCGCCGCCGCCTCGGCATCGCCGCTCAGCAGTTCCACCGCCAGGCCCGCCGCGCGCAGTTCATGCACGGCGCCGACCGCATCCGGGCGCAGCGTGTCGGCGAGCGTGAACGCGGCCAGCAGGCCGCCGCTGTCACCGAGGCAGATCGCCGCGTCATCGGGCGCGGCCTGCGCCGCCGCGGAACCAGCGGCGCCCAGCGCGAACGCACGGGTGCCGATCCGGTAGCGCTGCCCGTCGATGCATCCCTCGATGCCTGCGCCCGGCACCACCTGTACAGCGGTGGCCAGCGCTGCGCCGGGACACAGCGCCGTGAAGCTGCGCGCAATCGGATGCTCGGAATGGCCTTCGAGGGCAGCGGCCAGCCTAAGGCAGGCGGCCTCAGGCAGGGCAGCCAGCCGCTGCACGCCGGTGACACGTACCCGGCCGCAGGTCAGCGTACCGGTCTTGTCGAACACCACGCGCGAGGCGCGGGCCAGCGCTTCGATCGCGTCCGGGTGCGCAACCAGCACGCCGCGGCGCGCCAGACCTGCGCTCGCACTCGCCACGGCGACGAGCGTCGCCAGCGACAGCGCGCAGGGACAGGCAACGACCAGTACCGCGAGCGTCGCGGCAAAGGCGCGGGCCGGATCGACGAAGGCCCAGAACACGCCGACCAGCACCGCGCCGGCGAGTACCCGCACGAGGAAGCGGCTCGCCGACGCATCCGCCGCGCGCATGATCTTCGGCCGCTCCGACTGCGCGCGTCCCAGCAGCGCGACAATGTTCGCCAGTGTCGTCGCCCCTCCGACCGCCGTGACCCGCAACTGCACCGGCGCCTCCTCGTTGACCGTGCCCGCGCTCAGGGGCTCGCCGGGCGCACGCACGACCGCAATGGACTCGCCGGTCAGCATCGACTCGTTGACGCGTGTGCTGCCGGAGAGGATCACGCCGTCCGCCGGCACCACCTCGCCCGCCCGCACCAGCAGCCGGTCACCCGCAGCGAGCTGTGCGACCGCGACATCGATGAGCCCCTCGCCGCCGTCCGCCGCAAAGCGGTGCGCGGTGACGGGCAACAGCCGCGAGAGCGAATCGGCGACGCTGTTGCAACGGTGGCGCGCGACCATCTCGACAAAACGCGCGACGGTCAGGAAGAAAATGAACATCGTGACCGAATCAAAGTACACCTCGCCGGCGTGCCGCCAGGTGTCGAGTACGCTCGCGCCATAGGCCAGCACGAGCCCGAGGCTGACCGGCACGTCCATGCTGACGCTGCGCGCCTGCAGTGCGCGCATGGCGCCGCTGAAGAACGGCCACCCGGCATACAGCATCACCGGCGTAGCCACCAGCATGCTGACGATCCGCAGGTAGGTGCGCACCTGCAGGTCCATGCCGTTGATGTTGCCGGAGTACATCGCGACCGCGAACATCATGACCTGCATCATGCCGAGACCGGCGACGATCAGGCGCTTGAGCATCGCATGGCGCTCCATCTCGACCTGGCGGCTCGCCGCGTCGGCGGTCACCGGGCGCGGCTTGTAGCCGAGCGCATCGATGCAGGAGAGCAGCTGCGAGAGCGGCACACGGCGCGAGTCCCAGACGATATGGCCGCGTCCCGTCGCGGCGTTGACGCTCGCGCGCGCAACCCCGTCGATGCGCAGCAGCGCGCGGGTCACCAGCCAGCTGCAGGCCGCACAGGTCAGGCCGTCGATCAGCACCAGGACCGAACGCGCGGCCGGCTCGCCACGCGTCAGGGACGCGATCATCTCCGCCGTGTCGTAGGCGCGGTACTCGATGGCGACGCCGTCGGGGCGCGCGACCGGCGCGGTGCGGAAGCGGTAGAAGTCGCCGAGGCCGAGGCCCTCGATCAAGTGCGCCGCCGCCTGGCACCCGGGGCAGCAGAACACGACGTTCGCCGCACCGACCCGCGCACGCAGCGGTGCGCGGCCGGCGAGCGGCTCGGCGCAGTGAAAGCAGGTGATGACGGCGGCGTCCATGCGCGTTTTCAGTCGACCGGCGGCATGACCGAGCTGTGCGCGTTGCCGTGGATCACGGCCTGGGTCGGGTGCGGGATGCGCACGTCGCGCTCCGGTGCCTGCAGGATCAGCACCATCGTGACGACCCCGGCAATCACCGCGCCGACCGGCGGGGTGACGACGAGCCACATCAGCGGATGCCGGTACCAGGGACCATCGTGGGCAGGGATCTTCATCGGGTTCTCCTCAAGGCTGATGCAGCGTCTCAATCGGCAAAGAAACGTGCGCGGCTGCGCACGGCGATCCGGGGCGCGTCAGCCGCCTGGACCAGCACCTGGAAATCCTGTCCGCCATGGGCATGGTCCGGAGGCACCCGCACACGCACGACCACGGTGCGCACCGCCTCGGCCGGCACCGGGTGCAGCGTCATGTCGCTGTCGACGCTGGCCCCGGCGAGTCCCGTCGTCGTGACGCGGAAGTCGTGGGGGCTCTGGTCCTTGTTGATGATGCGGATGCTGTAGACGTCCTCGACGCTGCCGTCGGGCAGCTCCCGATACAGCGTATTGCGGTCGCGCAGCACGTCGACGGTGACGGGCACGCGCAGCGAGAGCGCGACGGCGAAGCCGCCGATCAGCAGCGACAGCAGCGCCCCGTACATGATCACGCGCGGGCGCAGGAAGCGCGATTTGCGGCCGTCCATCTCCGCCTGCGTCGAGTATCTCACCAGACCCCGCGGATGGCCTATCTTGTCCATCACCGGATCGCAGGCATCGATGCAGGCGGCGCAGGCGATGCATTCGTACTGCAGGCCCTTGCGGATGTCGATACCCGTCGGGCAGGCCTGCACGCAGATCATGCAGTCGATGCAGTCGCCGCGGGCGGCATCGTAGGAGATCAGCAGCGTGTCGCGGTCGAACATCGCGCTCTGGAAGCGTGCATACGGGCACATGTACTTGCACACCTGTTCGCGCATGAAGCCGGCGTTGCCGTAGGTTGCGAAGCCGTAGAACAGGATCCAGAACCAGGCCCAGAAGCCGACGCCGCCGGCCAGCAGGCTGGGCAGGAGGTTTCGCACCGGGACGAAGAAGCCGACGAAGGCGAAACCGGTGAACAGCGAGAAGCTGATCCACATCACCTGTTTAAGTACCTTGCGGCGCAGTTTCTGCGCAGTGAGCCCGCCCCGATCGAGCTTGATCCGGTGCGTCCAGTTGCCCTCGGCAATGCGCTCCATCCAGACGAACACCTCGGTCCAGACCGTCTGCGGACAGGCGTAGCCGCACCACAGCCGCCCGCCGAGTGCCGTGACGAAGAACAGCGTCAGCGCCGCGATGATCAGCAGCCAGGTGAGCAGGTAGAAGTCCTGGGGAAAGAACGTCAGCGCAAAGATGTAGAACTTGCGTTCCGGCAGGTCGAACAGCACCGCCTGGCGGCCGTCCCACTGCACCCACGGCAGGCCATAGAACAGGCCCAGCAGTACGAACACCGCGACCCAGCGCAGGGTCGCGAAGCGGCCGCTGACCTCGCGCGGATAGACCTTCTCGTGCGCCGCGTACATGACCGGCGCAGCACCGGCTGGCAAGGTGCTCATGCTAGTGCCCGGTGCGCCGGCTGGAACACAGCAGGTACGCGGTCAGCGATGCCGCAACGACGGTCGACATCCAGAAGAAGAAAAAGCCGATCGCATAGGCGGCATGGCGGATCGCCGGTGCCTCGGGCGGTAGCTGCGTGCAGCCGACCGTGGCCGGATCGAGGTACGCGAAGAATCCCATGGTCTCGACGCTTGCGGCGACGAACGAGCACCACGCGACGACCATAATCGTCTGCCGGACCGGCGACCAGTCCCGCAGGCGTTCGCGGCCGTCGACGCTGTTCATGACTGGTCGACGCCGTTCATGGCTGCGATACACCGGTCGCCGGCGCCGGTGCCGCAGCCCCGGCAGGCTGCGACAGGCTCAGCACGTAGGCAGCCAGCAGCTTCACCCGCGTCGCGCCGAGGCGCTCGAGCTGGGCCGGCATACGGTTCGTGCGCCCGTTCGTGATCGTTTCCCGGATATCCTTCTCGGAGCCCCCGTGCAGCCAGATTTCATCGGTCAGGTTCGGGGCGCCCATGATCTGGTTGCCCTTGCCATCGGCGCCATGACAGGCGATGCAGTAGGTGGCGAACGTGGTGGCGCCCGCGGCGACCGCGGCGTCGGCCGGGTGGCGACCGCTTAAGGAAAGGACATAGGCCATGACCTGATCGACGCCCGCGGCGCCCAGCGCCGGACCCCAGGCCGGCATGATGCCGTCGCGGCCATCCGCAATCGTCTGCAGCACATTCTCCTCGGTACCACCCCACAGCCAGTCGTTGTCGGTCAGGTTCGGGAAGCCCTTGGCGCCGCGCGCGTCGGACCCATGGCATGCGGAACAGTTCAGCGCGAACAGGTTGCGACCCGTCGCCATCGCGGACGGATCGGCGGCGAGCGCGGCGAGGCTCTTGTCCCGGATCCCGGCGAAGCGCCGTTCGAAGCCGGCTTCTGCGACCCCCTGGTCGGCCTTGAGCTGCCCGGCCGAACTCCAGTGCAGCAGCCCCGGGAAATTGCCGAGGCCCGGATACAGCGCGAGATACCCCAGGCCGAACGCGATCGAGATCAGGAACAGCCCCAGCCACCAGCGCGGCAGCGGGTTGTTGTACTCGGTCAGGTCATCGTCCCAGACGTGGGTGGTCTGCTGCGACGGCACGTTGCCCTCGCCGCGCGATGTCCACCAGACCAGCCAGAGGCAGAAGAAGATATTGCAGAGCGCGACGAGCGCAATGTAGATGCCGAGTTTCTCACTCATTTTCCAAGGTCCTCCGGCCGCAGTTCATCGCCATCGTCCAGGGCCAGGCGCGCGGCCGCCTCGTAAGATCCCTTACGGCGCTTGCTGAACGTCGTGGCGATCATCGCGACGAACAGGACGAGCAGCGTCAACGTGAAAAGGCCGCGCAACAGTGCGAGACCGGTCATGGCTTCTCCTCACCGTGGAAGGTCAGGCCCTGCAGGTAGGCGATCAGCGCATCGAGCTCACTCTTGCCGGCCACATCGTCCTTTGCCGCAGCGATCTCGGCGTCGGTGTAGGGCACGCCGAGTTCCGTCAGCACATGCATCTTCTTCTGCAGAAGCGCACCGTCGATGCCGGCCCCTGCCAGCCATACGAATCCAGGCATGTTCGACTCAGGGACAACGTCACGCGGGTTGTTCAGGTGGATCCGATGCCACTGATCGCTATAGCGGCCGCCGATGCGCGCAAGATCCGGCCCCGTGCGCTTGGAGCCGAACTGGAACGGGTGGTCGTAGACCGCCTCGCCGGCCAGCGAGTAATGCCCGTAGCGCTCGACCTCGGCCTCGAGCGGCCGCACCATCTGCGTGTGGCACAGGTAGCAGCCCTCGCGCACATACACATCGCGGCCCGCGAGTGCCAGTGCCGGATAGGGCTTGATGCCGGGCGCCGGCTTGATCACCGAGGCCTGGAAATACAGCGGCACGATCTCAACGAGGCCTGCGACGCTGATCACGATCGCAATCAGCGTGCCCAGCAGCCAGGCGTTCTTTTCGACAATTTCATGATTCATCCGGATTGGCTCCCGAGTCGGACTTCAGTTCAGGCTGCGGCGGCGACAGCGAGGCGCGGGGTGGGCGCGGGCTCCCCGCCGATGGTTCGCGCCACGTTATAGGCCATGATCAGCATCCCGGTGAAGAACAGGATGCCGCCGACGAGCCGTACCTCGTAGTACGGATAGGTGGCCTTCAGAGACTCGACGAACGTATAGGTCAGCGTGCCGTCGGCATTGAGCGCGCGCCACATCAGGCCCTGCATGACGCCGGCGATCCACATCGCGGTCACGTACAGCACCACGCCGACGGTGGCGATCCAGAAGTGCCAGTCGATCAGGCGCGTGCTCCACATGCCAGCGCGGTTGAACACCTTCGGGATCAGCGCGTACATCGAGCCGATCGACATGAACGCGACCCAGCCGAGGGCGCCGGAATGTACGTGGCCGATGGTCCAGTCCGTGTTGTGCGACAGCGCGTTGACGGTCTTGATCGACATCATCGGTCCCTCGAACGTCGACATGCCATAGAAGGACAGCGAGACGATCAGGAACTTCAGGATCGGGTCGGTGCGCAGCTTGTCCCAGGCGCCCGACAGCGTCATGATGCCGTTGATCATGCCGCCCCAGGACGGCGCGAGCAGGATCACCGAGAATGCCATGCCGAGGGACTGCGCCCAGTCGGGCAGCGTCGAGTAGTGCAGGTGGTGCGGGCCCGCCCACATGTACACCGAGATCAGTGCCCAGAAGTGCACGATCGACAGACGGTAGGAATAGATCGGTCTGCCGGCCTGTTTCGGCACGAAGTAATACATCATGCCGAGGAAGGCGGCGGTCAGAAAGAAGCCGACCGCGTTGTGCCCGTACCACCACTCGACCATCGCGTCGACGACGCCGGCGTAGACCACGTATGACTTGGTCAGCGTGACCGGGATCGCGAGGTTGTTGAAGATGTGCAGTACCGCGATCGTGATGATATAGGCGGCGAAGAACCAGTTCGCGACATAGATGTGACGCACCTTGCGGATCGCGAGCGTGCCGAAGAATACGATCGCATAGGGCACCCAGACGAGCACGATCAGCAGGTCGATCGGCCATTCGAGCTCGGCATACTCCTTGCCCTTGGTGATGCCGAGGGGGAGGCTCACGGCCGCGAGCAGGATCACGAGCTGCCAGCCCCAGAAAGTCCAGGCGGCAAGCTTGTCAGAGAACAGGCGCACGTGGCAGGTGCGCTGCACGATGTAGTAGGAACTCGCGAACAGTGCGCAGCCGCCGAACGCGAAGATCACCGCGTTGGTATGCAGCGGCCGCAGCCTCCCGTAGCTCAGGTAAGGCAGGCCGAAGTTCAGGTCGGGCCAGATCAGCTCCGCGGCGATGATCACGCCGACCAGCATCCCGACGATGCCCCAGACGACCGTCATTACCGCGAATTGCCGCACAACCTTGTCGTTATAGACGACCGGCACCTTGGTCACATCATCGTCGGCGGCTTGCATCTGCATGGTTCTCCGGGACAGCCTTTGGGCGGGGGCCATGCTAGGGAACCGGAGAAATTGCCGGTATAAGGAGGTCTGTTCAGGGCTCTACGTACTGTCCCTGATGGCGTCGGTGCCGGGCACGGGTTCTAGGAACCGCTCCAGTCGAGCGAACGCGCGATCGCCTTCTGCCAGGATCCGACCAGCGCAGCGCGGCGCGCCGCTGCCATCGCCGGCTGCCAGCGCTGCGCGACGCTCCAGTTGGCGACGAGGTCGTCGCGGCCGCGCCAGTAGCCCGTACTGAGACCGGCGGCGTAGGCTGCGCCCAGGGCCGTGGTTTCGGCGACGCCGGGGCGCACGACGTCGATGCCGAGGATGTCCGCCTGGAACTGCATCAGCAGCTGGTTCGCGACCATGCCGCCGTCGACGCGTAGTTCGCGCAGGGCGAGCCCCGAATCGCTTTCCATCGCGACCAGCATGTCGCGCGTCTGGAATGCGGTCGCCTCGAGGGCTGCGCGCGCGATATGGCCGCGGTTCGCGAAGCGCGTGAGGCCGGCGATCACGCCGCGCGCGCCCGCCTTCCAGTGCGGCGCGTACAGCCCGGAGAAGGCCGGTACGAAGTACACGTCGCCGTTGTCCTCGACCTCGCGCGCGAGCCGCTCGATGTCGGCGCTGGATTCGATCAGCCGCAGGTTGTCGCGCAGCCACTGCACGGCGGCGCCGGCAATCGCGACCGAGCCCTCGAGCGCGTAGGCTGCCGCCTCGCCGTCGAAGCGGTATGCGACCGTCGTGATCAGGCCGGCGTGCGAGGGCTTCGGCTGCGCGCCGGTGTTCATCAGCAGGAAGCAGCCGGTGCCGTAGGTGTTCTTGGCCTCGCCGGGCCGGAAGCAGGCCTGGCCGACGAGAGCGGCCTGCTGGTCGCCGAGCATGCCGCCGAGCGGCACACCGGCCAGCGGACCGGCCGCGATCGTGCCGAGCGCAGCGCTGGAGGAGACGATGCGCGGCAGCACGGCGGCGGGAACGTTGAATGCCGCGAGCAATGCAGGATCCCAGTCGAGCGTGGCCAGGCTCATCAGCTGGGTACGGCTGGCATTGGTCACGTCGGTGATGTGCAGGCCGCCGTGAACCCCGCCGGTCAGGTTCCACGCGAGCCAGCTGTCGATCGTGCCGAACAGCAGCTCGCCGTCGGCGGCGAGCGCCGCGGCGCCGGGCATGTTTTCCAGCAGCCACTGCAGCTTCAACGCACTGAAATAGCTCGCGAGCGGCAGGCCGGTCTGCGCCCGGAACCGGTCCGGGCCGCCGTCCTGCAGATACTCGGCAACGCGCGCCTCGACCCGCATGTCCTGCCAGACCAGCGCGTGGTGCAGCGGCTGCCCCGTGCGCCGGTTCCACAGCAGCGTCGTCTCGCGCTGGTTGGTGATGCCGACCGCAACGAGATTCGCGGCGCGAAGCCCGGCAGCATCGAGCGCAGCGGCGATGACGCGCTCCGTATTGCGCCAGATCTCCAGCGCGTCGTGCTCGACCCAGCCCGGCTGCGGGCAGATCTGGCGATGTTCGCACTGGCTGCTGGCGACGACCCGGCCGGCGCGGTCGAAGACCATGAACCGCGTGCTGGTCGTGCCCTGGTCGATGGCACCGACGAAGCTGCGCATTGGATTTTCCCCCGCATCTTGCATACGCTTCGCGCCATGATAACGATTTATTCGACGGATCACCGCCTGCGCAACGCACGCACCGAACTGCACGGCGGCGAGCTGGTGTCGCCGTTCGAATGTCCCGAGCGCGCGCAGTACGTGCTGGACCGCGTCGTCGCCGAGCGGCTGGGGCCGGTCATCGCTCCACAGGCCTTTGGCGCAGCGCCGGTCGGCCGTGTCCACGACGCGGCCTACCTCGAGTTCCTCGCCAGCGCCTGGCGCGACTGGCAGGCCGATGGGCGACGCGGCGAGGCGATCCCGGACTGCTGGCCGGCGCGGCGCATGACGCAGCGCGTTCCCGACACGATCGTCGGCAAGCTCGGCTACTACGCCATGGCCGGGGAGACCTCGATCAGTGCCGGCTCCTGGGAGGCGGCCTGCGCCGCGGCCGACGTCGCGCTGACCGGTGCCGCAGGGCTGCAGCGCGGCGAGCGCGCGGCATTTGCGCTGTGCCGCCCGCCGGGGCACCACGCGGCACGCGATCTGTACGGCGGTTACTGCTTCCTGAACAACGCGGCGATCGCGGCGCAGTACCTGCGCGATCATGGCGCGACGCGCGTCGCCATCCTCGACGTGGATTTCCATCACGGCAACGGCACCCAGGACATCTTCTACGAGCGGGCCGACGTGCTGTTCACGTCGCTGCACGGCGACCCGCGCACGGAGTTCCCGTATTTCTCCGGCTATGCGGACGAGACCGGCGCAGGCGCAGGCGCCGGATTCACGGTGAACCACCCGCTGCCGGCGGGCACGACCTATCCCGAATGGCGCAGGGCGCTGCAGGCGGCGCTCGCCGGCATCGCGGCTTTCCGCGCCGATGCATTGATCGTGTCGCTGGGCGTCGATACCTTCAGCGGCGATCCGATCAGCTCGTTCAGGCTCGACTCACCGGACTTCGCCGACTACGGCCGCCTGATCGGTGAGAGCGGCCTGCCGACGCTGTTCGTGCTCGAGGGCGGCTACGCGGTCGCCGAGATCGGCATCAACGCCGTCAATGTACTGACGGGTTTCGAAGGCCGGGATTGAACGCGCCGCCGGATCGGGGGCTGACCGAGCTCGATGCGCTGGATGCCGTACTGCGGATGTCGCGCGGTGAGTTCAGCGTGGAGCGCTACGCCGAGGCGCTGCTCGAGCGATGCCGGGAGTTGCAGTCGCTGAACGCGTTCATCGCGCTGGATCCGCAGCGCGTACTCCAGGACGCGCGGCAGCGGGATCGCGAACGGCGCGCGGGCAAGCCTGCGGGAGCGCTGTTCGGGCTGCCGGTTCCGGTCAAGGACAGCGTCAACACCGGCGACTATCCGACCACGGCGGGAACGCCGGCGCTGCGCGACTTCCGTCCCCGCGAAGACGCGCCACTCGTCGCGCGGCTGCGCGCCGCCGGCGCGATCGTGCTCGGCAAGACCAACCTGCATGAGCTGTCGTTCGGCTGGACCAGCCGCAACCTGGCCTTCGGCGCCGTGTTGAATCCCTATGACCGGACGCGGATCCCGGGTGGCAGCAGCGGCGGTACGGCCGCCGCGATCGCCGCGCGGCTCGCGCCGCTCGGGGTCGCCGCGGACACCGAGGGCTCGACCCGCGTGCCGGCCGCGCTGTGCGGTATCGCCGGTTTCCGGCCGACCACCGGGCGCTACCCGACGACGGGCTGCGTACCGATCTCGTCGCTGTTCGACCAGGTGGGTCCCCACGCGCGCAGCGTCAGGGACCTGGTGCTGTTCGACGGCGTTGCCGCCGCCGGGCAGGCACCGCCGCAGGCCGCAGCAGTGCAGGAGCTGCGCCTGGAGGGCACGCGCCTGGGCGTCGTGCGCGACTACTGGTTCGCGGGCCTCGACCCGGAGGTCGAGCGGATCACGGCCGCCGCGCTCGCGCGCCTCAGCGCAGCCGGTGTCGTACTGGTCGAATCCGCACTGCCGGGGCTGCAGGCCCTGATCGATCGCGCGACGCAGCAGGTGCAAAACCACGACGTGCGCATCGAATTGCCCATATTTCTGGAGACCTACGGCGCGAACGTCTCGTTCGAGGCCCTGGTCGCGGCCGCCAGCCCCGACATCCAGGCGACGTTCCACAGCGATATCCTCGCAGGTGCCCCGCGGTTTGTCAGCGAACAGGCCTACCTGGCGGCGCGCGACGAGGCGCTGCCGGCACTGCGCCGGCTGCTGCAGGACTGCTTCGCCCGTGAGCGCATCGATGCGCTCGTCTTCCCGGCGACGATGCTGCCGGCGCCGAAGATCGGCGCGGAGGGCATGGTCGAGGTCGCGGGCCGGCAGCTGCCGTTCACGACGGCGATCGCGCGCAACGTCGATCCTTGCAGCACTGCCGGGCTGCCGGGCCTTGTGCTCCCTGCCGGTCTTACCGCGGGCGGCCTGCCGGTGGCACTGGAGTTCGACGGGCCGGCCGGATCCGACCGGCGCCTGCTGGCGCTGGGAGTTGCGCTCGAGCGCGTACTCGGGCGCCTGCCGCCGCCCGTGCAAAAGCCCTAGCCCGGCGCCGTGTTGCCGGCGTTGCGCTGCGTGAATTCGTGGCGGCGCGCGCGCGGGACAGCGTAGCCGATCCACAGCAACAGCAGCGCCAGCACGAGAAAGCGGAACAGGATCCCCACCAGCCCGGCCTCGGGACCGTATGCGCCGCCGCTCAGCCACACCGGCCCCTGGGCCTGGATCAGCAGCAGTCCGCCGGCATTGAGGCCACTGACCGGAAATCCCAGCAGCGGGCCCTGCACGAAATTCCACGCGAAATGCAGTCCCAGCGGCAGCCACAAGCGTCCGGAGAGCACGAATGCCAGCCCATAGGCGAGTCCGCCCAGTGTATTGCCGCAGACCGACAGCAGGCTCGCGCCCGGATTTGCGGCATGCGCGAGGCCGAACAGCAGCGCCGCAAGCAGGGTCGCGGCCACTGCCCGACCGCGCAGCACGATGCACAGGCCCGACAGGATCAGGCCGCGATTGACGAGTTCCTCGGTGCACGCGCTGACGATGCCGACGACGGCGACCTGCAGCCGCGGCGGCGCAGCGGCCGGCGTGCCTGCGGTGTAGGTGATGGCGCCTTGCAACAGTTCGCAGCCGAAGATCCCTGCCATCGCGACCGCGGCGATGACGAGACCGGCGCCGAGATCAACGGCACTGGCGCGGTCCCAGCGCAGGCCGAGACTGTCGCCGACCGCGCGTCCCTGCGCGCGCCAGTGACGCACGGCGATGCGACCCAGCAGCACCGCGGTCGCTGCCGTCAGGCAGCCCACCGCGATCATCCCCGGCCTGACGTCCATGCGCTGCTACAGGCGCCGGAACGCGTCCGGCGGACCCGTCCAGCCGCAGGCCCGCGGATGGAACAGGTGGGCGAGCAGTTCCGTGCCCGCGACGACCCGCAGCGCCGGGCGCGCGAAGTAGCTGTTGGCATCGACGACATGGACCCGCCCGGCACGCACCGCCGGCAGCTCGTCCCACCCCGGGTAGCCCGCGAGCGTCGCGGCAAGCGTCGTTGCACGCGCGAGGTCATAGCCGCAGGGCATCACCACGAGCACCTCGGGCGCCCACAGCCGCACCTGGTCCCAGGCGATGCGCACCGAGTCGGTGCCGGGGCGCGCGAGCCGGTCGCGGCCGCCGGCCAGCGCGATCATCTCGGGTACCCAGTGACCGCAGCAATACGGCGGATCGAGCCACTCCATGCAGAACACGCGCGGCGCAGCGAGTCCCGCGGTGCGCGCCGCCACTGCTGCGAGCCGCGCACGCGCGGCATCGACCAGCGCCTGCGCCCGGGTGACGGTTCCGGTCGCCGCACCGAGATCCATGAGGCTTGCGAAGATCCCGTCCAGCGACTTCGGCGTCATCGACAGCACCCGCGGCGGCGCAGGCAGGCTCGCGAGCAGCCGCGCCGCATCGTTGCCGGACGCCGCGCAGACCTGGCACAGGTCCTGCGTCAGCACGAGATCGGGGGCAAGCTCGCGCAGTGCCGCCTCGTCGAGCGCATACAGGCTTGCGTTTTCATGCAGTCGCTGCGTGACGGCCGCGTCGATCTCGGCCTGCGTCATCGTCTCGACGGGCAGTATCGGACGCACGACCCGGCGCTTCAGGCGCGCGGCAGGCGGATAGTCGCATTCGTGGCTGACGGCGAGCAGCCGCTCGCCGACCCCCAAGTCAAACGCCAGCTCCGTGGCGCTCGGCAGCAAGGAGACGATCCGCGTTGCTGCCTCAGATGCCACGCAGCAGGCCCTGCGTCTCGATGAAGCTGATGACCTCGGGCAGGCCCTGCCCGGTCTTGAGGTTCGTGAACACGAAGGGACGCGCACCGCGCATCCGGCGCGCATCCTGGTCCATGACCTCGAGCGAGGCGCCGACATACGGCGCCAGATCGATCTTGTTGATGACCAGCAGATCCGACTTGGTGATGCCGGGACCCCCCTTGCGCGGGATCTTGTCACCGGCCGCCACGTCGATCACGTAGACGGTCAGATCCGACAGTTCCGGGCTGAACGTTGCGGCCAGGTTATCGCCGCCGCTCTCGACGAACACCACATCGAGTCCCGGGAAGCGCACCGTGAGGCGCGCGACCGCCTCGAGGTTGATCGACGCGTCCTCGCGGATCGCCGTATGCGGACAGCCGCCGGTCTCGACGCCGAGGATGCGCTCCGGCGCAAGCGCCTCGTTGCGGACCAGGAACTTCGCGTCCTCCTCGGTATAGATGTCGTTGGTGACGACGGCCATGTTGTAGCGCTCGCGCAGGGCGCGGCACAACAGCAGGGTCAGCGCCGTCTTGCCGGAGCCGACGGGGCCGCCGATGCCGACGCGGAGCGGGGAATTCATAGACATGGTGTCACGACCTGAACAGACGGGAATACTGGGTCTCGTGGCGCGACGCGAGGATCGCGAGCGCCGGGGAGAAATTCGAGCGGCGCCGCGGCACATCCCCGGTCCGGGGCGCAGCGACAGCCGCCTGCACGCACGCGGCGATCCGCGGCGCGACGGCGCCAAGGACGCGCTGGCCGGCGGACTGCCCGAGCGGCACCGCCTTCAGGGCGACCAGGACCTGGTTCTCCGCCCAGCTCCACAGCCAGGCGAGCAGCGACTCATCCGCGCCGATGCCCCAGGCGGCAGTGGCTGCCGCCCAGGCGCAGGGCAGCACCGGCTCGGAAATGCCGGCAAGCACCGCAAGGGTGGCCGGCGGGATATCGGGCAGCTGCGCCAGCAACAGCCGCAGCGACCAGCCCATCTGCACGGTCGCAGCGCGCAGTTCGGCCGTCTCGCGCGTCGCGAGGAATTCCGCATTCAGCGCCGCGATGCGCGCGGCGTCGGGCGCCTCCCATGCGGCGCACAGCAGTACGACGAGCGGCGCCTCATAGCTGCCGACCGAGAACTGCAACAGGTCCGCGAGCCACGCGGCGAGCGTGCCCTCGTCGCTGACGACGCCGGCCTCGATCGCGGCTTCCAGGCCATGCGAATGACTGTAGCCGCCGATGGGCAGCGCCTGGCTCGCCAGCTGGTACAGCCTCATGCGGCGCAGCGGCGTCATCGCGCGAAATCGTGGATCTTGGGCCGCAGCAAAGGCGCCTCCGACCCGTGCGCGTGGTGCGCGCCATAGGCGCCTCCCTCCGGCTCGAAGGCTGCGATCACCGGCGTGACCTGCAGGCCCAGGCCACCGACCATCTGCGCGAGGACGTGATCGTCGAGGAAGCGCAGGCGGCCCGGCATCACCTGGACCGCGACATGGCGGTTGCCAAGATGATAGGCCGCCTTTGCCAGCACCAGCGGATCGTCGCTGCTCGCCTCCAGCAGCCGCTCGTCGGCCGCGACGATGCCGATCGTGCGCCCGTCCTCGAGGCGGATGCGATCGCCGCCCCGCAGCATCCGGCCGCGCTCGACGATCAGCGCGGCCTGCGCGCCGCTCTCCAGCGTCACCAGCAGGCGGCTCCTGCAGCGCGCCTCGAAATCGAGGATCGCGCGGTCATCCACAACGGCAGGCGGCGGCGGGGACCCGGGGCTGTCCATCAGAACAGGAAATAGCGCTGCGTCAGCGGCAGCGTCGTGGCCGCCTCGCAGACCAGCAGTTCGCCGTCGGCACGCACCTGGTAGGTCTCCGGGTCGACCTCCAGGTGCGGCTGGGCGCTGTTGTGGACCATGTCAGCTTTGCCGATGCGTCGCGTACCGCGCACCGGCTCGAGGCGACGGCGCAACTGCAGGCGCCGCAGCCCCTCCTGCTCGAGCGCTGCCTGCGAGACGAAGGTCAGCGACTTCTCGACTGCACGCCCGAAAGCGGCGAACATCGGCCGGTAATGCACCGGCTGCGGGGTTGGAATCGACGCGTTCGGGTCGCCCATCGGCGCCGCCGCGATCATGCCGCTCTTGATCACCAGCGAGGGTTTGACGCCGAAGAATGCCGGCTTCCACAGCACGAGGTCGGCCAGCTTGCCGACTTCGACCGAGCCGACGCAATGCGCGATGCCGTGCGCGATGGCCGGATTGATCGTGTACTTCGCGATGTAGCGCTTGACGCGCGCGTTGTCGGCCCGCGCAGTATCTGCGCTCAGCGCACCGCGCTGTTCGCGCATCTTGTGGGCGGTCTGCCAGGTGCGGATGATCACCTCGCCGACGCGGCCCATCGCCTGCGAGTCGGAGGACATCATCGAGAAACAGCCGATGTCGTGCAGGATGTCCTCGGCGGCGATCGTCTCGCGGCGGATGCGCGACTCGGCAAATGCGATGTCCTCAGCGATCCCGGGATCGAGGTGATGGCAGACCATCAGCATGTCCAGATGCTCGTCGATCGTGTTGCGGGTATAGGGCATCGTCGGGTTCGTCGAGCTTGGCAGAACGTTCGGCAGCGCGGCCGCGCGGATGATGTCCGGCGCATGGCCGCCGCCCGCGCCCTCGGTGTGGAACGTATGGATCGTGCGGCCGCCGATCGCGGCGAGCGTCGCCTCGAGAAAACCCGATTCGTTCAGCGTATCGGTGTGGATCGCGACCTGTACGTCGAATTCGTCGGCGACCCGCAGGCAGTTGTCGATCGCGGCGGGCGTCGTACCCCAGTCCTCGTGCAGCTTCAGGCCGATCGCGCCTGCGCGGATCTGCTCGCGCGCCGGCTCCGGCAGGCTGACATTGCCCTTGCCGAGGAACCCCAGGTTCATCGCGAAGCCCTCGGCGGCGAGCAACATCGACTCGATGTGCCAGGGCCCCGGCGTGCAGGTCGTCGCGCTGGTGCCGGCCGCAGGGCCTGTGCCGCCGCCGATCATCGTGGTGACGCCCGAGGTCAGCGCCTCCTCGATCTGTTGCGGACAGATGAAATGGATGTGGGTATCGATGCCACCCGCCGTCAGTATCATCCCCTCACCGGCGATGATCTCCGTGCCTGCGCCGATGGGTATCGTGACGCCCGGCTGCACGTCCGGGTTGCCGGCCTTGCCGATAGCCCAGATGTCGCCGCCCTTGAGACCGACATCGGCCTTGACGATGCCCCAGTGATCGATGATCAGCGCATTCGTGATCACGGTGTCGGCGACGAGCGCGGCAATGCCCTGCCCCTGGCCCATGCCGTCGCGGATCACCTTGCCGCCGCCGAATTTCACCTCCTCGCCATAGACCGTGAAGTCGCGCTCGACCTCGACGAGCAGCGTCGTGTCGGCGAGTCGCACCCGGTCGCCGGTCGTTGGCCCGAACATCTCCGCATAGGCCTGCCGCGAGATCTTCACCGCCATGGACTACAGCCCTCCCATGATCTTGCCCTGGAAGCCGAAGACGCGGCGCGCACCGGCGTATTCGACCAGGTCGACGCTGCGCCGCTGGCCCGGCTCGAAACGCACCGCCGTGCCCGCCGGGATATCGAGCCGGAAGCCGCGGGCCGCCGCGCGGTCGAACACCAGGCTGCCGTTGACCTCGTGGAAATGATAGTGCGAGCCGACCTGGACCGGCCGGTCACCGCTGTTCTCGACCTGCACGCGGCAGGTGCGCCGGCCCGCATTCAGCTCGATATCGCCCTCTGCCGGCAGTACTTCTCCTGGGATCAAGCGGCGTCTCCGTCTAGACGATGGGTTGGTGGACCGTGACCAGCTTGGTGCCGTCCGGGAAGGTCGCCTCGACCTGCACTTCCGGCAGCATCTCCGCGACCCCCGGCAGCACGTCGGCGCGCGTCAGGATCGTCGCGCCATAGCTCATCAGCTCAGCGACGGTGCGCCCGTCGCGGGCGCCCTCGAGGATCGCCGCGCTGATCAGTGCGACCGACTCCGGGTAATTGAGCTTCAGGCCGCGCGCACGCCGCCGCTCGGCGACGAGCGACGCCGTGAACAGCAGCAACTTGTCCTTCTCGCGCGGCGTCAATTCCATTCGTCACTACTCCCTCAGCGAGGCAGACGGATCCTCAGCAGGCCCACAGGCGCGGCCGCACCGGCGCGATCCCCAGCAGCGCCGGACGCAGCAGCGACCACAGCGCCGTGAACCACTCGAACGCATCCTCCGACGAATCGCCGAGATAGCGCGCGATGAACACGCCGGGCACCCAGGTCAGGCCCAGCCGCGCGGGCGCCGCCGCCGCGCCTGCATCGCGGGGCACGGCCAGTTCCCGGCAAGCTTGCAGCAAGTCCGGCCGCGCATCAAATCCTGCCGCGATGAAAGTCGCCGCGACGCTGCAGCCGGCGAGCCCGGAGGCCGCCGTGGCAAAGCCGCCGCCGGCGGCCACATCCGCGTGCTCGGCCCACAACAGCCTTCCTGCCTGCGAGATGCGGGTGTCGAGCCGCAGCGAACCCCGCTGCCAGGATTCGCCCGACGCACGCCGCCCGAAACAGAGGATCTCCCAGCCGAGGTAGCGCGCACCGGCCGCGAGCTGCAGTTCGAGGCCCATTGCGACCTCGGAGGCGTCAAACAGGATGTTTTCCCGCGGCAGCCACTCGAGGATGGCATCCTCGCCGATGCTGAAGCCCAGCTGCTGCGATGCGCGGCCCGCAATCGAGCGATACCACTTGGTCGCACCCGGCGTGGTCAGGAGCGCATGCGCATTTGCGCGCAGGGCGGCGTGGATCGCCAGCGCATCGCCGCCCGCGATGCCCCCGGGTGGGTGCAGCAAGGCGACGTGGCAGGTGCCGGGACCCTCCGGATACAGCGCCTTCTGCACCTGCAGAGGGCCGTGGTGAATGCGCCGCACCAGTGCGGTGCGGCCGGCGTCGGCGGCAAATTCCAGCTCGAGTCCCGCGCGCCAGCCGGCCGCGGCGTCAGGCACTGGTGCCCTGCGCAGCCATCACCTGCAGGATATCGAGCGCGACGGTCGCGCCGGCGAGTGCGGTCAGCTCCGCATGGTCGTAGGGTGGGCTGACCTCGACGACGTCGGCGCCGAGGACCGAACGGCCGCGCAGGCCGCGGATGACCTGCAGCAGCATGTTGCTGGTCAGGCCGCCGGCAACGGGCGTACCGGTGCCGGGCGCGAAGGCGGGGTCGAGGCAATCGATGTCGATCGTCAGATAAAACGGACGGTTGCCAACGCGCGCGCCGATGCGCTCCAGCACGGCTGCGGGACCATGGTTGTTGACCCAGTCGGCGTCCAGCACCTCGAAGCGGTGCGTGGCGCGGTCATACCAGGTGCGGATGCCGACCTGCAGGGAATGCGCGACATCCAGCAGCCCCTCCTCGGCGGCGACATGGAACATCACGCCGTGATGATCGTGCGCGGAGACGTCCGTGTCGCAGTGCGCATCGAAGTGCACCAGCGGCAGTGGCCCGTGCACGGCATGAAAGGCGCGCAGCAGCGGCAGCGTGACGTAATGATCGCCGCCGAAGCTCAGTACGCGGTGCCCCGCCCGAAGCAGCCGCGTGGTTGCGGCGATCGTCGCATCGACCATGCCGTCGACATAACCGTAGGGGAACTCGAGGTCGCCGACATCGACGACGCCGACGCGGTCTGCGAAGTTGAACTCCCAGGGCCAACGCTGCGGCTCCCACTGCAGCATCTTCGAGGCAATGCGGATCGCATCGGGTCCGAAGCGCGTACCGGGGCGGTTGGTCGTGCCAAGGTCGAACGGGATGCCCTGCACGACGACGCCAGGCGCGCCCTCATCGCCGCGCTGGCGGAAGGGCAGGTTCATGAACGTCGTCAGGGACTGGACCGGCATATTGCTGCGCCCGTAGCCGCTACCAGATCGTCGTGCGCTGCTCGGGCGGCAGGTACATCCTGTCGCCGGGTTTGACCCCGAAAGCGTCATAAAATGCCTGCTGGTTCATCATCATGCCGGCGACGCGGTACTCGGCGATCGTGTGCCCGTCGGTCTTGATCCAGGCTATGACCATGTTCTCGCGATCCAGCTCGCAGTTCTTCTGCGCAGTTCCGATGAAAAAGCGCTGGTCGCCGGTCAGGCCGTCGATGACCGGAGCGGGCTTGCCCTGCAGCGAGAGCCGGTAGGCCTTGTAGGCAATGGCTATGCCGGAATTGTCCGCGATATTTTCGCCGAGGGTCAGTTCGCCGTTGATGTGATAGCCCTTGATGGGCTCGAAGGCGCTGTATTCGGCCACCAGAGCCCTGGTCTTGGCCGCAAAGCGGGCATGATCCTCCGCAGTCCACCAGTCGCGCAGGTTGCCGTCGCCGTCGAACTGGGAACCCTCGTCGTCGAAGCCGTGACTGATCTCGTGGCCGATCGTCTGGCCAATCGCGCCGTAGTTCACCGCATCGTCGGCATCCGGATTGAATTCCACCGGCTGCAGAAATGCGGCGGGGAATACGATTTCATTGAACTGGGGATTGTAATAAGCGTTGATCGTCTGCGGTGTCATGCCCCATTCGGAGCGGTCCACGGGCCTGCCGAGCTTGTTGACGTTGTAGTCATACTCGAACTGGTCGGCACGCATGACATTGCCGACCAGGTCATCCGCAGCAAGCGTGAGTGCACTGTAGTCACGCCACTTGTCGGGATACCCCAGCTTGACCGTGATCTTCGACAGCTTGGTCAGTGCCTGGGCCCGGGTCTCAGGACCCATCCAGTCGAGTCCCGCAACATCCTGCCGGTAGGCTTCCAGCAGGTTATGTACCAGCGCTTCGATACGCGCCTTGCTGGAGGGCGGGAAGTACCGGGCGACATAGAGCTTGCCGAGCGCTTCGCCGAGCGCACCATCGACCAGTCCGACACCCCGCTTCCAGCGCGGCGAGTTGTCCGGCACGCCATACAGGGCCGTCCGGTAGAAGCCCGAATGCGCATCCACATAGTCCCTGGAAAGATAAGGCGCATAGTGGCGCAACAGATGCCAGCGGAAATAGGATTTCCACACCGGCAGCGAGGTGTGCGCGAGGGTTTTGCCGAAGCCGGTCAGATAACTCGGCTGGTCGACGATGACGGAGTCGATTTTTGCGGCAACGCCTGCGCCGGCGAGATATCCATGCCAGTCGAACTGCGGTGCCAGCGCGGCGAGCTTCGCGAGTTCGACCTTGTTGTAGGTCTTGACAGGGTCGCGATTCTCCACCTTGGTCCACTGCGCACGCGCCAGATCCTTCTCCAGCGCCACGATGGAGGCCGCTTCGGCGGCGGCGTTCCGGTCACCCAGCCGCGCCAGCGAGGCGGCGATGTAGGCCTGGTACTGTCCACGGATCTTACTGAGCTTCGCGTCGTCGTCCCGCAGGTAGTAATCCCGATCGGGAAGCCCGAGCCCCGACTGGCCGATCTCGACCACGTATCGGCTCGAATCGCGGGAGTCGACACTGACGCCACCGTCGATCGGGGCCGTCACGCCGAGTTGCTGCAGGTGTGCCATGAGGCCCGCCAGCGCGGCCTTGTCCTTCACGGCCTGGATGCGCGTGAGCTCCGTCGCCAGGGGTCGGGCGCCGAGCTGCTCCAGGCGGCCCTCATCCATGAAACTCGCGTACAGACGCCCGATCCTGGCCGTTTCGCTGTCCGGCGCGGCCGCCGTGTCCTTGGCAGCCACTTCGATGATTTCGCGCAACTGGCCCTGAATCTGGTCACGCAGCGTCCAGTAGGATCCCCAGGCCGGCAGGTCGGCCGGAATCTGCGCCTTCGCCAGCCAGGTACCATTGACGTAGCGGTAGAAGTTGTCCTGTGGGCGCACCGCCGGATCCATGTTTTCCAGCAGGATGCCGGAGGGCTGTGCCCCGCTGGCCACGCAGAGCGTCGCGAGACAGAGCGAAGTGGCGAGCAGCGCCCGCACGCGGAGTGTCAGCATGATTAGAGCCTTCCAATTCAGAGTTCTTGCTGGAGGCAGACTCTAGCGCGATCCGCGGCGACGAACCAGCGGACCATCACCGACTCAGCCGCGCAGGCGCAGTCCCTGCGGATCATAGGGGGGCGCGGCGAGGATGCGCCCCGGGCGGCGCTCACCGACGACGGGAACCTCGACGGCCGCGAGCGACTCCGCTTCCGCCCGGTCGACGTAGGCGAGCGCGAGGCTCTGACCCACGTGATGGCCATAGGCGCCCGAGGTGACGAAACCGACGCGCCGTTCGCCGCTCCACACCGGCTCGAAGCCGCTGACGTCCGCATCCCCTGCATCGATCGCGATCAGCACGAGGCGCTGCGCGGGCCCGGTGGCGCGCTCGGCCAGCGCCGCCGCGCGGCCGATGAACTCACCCTTGTCGAACGCGATGAAGCGCTCGAGCCCGGCCATCGCCGCCGTGTAGGCCTGCGAGAACTCCAGTGACCAGACACCGTAGCCTTTTTCGAGGCGCAGGCTGTCCTGGGCGCGCATGCCGATCGGCTGCAGGCCCCGCGGCTCGCCGGCCTCCAGCAGCGCGGTCCACAGCGCCCGCTGTTGCATGGCCGGCACCGTGATCTCGTAGCCGAGTTCGCCGGTCAGCGAGAGGCGCGCGACCACGGCCTGCGAGTAGCCGACGTTCATGATCCGGCATCCCATGAACGGCAGCGCCGTCGTATCGACCGGCTCGCGCGTCGTCGCCGCGAGGATCTCGCGCGCCCGCGGGCCGGACAGCGAGAAGCCGAGCCAGCTCTCGGACAGGTTCTCGACGTGCACACCGCTGGCGGGCAGATGATCGCGGAACCAGCGCTGGTGCCATTCCTGCAGGTAATAGGAGCCGACCAGCCAGTAGCGGCCCGCGGCGAGGCAGGTCACCGTGAGGTCTCCCATCAGCTTGCCTGCGGGACTCAGCATCGGTGCAAGGCGTATCCGGCCGATGGCCGGCAGCCGGTTCGCGAGCAGGCCGTCGAGCCATGCCGCGGCGCCGGGTCCGGTGACCTCGTAGCGGGCGTAAACGCCGGTGTCCAGCAGCCCGGCGGCGCGGCGCGTCGCCTCGACCTCCGCGCCGATCAGTGCATGCGCATTGGAGCGCCGCAGTGACGGCGTCTCGGCAAACCCAGGCTGCCCGGGGGCGTAGAACTGCGGCGTTTCCATGCCCCAGACGACGCCGAAGTGCGCGCCGTGCGCGCGCTGCGCATCGTAGGCCGGCGTCATCTTCAGCGGCCGGCCTGCGGGCAGTTCCTCGTTCGGATAGGCCATCACGAAGCGCCGCGCATAGAACTGCGCGGTGGTCTCGCGCAGGTAGCGCTCGCCGCTCGCGAACGCCCCGTAGCGCGCGACGTCCATGCCGAAGATGTCGGCGCCAGGATCGCCGTCGACGATCCAGTGCGACAGCACGAGGCCGATCGCCCCGCCCTGCGAGAACCCCGACATGCAGCCGCAGGCGGTCCAGTAATTGCGCAGCCCCGGCACGGGACCGACGAGCGGGTTGCCGTCGGGCGTGAATGTGAATGCGCCGTTGACCCAGCGGCGGATGCCGGCCCGCTCCAGCGACGGGAAGCGCGCGAAGCCGATCGACAGTTCGGCACTGATGCGATCGATGTCCTCCGGTATCAGGTCCATGCCGTAGTCCCAGTCGGCCCCCTCCGGCTGCCAGTGGCGCGGGTCGCGCTCATAGACGCCGAGCAGCACGCCCTGGCGCTCCTGTTGCAGGTAGGTGAAGCCCTCGAGGTCGGTCACACAGGGCATCTCGCCCTTGCGCGCGATCAGTTCCGGCAGGTCCTCGGTGATCAGGTAGTGATGCTGCATCGGCGTGACCGGCAGGTTGAGGCCCGCCATGCGCCCGACCCGACGCGCCCACAGACCCGCGGCGTTGACGACGTGCAGGGCGTTGATGGCACCCTGCTCCGTGTCGATGCGCCAGCTGCCGTCGGGCTGCGCGTGCAGCGCGAGCACGCGGTTGCGCAGGATCACGTCGGCGCCGCGCCTGCGCGCAGCGATCGCGAACGCATGCGTCGTGCCGTGCGGGTCGACCTTGCCTTCATGCGGATCGTAGAGGCCGCCGAGGAGCCCTGCCGGGTCGACGATCGGACAGTCGGCGACGATCTCCTCCGGTGTCGCGAGGCGCGTGCCGATACCCAGCGTCTCGTACAGCGCGCACTCGGCCTTGAGCCATTCCCAGCGCGCCGGCGTCGTCGCGATACTGTAACCGCCGAGCATGTGCATGCCGACGTCCTGGCCACTCTCGCGCTCGATCTCGTTGTAGAGCTTTATCGTGTAGGACTGCAGCGCGGCGATGTTCGGGTCGTCGTTCAGCGCATGGAAGCCGGCCGCGGCATGCCAGGTCGAGCCCGCCGTCAGTTCCGCGCGCTCGACGAGAGCGACGTCGGTCCAGCCGAGCTTCGTCAGGTGATACAGCACGCTCGTGCCGACGATGCCGCCGCCGATCACGACGACGCGGTAATGACTCTTCATGGATGGCTCCCCGGTTGCTCGCGTGCCGCGCACTGTAATCGTTTCTGCGGCGTAAATCAGCCACTTGAGGCTACAATACGCGCCACGATGCCGAACCCCCGTCCGCGCTACTCAGCCGCCGCACTGCTGCGTGCGCGCTTCTCCCGCAACTACTGGAAACCGCTGTGGCGGCGCGCGCGGCCGCAGCCGCAGTACGACGTCGTCGTCGTCGGTGCCGGCGGCCACGGGCTCGCGACCGCGTATCACCTCGCGCGCGACCACGGGTACAAGCGTATCGCGATTGTGGAGAAGAACATCCTGGGATACGGCAACGTCGCGCGCAATACGACGATCGTGCGCTCGAACTACCTGTGCCCGGAGAACCATTATTTCTACGAGGACTCGCTGCGGCGCTACGAGGCGCTGTCGCGGACCCTGAACTACAACGTCATGTATAGCCCGCGCGGTGTGCTCGACCTCGCGAATTCCGACGACGAGATGGTCGTGCTCGCACGCCGCGGCAATGCGATGCGCCTCGCCGGCATCGATGCCGAGCTGCTGGACCGCCGCGGACTGCTGAGGTTCGCACCGGAACTCGATCCGACGCTGCCGCGCCGCTACGAAATCGTCGGCGGACTGGTCCAGCGGCGCGGCGGCACCGTGCGCCACGACGCGGTCGCGTGGGGCTACGCGCGGGCCGCAGCCGCACTGGGCGTGGACATCATCGAGCGCTGCGAGGTCACCGGCCTCAGCGTAGCCGCCGGCGTCGCAACCGGCGTCGAGACGACGCTGGGGCCTATCGGCGCGGAGCGCATCGTGTTCGCCGTCGCCGGTCATACCGGCGCGATCGGCAGCATGCTCGGCATCCCGCTGCCCGTCGAGACGCACCTGCTGCAGGCCATGGTCAGCGAGCCGATCAAGCCGCTGGTCGGATCGGTCCTCATCTATATGTACGGCCACGCCGAGGTGTACATCACGCAATCGGACCGCGGCGGGCTGGTGATGGGCGGCGCGCTCGACGGCATCCCGTCCTACACACGTGAGCCGGTGTGGCACCGTCTCGAGGAAGTCGTGCAGAGCGCGGTCGCCCTCCTGCCGCAGGTTGCGGGAATCCGCATCCTGCGCCACTGGGCCGGCACCAACGACCAGACGATGGACGGCAGCCCGCTGCTCGACCGGCTGGGATACGACAACGTATTCCTGAACGGCGGCTGGTGCTATGGCGGCTTCAAGGCGATACCGGCCTCCGGCGCCGCCTGCGCGCAGCTGGTCGCAACCGGCAGCGCGCCCGACCTGATCCGCGCGTTCCGGCTGTCGCGCTTCGCGACCGGCCACGTCGTCGACGAGAAGGGCGCAGGACCCTTTCCGGTGCGCCAGTGAACGCAGCGGCGCGCCGATGAGCCTGTTCACCTGCCCGTTCTGCGGCCTGCGCAATCTCGAGGAATTCGCATTCCACAAGACGCTGCCGAATGTGCCGGGCGGCGTGTTCGAGGCGACTTTCCTGCGCCGCGACACCCCGGAGTCCAGCGAAGAGCACTGGCAGCACCGTTACGGCTGTCGTGCCTGGCTGCGGGTGAGCCGCAATCCGTCCAGCGGCGATGTGCTCGAGGTGGAACTGCTGACCGGCATGGCGGCGTCCGATGGTCCGGCAGGTCGCGGGAGCGCACGATGAGCCGGGCCCTGCGCAGCGGCCGCCGCATCACGGCCGAAACATTCGAGTTCCGCTTTGACGGCCGCAGCTACGCCGCGCAGCGCGGCGACACGGCCGCCTCGGCGCTCAGCGCCGCCGGCGTACGCGCGCTGGGGCGCAGTATCAAGTACCGGCGGCTGCGCGGACTGCTCGCGCTGGGTCCTGAGGAACCGAACGCCCTGCTGACCGTCGGCGACGGGCCTGACCGCATTCCGAACGTGCCGGCACCGCTGTTGCGCGTCACGCCCGGCATGCGCCTGTACAGCCAGAACCGCTGGCCGTCGCTGCGGTTCGACATCGCCGCCGTGTTGCAGCTGGGGGCAGGCTTCTGGGGCGCCGGGTTCTACTACAAGACCTTCCTGTGGCCGTCGTGGAAATTCTACGAAGGCCTGATCCGGCGCCTGGCCGGCCTGGGGCCCGCCCCGCTCGCCAGCAGCCTGCCGATCGCGAAAGTACGCCACCTCGATGCGGACGTCCTCATTGCCGGTGCCGGCGCCGCGGGCCTGTGCGCAGCACTGGAGGCAGCGCGCGCCGGGGAGCGCGTGATCCTCTGCGAGGCGCAGCCGCAGGCCGGCGGCGAACTCTGCTTCGAGAGCGCAACCCTCGGCGGCCTGCCGGCGCCCGAGTGGGTCGGCGGCGTGCTGGCGGAGCTCGAGGCGCGCGGTGCCACGATCCTGACCGACACGACGATCGTCAGCGCGAGCGATGGCGTCGCGATTGCGCACACGGCGCCTGCCGGCATGCCCGGAAGCGATACGCTGTTGCGGCTGTACGCACCGCGGCTCGTCAATGCGATGGGCGCCATCGAGCGCGGCATCGCGTTCATCGGCAACGACCTGCCGGGCATCATGCTCTGCGGCGCAGCCGAGCGGCTGCTCGCCGACTATGGGGTGGGCGTGGGCCGGCGCGTCGTGCTGTTCGGCAACCACGACCGGCTCTATCACAGCGCACTGCGGCTGCGCGCCGGCGGCGTCGGCGTGGCTCTGGTCGTCGACGTCCGCGCAGCGCCCGCCTCAGCTGCCCGCGCCGAGCTCCTCGCAGCCGGCGTGGAATGCCTGGCAGGACATGCCGTGTTGCGCGCCGTGGGCGGCAGTGCGGTGCGCGCCGTGCAGGTGGCGCCGGTCGGTTCGACGCGTGCGCCACGGCACATCGCCTGCGATGCCGTGCTGGTCAGCGGCGGCTGGTCGCCGGCGCTGCGCGCCACCGTCCTGCAGCCCTGGCAGTCCTGCGGCGCGGCAGCCGGCAAGCTGACGCTGGCAGCGATCGTCGGCGATGCCGCAGGCGATGGCGAGCCGCAGGTGCAGCCCTACTGGCGCAGCCCCGCGTCGTTCTCGCAGGAGAAGCGTCAGTTCGTCGATCTGCAGAACGACGTGACGGTGGCCGACCTGCGTCAGGCGCTCGCGGAAGGTTTTCGCGAGATCGAGCACGTGAAGCGCTATACGACACTCGGGGTCGGCACCGAACAGGGCCGTACCGGCGGCGTGCTGGGCGCCGCGATCCTCGCCGAGCTGAGCGGCACCGCGCTCGCCACGGTCGGCGTGACGCGGGCGCGCGGCCCCTACCAGCCAGTGCCGATGGGCGTGCTCGCGGGCACACGCGTCGGTGCGCAGCTGCGCCCGGCGCGGCGCACGCCGCTGCACGACCTGCATGCTGCAGCCGGCGGCCGTATGGAGCTGATGAGCGGCTGGCTGCGGCCGCGCTACTACGCCGGCAACGGCGCCGATGCGACGGCAGCCGGCATCGCCGAGGCGACCCGCGTACGCGCGCATGGCGGCTTGTGCGACGGCTCGACGCTGGGCAAGCTGTGCATCGCGGGCCCCGATGCGGCCGCATTCCTCGACCGGCTGTACCTCGGACGCGCGAGTGCGATCGCACCGGGCCGGGCGCGCTACGCGGCGCTGCTGCGCGAGGACGGGATGGTGCTCGACGACGGGCTGATGCTGCGCGAGTCGGCGACGCGCTTCCTGGCGACGACCAGCTCGAGCCACCTCGCGCCTGTGCTCGCGCACCTGGAGTTCCATCGCGACACCGAGTGGCGCGGGCGGCGCATTGCGCTGACCGACGTCACCGAGTGCTCCGCCGTGATCATCGTCGCAGGCCCGGCGAGCCGATCGATGTTGCAGGAGGTGCTGGGCGAGGCGTGGCGCGAGCCGCTCGCGGCGCTCAGGCACATGGGCTTCCTCGACGGCGCCGCGGCGGATGGGAATGCCCTGCGCGTACTGCGCGCGAGCTTCACCGGGGAACTGGCCTACGAACTGCATTGCCGGAGCGCGAGTGCAGCGTCGCTGTGGGCAGCGCTCGCGGCGACCGGCCTCGCGCCGTTCGGGCTCGAGGCGCTCGATATCCTGCGCGTCGAGAAGGGCTACCTGACGAGCTCGGAGCTCAATGGCCAGGTCACGCCGCAGGATGCCGGACTCGGCGCAATGCTGCGCCCCACCGCGGACGGGGCACCGCCGGACAGCATCGGCTGCGCATTGCTCGGACGCGAGGCGCTGCACGCCGCCGACCGGCCGGTCCTCGTCGGCGTGCGTGCCGCCGACGGCCGCGCCGCGTTCCTCGGCGGCGCCCAGGTCACCGCGACGCCCCGGGATACGCGTAGCTTGGGGTACGTCACCTCCGCGGTGTTCAGCCCGGCGCTCGGCGAATTTGTCGGACTCGCGCTCGTTGCGCGTGACCACGCAAACCCGGGCAACGAGGTCGTCGCCCGCGATCCGCTGCGCGGCGGCGACACATGGCTGCGCATCGTGCCGTGTGTCCATGTTGATCCGGACGGCGCGAGGCTCAAGGCATGACGCTGCCCGCCTACGAATGGATTGCCTTCGACGGCCGGCTGCCGGGCGTGGCGCGCGCGGCCGGTGCGCCGCTGCAGATCGGTCCGGCGCGCTGGCTGCTGATCGCGCCACAGGCGAGCTGGCTCGAGGTACTGCATACCGCCGAACTCGGCGGCCGCGGCGCGCTGACCGAGGTCACCGGGCGCTGGGTTGCGGTGGAATTCACGACCGGCGATGCGGCCGACGGCGCGGTATCCGCTGCCGCGCACAGCCACCCGCTGTCGGCGGCGCTGCCCCTCGAGCTGGTGCTTGCCGGGCGCGAAGCGGCCATCACCTGGGTGTTCGACTGCCCGGTCATCATCGTGCGTCGCAATACCCACACCGGTGTGCTGGTCGAGGCGAGCTACGAGCACAGTTTCCGCGCGATGCTCGCGACGTTATAGTACCGGCCATGAACACCCTCCCGGTTTCCCTGCGTGCCGCCTGCCTGCTGGCGGTCGCGAGCGCTCCGACCGCGTTCGCCGTCTCTCCGCCACCCCTCGAGTCGACGCAGGGGATGGTCGTCACCTCCCAGCACCTGGCATCCGACGTCGGTGCAGCGGTGCTGCGCCAGGGCGGCAATGCCATCGATGCGGCGGTCGCGGTCGGCTACGCGCTCGCCGTCACCCACCCGGTCTCCGGCAACATCGGTGGCGGCGGCTTCATGACCATCCACCTCGCCAACGGCACCGACACGTTCATCAATTTCCGCGAGCGGGCGCCGCTCGCCGCCACACGGGACATGTACCTCGATGCGGCCGGCAATCCGGTTGCGGCAAAGAGCCTGAAAGGGTATCTCGCCGCCGGCGTTCCCGGCACTGTGCTGGGACTGGAAACGGCGCGCCAGGAATACGGCACGATGTCGCGGGAGGCGCTGATCGCGCCGGCGATCGAGCTCGCCGACCGCGGCTTCGTGCTGGTCCGCGGCGACGTCGATGACTTCGATCCCACCGACACGCACCTGCGCGAACAGCCGAACGTCGCAGCAATTTTCCTGCATGACGGCAGGGACCCGGAGCCCGGCGAACGGCTGGTGCAGCACCAGCTCGCGCACACGCTGCAGCTGATCCGTGACGGCGGAAGCGACGCGTTCTACCGCGGGCCCATCGCCGCTGCGGTCGCCGACGCGAGCGCGGCCCACGGCGGCATCCTGACGCGGGCCGATTTTGCCGCCTATACGGTCACCGAATCGGCGCCGGTCACGTGCCGCTACCGGGGCTATACGGTGATCTCGGCGCCGCCGCCGAGTTCCGGCGGCGTCGTGCTGTGCCAGATGCTCGAGGTGCTGGAAGCCTATCCGCTGCGGGACTACGGGTTTCATTCCAGCGCCGAGGTGCACGTCATGACCGAGGCGATGCGTAGCGGTTTCTACGATCGCAACACCTACCTCGGCGATCCGGATTTCGTGCGCAACCCGAGCGAGCGGCTGCTGTCGACTGCCCATGTCGCCGAGATCCGCGCCCGCATCCGCCCAGGCAAGGCCGGCGACTCGGCGCGCCTCGGCAGCGGCGCCGCGACCCGCGACAAGCGCCACACGACGCATTACTCGGTCGTCGACCACCAGGGCAATGCGGTATCGGTGACCTATACGCTGAACGATGACTTCGGCGCCGAGGTCATCGCCGGCGACACGGGCTTTTTCCTCAACGACGAGATGGACGACTTCAGCGCAAAACCGGGCACCGCCAACCTGTTCGGGCTGGTACAGGGAGAGGCCAATGCTATCGCACCGGGCAAGCGCCCCTTGAGCTCGATGACCCCGACGATCGTTCTTAAAGATGGCAGGCCGGTGCTCGTCGTCGGCACGCCCGGCGGCGCGCGCATCATCACGACGGTCCTCGAAATCCTCGTCAACGTCATCGACCATGGCATGACCGTGCAGGAGGCGATTGATGCACCGCGGATCCATCACCAATGGCTGCCGGATACGCTGGCGGCCGAACCGTACGCGCTGTCGGCCGACACTGCAGCCGCGCTGACGCGGATGGGGTACCGGGTGGTACCGCTGCCACTATGGGGGTCCGGCAACTCGGCGGCGGTCATCGGCGTGGCGCCCGAGGATCCGGCCGCTGCCCGGGCGCTCGGGTTTCCGCGACCGGGCGTGCTGTACGGTGCCGCCGATTCCCGTGCACCGGCCGGTGCACCGGCAGCGCCCTGATGCGTTATAAGTAGGTCATTGGTCAGCTTGGAGAGGCGTTCCATGAAAACATCAGGCGGATTCTCGCTACTGGCAGTACTGGCGGCCCTGCAGGTCGGCACGGCGCAGGCCGCCGACCCCGGCATTCCCGCCACCTGGCAGGAACACAAGACCAGCTTCAATTACTTCGGCATCACCTCGAACTATTCCTGCAGCGGTATGGAGGGCAAGGTCAGGCAGCTGCTGGTGCTGCTGGGCGCCCGCAAGGACAGCGTGCACGTCAATGCGGGCGCCTGCGGTGTCCATGACATGCCGTTCGGCCATGCGCTGAACGTGGACGTCAGGTTCAGTACGCTCGAGCCGGTGGATCCGGCAGCCGCGCCGGGCGCGACGCCGCCGGTGGCTGCACAGTGGACGGCGGTTGATATCGACCCCCATCGGCCGAACTGGATGGGAGAAGGCGACTGCGAACTGATCGAGCAGCTGCGTGACTTCGTCGCCAAAAACCTCGCATCGCGCAACCTCGACTACCGGGCAACCTGCACGCCGCACGAGATCGGCGTGAACACCTTCGCCGTTCACGGTGAGTTCCTGAAAGCCCCGACGACATGAGGCGGGCCGGCGCACTCCGCGCCGCCGCCTTCGCCGCCCGCCTGCTTGCCGGATGCCTCCTCGCCGCCGGCACGCAGGCGGGTACGCCGTGCGCCGAGGGACTGTGGGCCACTGCGATGCTCGGCTCCTGGCACCTCAATCCGGACCGGCATTTCGAGGATTTCAATCCCGGCATCGGCGTCGAGTGCAATTTTCGCCCTGAATGGACAGCCGCGGCGGGCTACTTCCGCAACTCGCTGCTGCGGCCGTCGTTCTACGGCGGGGCCATCTACGCGCCGGAGTCGCTGCACTGGGGGGCAATGCGCCTCGGCGCGATGGGCGGCGTGATCTCGGGCTACAACTACGGCCGCTTCGGTGTCGGCGAGAACCACCGCACGGGCCTGATCCTGACGCCGAGCCTGATCCTCGAGCGTGGCCGCTTCGGTGCCAACCTCATCCTCGTGCCGCCGATTCCCGCGGATCACCTGCCGCTCACCCTGGGGCTGCAGGCGAGGTTTCGTATCCGGTAACGGAGCCGTGCGATACTGCGCCGCATGAAAACCCTGCCCGCTGCCCTGCACCCCGCCCGCATCGTCATGTTGCTTGCTGCGGGGCTCGGCTTGCTCTGGCAACCGGCTGTCGCACGCGCGGCCCGGACCGACAGAGCGCAGCCGCTCGTGATGCTGATCTCGATCGACGGCCTGAAGCCGGAAGCGATCCTCGAGGCCGACGCGCATGGGCTGAAGGTACCGAACCTGCGGCGGCTGCTGCGTGATGGCGCCTATGCGGGCGGCGTGCGCGGCGTGCTGCCGACGCTGACCTACCCGAGCCACATGACGCTGATGACCGGCGCGTCGCCCGATCGCCACGGGATCTACGCCAACACGACCTTCGATCCGCTGCGAATCAACGACAAGGGCTGGTACTGGTATGCCGAGGACCGGCACGCCGAGACGCTGTGGGATGCGGCAACGGCTGCGCACCTGAAGAGCGCAAACGTTTACTGGCCGACCAGCGTCGGCGCCGCGATCACCTGGAACCTGCCGCAGATCTGGCGCACGGGAACCGAGGATGACCTGAAGCTGCAGCGTGCGCTCGCGACACCGGGCCTGATCCAGGACCTGTCGGCAATCCTCGGCCGCTACCCGGGCGGCATGGAGGAGACGGTGGCCGACGACGAGGTCCGCGCGCGCTTCGCGCTGCGGCTGCTCGAAACGCGGCGCCCGGATTTCATGACGGTGTATTTCACCGGGCTCGACACCCAGGAACATGCCTCCGGCCCGTTCAGCGCGGCCGCCAACGCAACCCTGGAACGCCTCGATGCGCTGGTCGGCACGCTGCGCGCCGCGCTTGACAGGGAAGCGCCGGGTCGCGCGACGCTCTGCGTGGTGTCGGACCATGGTTTCGCCGCCGTGCAGCACGACATGAATCTTGCTGCCGCATTCGCTGCGGCGGGCCTGATCAGTGTGGCCGCCGACGGCAGGATCACTGCATGGCGGGCAACACCGTGGCCGGCCGGCGGAACGGCGGCGATCATGCTCGCAGATCCGGGTGACGAAGCGCTGCGGGGCGAAGTCCGCGCCCTGCTCGACCGGCTGCAGGCAGACCCCGCGAACGGCATCGAGCGCATCCTCGACCATGCCGCGATCGCCGCGGGCCGCGGCTTTCCGGATGCCGCGTTCCTGGTTGCATTCCGGCCGGGCACCGAGCTCGGACCTGCGCTGACGGGCGAGCTCGTCACGCCGCCCGCAAACCTCGGCATGCACGGCTACCTGCCACAGTTCCCCGAGATGCGCTCCTCGTTCTTCATCGTCGGACCGGGGATCGCAACGGGGCGCGCGCTCGGCGAGATCGACATGCGGCAGATCGCCCCGACGGTGGCGCAGGCGCTGCACGTAACGCTGCGCGATGCGGAGCTGCCGGCACTGGATGTCGGGACACACTGAGGGCAGCCCTGCGTGAGTCCCGCGTCGCGCCCCGCGGCTCAGAAGACCGAATAGCCCCCGTCGACGGGCAGCGTCACGCCGGTGACGAACGCGGATGCGCGCGAGGCGAGAAACACTGCGGCGCCGACCAGTTCATCCGGCTGTCCCCAGCGCCCCGCCGGAGTGCGCGCGATGATCGCAGCATTTGCCGGCGAGTCGAGAAATTCGCGCGTCATGTCGGTCTCGATCCATCCAGGCGCGATCGCATTGACCTGGATGTCGTGCGGCGCGAGCTCGATCGCCATCGACTTCGTCAGCAGCACGATGGCACCCTTGGCAGCGGCGTACGAGGGCTCCTGGCCGGCGCCAAAGAACGAATACATGCTCGCAAGGTTGATGATCTTCCCGCCCCTGCCGCGCGCGACCATCGAACGGGCAACCGCCTGGGACAGCAGAAAACTCGCATTCAGATGCGTCTCGAGGATATTGTCCCAGGTCGCCACGGGCTCGCTCAGCACCCCGCCGGTCAGCACTGCATTGCCGGCATTGTTGACCAGGATGTCGATGCCACCGAGCGCCGCCTCGATGTCGGCGATGGCCGTCGGGATCGCCGCGCGGTCGGTCACGTCGAGGAGGAGTGCCTGCGCCGGCCGGCCGATCGACTGCAGTTCGGCAAGGACCGCCGCATTGCGCCCCGCGTTGCGGGCGAGGATTGCGACCGAGGCGCCGGCGCGCGCAAACCCCAAGGCCAGCGCGCGGCCAATGCCACGGTTGCCGCCGGTGACGACGGCAACGCGGCCCGAGAGATCAAACGCGGACATTCCGCTCATAGTGTCCTCGATTCGATCGCACCCGTGAGCGTCTCGTCCCCGAGCGTCAGGTACAGCGTGCGCTCCGCCACCGACAGGTCGAACTCCATGCGCCGCTCCAGCTGCTGCGCGAGCGCCGTGATCAGGTCCAGTTCGATCGCATGGATCGCAATGGCCTCGCTGCGGTGAATCCGTTCGCCGGCAAGGCGCGCGAGCCAGGGCGCGGTGTCCCGGTGCGGATAGACGGCGACGCGGGGCGCCGCCTTGCTCGCCTTGTGCAGGCGCGGAGCCTCCGGCGTGCCGACTTCGATCCACGCCTGCAGCGCGCCGGTCAGGTCACGGACCGTGATGGCCGGCTCGTCGACGTCGGACAACCCGCGGGAAAACGCGATGCCCTCGCCATACTCGAGGCAGTAGGCGAGCAGCCGCGTGACGAGGTATTCCGCGCTTTCGGACGGATGCTGCGCGACGCGCAGGTTCAGCGTCTCGTAAAGGTTACGGTCCGCATCGGCGAGCCGCACGGTGAAGACGTGGATGGTCGAGGTCAGGGCCATGGCGGTACACTGATTGTCCGTGCTCAACCAGCAAATAGCCAGCGTCCTCGGCGTGGTCAAGTGGCCGCTCGCGATCGCCTGCGCGGCCTTCCTGCCGGCCACCGCAATCGCGCTCGGCGAACAGGTTGCCGGTATCGCGCGCGGCATGGGATTCCTCGGCCCCTTTCTCGCCGGCGCAGCGGGCTACGCACTGCTGTGGCAGCTGCTGCTGCGGCGCCTGTCGATCAGCTTTTTCTCGACGCTGGAACATGAGTTCACGCACTGCCTGTTTGCGTGGCTCACCTTCAACCGGGTCACGGGGCTGAAGGCCAGCCTGCGCGGTGGCGGCACGACCTACTACCGCGGCACGCCGAACTGGCTGATCCAGACCGGCCCGTACTTTTTCCCGACCGTGTCGATCGCGCTGCTCGCTGCGCTGCGCTTCATTCCGGCGCGCTTTCAGGGCCTCGCCTACGCGCTGCTCGGCGCTTCGCTGGTCTACCACCTGATCTCGACCTGGGCGGAGACGCACCACCGCCAGACCGACCTGCGGGAGGCGGGCCTGGTGTTCTCGCTGCTGTTCCTGCCGACGGCGAACCTGTTTTTCTATGCGCTGGTCATCGCGTCCCTGCGCTACGGGCTCGGCGGCCTGCCGGCGCTGCTGCGGGAACTCGCCCACTCGCCGCTGAACCCGCTGCGGCTCGCCGGATGAGCACGGCGCGCGCGGTGATGGTGTGCGGCGCGACCAGCGGCGCCGGCAAGAGCCTGCTCGCCACGGCGCTGGCGCGCTGGTATGCGCGCGAGGGCCTGAAGGTCATGCCGTTCAAGGCGCAGAACATGAGCAACAACGCCCGCGTCGTCGCCGGCGGCGAGATCGGCAGCGCGCAGTACTTCCAGGCGCTCGCCGCGCGCGCGGAGCCCGACGTGCGGATGAACCCGGTGCTGCTGAAGCCGGAGCGGGACACGGCGAGCCAGGTGATCCTGCTCGGCCAGCGAAACGACCCGCTGACGCGCATGCCCTGGCGCGAACGCTCGGCCGAAGTCTGGCCGGCGGTCCGCGAGTCCCTCGCCCAGCTGCAGGCGGAAGCCGACGTCCTCGTCATCGAGGGCGCAGGCTCTCCGGCCGAGATCAACCTGCAGTCGAGCGACATCGTCAACATGCGCATCGCCGCGGCAGCGGCAGCGGCGACGCTGATCGTCTGCGACATCGACCGCGGCGGCGCCTTCGCGCACCTCTACGGCACCTACCAGCTGCTTGAGCCGGCGTACCAGCCGCTGATCCGCGGTTTCGTGCTGAACAAGTTCCGCGGGGACCCGGCACTGCTCGCGCCGGGACCCGAGCAGCTGCAGGAACTGACCGGGGTGCCGACGCTCGGCGTGCTGCCGATGTGGCGTGACCACGGACTGCCCGACGAGGACGGCGTGTTCGACACCCCCGCAGGCGGCGGTGGCCTGAGGATCGTCATCGTCGCCTACCCGCACCTCAGCAACCTGGATGAGTTCGCGGCGCTGCGCCGTGTTCCCGGCGTGTCCGTCAGCTGGGCACGGCAAGCGGCAACGATCGCGAGCGCCGACCTGCTGATCCTGCCCGGCTCGAAGTCGGTTGCCGCGGATCTCGACTGGTTGCGCCAGAGCGGACTGGCGGCGGCGATCTGCGCACACGTGCGTGCGGACAGGCCGACGCTGGCGCTGTGCGGCGGCCTGCAGATGCTCGG
>Ga0302279_10000840_pt1 | contig 45233 bp, 46 predicted proteins | sample III_Bog_N3_3_FD_194541 | JGI IMG/M metagenome (GOLD analysis project Ga0302279, IMG submission 194541) | Peat permafrost microbial communities from Stordalen Mire near Abisko, Sweden - III_Bog_N3_3 | ecosystem: Environmental > Terrestrial > Soil > Wetlands > Peat | place: Sweden: Abisko... | reverse complement strand
GACAGGGCGTTTGCTAACAAACCGACCGGGACGACTCTGACGAAAGTCTGGGACACGTGCGATTACGTGGTCACGCTACTAGACCGCTTCCTGGTCCTGGTAGTGCCGCAGCACCTCGGCCGGGGTGGCGGTGGCGGTGCCGGCCTTGGCCACCACGATCCCGGCGGCGGCGTTGGCCAGCATGGCCGCCGACCGCCAGTCGGAGCCGGTGCAGATGGCCGCGCTGAACACGGCTATCACCGTATCGCCGGCGCCGCTCACATCGAACACCTCCCGGGCCTCGGTCGGGATGAGCCAGGGGGCCCCGTGGACCACGGACCCGGCGGGGTCGGCGAACAGGGCCATACCCTTCTCGCTGCGGGTGACCAGCAGGCCCTGCAGCCCCAGGGCGGCCACCAGGGCCTGCCCGGCCACCTGCAGGTCCGCGTCGCTCCGGGCGGGCAGCCCCGCCAGCTCCGACAATTCCCGGGTGTTGGGGGTCATGAGCGTCGCCCCCTGGTAGAGCGCCATCTGGCTCGGCTTGGGATCGACGATCCAGGGAATGCCCCGGCGCTGGCACAGGGTCCGCACCCGGTCCATGACCCCGACGCTCACCGAGCCCTTGGCGTAGTCGGAGATGATCAGGGCGGCGGCCTGCTCCATGGCCCGCTCAAGTCCGGCGCACAGGCGCTCCACCACGTCCGGCTGGAATGCCGAGCTGTCCTCCCGGTCGATGCGCAGCATCTGCTGCTGCTGGCCGATCACCCGGGTCTTGATGATGGTGGGCCGGCTGGGGTCCTCCACCAGCCAGTCGGGGCGGATGCCCAGGTCCCCGAGCAGCGCCTGGATCCGGCACCCCGCCGCATCCTCCTGCAGGGTGCCCACCAGCAGCGGTTCCGCGCCGATGGCCTTGAGGTTCGCCGCCACGTTGGCGGCCCCGCCCAGCACCGCCCGCTCCCGGCGGATCCGGACGATGGGCACCGGCGCCTCGGGCGAGATGCGCTCCACCTCGCCGAACAGGTACTCGTCCAGCATCAGATCGCCCAGCACGGCCACCCGCTGGCCGCGCATGCGCTCCAGCAGTCCCTCGGCCTGGCTCCGGTCCATCCTCATGGCTGCGCCCTCCGGGCCCGATCCTGGAGCATGACCGGAATGCCCTCCTCCACCGGATAGACCAGCCCGCAGCGCTGGCAGCTCAGGCCGCCCGCCTCCAGTTCCACCAGATCGCCGTGGCAGGCGGCGCCGTCCTGGTCGGCAGGACAGCACAGGATTTCGAGCAGGCGGGGATCAAGCATGCGCAGGGTCCATCATGGTTTGGGGTCGAGGTCGGCGGCGGCGGGCCGGAACCCGGGCCAGGTCAGCGTCGCAGCGGCGTCCGGGGACGCCGCTGCTCAGCACAGGCTGTACTTGGGGCCGCCGCCGCCTTCGGGCGGGGTCCAGATCACGTTCCCTTCGGGGCACTTGATATCACAGGTCTTGCAGTGCACGCAGTTGGAGAAGGAGATCGCCACCTTTTCCACCTTGCCCCGGGCATCCGGATGCATCTCGTAGACCTGGGCCGGGCAGAACACGGTGCACGGGCTGCCCTTGGTCTCCCAGCAGGTGGCGCACACCTGATCGCCCTTGACGATCTTCAGGTGCCCGGGCTGGTGCTCGTCGTGCATGGCCCCGGAGGCGTACACATCGTCCAGCTTGGGAACGGTCAGCTTGCCGTCGAACTTCACGCCCCAGTCCAGATCGTCCCGCTTCACCCCGGCCTTGCCGTAGAACGCCTCGGTGCTTTCCGTCCGCTGGGCGTCCGGCTCGCTCCGAAGCGGATCCCCCGGGGTCCAGCCGTCGGCCACCAGGCTGATGCCCAGCCGCATGGCCGCCGTGGCGGTCAGGCCGTGGCCGAGGATCTGGTGGAAGTTGCGGGTGCGGCGCAGCTCGGCCCCGGCCCAGGAGTCGGTGTAGGCCCGGGCGTAGCGCATGAGCGAGTCCGCCCCGAAGTCCTCCTCCAGCAGCGCCTGGACGATGGTCTCGGCGGCGCACAGCCCGCCCTTCATGCCCAGATGGATGCCCTTGAGCCGGGCCGCGTTGACCATCTGGGCCGCGTCGCCCACCAGCATGCCGCCGGCGAAGGCCAGCCGCGGCATGGCGTTCCAGCCGCCGATGGCCAGGGCCTTGGCGCCGTACTGCAGCAGCTTGCCGCCTTCCAGCATGGGCTTGATGCGCGGATGGGTCTTGAACTTCTGCAGGGCCAGGTGGGCGTCGGCGAAGGGGTCCTGGGTATCCAGGCTGACCACGTAGCCCACCGCCAGCCGATCGCCAGCCAGCTTGTACACGAACGAACCGCCCGATTCACCGTCCGCCTGGGGCCAGCCGGTGCTGTGCAGCACGAAGCCGTCCGGCACCAGCCCCGGCTGGATCTCCCAGATCTCCTTGGCGCCGGTCTCGTACACCTGGGGATTCACCGCCCCGTCCTGGAGTCCCAGCACCGCGTCCAGCTCCCGGGCCAGGTGCCCCCGGGGCCCTTCGCCGAACACCGTGATCTTGGCCTTGAGCCGGTTGCCGGGCTCGAAGTTGGACCTGGGACTGCCGTCGGCCTGGACCCCCTTGTCGGCGGTCTGCACCCCCACCACCCGGCCGTCCTCCCACAGCACCTGCATGCCGGCGAAGCCGGGCAGCAGCATCACATCCACCCCTGGCACCGCGCGCTGCTCGATCCGCTCGGCCATCCAGCGCACCATCCGCGACAGGGAGACGATGGGGTTGCCGTGGTTGCGCAGGAACGGCGGCGGCACCGGGGCCCGCATCCCGCCCCGCTGGGTGAACAGCCAGACCTCTTCCTGGGCCACGTCCCCTTCGTTGGGGAAGCCCTGGTCCCGGTAGTCCGGGCACAGTTCCCGGAGCGCGATGGGATCCAGCACGGCGCCGGAAAAGGCGTGGTCGCCGATGGCATCGCCCTTTTCGATGAGCCCGATGGTGAGCCCTTCCAGCCGCTTGGCTCCAGGCTGGGCGTTGTGCCGCTCGATCAGATCCAGCAGGCGCCACAGGCCCGCCAGGTTGCTGGGCCCGGCCCCCACGAACAGCACGTCGAATTCCAGCTCCTCCCGGTCCACCCCGGGGCGGACGGACTGGGTCGAATAGTCAGGCATCGGTGACTCCAATTCAGCAACCGTCAGTTTACCCGCGAACCCGCGCCGGTGGCAGAATCGGGACATGGACGCCCCTCTTCCCTCCTCCAGGCTCAGCTTCCAGGCCGCGGTGCAGCGGCCGCTGTCGGTGGTCTACCGGACCCCGGACGGCGCCTGGGAGGGCCACGACTTCACGGTGGAGGTGATCGCCGCCCGGTCGGGCCTGGACGGCTTCGACGTGGTGATGGATTTCCGCGATCTGGAGGCGGCCCTGGATCAGCTCCTGGCCCCGCTCCAGGGCCGCCTGCTGGGCGAACTGGGGCTGCAGGACCCCCTGGCCCTGGCCCGGCGCCTGGCCGCTGACCTGGCCCCGCGGGTGCCTGCGCCCGCACGTTTGCTTGAAGTGGCCCTCACCGACGGCCGGGGCCGCCGCCTGGCCCTGCGTGTCTGACGCGACTGAGGGGGGACCGCCCGCTCGCGTTGCTCGCTCTACGTCCCCCCTCAGACTCCCCCACAGGATGTCCGGGCGAAGCCCGGGCATCCTGTCTGGCATGACCCAACATCACGTCTGGTTTGCGCTAAATCCAGCCCTGGCGCGTCGCGACAAATTCCGCTATGAATATGGCATTCCGTCCGGAAACCTCCCGGGCCGGGCTTGCCTGCCTTACTCTCCCCTCATGGCTCCGGGTTGGGTAGAATGGGGCGGTTGGGGGTGCAATGTTCGGTGAAATGAAGATCTTTTCAGGGTCAAGCCATCCGTCCCTGGCGGCAGGAATCGCCGCCCACATGGGGATGCAGCTGGGCAAGGCCCGGATCACGCGGTTCTCCAACGAGAACATCAAGGTCAAGATCGACGAGAACGTGCGGGAATCCGACGTCTTCGTGATCCAGACCAGTTCCTCGCCGGTGAGCGACAACCTGCTGGAGATGCTCATCATGATCGACGCGCTGAAGTTCGCCAGCGCGGCGCGCATCACCGCGGTGCTGCCGTACTATCCCTATGCCCGCAGCGACAAGAAGGACGAGGCGCGGATCTCCATCACGGCGCGCCTGGTGGCCGACCTGCTGCAGACCGCCGGCGCGGAGCGGGTGCTCACCATGACCCTGCACGCCCCGCAGATCCTGGGCTTCTTCCGGGTCCCGGCCGACCAGCTGCTGGCCACGCCGGTGCTGGTGAACTACTTCCGCAATTCCGACCTGAGCAATTCGGCCGTGGTGGCCACCGATGCCGGCGCCGGCAAGATCGCCGGGCACTTCGCCAAGCGCCTGGGACTGCCCATGGCCATCATCGACAAGCGCCGCTTCGACGACAGCGAGGACGCCCACAGCACCGCCCTGATCGGCGAGGTGAAGGGCAAGGACGTGATCATCTTCGATGACGAGATCGCCACCGGCGGCTCCATCCGCGAGGCCGCGCGCATCCTGCGCACCTTCGGCGTGCGCCGGGTGCGGGTGGGGGCCACCCACGCGGTGTTCTCCGGCAGCGCCCTGCAGCGGCTCCAGGAGGCCGAACTGGACGAACTGGTGGTCACCGACACCGTGCCCATCTCCGCCAAGGTACAGGAAGGGATCCCCAGCCTCAAGATCCTGTCCACCGCCCCCATGTTCGGCGACGCCATCCTGCGCATCCACGGCGGCCGCAGCATCAGCGAAATGATGGAATAGGCCGTGTGCCTGCGGCATCTGCTGATCCAGCGTGCCGCGCGACTGCAGGAACGGCAGGCGCTCACCGCGACGCCCTGGGGCACCCTGGGCTACCCCGCCTTCCGGAACCGGGTGGAGGGCGTGGCCCTGGGGCTCATGGCCACGGAGCCGCCCCCGGGGGCCCGGCTGTCCAGTGCCACCGGCGGGCCCTGGGACTGGGCCTGCGAGGTGGCGGCAGCCTGCTGCGGCCTGGTCTGGGATCCGGGCGCGGCGCCGGTGGCCGCGGCCCTGCTGGGCGGCGACCAGTTCAACGCCGAGGCGGGACGCCAGCCGTACCATGACCGGGAAGCCGAACTCCAGGACGCCACGCTCCTGATGGACGGCCTGGCCCAGGGCGAACTGCTGCGCCGGCTGGCCCGCCTGAACCGGCGGCTGGGCTGGGACCACACCACCACCGTCGTCCTGCCCATGACCCAGCTGGCCACCCCGGAACTCCGGGGCGCCCTGTGGAGCGCCCTGTACGCCGGCAGCCACGCGGTGCTGGCCGCGGCCGCGCCGGACTGGCAGCCGGAAGCTTTCAGGGAGCTGCTGCCGGACTGATCCGGCGGACCCCCGCCGGGGCCCCGGTCACAGGGCCTCCCACAGCCGCTGGGACTGCCCGCCGGAACGCTCCGCCCCGGGCCGGAGCCGCTCCCGCAGCCCGACCCGGAGCTCCGGGGGCAGCGCCGCCGCCGCTTCCAGCCCCTGGATCCGCTGGGGCTGGCCCAGCCCATCCCAGGCCTGGGCCAGGGCCTCGGCCCAGTCCGCATCCCCCAGCCGGGCCCGGGGTTCCCAGCGCCAGGGCGCGCCCAGTCCCGGTTCCCGGAGCGCCGGCAGGGCCAGGGCCGGCGCGCCGGCCCGCAGGGCGATGCGGCTGGCCGCGTCGGCCGATTCCCGTTGGGCGTAGGGATCGCTGAACAGGCCAACCAGGGCCGGCAGCGCCGCGGGGCTGCCCACCGCGCCCAGGGCCGAAGCCAGGGCGAAGCGCATGCCGTCCGGGGCCTCGCCCAGCACCTCCAGCAGGAACGCCTCGTCGCTGGGCCGCACGGCCCTGACCAGGCCATCGGCCGCGGCCCGCCGGGAGCCCACCCCGCCGGCCCGCAGCCCGTCCAGGTAGGGCCCCAGCCGGGTCTCGGGGCCCTCCGCCCCGGGGGCCACGGAGCGGCCGGCAGCGGCCACCGTGGGCTGTTCCGCGTCCAGGCGGCTGTACCCGGGCAGCGGCTCCCCACCCCAGCCGGCGGCCTCGGCGCTCTCCAGCCACTGCGCCCAGTCCTCGGCCAGGGCGGCCATGGTGGGGGTGCGCTTGCGCAGGTCGGGGGCCAGGGCCTGCATCAGGATCCGGGCCAGCCGGGGCGGGAACCCGGGCCGGATCGCCGCGGGCGGCAGCTGGACCTGGCTGTACGGACGGCCCGTGGTGTATTCGTAGACGATGGCGCCCAGCGCGTAGACATCGCAGCGGACATCCACGTTGCGCGGGTCGCCGTGCTGTTCCGGGGCCATGTAGCCCAGGGTACCCACCACCATCTGCGATCGGGTGACCCGGGTGCCCTCGCCGCCCTCCCACAGGCAGACCCCGAAATCCGTGACCTTCAGCCGGCCGTCGGCGGCGAACAGCAGATTGGACGGTTTCAGGTCCCGGTGGATGACCCCGGCCGCGTGCGCCACCTGGAGGGCGCCGGTCACGGGCAGCAGCCGGGTCAACAGCCTCGCGGGCGCTTCGCCGAAGCAGGCCTTCACCGGCCCGCCGGGCAGAAGCTCCATGAGGATGTACGGCGTGCTGCCGGCGCGGCCGAAATCGAACACTTCCACCAGGTTCGGGTGGGACAGCTGGCGCAGCACGGTGCCTTCGCGCAGGAACCGGGCCACCAGCTCGGCATCGGCGCTGGCCTCGGGCCGCAGGAACTTCACCGCCAGGGGCCGATCCGGGCGGAACGGGTCCTCGGCCCGGTGCACGAACGCCATGCCCCCTTCGCCCAGCCGTTCCAGCACCCGGATGCCGCCGATGCGCCGGGGCAGCAGTACCGTCATGGGGGTCATGGGGTGCCGTCGAATTCCACCCGGTTCCTGCCCATGGCCTTGGCCCGGTAGAGGGCCATATCGGCGCGCGCCAGCAGCGAACCGCCGTCCACGTCGCCGGAACAGAACTCCACCACGCCGAAGCAGCAGGTGACGTGCAGATCCTCGCCCGGGGGGGCCGGGATGGGCTCCCCCGCCAGGGTCGCGCGCAGCCCCTCGGCCACGGTCAGGGCCTCCCGGCCGCTGGTCTCCGGCAGCACCACCAGGAACTCCTCGCCCCCGATCCGCCCGACCAGGTCGCTGGCGCGCAGGCGCGCCGAAACGAAGCCGCCGAAGCTGCGCAGGACCTGGTCGCCGGCGGCGTGCCCGTGCAGGTCGTTCACGTCCTTGAAGTGGTCCAGGTCGCACAGGATCAGGGACAGCGGCCGCCGGTAGCGCCGGGCCAGGTCCGTGTGCTTCTCCAGGAAGTTCAGCACGGAGTTGCGGTTGCTCAGCTGGGTCAGGGAGTCCACGGTGGCCTGGGCCCGCACCGCCTCGTGGTACTTCTGCTCCAGTTCGTCCAGGTGCTTGAGCTTGAAGGCATGCGACCCCATCCGCACCACGTCCCCGTGGCGCAGCAGCGCCGGACCGTTGCCCGGCAGGAGCTGGCGGCCGTTCACGAACGTGCCGTTGGTGGAGCCCAGGTCCGACAGCAGGACGATGGGCGCCAGGCCCTTCTGGTTCACCAGTTCCAGCCGGGCATGGTAGCGGCTGACCTCGGGCTCCGGCAGCCGCACCTGGTTCTCGGTGGCCCGGCCGATGGACAGACCGGACGCCGAAAGGGGCAGCACCTCGCCGATGGGATTGCCCACGTAGCGGATCAGCGCCCAGATCCCCGGAAGTTCCGCACCGCCGTCGCCCAGGCCGGATCCGGTGAGGGTTGCAGGTTCGGATTCCACCGAGTCATCGGGAAACAGCGGACGGATGGGCATGGGCTCGAGAGGCTTGGTCTTTGCATCCATTTGAAGTGCGATCCTTCGGCTTGTCAATGGACGGGATGCGTTCAAGGCTCGACGCCCGCCGCCCGACGGTCACCGCGCGACGTTCAAGGCCGCGCGGCCACCACCTGGTTGCGGCCGGCGCGCTTGGCAGTGTACAGGGCCCCGTCGGCCCGGGCCAGCAGCGCCCCGCCGTCCCGGTCGTCCGCGCCCCGCTGGGCCACGCCCAGGCTACAGGTGACCTGGATGCTGTTGTTGGAGGCCAGGTCGAAGGGGACCCCGCCGGTGGCGGCGCGCAGTCGTTCGGCCAGCAGCATCGCCCCCTCCAGATCGGTTTCCGGCAGCACCAGCAGGAACTCCTCGCCACCGATGCGCCCGGCCATGTCCGAGGTGCGCAGGCCGTTCTTCACCCGCAGGCCGAATTCCTGCAGGACCTGGTCGCCGGCGCCGTGGCCGAGGGTGTCGTTGATCTGCTTGAAGAAGTCCAGGTCGCACATGATCACGGCCAGCGCCCGGTTGTGGCGCTTGCTCAGCTCGAACCGGCTCTGCAGCTCCTCCAGGGTGGAGCGCCGGTTGTTGAGCCCGGTGAGCGGGTCCCGGGTGCTCTGGTCCAGCAGCACCGCGTAGAAGGACCGCTCCAGGGGGTCCATGGCCACCAGCTTCAGCACGTGATTGCCCAGGGAAATGCGGTCGCCCGGGCTGAGCAATACCGGGCCGTGGATCGCCTGGTCGTTCAGGAAGGTGCCGTTGGTGGAGTCCTGGTCCTCCAGCATCACCTCGGTCCCGGCCGGGCCGCGGGTCAGGGTGACCCAGGCGTGGGTCCGGCTCACCTCTTCGTCCACCAGCGGCAGATCCACTCCGGGCGAACGGCCGATGACATTGATGCCCGGCTTCAGGGGAAAGACCCGGCCCAGGAAGGTGCCGGCATAGACCACCAGCACATGCTCCGCGGGCAGCGGCTCCTGCTCGTCGGGGGCGCGCTTGCGCAGCGCGGTGGCCAGATCGGTCCAGCCGGGCACCAGGACGGTGGTGTCCGGAAGGACGGTGAGATCCTGGGACTCGGACGCCAGGGGCAGGAAATTGGAATCTTCCCGGGGTTCAGCCATCAAGCCTCCTCCACGAAACAGCAGACGATGGACCCGTCGGAGCGGCGCCGGGCCAGCATGAAGGGTGCCCGGGGGGCGGCCACCGCTTCCGGGCCCAGCACCACCAGCAGCCGGCCGGTGACGGGATCCCGCTCCACCTGCCGGGTGCCCCTGACGGGGATGCGGTAGAGCCCCACCACTTCCAGGTTCCGGATGTTCTCCCCGGTGGCGCGCACCAGCTGCAGGGTGTAGCGCATCCAGAGCGCCTTGGAGACCCGCTCCAGGTCCTCGCCCCGGAACGCCACCGGCAGGGCCATGGCCCGGTCCAGTCCGGCGAAGGCCCGCGGCCGGGCCAGGGCCGGCGCGAAGCCCTGGACCCGGGGCCGCGCCGGCCCGCCCGCATCCCCCAACCCGCTCCAGCCGCTCCGGGTCCGGGCGCTGAGCAGCGGCAGTTCCAGCCGGCGGACAGCCGTACGCCGGGGCAGCGCCGGCACCGCCAGCCGGGCGCACCGCTCGGCCTGGAACAGGGCCGGTACGCAGACCTTGGTGCCCGTGTCCCAGGCGGCCAGGCCCGGGGTTTCCGCCACCCGGGCCTCCCAGTGCACCGGCTCGGCGGCCGGCACCCCGGCCAGGCCCAGTTCCAGGACCGCCACCGTGGTCGCGGCGGGAACGAAGGGCTGCAGGACCGTGGCGGCCAGGGGCGGCACCCGGTCCGGGCAGGCCGGGGCCAGGGTCATGGACAGCGCATGGCTGGCGGGGGCATGGAACACCCGGCGGATGGTTTCGGCCAGGTCCGACATGGCTTCCCTCAGCCGGGCGGCCACAGGCTACTCGGCCCGGACCAGGGTCTGCAGGGCGGCGTAGACCCGCTCCAGCGGTTCCACCGGATCCATGTGATAGGCCACTTCCTGGAGCTTCTGCAGGGCCAGGTCCTGGGCGGCGGGGTCCACCGCCAGGGCGAAGATCACCCGCAGCGGGGAGCCGGCCTCTCCGCACTGGAGCAGCACCTCCCGGGGCGACACCCGGAAGCTTTCCCCGGACCGCGCCAGGGGGGCTTCCTGGGTCTTCTGCAGGGCCAGCACCGGGCACTTGGCGTCCCCGTTCCAGCCGCCGGCCATGTCCGCGGGGGGCAGGATGAACAGATCCGGACTGGATTTCAGCTCCTTGAGCAGGGTCTTCTGGATGACCTCCTCCTTCAGGTGCGGCTCCAGGGCCTTGCCGTACAGCACCGACTGCAGCCGGGTGGGGGTGATGGGCTCGGTGTAGCGGAAGTCCAGGGGGATCCCCGCCATGTCCGTGAGCAGCAGCCCGCCCAGGTAGCTGGCACCTTCCTTCATTGCCACAAAATAAGCCAGCTTGAGGGATTCGGCCATGACGTTGTCCACCTATCGGTTGCCCCCAGGATACCGCCCCCCTGCTCCCCCCGGATGGGAAATCCGCCGCCGGAAACATCTTGTTTTCCCTGGGAATCTGGATATTATTAACCGTGTCCGATGGGGAGTGGTCTAACGGTAGGACAACAGATTCTGATTCTGTCAGGTGAGGGTTCAAATCCTTCCTCCCCAACCAAGTAGAACGAATCACGTGCAGCCACCTTCACCGGTGGCTGTTTTTTTCGTTGTCCCAACCTTTGTCCCAGCCGGTGGAAATTCAGGGTAGCGTTCGCCCGCCGAAAAAAGCAATGACCACACTGGATTTTGACGTATTTTTCTGACGCCCCTGTTCGACGCGGATGAACCCGCCGCATTGTGGCTTCCGGCCCGATCCATTCATACATGCACGAAACATAACCACCGCGTTTGGAGGCGAAGATGTTTCCAAGATGCATGCTTCCAATGCTGCCCGTTCTCGCCTGTGCCATCCTGGGCCTCCGATGTGGGGGTGGTGGTGGCAACGGCGGCGGTAGCGCCCCCACGGCCGCCGCGCCGCCGGTTGCAGCCTTGGCAACTCCGACCTTGACCGCTCCCGTCAACTTGACCGCGGGCCTGACAGGTGCGGTCGCGGTCACAGCCACCGTGGCCAGCCCCGCCGGGATGGTCACGGTGGACTTCCAGATCGATGGGGCGAGCCTGGGGTCGGTCAACGCACCGCCCTATACCCTTACCCTGCCTGACACGGGTGCCTATACAGGAGGCCAGCACGTGTTCCTGGCCCGGAGCCGTGATGGCTCCGGCAACACCAGTCCCTGGGCCCAGGCAGTGGTAAGTTTCGGCGGCACCTCTTCCCTCCCCGCCAGCTTCAGCAGGACCACGCTCGCCGGCACGCTGAATCAAGCAACGGCCATGGACGTGGCTCCGGATGGCCGGATCTTCGCGTGTGAACAGGGAGGGACGCTCCGGGTGTTCCAGAACGGTGCCCTGCTGGGTGCACCGTTCGCGACCCTGGCTACCGCCGCCGTCGACGAGCGCGGCCTGCTCGGGATCACCTTCGATCCCGCCTTCGCCATGAATGGGTTCGTCTATGTCTACTACACCGCCGGCAGCCCGACCATCCACAACCGGATCAGCCGACTCACCGCTGACCCCGCCAACCCGAACCAGATGATCGCCGGCAGTGAGGTCGCCCTGGTCGACTTGCCCGATCTGGGGCCCACCAACCACAATGGCGGGGCCCTGCACTTCGGTCCGGACGGCAAGCTGTACGCCGCCGTAGGCAACAACGCGATCAACGCAAATTCGCCTTCGCTGAACACGGTCCTGGGGAAGATGCTCCGCTACAACTCGGATGGCAGCATCCCCCAGGACAATCCCATGGTCGCCGTCACCACCGGGCCCAATCAGGCGATCTGGGCGTACGGTTTGCGCAATCTGTTCAACTTCGCCTTCCAGCCCGGCACTGGCCGGATGCACATCGATCACGTGGGCGAAAACACATGGGAGGCTGTGGATCTGGGCCTGCCTGGCGCCAACTATGGTTGGCCCACGACCGAAGGCCCCACCAGCGCGCCCGGGATCACACCGCCCATTTTCGCTTATGGCCATCCCACCCTGCCACCGAACCAACCGGCCAGCACCGGCACGTTTCTCATGGGTACCGCCATCCTCGGCGCCGCGTTCGACCCGACCGACTCTGCCTGGCCCGCCGCCTATCACGGCGGTTATTACTTCAGCGACCTTAACGGCGGATGGATTGCGCGGATGGACCTGGCCACTGGCACTGTCAGCACCTTTGCCACTGGGTTCGGTTCCATGCGCGGATTGGCTTTCGGGACCGATGGTTCGCTCTATGCGCTGAGCCAGTCGGAGTTGCAGCGGATCTCGTCACCCTGAACGCGCTGCCGGAGAATAGCAGCCACCCTCGCCGGGTGGCCGCTTTTCGAACGGTCCAGTCAGGCTGACGATCAGGTCAATCCGCGATGACGGTATAGTCCAGCGCCCGCCCGGAGCAGCGGTGGATCTGCAAGGCCAGGGTCCCGTACCGGAACGGGTCAGCATCGGCGGGCATGGTCAGATCCCGGGTCGAGGTCACCCGGGCCGGGTCGGCCAGATCGTGTTCGCGATAGGTGGCGTGGATGCCCTGGTCATCCTGGCCAACGAAGAGGAGGTCATAGGCCTTGACCCGCTTTTTCGAGGCGGGATCGATCTGGAATCGGCCCTTGAACTTGAATGATTTCGGGGAAACGGCCTGGATCTTTTCCATCCCCTTTTCGTCGCCCGTATGGCTTCGCACATACATGAAATTCGCCAGTTCCATGTCCGGTTTCACGTAGTACATTTCGCCGGAACCATCGTTGTCATGCGCGTCCAGATAGATCGCGAGATTCTCGCCGTTGATCTCGATGGTGTCCAGGAAGGTCAGGACGTGGCCATGGGGGATGGCGAACGTGTGCTTTGCCGTCTGGATGACGATCTGCCGGTTCAGGATGAAGTAGTTGGGAAATTGCCTCTGGGCCAGGTACTCCTCATGGGTGACGATCGCCTCGCCCGCCAGGGCTGTTCTCGGCACACCCTTGGTGTAGTTGGTCTGGACGAACGGCTCGGGTTTCCCGGAAACCAGGCGAGCAGTCGGAACCGAACTCGGCCCGATGCAGCAGACCTGGGCCAGCAGCAGCAGCGAGAAAAAGACTGTTTTCTTGGTCATGACCATCCCATGTGCAGAAGTGCTGCCTCGTCCCGTTCGCTCCGTGGCCCAGATCTAGGATTGTAGCGGGCAATGCCGGCCCCGGCTGGCCGGCGCCCCCATTTCCTCGCTCCGCTAGTACCTGCCCGGCCCGGGATGATGGAAAAAACAATTTTGATATCGCGTCACAGTCTCTATGATGATCGCACCTCAAGCTGTAACCACGATCAGCCGCCCGAGCGGCTTATCCAAGGCTTCCAGCCCGAGGTATTCCCTCGGCCCCCGGGCCCACCGGCCCCCACCCGCGGCAGCGACCGCCAGGAGGAACCATGAACAACTCAGTCAAGGCTTTGCTATTCGCCGCGGCCGGAACCGGCCTCATGAGCGGCGCCATCACCGCCCAGGCGACCACCCTCCCGGCCTCGGCCGGCCGGAGCCTGTCCGCTTCCCTGGGCCAAGCGCCCATGTCCATCGCCCAGACCGCCAAGCATGACTGCAAGGGCATGAACAGCTGCAAGGGACAGGGCGGCTGTTCCGCCGGCGACATGGGCTGCAAGGCCAAGAACAGCTGCAAGGGCAAGGGCGGCTGCAAGACCACCAGCTAGCCCTGGCCTGGACCGGAGGGGCAGACGCCAGCCCGGCCTGCCCCATCCTCCTTTTCCCCCATCCCGCCGGGAGCTGATCGTGACGGCCAACCCCTTCAACGGCTTCACCGAGTACGGCGTCGGCATCGGCCTGCGCATCCCGCACTACCGGCACATCCTCGAGCGCAAGCCGGTGGTGGACTGGTTCGAGGTCATCTCGGAGAACTTCATGCTCGACGGCGGCCGGCCGCTGGCGATCCTGGACCAGATCCTGGAGCAGTACCGGGTGGTGCAGCACGGCGTATCCATGTATTTCGGCTCGGCCGCCCCCCTGGACCGCACGCATCTGGCCCGGCTCAAGGCGCTGGTCCGGCGCACCCGGACCCCTTGGCTGAGCGACCACCTGTGCTGGGGCTCGGTGGACGGCACCTACAGCCATGACCTCCTGCCCCTGCCCTACACCTGGGAGGCGGTCCGGGTGACGGCGGCCAAGATCCGCCAGGCCCGCGACCTGCTGGAGGTGCCGGTGATCGTGGAGAACGTCAGCAGCTACGCGGAATTCCACGCCTCCCAGATGACCGAATGGGAGTTCCTGACCGAGGTGGTGGAGCGGGCGGACTGCGGCATCCTGCTGGACGTCAACAACATCTATGTCTCCTCCCGGAACCATGGGTTCGACCCCTTCACCTACCTGAACCATGTGCCGGCCGAGCGGGTGGCCCAGATCCACATCGCCGGGCACTCCAAGTTCGAGAAGTACATCCTGGATACCCACGACCATCCGGTGCTGGCCCCGGTGTGGAGGCTGTACGCCCGGGCCATCGAACGTTGCGGTCCCACGGCGACCCTGCTGGAGTGGGACGACCGCATCCCCACCTTCGACGAGGTCCATGCCGAAGCGCTCAAGGCCAACCGCTACCTGGCGGTGGCGCCGGCCCAGGTGGCGCTGTGAGCCGGAGCGGGCTCAAGGCCTTCCAGCAGCGCATGGCGGCGGCGGTGATGGCGCCGGCCACCCGCCGCGGCACCTTGCCGCGCCGACGTGCGGACGGCGTGCGCATGGCCGCGGAAGCCGCGGCGTTCGTGAAGCCCAACGACCGGCTGAGTTCCCTGGAGCGGCTGGAGATCTACCACCAGCAGTACTGGCTGCGGGTCCTGGGCAGCCTCGCGGAGGATTTTCCCGGACTGGGCGCGGTGCTGGGCCGCGCCCGCTTCGACGCCCTGGCCCGGGCCTATCTGGCGGAGTGTCCCTCCCGCTCCTTCACCCTGCGCAACCTCGGCTCCCGCCTGCCGGATTGGCTGGAAGCCCACCCCGCGTGGACCGCCCCCCGGAGCGGCCTGGCCCTGGACACCGCGCGCCTGGAATGGGCCCACATCGAGGCCTTCGACGCCGCCGCCGGACCGCTCCCGGACGCCGGCGACCTGGCGGCCCTGGCCGAGGACACCCGGCTCCACCTGCAGCCGCACCTCCGCCTGCTGCACCTGGACTACCCCGTGCACCGCGTGCTGGTGCGGCTGCGCCAGGAACTGGCCGGCGCCTCGGGCAACCATGCCCTGGCCGGCGCCCGGCCCCGGGCGCTGCGCCGCATCCCGGACTGCACGCCGGAGGCGACCTTCCTGGCGGTGCACCGCCACGATCTGACCGTCTACTACAAGCCGCTGGATCCGGAGGCGTTCCGTATCCTCGAGGCGATCGGGGCCGGCGCGTCCCTGGGCGAGGCCATCGAGGCTGGCTTCCAGTCCAGCGCCATGCTCGAGGCCGAGCGGCCCGCCTTCCTGCACCAGGCCTTCCACGACTGGGCCAGCTTCGGCTGGTTCACCCGGTCCGGCCCGTCCCCCCATGGAGCCCCGGATGCCTAGCTCGACGCCCAACCCCCTGCCCAGCCTGCTGCGCCGCTGCGGCGATCTTTGCTCCGCCGCCCTGCCGTGGCTGCAGTCGCTGTTCCTGCTGGCGGTCCGGCTCTACTGGGGCTGGCAGTTCGCCGGGACCGGCTGGGGCAAGCTGCACCACCTGGCCAAGGTGACGGCGTTCTTCGCCAGCCTGGGCATCCCCTTGCCCGGACTCAACGCGCCGTTCGTGGCCGCCCTGGAACTGGTCGGCGGGCTGCTGCTCATGCTCGGCCTAGCCTCCCGCCCCGTCGCCCTGTTGCTGACCGTGGACATGGTCGTGGCCTACCTGACCGCTGACCGCGCCGCACTGGCGTCCGTCTTCAGCAACCCGGACGCCTTCTATGCCGCGGCGCCCTTCACCTTCCTGTCCGCCTCGCTCGTCGTGCTGCTGTTCGGCGCCGGGCCCCTGGCCCTGGACCGGCTGCTGGGGCGGCCCGGGGGTGGCCGGTAAAGACCGCACGTCCCGGGTCAGCTCAACTCCGTGACGGGTATGGCCCTGAAGCCATCGCCCAGGGGAACGGAATGCGGGGTGCGGGAAACCACGGCGCCCTGGAGCCCGGCCGGCCCAGCAAGGGCCGCCCGGACGAAAGCAAGGTTGACCGTATCGCCTCGGCCAGGCAGCTCGGTCCATTTGGCTTCGAACAATTCGAGCCGGCCGCCGCCGTCCACCAGGAAGTCCACCTCCCGGGTCCGGTCCCGCCAGAAAAACAGACTGCCCGTGCGTCCGGCGCCGCGCTCCCGATGCCGCAACTGGGCGAAGACGAAGGTTTCCCAGATGGCCCCCATGGCCGGAGACCGGTCCAGATCCGCCACCGAGCGGATGTTCAGCAGGGCGCAAAGCAGGCCCGTATCCGCAAGGTAGAGCTTGGGGCTCTTGACGATGGAACGGGTGCGGTTGGAGAACCAGGGCTCCAGCAGGACGATCTGGCCAGAGGCCTCCAGGATGGACAGCCACTGGTTGGCGGTGGAAGGCGAGATACCCACATCCCGGGCCAGATCCGCCTTGTTCAGCAGATTGGCGGAACGGAGAGCGCAGGCGCGCAGGAACCGCTCGAAGTCCCGCAGACTGCCCACATGGGCAAGGGAGCGCACGTCCCGTTCCAGGTAGGTCGCCAGGTAGGAGTTGTGGAAAGCCACCGAGTCGATCTCCGGATTGGCATACAACTCCGGGAAGCCGCCGCGGACCATGGCCTCCGTTTCCCGGATTCCCGGCAGGACCGCCTGGATCTCGGCACAGGAAAGGGTTTCCAGTTCCATGATGTCGGCTCGCCCCGCCAGGGATTCCGAAACGTTGGCCATGAGGGTGAACTTCTGCGATCCGGTCAGCAGGAACTGCCCGTAGGCTGCCCGGTTGGCGTCCACCTCCGCCTTGAGGTGACGAAACAAGCCTGGCGCGTACTGGACCTCATCGATGATGACCGGCGGCGGGTGCCGCTGCAGGAAACGTTGCGGTTCCTTCTCCGCCTGTTCCGCCTCGGTCGGAAGGTCAAGGGAAACGAAAGCATGATCAGGGAACAGGCGGCGCAGAGTGGAGGTTTTCCCGGTCTGTCTGGCTCCAGTCAGGACAATCACCGGCCTGGTCTTGGAGGCATGCAGAAGTCGAGGTTCCAGAGTACGTGGGATCCACATGCGCAAAAGATACGACGCCATCGCATATTTTGCACGATATTAATATCTTCCGATGTAACAGCAATAACGTCTGTTCGGCCGGGACAATGACGGAACAGATCCTCAGGAGTGATGCTCCGAAAGGTGGCGCAGCGCGCTGGCCAGGGCCCGGGCCGCTTCGTCCGGGGCCGGGTCCTCCGGCGCCAGCAGGAAGCGGGCCACCCCCGGCACGGCCCGCAGTCCGCGGTAGAACGCCGCGCAGGCCGTGCAGATCAGCAGGTGCAGCCACAGCGGGACCCGCTCCCGGAACGGCAGGGCGCCTTCGGAATACTCCGTGAGCCGTTCGCGGGCTTCCCGGCAGGAGAGCATGAGCTTCATGAGGACCTCCCTTGGAGGTGCGCGCGCAGGCGCGCCTGCACCTGGACCCGGGCCCGGTGCAGGCGCTGGCGCACGGTGGGGGCGGCCTGCTCGAGCCTGGCCGCGATGGCTTCGGTGGACCAGTCTTCCAGATCCTTGAGCACGAACACCACCCGCAGGGCGTCCGGCAGTTCGTCCAGCGCCTGCAGCATGCAGGCCCGCAGCTGGCGCCGTTCGACGACGTCCAGGGCCTCGGCGGCCACGCTCCACTGCAGCTGGGCGCGGGTGTCCAGGTGGTGCCCGGCTTCGTCGAATTCGCCCAGCCCGGTCATGGCGTCCATGGAATCCTCCCGGATCCGGATGTGGCTCCGGCGGAACATCAGCGCGGCGTTGACGCAGATCTTGTAGGCCCAGCTGCTGAACCGGCTGCGGGCCTGGAAGTCCGGCAGATCCTTGAAGATGCCCAGGAGCGCTTCCTGGAGCGCATCCTGCGCATCCGCCCGGTTCCCGAGCATGCGCAGGATCCCGTTGAAGAACAGACCCAGGTGCGGCGCGACCAGGGCCCCGAACGCATCGGAGTCCCCCGTCGCGGCGCGCACGATCAGTTCCTCTTCACTCATGGCCATGGGGTGATCATTGTGGCACCCCTGTGACCGGAGCAACAGCATTCCCGGCGGCCAAGGGGCCGGGAAGCTTGGTTAGCTCGCCGCCCCCATCCGGCTGCCCAGGAACTTGAGCTGGTAGTACAGCGCCCGCAGCAGGGGCAGATCCACGCCGGCCGCCGCCGCCGCCCGGAGCGGGGCGCCGTGGATGGCCTCCACTTCCATGGGCCGCTTTTCGTCGTAATCGATCTTCATACTGGCCCGGTACGGGGTCATCTCCCGGGTCATCTTCAGCATCCGGCCGATGAAGTCGGCGGGAATGGTCCGGCCGCAGGCGGCGGCGCCGCGCACCACCTCCGCCATGAGCCCTTCCACCAGGGCCAGGGCATCGGGATCGGCGATCAGGGCCGAGGTGTCGGCGTCCAGGACCACCGACAGGCCGTTGAACGGGATGTTCCACACCAGCTTCTCCCAGCGGGCCAGGGGCAGATCCTCCATCAGGCCCACGTCGATGCCGGCCCGCTGGAAATCGGCGCCGATGCCCCGCAGGGTATCGGCGATGCCCACGGGCCGACCGTCGGCAGCGAACTCGCCCATGCGCACACTGCCGTAGTCCAGGTGCCGGATGTGCCCGGGCCCCACCCGGTTGGAACAGATGAAGCAAAGCCCGCCGAACACCCGGTGGCCCGGCGTCGCCCGTGCCGCCGCCGCCTCGCCCCCAAGGCCGTTCTGCAGCACCAGCACCACGCCGTCCGGCTTGAGCACCTGCGGCAGCAGGGCGGGCAGCAGGTGGTTCTGGGTGGCCTTCCAGGTGACCACGGCCACGTCGCAGGGGGGCATGTCCGCCACATCCCGGAAGGCCCGGACCCTGGGCAGGTGGAAATCGCCGTCCTTGGACTCCACCCGCAGGCCATGGCGGCGCACGTGCTCGTAGTCGCTGCGCAGCAGGAAATGCACCGGGTTCCCGGCCCGTTCCAGCCGGGCTCCGTAGAAGCCGCCCAGGGCGCCGGTACCGAGAATCGCATAGCTGGTTGGTGGCATGATAGACCCCAGGGTCCATGCGCAGCGGCCGCGGCCGTGCCCATGGTCAATAAATAGACTAGGGACTACCCTTGACGAAGACCAGCCAACCCTTAAAAACGTAATACTTGTATTAACGAATGACAGGGATGGGTTGACGCCAGGCGAAGGCGCGGCGCGGACGGGCAACGGCCCCGGGGGTCCGGGGCCGTTGCGAGTCCAGCCCGGGTCCAGCTGCCTAGAACTTCAGGCGGCCGCCGAGACCAATGATCGAGTTGTTGGAGTAGATGTAGTTGGCTGCGACCTTGGTGCCGGCGGCACCGCTGTTGGCCATGCCCCCGCTGACCACGTTGACCATGTAGCCCAGGTAGCAGTCGACGGCCTTGGTGAAATGGTAGTCGACCAGGATGGAGTCGTACTTGCTCTTGCCGCTGGCGGCCTGGTTGGCGAAGGCTGCGTGGTTGGAGTAATTGTTCTGGTCGACCTGGTAGTAGCCGGCCGCCAGGTTCAACTTGCTGGTCACGTCATAGGAGGCCCCGATCCAGTAGACGTTCAGGTCCTTCTGGACATTGCCGCCGTTCACCGTGAAGGGGGTCACGCTCACGGCCGTGACGCTCTGGCCGTAGAGGCTGGTCACCTGGCTGTCAGCGCCGGGATTGCTCGGGTTGGTGAATTCCTGCTTCTGGTAGCCGCCCCGGATGGCCCACTTGCCGACCAGGTAGCGGGCCATCAGGCTGTAGGAGACGGTGTCCTCGAAGGTGGCCTTGACGCCCGAAGACGCGGGGATGGTGTAGGTGGCGGTGCCGACGGTGACGGTCTGGGCGGCGATGGAGTTGTTCGAGATGGAGGTCGCGTCCTTGTTGCCCTGGTAGGCGGCCTGGACGGCGAAGGGGCCGTTCTCGTAGCCGAGGGTGACCTGTTCGGCCGAGCCGGTGTTCGCGTTGTTGGTGACACCGCCGAACTTGTGCTGCAGGCCCAGGTTGAAGCCGGCGTACTTGATCTTGTACTTGACGGCGTTGTCGAGCCGGCTGTCGTCGGTCGCGCCGCCGCCGCCGTAGGAACCCGAGTAGCCCAGGGGCGAGAAGGACTGGGCCCCCTGGACCGCGTCGAAATCCCCGATCAGGTCGAGCATGAGGCTCTGCTGCCGGCCGAAGGTCAGAGTGCCGTACTGGGTCGATTCCACCCCCAGGTAGGCGCCGCGGGCGAACAGCTGGCCACTGTTGGCCGAATCGTTGCTGCTGAACTGGGAGCCGGTCGAGCCAGTGCTCTGGGCCACGGTCTGCGCGGCATTGCTCACCGTGCCGTTGGGCACGTTGATGGCGCTCTCCAGCAGGAAGATCGCCCGGTAGCCGTCCACGATCCCGACGCCGCCCTTGAGACCCCAGCGGCTGGGCGAGATGCCGCCGTTGAACATGCCGATGGCGGCGGTGTTGCCCACCTTGTTGGCGGTGGGATTGACCAGTTCAGAGTTGCCCGTTTCAAAGCCCAGGGTGTGGTCGACCCGGGCTACGCCGGCATCCAGCACCCCGTACAGGGTGACATTGGCGTCGCCTTTGGAAACGGTGAGCCCGGAAACGGCCACAGCCTGCGCGGCCAAGGGCAGCCCCGCACAGATGACCAGCGCGAGCAGGGACAGGTTCTTCATGGTTGGCTCCAGAGAATGATGAGCGAAAGCAGCGCTCCGGCGCCGTGCGCCAGAGTACTGATCTTTCATTAAGTTGCGGAACGGCAGGAGATCGGCTGGACCGGTGTGGTGGTTGGCGAAGCGATCTGCGGCAGCCGCTCTCACTTGGATAAAGGTTCCCTGATGGCTGTGACATTGCCGTGACCGCGGGGTAATATCCTCGCGGGACGGGGCCGTCCCCTACCCGGTCCAGCCGAACCGCGCCAGATCCAGGTTCCCGGCGGCGTCCACCGCCACCCCCTCCTCACGCAGCCGCTGGATCTGCAGCTGCGCGCCCCACCAGCGGCCCAGGCTGGGCACGCAGCCCCGGGCGCTGACGATGCGGTGCCAGGGCAGCCCGCTGCCTTCGGGCAGGGCCTTGAGCACCATCCCCACCTGCCGGGGCCGCCGGGGGTAGCCGGCCATCCGGGCGACCTGCCCGTAGGTGGCCACCCGGCCCCGGGGCACCGCCGCCACCACCCGCAGCACCGCTTCCCGGAACGGCATGGGCGCCGGCTCCGTGGCTGCCTCCTCCCCCGCGGGCAGAGGCGACCGGCTCATCCCAGATGGGCCTCGGGCTTGTGGGCCACCGGGATCCGGCTGGAGAAGCCGCCTTCGTAGTCGTGCCAGTGGTCCAGGTCCTCCTCCGGGAAGGCCCAGCACCAGTAGCCGTCGCCGGAATCGAAATCGACCAGCCAGGGCCCCTTCACGTCCGGCCCCAGGTCCCGCACCGCCTCCGCCCAGGCGTCCATCAGGGTTTCCAGGCGGGTCTGCAGCGATTCCACCCGGGCCTCGTCCTCACGGTCCTCCGCGGACTGCAGTTCCTCGGCCAGGCTGGAAGCCAGTTCGAACACGGGCCGGGTCATAGCCTGCACCTTCGGCAGGACCTCGCGGGCCTCCTCCAGGGTGAAAACTCGGGCCATGGATGCCTCCGGTGCTTCATGATAATCACTTGATGCGTATTGTGCCCCTTCTCCCTTCTTCGTGTGCGCCCGAATCCTGGCTTTCCTGCGAGGCCGTGGAACTGGGCTGGACCGGCGAGCTGCATCCGGACTGGCTCCGGCCGGCGGCGCCGCCGGTGCACGCCCTGCACCTGCCCTGGCAGCCCTGGGGCCCCGCCCTGGGAGAAAGCGCCCTGGCGGCTCTCCGACCGGCACTGGGCGCGGATTTTCTGGTGCTGCGCGCCCGGGCCCCGGAGGGCCGGGCCGAGACCGCCGCCTGCATGGGCGTGCTGGAAGGCCTGCTGGAGGTCGCCCGCAGCCACGGGGCCGGCCTCAAGCTGGCCCTGCGCCCCGGGCCCGGGGCGGCCCCGGCCCTGGCCGCCCTGCTGCGCGAGGCCCAGGGCACGGCCGTCGGCTACTGCTGGGACGCGGACCTGGGCCCCGACCTGGCCTGGGTGGAGGACCGGCTGTTCTGCGCCGTGGGCGCGCCCGGCACCGATCTGGAGCCCTTGCGGGCGCTGGGCTACCGCTGGAACCTGGCCATCCCGGCCCGGGACCCGGCCGGGTTCCGCGAGCTGGCCGCCGGCATCGCCATCGCCTACCCGCCCGTGCTGTTCCCCACCCTGCTGCCCCCGACGCCGCCCACCCCCGATCCCCAGGAGCGCCCTTGAAACCCATCCTCGTCGTGGCCGGAGAAGCCTCCGGCGATCTGCACGGGGCGGAGATCCTGCGGGAACTCCGTGCCCGCCGTCCCGATCTCCGGCTGGTGGGCGTGGGCGGCAGCCTCATGAGTCCGCTGCTGGACCGCAAGCTGGCCGATGTGCGGGACCTGGCCGTGGTGGGCTTCGTGGAGGTGGCGCGCCACCTGCCCCGGCTGCGCCGGCTGTTCAACGAGATCCAGGCCGTGGCCGCCCAGGAGGACATCGGCACAGCCCTGCTCATCGACTACCCTGGCTTCAACCTCCGGCTGGCCGGGACCCTGCGCCGGACCATGCCGCAGGTCCGCCTGCACCAGTTCGTGTGTCCCCAGGTCTGGGCCTGGAAGGCTGGCCGGATCCCCAGCCTGGGCCGCACCCTGGACGCGCTCTACTGCCTGTTCGACTTCGAACCTCCGCTCTTCCAGGGCTACCCGGTGGAGGCGCTGTGGGTGGGCAACCCGCTGGTGGAAACCGCGGTGCCGGAGGTGGACCGGGACACCTTCTTCCGCACCACCGGGCTGGACCCGAGCCGACCGCTGGTGGCCCTGCTGCCGGGCAGTCGCAGGGGTGAACTGGACCGGCTGCTGCCGCCCCTGGCCCAGCTGGTGGCCGATTGGCAGTCCCGCCCCGAACGCCAGGCGGTGCAATGGGTGCTGCCAGTGGCCCCCACCCTGCCGGAGCCGGCGCTGCGCGCCCTCCTGGGCGCCCAAGGCAGCCAGGTGCGGCTGGTGCATGGCCTGGGCTACGCCGCCCGGGCCTATGCGGACGCGGCCCTGGTCTGCTCGGGCACCGCCACCCTGGAGACCGCGCTGCTGGGCACGCCGTTTGCCATCATCTACAAACTGAATCCCATCACCCACTGGGCCGCCCGCCGCTGGGTGAAGATCCCCTGGTTCGGCCTGGCCAACGTGGTGGCGGGCCATCAGGTGGTACCGGAACTGCTGCAGGGGGAGGTCAATCCCCGGCGCCTGAGTGCCGAGCTGGACGCCCTGCTCGATCCGGCGGTGGCGGATCCCATGCGGGTCGAGCTGGGCCGGATCCGGGCCCATCTGGGCGCGCCCGGCGCCGCGGCCCGGGTGGCAGAGCACCTCCTGGCGCATCTGCCGGACTGACGACCAGGTAGGGGTCCGGGTCCCTCCCTTTCGCCCTTGTCCGTTCTGTTGGATCGCTGATCGCGATCCAACAGAACGAAGTGCTTCGCCGGAAGGTAACCGGTATTTGTGTGTTCACCGCCGGATTTCGGCTCAAACAGACGTCGCGGGGGATTGAAATCGACCCATTTCCGGAACCTTTCGCCCGGGGGTGGCACACGGCCCCCGCCCCTCTGCGGAATCCCTCCGTTGTCTCTGAACGCGGATGCGTTCAGAGACAACGACCAGGGCGGAAGGGAGGGACCCGGACCTGGTCTAGCTTCGCCGATAGGTGGCCAGGATCCCCTCCCACTGCCCCTGGGCCTTGAGGATGGCCTCCGCCACCGCCCGCAGCACCCCGGAGCCGCCCGGCACCGGCACCACCCAGTGGCACACCGCCCGCACCTCCGGCACCGCGTCCTGAGGGCAGCAGGCCAGGCCGACGCCGGTGAGCAGGGGCAGATCGGTGAGGTCGTCCCCCAAGTGGGCCACCTGGTCCAGGCTCAGACCGTACTTGGCGCACAGCTGGTCCATTACTGGCTGTTTGTCCAGCCGCCCGGCGATGCAGTCCACCACCTTCAGGTCCTGGGCCCGCTGCAGGGTGGCCGGGGAGGCCAGGCCGGAGATGAAGGCCACGGGGATGCCCGCCCCCTGGAGCAGCTTGATCCCGGCCCCGTCCTTGGCGTTGAAGCTCTTGGTGTGCGCCGGCTGGTCCCCGTAGTGGAGTTCGCCGTTGGTGAGCACCCCGTCCACGTCCGTGCACACCAGGCGGATCGCCCGCAACCGCTGTTCCAAACCGCTCATGCCCTGCCTCCCGGCGGCGCGCCGGCGCCCCCATCCGGAAAGTTTGACAGCAATGACCGCGCCTCGTCCCCCGGGCCGGGTCCGGCCTCCCGAGGCCTGGTCCGGCCTCCCGAGGCCTGGTCAGGCCACCCGAGGCCTGGTCAGGCCTCGGCGTCTGCTAAGCTGGTGCCGGTTCCCGGTCCCATGGACCGCGGAGCGAGCCGCCTTTCCGGAGGAGCGAACATGGATGACATCCTTGCCCTGAAGGCCGCCGGCGCCCAGATGATCGATGTGCGCACCCCCGCCGAATTTGCCCGCGGGCACGCGGCCGGCAGCCTGAACATCCCCCTGGACGAACTCCCGGCCCGGCTGGGGGAGGTCGCCACCGGCCACGCCATCCTGGTCTGCTGCGCCAGCGGCGCCCGCAGCGGCGTGGCCAAGCAGTTCCTGGAACAGGCGGGCTACCCGCAGGTGCACAACGCCGGCCCCTGGACCCGGCTCAACGAGGAGACCCCAGCATGAAATCCACCGTGGAATGGAAGTCCGGCCTGGCCTTCACCGCCCACCAGGGCAACCATGACCTGCCGCTGGACGCGCCCAAGGAATCGGGTGGACAGGACAGCGGCGCCAGCCCCAAGGGGCTGCTGCTGTCCGGACTGGGCGGCTGCACCGGGGTCGATGTGGTGTCCATCCTGGAAAAGATGCGGGTGACCCTGGACGGCTTCGCGGTGCAGGTCAGCGCCGAGCTCACCGAGGAGCACCCCCGGGTGTTCAGCGCCATCCACCTGCGCTACGTGTTCCGGGGCCGGGACCTGGTCCGGGAGAAGCTGGAGAAGGCGGTGGTGCTGTCCATGGACCGCTATTGCGGGGTGTCGGCCATGCTGGCCAAGGCGGCGCCCATCACCTGGGAGATCGTCATCGAATAGGCCCTACCCCAGCAGCGTCGCCAGCCGCCCCAGTCCCTCCGCCAGGGCCCCCCGGTCGGTGGCGGCGCCCAGGGACAGGCGGATGCCGTCCTCGGCGCCGGCGCGGCCGGCGGCGAACACCTCCGCGGGCACCACCACCAGGCCCGCGGCCAGCGCTCGCCGGGCCAGGGCCGCGGCCCCGCCCGCCGGCGGGACCAGCCAAAGATGGGGACAGTGGGGTTCCCCGCGCCAGAGGAAGCCAGCCAGATGGCGCAGGCACAGGCGATGGCGGGCGGCCAGCTCGCGCCGCTGGGCCAGCAGCCGGCGCCAGGCCGTGCCGTCCCCCAGCCAGCGGGTGGCCAGTTCCATGGCCAGCGGCGACACGTACCAGGTGGTGTGGTCCTCCGCTTCGCGCAACCGCTCCCGCAGGCGCCGGGGCAGCACCAGGTAGCCCAGGCGCAGCCCCGGGGCCACGGTCTTGGACAGCCCGGTGAGGTAGACCACCTGGTCCGGGGCCAGACTGGCCAGCGGCGGCGGCCCCGACTCCGGCAGCAGGCCGTACACGTCCTCCTCCACCAGGAGCACGTCCCAGCGCCGGGCCAGTTCCAGCACCCGCCGCCGCCGCTCCAGCCCCATGGTGGCGGTGGTGGGGTTGTGCAGGGTGGGGGACAGCACCGCCAGACGCACGCCGCTCCGGCAGGCGGCCTCGAACGCCTCGGGCAGGACCCCCTCCCGGTCCATGGCCATCGGGTGCAGGCGACGCCGCCAATGCCGGGCCGCCGCCTTGAGCCCCGGGTAGACCAGCGCCTCGCAGGCCACCTCCCCGGATTCCGGCCACAGGCCCAGGGCCGTGTCCATGGCGTGCTGGGCGCCCGCGCAGATCTGGACGGCGTCCGGGTCGGCCTCCACCCCGCGCCGGCGCAGCCAGTGGGCGACCGCCTCCCGGTGCCGCCGCAGATCCTCCGGTCCCGGGTAGTCCAGGAGCCGGGCCGCGTCCCCGGGGCCCGGCGCCCACCCGGCCAGATCCGCGTCCTGGGCCAGGCGGGGAGGCCGGTTGGCGGACAGGTCGATGAGGCCCCCCGCAGGGCGCTGGCCGATGGCGAAGATGGCCGCCTCCGAGTACACCCCCAGCACGTAGGTGCCGCGCCCCACCTCGCCGCCCACCAGCCGGCGCCGCGCCGCCTCCTGGTAGGCCCGGGTCACGGTGCTCAGGTTCACCCCCAGCAGATCCGCCAGCAGCCGGTGGGTGGGCAGCCGCTCCCCCGGGCGCAGGCGGCCGGTGCGGATGTCTTCGGCGATGGCGTCGGCCACGGCCAGGTACACCGGCGGGTGGGCGTGGGACAGATCGGGGACCCAGGGCATGCCACCAGCATAGATTGAAACATGGGGTGAAAAGGGGAGCGGCCTACTGGTGCCGCAGCCGCTGCAGGGTCCGGCGGATCATCCGCTCGGCCACGCCCATGGTGTGGTCGAAGGCCTCCCGGGGCTCCCGGGATCGGCGCTCCACCGCCACCCGGGCGCCTCCGTCCAGGGTGGCGGAAACGGTACAGGCGACCTGCCGCTCGTTGCCGACCCAGCCGGCCTGATGCATGCGGATTTCCAGGCCCCGGATATGGAAGGCGAACTTTCCCAGCTTGCCGCCCACGCGCTCGGACATGTAGGCCTGGGATCCGGGATCGCCGGCGATGCCCGAAGCCTTGAGCCGGAGCAGGAGCGGCAGGGAGGCCGCTGGGGCGCCCGGGACGGTCGCGGGGGTGGAGGCGGGAATGGACATGGGGGTGGGCATGGCGGCGGTCGTTTCCATGGTGGGTTCCTCAGGCGGGGGGTAGGGGCCCTGGGGCCGCAGGCCTCGCCTGGGGGGTAATGCAATGGGCATGCCAACGATAAAGGGCCTGAAACCGCAGCGTCGCCCCGGGCCGGGGCACCCCGGCCCGGGCAATATGCCGGGTGCCCACGGAAATATTCCCTGGACCGGGGACCGCCTCCCGGAACGATCCTGGCCGCCCCTTCGGCCGGCATAGGCGGCCCCTTCGGCTGGTCGTTACCGCTTCTTCGGCGGGTCGTTACCGCCCCTTCGGCTGGCTCAGGCCGGGTGCTCCCCGGCTTGGCCAGGGAGGCCCGGACCCGAACCGGCCGAAGGGGCGGTGGTGGTCCTGCTCCTTCAGGATGAAGGAGGCGCTCGGTCCCGGCTACTTCAGGGTGAAGTGGGCGCGGCGGTTCTGCCCCCAGCAGGATTCGGTCGACTCGGAGCAGACCGGCTTCTCCTTGCCGTACGAGGTGGTGCTCAGCCGGCCGGAGGGAACCCCCAGGTCCACCAGGTAGGCCATGGCGGCGTGGGCCCGGTGCTCGCCCAGGGCCAGGTTGTACTCGACCGTGCCGCGCTCGTCGCAGTTGCCGTCGATGACCAGGCTGGCCTGGGGGTAGGCCTTCAGGAAGGCGGCGATGCCCACCAGCACGGGCTTGTCGCTGGCCCGGACATCGGCCTTGTCGAAATCGAAGTGCACATCCTTGAGGGCGGCCTCGGCGGCCTGGCGGTACTCGGCCTCCTTGGCGGCCGCGGCCTTGCGGGTGGCCTCTTCGGCGGCGGCCTGGGCGGCCTGGCCGTCATCGGCCTTCTGGGTGGACGCGGAGGCCGCGTCCGGCGCCGCGACGGGCGCGGTGGTCGCGGCAGGGGCGGGGGCGGGGGCGGGCTTGCGGCAGGCCAGGCCGCCGGCCACGATCAGGGCGGTCATCATCAGGTACGGGGTGGTCTTGCTGAAAACTGACATGGCAGTCTCCTGGAGAATGGCACCGCGCGGGGCGGTGGCCAGGGATGGGACGGATAGAACCGGATCAGAGGATAGGCTCCATCCGCCCCGGTGGCGGCCGCGGCAGGCTCCCATGGGCCGTGCAGCCCCGCAGCGAGGGGGGTTCGGGGCAGCGGTAGCCGTCCAGCGCTTCCGGGGTCCCCGGACGCAGCTGCGGCACCACCCGGCCCAGATCCAGATCCGTGCCGCCGCCATGCCCGGAGGATTCGCCCTCGGGCACCTGGGGCTGCGCGCTGCGGGAGGGTTGCGGGCCACGGCCGGACCGGAGCCGGTCCCCGTGGCTGCCGGCAGGCAGCAGGCACAGATCGGGCGCGGCCAGGGCCGGCACCGGCCCCAGCACGCGGCGCAGGACCGGCGGGTGGCCCGGGTCCCGGCTCGGCATCACCAGGGCCGCCAGGGCCACGGCCAGGACGGCCAGTCCCCGCCAGATGGGCAGCCGCCGCAAGCCCGTCACCGGCCGTCAGCCGCGGCCACGGGGACGGGACACGGGCGCGGGGCTAGGTCGGGGTCGGCGACCAAGGCTATGGCAGCGGCGCCGCGCCCAGCAGGGCGGGCACCGGATAGGCCAGGGCCGGATCCGTCGCCCGGGCGGTGCCGGGGGCGGGATTCTGGACCCACTGGGGGAACTGGCTGCCTTCCAGGCCGCCGGCGAAGTCGCGCAGCTGGCCGTCCAGGCCGGCAATGCGCAGCCGGGCATCGGCGCCATGGCCCAGGCCCAGAAGAAGCGAGCGACCGTCTGGAGCCCAGCACAGGGCGCCCAGGGCGCCGGGGATCGTGGCGGCCTGCTGGCGGCCCGAGCCGTCCGGCGCGATGGTGAACAGCCCGGTAGCCGTATCCAGCCGGGCGCTGTAGGCGATGCGGTCGCCCCTGAGGCCCTGGCCGCCCTGGCCGCCCTGGCCGCCCCATGCGACGCTGTCCTTGGGCGCGGGATCGCTGGTCAGGCGCCGCACATGGCTGCCGTCGCTGGCCATCAGGTATACCTGGGAGCTGCCGTCCCGGTCCGACAGGAAGGCGAGGCTGGCGCCGTCGGGGCTCCAGCTGGGCCGGCGGCTGGTGTGGCCCGGTTCCGTGAGCCGGGTCACCTGGCCGGAGCCCAGGTCCAGGAGCTGAAGATCCGACAATCCCTTGCGGCTTTCCTGGACGAAGCATAGGCGCTGCCCGTCCGGGGACCAGGCCAGGTCCGACAGGGCCAGGCCGGCCGGGCTGCCCTTGGGGTAGATCAGGGTGAACGGCGCCCGGGGGCGCAGCTGGCCCCAGATCTGCGGCGGTCCGCCCTTGTAGGTCACGAACGCCAGCCGGCCGTCGGCGGCGATGGAGGGATAGGTGGTGAGGCTGCCGAAGGCGGTGAGCTGGCGCTGGTTGCGGCCATCCCGGTCGGCGCCGAAGATCTCCTGGATCCCGGGCGCCGTGGCGCGGGCGAAGACGATGCTGGAATCCGCCACGCCGGGCGTGCCGGTCACCTTGCCCACCAGGAAGTCCACCAGGCGATGGGCCATGCGGTCCACCACCGCGGTCTGGCCCAGGAAGCTCTTCTTCACCACCACGGCCCCGGTGGCCAGGTTGATGCACTCCCCTTCCACCAGCAGCTTGCCGCGGGCCACGGAATGGGACACGAACCGGAGCATAAGGTCGCCGCCCGCCACCCGCGAGCCCTTGCCGGTCTGGCCATCGCTGGACCTGGGGCCGGTGAGCAGGCGGAAGACCCCGGAATCCTTGAGATCGCGCAGGGCCGTGGCATGGAATTCCTTGGCGTCGTCCGAGCGGGCATCGCCGGCGGAGGGCGCCAGGGGCGGGAAGATCAGGGTGGGCAGCGGCGCCGGGGAACCGGCGGCCGGCTTGTCCGGGGCCGGGGCCTGGGCCCGGAGGGCAGGAGCGTTGAGCGCCAGGACCAGGCCCAGCGCGGTCATGGCGGCACGCCCGGTCGCCCACGGGCGGCGGGACGACTGGATGCGGGAGGGTCGGATCAGGAACGGCAACAAGGCTGTCCTTTCACATCAACGGGATTGGCCACTGCGGCAAACTTTTAAGATACCGCGCCAGTCCGGGGCCGACAATACAATTCCAGGATGGCCCTGATGTGTCAGTGGGGAAGCAGCGCATGCGTTGCTTCGCGGTCGCTTCGCGACCTCTCCGTCCCCCCACGCCCCCACTTCATGCCCGGGCGGAGCCCGGACATGAAGTCTAGGGCGGGGGGCCGTCCCTAGCCGATGCCGAAGTGCTCCCGCAGGCGGGGCGCCCCGCCCCGGCTGGCCTCGATCTCCTCGCCCCCCACCAGCCGCACCATGGCCCGGCCCCCGGGCGCCGGCTTCAGGCCGAGCACGGCCTCCAGGCGCACCAGCAGATGCCGGTGGATGCGCAGCAGCCCCGAACCGGGGAAGGCGTCCTCCACCTCGGACAGCGCCTTCCATTGGGTGCGCAGCCGCCCGCCGGCGTGGGCCCACACCACCTCGCTGTCCACCTCGAAGTAGGTGGTCTTGTGCAGATCCACCAGCACCACGCCCTCCCCGGCGTGGACCGGGTAGCGCAGCGGCCCCGGCGCGACGGGCACCGGCGTCGGCGCCGACGCGGCCAGCGCCCAGCGGCCTTCGATCCGGTTCAGGGCCCGATCCAGGCGGGAGGCGGTGACCGGCTTGAGCAGGTAGTCCACCGCCTCCCCGTCGAAGGCCTCCACGGCGTGCTCGGTGAACGCCGTGGTCAGCACCACCGGGAACTGCCCGCTCAGGGTCTTGAGGATAGCCAGGCCGTCCAGGTTGGGCATGTGGATGTCCAGGAACAGCGCCTGCACCTCCGGGTGGTGGCCGAGCCACTCCAGGGCGCCCCGCCCCTCGGCGAAGCTGGCCACCACCAGGCAGCCAGCCTCCTGCAGCAGCCGCACCAGCCGCTTGCGGCTGAGGGCCTCGTCCTCCACGACCACCACCTTCATGCGTTGCCCGCCCATCATGCCTCCGGAGTCCATAGCACCGTGGCGGTGGTCCACCGACCGCGCGCCTCCAGCTTGAAGCGCCCTTCCAGTTCTGTCCACAGGCGAAGCCGCGCTCCCAGGTTGCCCAGGCCCACGCCGGGCCGCCCCGGCCCCAGGGCGGCGCCGGTGTTCTCCACCCGCAGCAGGATCCGGGCGCCGTCCCGGGCGCAGGCGATCACCACCTCGCCGCCCGCCTCGGCCGGGCTGATGCCGTGCTTGATGGCGTTCTCCACCAGGGGCAGCAGGAAATACGGCGGCAGCAGCACCGGGTCGGCCCAGTCCGGCCAGTCCCAGCTCACCCGCAGCCGGTCCCCGAGCCGCATCTGCTCCATGTCCAGGTAGGCCTCCACCAGCCGGCGCTCCTGCTCCAGCCGGATCAGCGCCGTTTCCCCGTGCACCGTCAGCCGGCGGTAGAGGTCCGCCAGCATGGCGATCATCTCCTCGGCCGCCAGCGGATCCTCGTGCACCAGTTCGGCCAGGCCGTTCAAGGCGTTGTATAGCACATGGGGATCGAGCTGGTTCTGCAGGGCCTTGGCCTGGGACTGGCGCAGCAGTCCGGCCGTCCGCCGTCCGCCGGCCTCGGTGGCCTCCTTGGCCGCGTAGACCCAGCCGAAGGCGATGCCGGCGGCCAGGTTCACCAGCCCCAGGCCCAGACCGGGCCGGAACGGGCGGCCGCCGGGGTGGTGCCTGGACCGCGCTTCCTCCGGCGGCCGCGCCTCGGCCTGGGCCGCCCGGGAGGCCGCGAAAGGCTCGGACCGGGGACCGTCAGCCTCCGGGGATGCCCCTGGCGGCATCCCCTGCGGCGGGAAGGCCGGCCCTTCCTGGGGTCCGGAGCCCGGAACGGTCGACGGCCCGAAGGCCCGGTCCGGTCCCGGCCCCCGCCGCGGATCGTTATCGATCCGGCCCAGCAGATGCAGGCTGAACAGCACCAGGCCGATCCAGACCAGGCCGAAGCCCAGCGCCTGGGCGAAGCCCCGGCCCAGGCCGGCCAGGTCCTGGTCGTCCCCGGTCCACTGCCAGGGCACCGGCCCCAGGGCCAGGTGGCCGAACAGCAGCAGGAACGGCAGGGTGAAATCCGCCAGGCCGGCCGTGGGCGGCCGGTAGTACAGCTGGAACATGCAGAACAGCGCGCCCACCAGGCCGACCATGACCAGGTTGGAGGGCACGCTCACGCGCCGGACGATGGATCTGAGGATGGCTTCCTGCCGCATGGGAATACCTTGGCAACAAAGGGCCGCGGGTTCCATGAGAACAGCCCTGCCCCGGGATCACGCCGATCGAACGCCCAGTGGTGGAATCCCGGGGCCGAACGGCGCCGCCATCGAGGCCGCCGTCCGAACGGTCAGCTGCGCTTGCGCGGGGCCCGCACCGGGCGGGCGGTGGCCTTGCCGCTACGGGGGGCCGAGCCCTTGCGGGGACCGGTCTTGCCCCGGGGCCGATTCACCGCCCGCTTGGGCTGCTTGGGGCGGGCCGGGTGGGCGGCCGGTTTAGGCCGGGCCGGGGCGGCGGACTCGGTCCCGGAGGCGGTGGCGCCGGACGCGACCTTGCGGACGGCCTTGGCGGCGCCCCGGGGAGCGGCCTTGGCGGCGCCCCGGGGAACAGCCTTGGCGGCGGGCCTGGATTCGGCGGGCGCCGCATCCGGCTCCGGGGCCTCGGCCCGGGCCGCCGAGCGCCGGCGTTCGGAGGTGTCGCCGGGGGCCGCCGAGCTGCTGCGCCGGCGGCGGACCTGGGTCGAGCCCCGCTCGGCCCCGGATTCGGAGGCGCGGCTGGGCTTCAGGCCCTCGCCCGGATCCAGGATGCGCCGCACCTTGGCCACGCCGCCGTCCTGGCCGTCGGTCTTCTCGTGCTTGCGGAAGGCGAACCGGATGGGCGTGCCGGTGAAGCCGAAGGTCTCCCGCAGCTGGTTCTCCAGGAAGCGCTGGTAGCTGAAATGCAGTTCCCGGTCGGTGTTGGTCTTGATCACGAAGCTGGGGGGCCGGGTGCCCACCTGGGTCATGAAGTAGAGCTTGGGCAGCTTGCCGTCCACGGCCGGGGGCGACATGCGCGCCACCGAATCGCGCAGGAACTGGTTCAGGCGGCCGGTGCTGATCCGCTTGGCGTGGGCCTCGGCCACCTCGTGGATGAGCGCGAACACCTTGGTGACCCGCTGCCCGGTCAGGGCGGAGATGAAGATCATGGGCGAGTTCTGCAGGAAGCCCAGATCGTCCCGGAGCTTCTCCTCGAAGGCGATGGCGGTGAAGGTGTCCTTCTCCACCAGGTCCCACTTGTTCACCACCAGGATCACCGCGGCCCCGGCCTCCTGGGCGTAGCCGGCGATGACCGCGTCCTGGTGGGTGACCCCCTCCACGGCGTCGATGAGCAGCAGCGACACGTCGGCCCGGGCCATGGCCTGCTTGGCCTTGAGGATGGACAGCTTCTCGGCCCCCTCGTGGGTCTTGCCCTTGCGCCGGATGCCGGCGGTGTCGATCAGCCGGTAGATCCGCCCGCCCACGTGGAACACGGTGTCCACCGTATCCCGGGTGGTGCCGGCCACGTCGCTCACCAGGCTGCGTTCGTAGCCCAGCAGCCGGTTGGCCAGGGAGGACTTGCCCACGTTGGGCCGGCCGATCATGGCGAACCGCAGTTCCTCGGCCGGATCGTGGATCTCCGCCTCCTCGGGGGTGCGGTGGAAAGGCAGCAGGGCCTGGACGCTGGCCAGCAGCTCCGGCACCCCGTCGCCGTGGCTGGCGGAGATCACGTGGACCTGGTCGAAGCCCAGCCCGTAGAAGGCCCCGTCCGGAGCGCCGCCCTTCACGCCGTCGATCTTGTTCACCACCAGCACGGCGCCCTTGCCCTGCAGCCGGATGCGCGCGGCGATCTCGGCGTCGCCCGGGTTCCAGCCGTCCCGGGCGTCCACCATGAGGATCAGCACCTGGGCCTCGCGCATGGCGCCTTCGGCGATCCGGGTGATGCCCTGGGTGATGACATCGTCCCCTTCGAAGTCCAGCCCGCCGGTGTCCACCAGCTCGAACACCTCCTCGGGGTCTCCCAGCTCGGAGAGGCAGGTGACCCGGCCGTAGCTCCGATCCCGGGTCATGCCCGGAAGATCGTGCACCAGGGCCGCCCGGCTGCGGGTGAGGCGATTGAAGAGGGTGGACTTGCCCACATTGGGGCGGCCGCAGAGGGCAACGAGCGGAAGTTTCATGGGGGGACCGGGAAGCGGTGGGCGGAAACGCCCAGAATTCATAGTATTCGACTGGGACCGGGACCGACGTTCCAGGTTTGCAGGGCAAAAAAAAAGCGCCCAGAGGGCGCTTCCTTTTTGGCGGGGCTGACGGGGCTCGAACCCGCGACCTACGGCGTGACAGGCCGTCACTCTAACCAACTGAGCTACAACCCCCGGTACTGCTTCACTTCGTTACTGCGTACTGCTGTGCTGCTGCGGTACTGCTGTCAAAAAGCACCATCGCTGGTGGGCGATGACGGACTCGAACCGCCGACATGCTGCGTGTAAAGCAGCTGCTCTACCGACTGAGCTAATCGCCCGTATCGCCGAAGTAAAAGTCTCCCATGGGTCGCCCTCCGGGTCAAGCAAAAAACCCGAGCTTGAGGAATGGGGCGGAACTTGCGAGAATCGAAGCTCGCCCACATGCGGTCTGCGCTAGACTGTTTTTTCATGCAATCTATGGGTTCTTCAGGTCGTGACAAGTTGGGGAGGAAATGGTGTTTCCCGAAGCAATGGCAGGTTTGGCGCAGTGCGGGCTGCTGACGTCGGGAGGTCCGGACGGCTCCAAGGGGTTCATGGACGCGCTGCCCGATCCCATGAAGCTGGATCTGGGGACCCTGATCTTCGTGATGGTGCTGGTCACGGGCCTGTTCCTCTTCATGAAGTACGTCTTCTTCAAGCCCATCGTCCGGGTCATGGATGACCGGGAGGCCCTGATCCACTCCGGTTCCGCCCGGCGGGCCGAGGCCGCGGCCCTGGTGGAAGCGCGCCAGGCCGAGTATGCGGCCCGCCTGCACGAGCTCCGGAGCAAGGCCTTCGAGCATCGCAAGGCCCTGGCCGGCGCCGCCGCCCAGTCCAAGGCCGCCCTGCTGGACCAGGCCCGCCAGGAAGCGGCCGCCCAGCTCGCCACCGCCGCCGAAGCGCTCCAGGCCGCCCAGGAGGCCGCCAAGGCTCAGCTCCTGGCCCAGGTGGGGGGGCTGTCCGATTCCGTGGTCCAGCATCTCCTCAGGCAGGCATGACGTGATGAACCTCCGCCGATTCACCCCATTCGCCTTGCCCCTCGCCCTGGTGCTCGCCCTGGCCGGGACCGGGGTCCGCTGCGCGGCGCAGTCCCAGCCGGCTGCGCCGGTGGCCCAGCCGGCCGCTCCCCAGGCCCAGCCGACGGCCGCGCCAGCCCCCGCCGCCGAACCCGCCGCTGCGCATGCGGCGACCGAACCCGCCGAACCGGCCGAAGCCGAAGCGGGCCATGCCCACCATCCGGTGATCAAGCTGTTCGGCCACTCCCTGGGCGTCCTGGGCCAGTTCGGGGTGAGCGTCTTCAACTTCGTCCTGTTTGCCGGGATCCTGTTCGTGCTGCTCAAGGGCGCCCTGGCCGCGGCCTTCCAGGCCCGCACCCGCGAGCTCACCGACAAGCTGTCCCTGGCCGAGCGGGACAAGGCCGAAGCCGAAGCCCAGATCCGCGAGCTGGAGGGCCGCATGGCCGGCCTGCAGCAGGAGCTGGAAGGCATCATGGCCAAGGCCGAGGCCGAGGCCGAAGCCGAAAAGATCCGCATCCTGGAATCCGCCCAGGCCGAGGCCGCCCAGATCCGCCAGCAGACCGGGGCCGAGATCCTGGCCCAGCAGCGCAGCGCCGAGAACGGGCTGCGCGCCCTGGTGGCCGAACTGGTGGTGGCGGGCGCCGCCCAGCGCCTGGAGGCCCAGGTCACCGGCGAGGCCGCGGCCCACGCCCTGGACCAGGCCATCGCCCAAGTCGGAGGTCATTCATGAGCAGACGCCTCATCGCCAGGCGCTATGCCCTGGCCCTCGCCGCCATCGCCGAAGAGCGCGACTGCCTGCTGCCGGTGCAGCAGGAACTGGCCGGCATCGCCGCCCTGGTGCGCGGCAACCCCGACCTGGAGCGGCTGGCCTTCAATCCCCTGCTGGCCCCCAGCCAGAAGGCCAAGGCGCTGGACGCCATCCTGGTGGCCACCGGCTCCAGCACCACCGTGCGCAGCTTCTTCGGCGTGGTGGCCGGCGCCGCGCGCCTGGACCTGGTCTACGAACTGTCCAGCGCCTTCGACCAACTGGTGGATGAGCGCATGGGCGTGGTGGAAGCCAGCGTCCAGACCGCACAGCCCCTGTCCCCGGCCCAGACCACCGCGCTCCAGGCCGCCCTGGCGCAGCGCACCGGCAAGACCGTCAAGCTGACCTGGCGGCAGGATCCCGCGCTGCTCGGGGGCCTCAAGGCCCAGATCGGCTCCACGGTCTACGACGCTTCCATCCAGGGCCAGCTGCGCCTGCTCAAGGCCCGCCTGCTTTCGGCATAACGGCCTAACCCAACCCGGCACTTCGGAGGATCAGTATGGATATCCGCGCGGAAGAGATTTCCCGCATCATTCGCAGCCAGATAGAGGGCTTTGATGCCCAGGTCGACGTTTCCGAGATCGGCACGGTCATCAGCGTCGGCGACGGCATCGCCCGCGCCTACGGCCTGGAAAAGGCCATGGCTGGGGAACTGCTGGAACTCCCCCACGGCGTCATGGGGCTGACCTTCAATCTGGAAGAGGACAACGTCGGCATCATCCTGCTGGGCGAGACCGACCTCATCAAGGAAGGCGACACGGTCAAGCGCACCGGCACCATCATGTCGGTCCCCGTGGGCCCCGCCTTCGTCGGCCGGGTGGTGGATGCCCTGGGCAATCCCATCGACGGCAAGGGCCCCATCGCCTCGGTGGCGCAGAACCCGGTCGAGCGCATCGCCCCGGGCATCGTCGACCGGGAAAGTGTCAAGCAGCCCATGCAGACCGGCCTGAAGGCCATCGACGCCCTGATCCCGATCGGCCGCGGCCAGCGCGAGCTGATCATCGGCGACCGCCAGACCGGCAAGACCGCCGTGGCCCTGGACGCCATCATCAACCAGAAGGACACCGGGGTCATCTGCATCTACGTGGCCATCGGCCAGAAGCGCTCCACCGTGGCCCAGGTGGTCAAGACCCTGGAAGAGTACGGCGCCATGAAGCACACCATCGTGGTGGCCGCCACCGCGTCCGAGCCGGCCCCGCTGCTGTTCCTGGCCCCCATGGCCGGCGCGGCCATGGGCGAGTACTTCATGTGGCATGGCGTCAACGGCGAGCCCGCCGGTCCGGACAACCCGGGCCAGCACGTGCTGGTGATCTATGACGATCTGTCCAAGCAGGCGGTGGCCTACCGGGAAATCTCCCTGCTGGTGCGGCGCCCCCCCGGGCGCGAGGCTTACCCGGGCGACGTGTTCTACCTGCACAGCCGCCTGCTGGAACGCGCCTCCAAGCTGTCCGCGGCCCGTGGCGGCGGCAGCATGACCGCCCTGCCGGTGATCGAGACCCAGGCCGGCGACGTGTCCGCCTACATCCCCACCAACGTCATCTCCATCACCGACGGCCAGATCTTCCTGGAGTCCGACCTGTTCAACTCCGGCGTGCGTCCGGCGCTGAACGTGGGCATCTCCGTGAGCCGCGTAGGCGGCGCCGCCCAGGTGAAGGCCATGAAGTCGGTAGCCGGCTCCATCAAACTGGAACTGGCCCAGTACCGCGAACTGGCGGCCTTCTCCCAGTTCGGTTCCGACCTGGACAAGGCCACCCTCGCCCAGCTGAACCGCGGCCAGCGCCTGGTGGAGATCCTCAAGCAGCCCCAGTACGTGCCCATGCCGGTGGAGAAGCAGGTGATCACCATCTGGTCCGCCACCTCGGGCTTCCTGGATGATCTGCCGGTGGCCGAGTGCCGCCGGTTCGAGACCGGGCTGCACGCCTACCTGGACATCAACGCCCCCGAACTCCTGCGCGCCATCCGGGACACCAAGGTGCTTTCCGACGAGACCAAGGCCGCGCTCAAGACCCAGATCGCCGGCTTCAAGGAGACCTTCGTGGCGGCCCTGAACCAGCCCGCGGAGGCCTAGCCATGGCAAGTCTCCAGGACATCCGCCGCCGGATCCGGTCGGTGAAGAACACCCAGCAGGTCACCAAGGCCATGAAGATGATCTCCGCGGTGAAGCTGCGGAAGTCCAAGGACCGGCTGCTGGCCCTTCGCCCGTATTCCATCCGGATGACGGACATGGTCCGGAGTGTCGTGGCCGGGTTCAAGGAGGCCCCCGCCAGCGTGCAGAGCCCCATCGCCATGGCCTTCCTGGCGCCCCGGGAGGAACTGCGGATCCGCCTGGTGGTGGTGGCCAGCGACAAGGGCCTGTGCGGCGGCTTCAACGCCAACGTGCTGCGCCAGGCCACCCAGTTCCTGGCCGGCACCCAGTCCGCAGTGGCGCACCTGGACGTGGTGGGCAAGCGGGCCCTGGAATGGGCCCGCAAGTCCGGCCTGAAGCCCGACCAGGAGTTCCTGGGCACGGCCCTGCCCGGCCTGGCCGGGGTGGCCGAGACCATCGCGGCACAAGCCGCCGAGCAGTATGCCGCCGGCGAGATCGACGCCCTCTACGTGATCTTCAACTACTTCAGCTCGGCCCTGACCCAGGTGCCCCAGGTCCAGCGGGTGTTCCCCATGGACGTGGGCGAGCAGGGCGCGGCCATGGACACGTCGTTCCTGCTGGAGCCCGACCCCACCCAGGTCCTGGCCGCCCTGCTGCCCAGGTTCATCGAGACCACGTTCCTGCACACCCTGCTGGAGAGTTCCGCCAGCGAGCATGGAGCCCGCATGGCCGCCATGGACAAGGCCAGCTCCAATGCCGAAGACATGATCTCCCGCCTGACGCTGCACATGAACAAGATCCGCCAGGCCTCCATCACCAACCAGATCATCGAGATCGTGTCCGGCGCCAACGCCTGACCGCCATGCTTTCCGCCCCCGCCAAGAGGTTGCCCCATGAATGAGCCCATGACTGAGAATGAGATGAAACCAGGCCGCGTGATCGCCATCGTCGGTCCGGCCGTGGACGTGGAGTTCGGCGGGGGCCACCTGCCCGCCATCTACAACGCCCTGCTCACCGAGATCACCGACCCCCAGGGTGCCATCGCCAAGGTCACCCTGGAAGTGCAGCAGCACCTGGGCGAGAACCGGGTCCGCTGCGTGGCCATGCAGCCCACCGAAGGCATGGTGCGCGGCCAGCAGGTGACCGACACCGGCTCAGCGATCCAGGTGCCGGTGGGTCCCGAAACCCTGGGCCGGATCATCAACGTGGTGGGCGATCCGGTCGACGAGCGCGGCCCCCTGGGCACCAAGCTCACCCTGCCCATGCACCGGGAGGCCCCGGCCTTCAACGAGCTGAACACCACCGCCGAGATGTTCGAGACCGGCATCAAGGTGATCGATCTGCTGGAGCCCTACGCCAAGGGCGGCAAGACCGGCCTGTTCGGCGGCGCCGGCGTGGGCAAGACCGTGCTGATCATGGAACTCATCAACAACCTGGCCAAGGGCCACGGCGGCCTGTCGGTGTTCGCCGGGGTCGGCGAGCGGACCCGCGAGGGCAACGATCTGTGGGTCGAGATGATGGATTCCGGGGTCATCAACAAGGAGCACATCGAGGAGTCCAAGGTGGCGCTCATCTACGGCCAGATGACCGAACCTCCGGGGGCCCGGGCCCGGGTCGCCCTCACCGGGCTGACCGTGGCCGAGTACTTCCGCGACACCGAAGGCAAGGACGTGCTGCTGTTCATCGACAACATCTTCCGGTTCACCCAGGCGGGCGCCGAGGTGTCGGCCCTGCTGGGCCGCATGCCGTCGGCCGTGGGCTACCAGCCCACCCTGGCCACCGAGATGGGCGAGCTGCAGGAGCGCATCACCTCCACCAAGCGCGGTTCCATCACCAGCGTGCAGGCGGTGTACGTGCCCGCCGACGACTACACCGATCCGGCGCCAGCCACCACCTTCGCCCACCTGGACGCCACCACCAATTTGTCCCGCGAGCTGTCGGCCCTGGGCATCTACCCGGCGGTGGATCCCCTGGCCTCCACCTCCCGGCTCATGGATCCCCGCATCCTGGGCGAGCTGCACTACAACACCGCCATGCGGGTCAAGGCGATTCTGCAGAAGTACAAGGAACTCCAGGACATCATCGCCATCCTCGGCATGGACGAGCTGTCCGACGACGACAAGCTGGTGGTGGCCCGGGCCCGCAAGATCCAGCGCTTCCTCAGCCAGCCGTTCTTCGTGGCCGAGACCTTCACGGGCATGGCCGGCAAGTACGTGAAGCTGGAGGACACCATCCGGTCCTTCGGCGAGATCTGCGACGGCAAGTGGGACCACCTGCCGGAACAGGCCTTCTACCTGGTGGGCACCATCGAAGAAGCCGTGGAGAAGGCGGAAAAACTGGCCAAGGCTTGAGGCAGTCATGAGCGACCCGATCCTCCTCGAAGTGCTTACCCCGGAGCGCCAGATCTTTTCGGCGCAGGTGGCGGAACTGCAGTTCCCCACCGCCGACCGCGGCTACTACGGCATCCTGCCCGGGCACACCCCCCTCATCACCCCCGTGGGCGACGGCCTGGTGAGCTTCACCCGCAACGACAGCAAGCACTGGCTGACCGTGTTCGGCGGCTTCGCCGAAGTGGGCCCCGACCACGTCACCATCCTGGCCCGGGTCAGCGAGACCGTGGACATGATCGACGTGGAGCGGGCCGAGGCCGCCCGGGTCCGGTCCCTGCAGATGCTCAAGGACGCCCAGACCGAGCCCGACCTGGACGCGGCCCAGGCCCACCTGCAGGCCAGCCTCATCCGGCTGGCGGCCGCGGGCCATCCGGGCGGCCACGGGTTCTGAAGCCCGGCCCCCAGGTCCCTCCGGGGCCGCGCAACTTGGTGCAGGCCAATCGAATTACCGGAACCATTTTGTTTGGGTTCATGCGACCAAACGACTTGAAGCGCAGAGACAAGCCCTGAGCAACGCTGAGCCCGCAGAGCGCGGAACGGGGCGCGCCGCGAGCAAGGGCGCCCCAGGACTCTCGACCCAACCTTGCAATTATGGAGTCTCACTCCATAATTGCATACATGTTGCCTCGCCGCCTCACACCCCACCTGAATGACCTGCTTCGCCAGGCTCCGGCGGTCGTCCTGCTGGGCCCTCGCCAGGCGGGCAAGACCACCCTCGCTTTGGAGCTGGGCGGGCAGACAGCTTCGATCTACCTGGACCTTGAGGACGAGCGTGACCGGGCCAAGCTTTCCAATCCCAGCAGGTATCTTGCGGATCACGAGAATGAACTAGTCATTCTCGATGAGGTTCACCGCATGCCAGAGCTGTTTCAGCAGTTGCGGGGCATCATCGACCGGGGACGACGGAATGGGAAAGCCGACGGCCGATTTCTCTTGCTTGGATCGGCCGCCATGGATCTGCTCAAGCAATCGGGCGAGAGCTTGGCCGGGCGGATTGCATACGTGGAACTCGGCCCTTTCGATGCCATGGAGATCGATCCGGCCTCTTTGGAGACGCTCTGGGTGAGGGGGGGCTTCCCGCGCAGTTATCTGGCCGAGTCCGACGATATCAGTCTGAGCTGGCGGCGCCATTTTGTTCGGACCTACCTGGAGCGCGACATTTCCCAATTCGGACCCCGGATACCAGCCGAGACCCTGAGACGGTTCTGGACGATGCTGGCGCACAACCAGGCCCAGACCCTGAATGCGGCCAATCTCGCCAGCGGTCTGGCGGTGGACGGGAAAACGATTGCCCGGTATCTGGATCTCTTGGTCGATCTGCTGCTCGTTCGACGCTTGCCGGCCTGGCATCGGAATTTCGGCAAAAGGCTGGTCAAGGCGCCCAAGGTGTACGTGCGCGACAGCGGTATCGCGCATGCACTGCTCGGGATTCGGGACAAGGAAGCCCTGCTGGGTCATCCGGTCATAGGCCAAACCTGGGAAAGCTTTGTCATCGAGAACCTGATCACGGCTGCGCCAGACGGGACCGAAGCGCACTACTACCGGACCTCCAATGGGACCGAGGTGGACCTTCTGCTCACGCTTCCCGGAGGAGAGCTGTGGGCCATCGAGGTGAAACGCACATCGGCGCCGAAGCTGGAGCGGGGCTTCCATTCCGCCTGTGCCGACCTGGATCCGCAGAGGCGGTTCTACGTGTATCCAGGCGCTGAGAGGTTTCCACTCGACGACCGAACCGATGCCATCGGTGTCGTCGAACTGGCAAAGGCGCTTCGGGCGGTCGCGTAAGATCCGGCCTATGCCTCAGAACAGCACGGCCCCCACCTGGAACTGCACGCACGGCCCGCGCAGGCCGGCGTCCACGCCGGTGAGGCCGCGGCCCAGCATCAGGCTGGCGGTGTAGCGGCTGCCCAGGGCGGCGTTCGCCCCCAGCGCCAGGCCGGCCAGGTGCACGTGCTCGGCCAGGATGGATCCGGGCGGACGGTACGGGGCCACCGAGCCGTAGGCCAGGGTCGTCAGCCCGCCGACCTGCAGTCGCTGCCCCCACAGGCTCCCGCTGCCCAGCGGGTGCCGCAGGTCCACGGACACGGCCTCGCCGGTGTCGCCGGACAGGGCGCCGGAGGTGTAGCCGGGCACGCTGCCCTGGCCGCCGATGAAGAACTGCTCGCTGGAAGGCAGGGACTTCTGCTTGGTGCTTTGCCAGCTGACATTGCCGGCCAGGCTGGTGGCGCCGCGGAACTGGTGGTTGTAGCGCAGGCTGCCCCGGTCGATGAGCAGGGATTCCGTGTCCAGCACCGTGGCCTTCACGAAGGAGCGGGTGTAGTTCAGCACCTCCGAGTCCCGGTCCTGGAAGGCCGAGGCCTCGAGGCCGACGTTGCGGCCCCGGGTGCGGGTGGTGGCCAGCAGCTGGGTGTCGATCCAGTTGGTGCTGTTCCGTTCCTGGAGGCTGGCCAGCAGATCCAGCTGCCAGCGCTGGGTGAGCCAGGTGGGCTGGCGCAGTCCGGCGGTCCAGCCCTTGGACTCGCCGGTGATGTGCAGGGAGGTGAGCGGGCCGTACTTGATGGAGGTCTTGTCCAGGTTGCCGGACAGATCCACCCGCCCGCCCCAGGCATTGATGGGGAGGCCGTAGCTGGAGGCCAGGCTGGTCTGTCCGGAAGCCTGGCAATCCGACAGGGCCAGGGCGTCCCGGTCCCCGAACAGGCTGCGGTTCAGGTAGGCGATGGTCGCCCGGCTGCTCCCGGTGGACGGGCTGCCGTAGTTGTCCGCCGTCATGCGCAGTTCCTGGCGCTTGGGCTCGGCCACGTCCACCTGGAAATCGGTGGTGCCCCGGGCCTGCCCCGGCTCCAGGGCGGCCTTAAGCTGGGCGTCGGTGGTGCGGTTGAAGCGGGTCATGGCGCTTTCCAGCCGGTCCAGGTCCACCAGCTCCCCCGGCTGCTGGTGAAGCCGGCGCTCGATGAAGCGGGCGCGGGTGGAGGTGTTGCCCTGGATCTGGGTCCGGCCGACCCGCCCTTCCACCAGGCGCACGTGGATCACCCCCTGGGTGACGTCCTGGGGCGGGATGATCGCCTCGGCGGTGACCACCTTGCGCGAGCGGTAGGCGTCGTTGATCCTCGCCGTCAGCTGCTGCAGATCGGCCAGGGTGACCTCCCGGTCGAGGAATTCGGCCGCGGCCCGGTCCAGTTCGGCGGCGGGCAGGATCGCCGAGGGGGAGAACACGATCTCCCGGACCCGGAACTTGACCTTGTTGTCCGCGGGGGGCGCCGCGGGCTTGGCCAGGGCGCCGCTGTCGATGGGCGGGGTGGGCTTGTGCTCCTGCTCCGCCTCGCGCCGCCGGCGCTCCTCGTCGATCTGCCGCTGCTGGATCGCCCCGGGGTCCAGGGCGGGGGGAATGACGACGGTCTGCGCGCCGGCGCGGGCCGCCGCCAGGGCGGCCAGCAGCAGCAGGGCGCCCGATCGGGCACGTGCCAGGGGATTTCCAGGTTCCAGGATCATTCGCCTTCACCTTCAGTAGAATTCGGGCCTTCGGTGGCAACGGGGATTTCCCCGTCCGGGTAGGTGACCAGGTGCGGGGCGCCGGAGGGGGCACCGAGCGGCGGGACGGAACCGGGGCTGGGCGGCATGCCCCCGGTCAGGTTCAGCGCCTGGTGGGCGTTGCTCATGGTCAGGGCGGTCTCGGTCTGGGCGAAGTCGCTGTTGTCGTTCCCGGAGGGGGCCAGGGCCTCGTACTGGGCGCCGCGGTAGAGCACGTAGGCGTCGCTGTCCACCCGGTTGCCGGCCAAGCGGAAGGAGAACGGCTGCCACAGGGAGTAGAGCTGCACGTCGCAGGGCTGGACGCTCCAGTCGTACTGATCCACCAGCACCCGGGTGATCGGGTTGGTGATCGCGGCCCGGGCGCCGATCCGGGTATCGGCCGACGAGATCCAGCCTTCGGTGTCACTCACACTGCCGGTGCGGGTCCAGAGCTCGCTGAAGGCGAAGCCGCTGGGGCTGTCCAGGGTGAGCTTCACGTTGGCGGCCTGGCCGCCGTTGTATCCGGTGATATCGCCATCCACCACCTGGGCGCCGCCATGGACGTTGGCGGTGATCTGGGCGCTGGCCAGCTCCAGGGTGGTGGCCACGTTCAGGCTGTCGCCGGTGACGCTTGCCTGGGCGCTCAGGGCGATCAGGTCGCCGGTGGCGGTGCCGACCAGGACGTTGCCGCCGGTGGAATCGAGCCGCATCACCGGGGCGGTGATGGCCGCGACGGTGATGTCCTGGCCCGCGGTGATGTCCAGTTCCTGGCTGGCGTTCGTGGTCTGCACGTTCACCGCGTCGTGGGCGGTCAGGTCGGCGGTGACCGCCTGCAGGCTGCCGCCGGTCACATTGCCGCCGGCGGTGAAGGCCACGGTGTGGCCGGAGGCCGTGCCGAACTGGATGTCGGCCGCGGTGGAGGTGACGTCCAGGTCGCCGCCGGTGAGGGTGGTGGCGGTGACCTTGCCGGCGGCGGTGAGGTCCAGGGAGCCGCTGACGGTGATGGACTGGATGGCCTCGCTGTCCCGGGCGTGGATCACCACCTGGGCGCCGTCCAGGGTGTTGCCGGCCACGTTGCCGCCGGTGAGGGTGACCGCGTTGCCGGACGCCGCGCCGATCTGGATATCGCCCCCGGTGGAGGTGACGTCCAGGTCGCCGCCAGCGAGGGTGGCGGCGGTGACGTCGCCGGCGGCGGTGAGGTCCAGGGTGCCGCTGACGGTGATGGACTGGATGGCCTCGCTGTCCCGGGCGTTGATCACCACCGTGGCGCCGTGCAGGGTGTTGCCGGCCACGTTGCCGCCGGTGAGGGTGACCGCGTTGCCGGATGCCGCGCCGATCTGG
>Ga0302279_10000837_pt1 | contig 45283 bp, 31 predicted proteins | sample III_Bog_N3_3_FD_194541 | JGI IMG/M metagenome (GOLD analysis project Ga0302279, IMG submission 194541) | Peat permafrost microbial communities from Stordalen Mire near Abisko, Sweden - III_Bog_N3_3 | ecosystem: Environmental > Terrestrial > Soil > Wetlands > Peat | place: Sweden: Abisko... | reverse complement strand
GCGACCTCGTGATGGCCTTGCGCGACCTCGTGATGGCCTTGCGGGACCTCGTGATGGCCTTGCGCGACCTCGTGAAGGGCTTGCGGGACCTCGTGATGGCCTTGCGGGACCTCGTGATGGGCTTGCGCGACCTCGTGAAGGGCTTGCGGGACCTCGTGATGGGCTTGCGGGGCGCGCGGATCGCGACGCGGGCGCGGCATGTCGACTTCAGCGTGGTCCTCTTCATGGGCGCCTCCTTCGGTTGGACTGCGACGGACGCACGTGTCCCGTGCACGGCGCGCCGTCGCGCGCGTCGTGCGGCTGGGCGACGCCCCGGAGCGCGCGGCCGGCGTGGCCGCGCACGGGTGCGTGCGCCGTGGGGTGGCGCCATGCCGTGGACGCGAGCTGCCGGTCCGCGGCGTGGCCGAGAGAGCCGGGCGACCCTGCGAGGCCTCCCGGCGCCGCGTCCCGTTTGCTCCCTCTGTTCCTACAGACCGGAAGGCGCGTTTCGTGACCAACAAAAGTGAAGAAAAGATCGGCGCGCCTCTAACCCGGCGACATCGCATGGCGATCGCCGCGCGCTCGGGAGCTCTTCCGTTCTTCCCCGGGCCGAACTACGACGCCCTCCCTCATGGCCCCGACGCTCGACGAACGCCTTCGCTGGCTTGCCGACCGCGACCTCTACGCCTTCATCCGCGGCCTCGCCCTCAAGCTGACGAGCGGCAAGGAGCAGGAGGCGATGGATCTCGTGCAGGAGACCTACCTCTGGGCCACCGGCTGCGTCGTGGGGGGCGGCGGTCCGATGGAGCAGCCGGGCATTCGCCCGTGGCTCTGCACGGGCCTCAAGAACCGGACGCTGAAGTGGGCGGCGAAGAAGAAGATCGAGGTGGCCTTCAGCCCCGAGGACTTCCCGGAGCCGCACGCCGAGGACGCGGAGCAGACGTTCGAGCGCCACGCGGAGATGAAGGAGCATGACCGCCGCGCGGAGGCCGCGGAGGACGCGCTGGCCAGGCACCCCGAGCAGGCCAGGCTCGTCGCGCCCGCCGTGGGCGACCAGGAGCCGCCGCACGAGCGGGCTCCCGTCGGCGCGACCGAGCGCAAGCAGAAGCAGCGCGCGCGGGCGATCCTCGCCGCGGCGATCCTCGCGGCGGCGATGTTCGGCGCGCTCCTGTCGCGCGCCATCCTTCCCGCGCCGAGCACCGAGGAGGCCAACCTGCACACGATCGCGCCGGACCCCGACGCGATCGACGAGCGGAAGATCGCGGCGGGCACGCGGGCGCTGGGGCTGCGGAGCTGCAAGGAGGGCGACTGGGCCCGGTGCATCCTGCTGCTCGACCAGTCGGCGGCCGTCGGCGACGCGGGCCCGGACCCCGTGGTGCGCGCGGCGCGGGACAACGCGCTGGCCGAGAAGGCGCGGCTCGACCAGGCGGCGCAGCCGTCCGACGCGGCGCCCGCACCGGACGCGGGGGAGAGCGACGCGGCGCGCGCCGCGCGGGAGAAGGCGGAGGCCGACCGGGCGAGGCTCCTCGACCAGCGGCGGAAAGAGGCGCGGGACCGCGCGCGGGAAGCGGGCGCGAACGGGAACGAGAGGCCGCGCGAGAAGTAGCGCTGCTGGCGCGGCCCTCCTGCGCTACGCTACCCAGGTGTCGCGGGAACGACGCAAAGCTCCGAGGCTGCGAAGGCGGCTCCAGGTCCTCTACGGGGAGGACGAGCTCACGACCAACGGCTTCGGCCTCGACATCTCCACCGGCGGTCTCTTCCTGACGGCGACGACGCTCCTGCCGCAGGGCACGCGCATCCACATGAAGATCACGTCGCCCTCCTTCGTCTTCTACGCCGAGGGCCGCGTCGTCCGGCACAAGCTGGTCGCGCCCACCCTGCGCGGGATGGATCCGCAGGGGATGGGCATCCGCTTCATCTCGCCGCACGAGATCGTGGAGAAGATCGCCCCCGCGGCGAAGAAGGGCCCTGTGCCCTTCTCGGTCTCCTGCCTCACGCCGGGCTCGCTCGAGGATCTCGTCCGCGAGCAGCTCGCGCGCGGCGTCCTCATCGTGCCCACGGGCGACCAGGCGCCCGCCGTTCCCTCGGTGGTCGACTTCCACGTGACGCTCGAGTTCTTGCCCGCGCCGCAGACCGTGACCGCCAAGGGCCGCGTCATCCAGCTGCTCAACCCGGACAAGGAAGACATCCGCGCCGCCGTGCTCGAGGTCGCGGAGGCGCCGGCCCTCATCGCCGCCCTCCGCCGCACGGGGGCGTGAGGCCCCCGACGTTCGAGCCCCCTCAGCGCGAGAACCACCACGCGAGCACGCCCGCCTGGGCGACGACCGCGAGGCCTACCGGGACGAGCTTCATCACCGGGCCGATCGGCGACGCGTAGCCTGGGCCGTCGTCCAGGACGAGCTTGGCGGGCATGGGCTCCATCGTCGCCTTCACGTACTCCTTCTCGAAGTGCGCGAGCATGCGGGCGACCAGGTCCGCGTACTGCACGCGGTTCAGCTCGAGGGGCTTCGCCTTGAAGCGCAGCCGGTGCAGCGCGAGGACGTGCTCGATCGTACGGACCTCCGCCCTCGCCTCCTGGATGTTCAGCGTGCCGATGACGAGCACGGGGAAGCCGCCGCGCTTCGGAACGAGACGGATGCGCTGCTGCGCCCGCGCGCCGCCGCCCGTCGACGGACCGTCGGGCCTGGTGATCTCGGCGTGGTAGCCGGCCGGCGCGACCTCGACGTCCGCGAGAGCTCGCTTGAACGTCTCCCCGAACTCCGCGACCTCCTGTGCGCCGCGCGTGAAGTAGCTGTTCGGGTTGTTCATCTCCCCCGCCCGAGGATACCGCCAGAGCCCGCCCGTTTCTCCGAAGATTGCGCCGTGCGGCGCGTCTTGCGCTACGATTGTGTCGATGGCAACGGCAGGCATCGTGACGACGGAAGCTCTGGCGTGCCCAGCGTGCGGGGGCGCGGGAGGCGGGCCGTTCGGCCGAGGCGGCGGCGCCTGGGACGTCGACGACTACGTCTGCCCGCGCTGCGAGGGCATAGGCCTCGTCCTGGCCCCGCGCCGCGCGAGCGTGCCCCCGAGCGCCTCGCCGGGGATCGTGAAGACCACGCGGCCGAGCGTGGTCCCCGGGCAAGAGAAGAAGAAGCGCGCGCTCGGCGATTGAGCCGCGCGGGCCCTGGACCCTGCTGTCATCCTGAGGCGCAGCCGAAGGACCGCCCAGGCACACCGCGCTAGGCCCTTCCCGCTCGGGTCGTCTGAGGGGGGTCCTTCGCTTCGCTCAGGATGACAGGGTCCTCCGCGGCCAGGTCCAGCGTCGCCGCGTGCTCGGGCACGTGCCGAAGAAAGCTCTCGCGCAGCTCCGCGTCGCGGATCCTCGACGCGCGCTCCTCGATGCGGCGCCTGGCCACGCGGATGGCCTCCGTCGCCGCCTCCCCTTTGCCGAGCGCCCGGAGGGATCGCGCGTGGGCGAGGCGCGCCGTCGCCTCTCCCTCCTCGACGCCTCCCAGCGCGTCGAGGAGCGAGACGGCCTCGGCGCTGGCGGCGAGCGCGCCTTCGAGGTCTCCCTGCGCGAGCCGGACCTCCGCGTGGACGCCGAGCGCGAGGCAGCGCGTGGGCGCGTGACCCGAGAGCTCCTCCACCGACAGGCGGCTCTCGCGCTCGGCGCCCTCGAGGTCGCCGGACAGCGCGAGCACCGACGCGAGGTACGCGCGTGCTCCGCCCAGCATGCGGACGTCGCCCTGCGCCTCGGATGCAGAGACCGCGAGCCGGGCCTCCGACCGCGCCCGCTCGAGCGCGCCCTGCCGCGCGAGCACGACAGCCAGGTTCGCGTGCGCCGCGGCGCCGATGCCGCCGAGCCCCATCCGGTCGGCGCTCGCGAGCGCGCTCGTCAGCGCGCCGCAGGCGCGCTCGTTCGCGCCGAGCTCCTTCCACCCGTTGCCGACGGCGACGAGCTGGAAGCACGCGTTGCGCAGGTCCCCGATGGACTCGAACCTCGCGGCCGCGGAGGACGAGAGCTCGAGGTGGGTCGCCAGATCGCCCACGACCGACGCGCACAGCGCCTGCGCGTACTCGACGCGCGCGGCCACCGCGGGGTGCGCCGGGAAGAGGAGACGACCGGCCTCGCGCGCGTGGGCGAGGAGCCGCTCTGCGTCCTCGTACTTGCCCGCGAAGACGAGCCCGGCGACGACGCGCGACGCGGCGACGAGGAGCGCGGGGTGCCGGACCCCCTCGCCCAAAAGCTCGTGCACGAGCTCCGCGTGGGCCTTGAGCCCCTCGTCGTCGCCCGCGCGGCTGCTCGCGCTGGCCACGTAGCCCAGGGCCGTGCACCACGGCCCCTCGCCGCGCGGCAGGTTCACGAGCGCCTCGAGCGCCGCGCTCTCGGTGCGCGCGGCGTCCCCGCGCCAGTGGTGCGCCTCGGCCTGCACGAGCCGCAGCGCCGCGCGCGCCGCGCCCTCCGCGCCGCACGCGAGCCCGCGGTCGGCCGTCGCGATCGCCGCCGCGAGGTCGTTGCCCTCGAGGAGCACCTCCCCGGCGCGCGCGTAGCAGGTGGCGGCGCGCGCGGGCCGCCCGCCGCGCTCGAAATGAGCAGCGAGCACGAGGGCGTCGCTCTCGCCGGCGCGCTCGAGCCACTCGGCCGCGAGCCTGTGCCCGAGCTCCTTGTCGGCGGGCGTCAGCATCGCGTAGGCCGCTTGCTCGAACAGCTCGTTGCGAAACGCGAGCTCCTCCTGGCCCGCGAGCTTCGACTCCGGACGGCGCACGAGGATCTCCTGATCGACGAGGGCGTCGAGCGCCCGGCTGCGCGGGGCGCGGTACGCGGCCGGCCCGAGCGCGGTCCCCGCCGCGAGGGTGCCGACGTCCTCGCGCAGGAGCGCGTCGACGCCGTCCTGCCAGAACACGCGACCGAAGACGCTCGCCGCGCCGAGGACGCGCCGCGGCCCGGCCTCGAGGCGCCCGATCCGTGCCTGGACCATGGCGACGAGCGTGGGCGGCACCGCGTCCCCCTTCCCTTCCGCCGCCGACCGTATGAGCTCCTCCAGGTAGAACGCGTTGCCGCCGGATCGCTCGACGAGCCGCTCCACGGCGGCGGACGAGGGCGCCGCGCCCGGGCCGAGCGCGCCCGTGACGAGCGACCGGCACGCGCTGCGAGGCAGCTCCCGGAGCGGCAGCTCCACGCCGCGCCTCTCTTGCCAGAGCTTCGGGAACGCCTCACGCACCTCGTGGCGCCCCACCGCCAGCACCATCAGGGGCAGGTGACGGAGGTTACGCAGCGCCGCGTCGATGAACTGCACGGTCGACAGGTCGCCCCAGTGGAGGTTCTCGAGCACGAGGACGACGGGGGCGCCCTCGCACGACGCCGCGACGAAGTCCTCCGCGGCGCGGCGCACCTGGTCGCCCATCAGCACGGGATCGGTCTGCGCAGCGAGGAGCGCGGTGTCGGCCTCCCCCGCGGGAGGCGTGCCGACGAGGTGCCCCAGGAAGTTGGCGACGCGCGGCACCTCGCCCGGCGGGAGGACCCGGGCGATCTCGGCGCGGAGCTTCTCCTGCCGCAGCGCGAGCGGCTCGCCGTCGTGGACCTTCGTGGCGACGCGCATCGCCTGGGTGAGGAGGCTGAAGGGCGAGCCCTTCCGGCGCGGGTCTCCCCTGCCCATCCAGATGCGCGTGGCGGGACGGGTCCGGCAGACCTCCGCCACGAACTCGATGCGCAGCCTCGATTTCCCCAGGCCCGCGGCGCCCGTGACGAGGAAGTAGCGCGCGGAGGAGTCGCGTACGCACGCCTCGAAGGCGGCGCGGAGCGCCGACAGCTCGTGCGCGCGGCCCAGGAACGGGGTGGCCACGCCGAGCAGAGGCCGCGGCGTCTCGACCGCGCGGGCCAGGGAGACCTCGATGGCGCCGGCCGTGGCCGCGAACGAGCCGGAGTCGAGCTGGCCCGCCGGATCGCCCGCGGGCAGCGGCTCGGCCGCGAGGAAGCCCGCGCGGCGCGGCCCGACGCGCGCGACGGCGAGGCTCCCGGCGGCGTGCGCGAGCCGGAGGACGAGATCCTCGCCGCTGGCAGGCCGCGACGCCGGATCCTTGGACAGCATGGCCGCCACGAGCTCGTCGAGGACGGGCGGAACGTCAGGCCGCAGGGCGCTCGCGCGACGCGGCTGCTCGAAGACCACGCGCCCCAGGAGCGCGACGAGGTCTCCTCCGGCGAACGGCACCTCGCCCGTCAGGCACTTGAAGAGCACGCTGCCGAGCGCGTACACGTCCGCGCGCGCGTCCACGTTGCCTCCGCCGCGCGCCTGCTCCGGCGCCATGTAGGACGGGGTCCCGAGGAGGACGTCCGCCTGGGTCAACGTCGAGAGGCCGCTCTTGCGCGCGATGCCGAAGTCGAGCACGGTCGTCCGCTCCACCCGGCCGTCGCGGAGGAAGATGTTCGCGGGCTTGATGTCGCGGTGGACGATGCCGCGGGCGTGGGCGAAGGCGAGCGCCTCGGCCGCGCGCCTTCCGAGCAGCACGGCGTCCGCGACGCCGAGCGGCCCGTCCTCGAGGCGCCGCGCCAGATCCATGCCCTCGAGCCACGCCATCGCGATGTAGGGCCGCCCGTCGCCCGTCACGCCGTGCGCGAGGTAGCGAACGATGGCCTCGTGGTCGAGGTCCTCGAGCACGTGCGCCTCGCGCGCGAAGCGATCCACGCTGGCCTCGCTGCCCAGGCGCAGCACCTTGAGGGCGACCGGCCCTCCCTTCTCGAGGTCCTTCGCGCGGAACACCTCCCCCATGGCTCCGGCGCCCGCGGGCCGCTCCACCTCGAAGCGCCCCGCGACGACGTCCCCCGCGCGGATGGCGTTCATCGTCCGCCAACTATATCGGAAGCAGCAGTCCGCGCGCCGCCTGCGTGGACGGGTTACTCTCGAGCCGATGGCCGACGAGAGCTACGAGCAGTCCCTCGTTCGCGACGGCAGAAACCTGGTCGCGCTCGCCAAGGCGGGCGAGCTACCGGAGGTCGACTTCCGCGACGCCGAGGTGCAGGCCATCGTCGAGCACCTGGACCGCCAGCGCTCCGTGCTGGTCGTCGGCCCGTCCGGCGCGGGCAAGACCTCGATCATCCACGGGGTCGCGCGCGCGTTCGCGGCGCGGGGCACGCAGGCCGTCTACGAGTTTTCGACGATCGGGCTCCTCAGCGGCACCCGCTACATCGGCGAGTGGCAGACGAAGGTGACTCGCATCGCCAACGCGGCCGCGAGCTCGAGGTCGATCCTCTTCCTCAGCGACATCTGGAACCTCCCGCGCACGGGGCGCACCTCGAGCAACGACAACAACCTGCTCGACGCCCTGAAGCCCTTCCTCGACAACAAGCGCCTGCGCCTCCTCGCCGAGGCGAGCCCGGAGGTGCTCCGCGCGATGCAGCGCGTGCCCGGCTTCCTCCGGCTCTTCCAGGTCGTCGACATCGCGGCCCTCGCGCCCGCGGAGGTCGACCAGGCCATCGCCCGCGCGGCCGCGCGCAAGGACGTCACGGTCGACCTCCCCAGCCGCCAGGCGCTCGTGAAGCTGACGACGCGCTTCCTCGCCGCGCGCCCCCAGCCCGGCCCCGCCCTCCAGCTCCTCGACGACGTCATCGACTACCGGGAAGAGAAGAGGCGCATCGGCGAGCTCGAGGTCGTCTCCCCGGCGTTCATCGAGCGCGTCTTCTCGATCACCTCGGGCCTTCCGCCCTTCGTCGTCTCGCGCAACGTCACCATGCCCGCGGGCGACATCCGCGCGTGGTTCGAGGCGCGGATCGTGGGGCAGCGCCCCGGCATCGACGCGGTCGTCGAGTCCATCGCGCTCTTCAAGGCCGGCCTCCACGACCCCGGCAAGCCCATCGGCACCTTCCTCTTCGTCGGCCCCACCGGCGTCGGCAAGACCGAGCTCGCGCGCGCCCTGGCCACCTTCATCTTCGGAAGCCCCCAGCGCCTGCTCCGCTTCGACCTCTCCGAGTTCAAGGACTACAGCTCCTTCGAGCTCCTCCTGGGCGACCCGGACAAGCCCGACCAGCCCGCCCGCCTGCTCGACCCCGTGCGCGCCCACCCCTTCCAGGTGCTCCTCTTCGACGAGCTCGAGAAGGCCCACGCGAACATCTGGGACCTGCTCCTTCCCCTGCTCGACGAGGGCCGCCTCACCGCGCCCGGCGGCGACACGGTGGACTTCCGCAACACGATCATCATCGCGACCTCCAACGTGGGCGCGCTCGACGCGGCGTCCAAGTCCGTCGGCTTCGGCGAGACGAAGGAGTCGCCCGAGGCGCGCGAGCAGGTCATCAAGAAGGCGCTCGAGCGCGCGTTCCGCCCCGAGTTCTTGAACCGCTTCCAGCACGTCACGGTCTTCCACGCGCTCTCGCTCGACCAGATGCGCACGGTGGCGCGCCAGGAGATGGCGCGCGTCCTCACGCGCGAGGGCATCTCGGGGCAGAACCTCGTCGTCGACGTGGAGGACGATGCGCTCGATCAGGTCATCCGGGACGGCGTCGACGAGCGGTACGGGGCTCGCGCCCTGAAGCGCGAGGTCCAGCGGCGCATCGTCCTGCCGCTCGCGATGACGCTCATGGAGCGCGAGGTCTTGCCCGACTCCATCCTCAAGGTCACGGTCAAGGAAGGCCAGATCCGCATCCGCGTCGTGGACACCGACCAGAGCCGCAGCCACAAGGAGGAGCAGCTCCCGGCGCGGTCCGCCGAGGGCCGCAAGATCACGCTGGGCGAGCTCGGCGAGCAGCTCCGCGCCGCCCGGGAGGGTCTCGGCAAGCTGGCCCTCGGCGTCGACGTGCCGGCGCTCGAGGCCGAGCGAAAGCGCCTGCTCCACCAGCAGAGCAAGCGTGACTCCTGGCGGGACGCCGAGGCCCGGGAGCGCGCGCAGGCGGAGCTCGATCGCGTCGCCACGACGCTCGATCGCGTCGAGCGGCTGACCCTTCGCGCGGACGAGACGGACAAGGCGCTCGCGTCCGCGACCACCCGCTCGTCGCTCGCGGACCTCGCGAACCGCGTGGGCACGCTGGAGCGCGCCGTCCGCGACGCGCGCCGGGATCTCCTCGTGATGGGCTGGGACGGCAGCGCCGACGCGATCATCCAGATCCGCCCCGTGGGGGGCAGCGGGCGCGAGGCGCGCGACCTCCTCGTCGAGACCTACCTGGCGTGGGCCGAGCACCGGAAGATGCCCGTGCTCTGGCTCGAGGAGCCACGCGAGGACTCCGAGCCCGCGACGCTCGCGGTGCGCGGCCTCTACGCGTTCGGCCTGCTCCGGGCGGAGGCCGGGCTCCACCGGCTGCGGCTCGCAGGGGAGGAGGGCCGCAAAGGCAAGCTCGTCATCGCGGCCGTGCGCGTGGGGCCGTGGATGGAGAGGACCGTGAAGCCGGTGAGCCTCGTCCAGAGGCCGCTCAAGGCGGTGGGGCACTACGGGGGCAAGATCCGATCGCGGCTCGAGTGCGAGGCCCTCGCCTCGGAGTCGAAGAGGAGCGCCGTCCTGGTCCTCCAGAACGAGCGGACCCTCACGGCCAACCGCGAGCTCGCCGCGCAGCTCCTCCACGCGTGGTCGGAGCTGCCGTCTCCCGACGAGGCGCTCGTCGTTCGCCGCTACGACCGCTCGCCGCCCCGGGTGCGCGACGTGCTGACGGAGCTCACCTGGGGCCGGCCCGACGCCCTCGCGCCCAAGGCGTTCGACGAGCTGCTCCTGCTGCGCGTCGACGCGGGAGCGACGCAGGCCGCGCTGCCCGAGCCGTAAGACACCGGGGTAACGCGCGATCCAGCTCTCCCCTCGCACACCTACCGACTTACTTTTTCCCTCCGCGACGCGAGCGACCTCGACCTTGCTAGCCTGGTAGCGAGCGGAGGCTTCGCATGGGCAAGTGGGGCGCGGGCGGTGCGTGGAGTGGTGTCGTCCTGGCGGGCGTGCTCGCGGTGGCGACCGGGTGGAGCGCCGGATGCGGAAACGGCTCGACGAACGACAAGCTCACCGGCAGCAGCCACCCGCCCCCGGAGGACGCGTCGACGGTCGACTCGACCGTCATCCAGATGTTCCCCGACGCCTCGGAGGAGTCGATCACCATCCAGCCGCAGAACCAGACGCTCACGTCGATGGGGCCCGGAGGGACGCAGCAGTTCACGGCGTACCTGGCAGGCTCCATGAGCCCTGTCCAGGCCACGTGGAGCATCACGTCGGGCGTCGCCATCGGCTCGATCGCGGCGACGGGCCTGTACACCGCCGGCGGCAGCGTCGCGGGCACCGTCAACGTCCAGGCCACCTACGGCAACCTCACCGCGCAGACGCAGCTCCAGGTCGTGCTCGATCTCACGGACAACGCGGGGATGGTCCCCATGGCGACGCAGCAGGCCCTGCTGGCCGGCGGCACCGCGGACGCCGCGTTCGCCTGGCTCTACCCGTACGACGGGACGGTGTTCCCGCGCGGCCTCTTGCCGCCGACCATGCAGTTCGCGGGCACCGCGCCCGACGCCACCTACGTCCACGTCTCCTTCGGATCGCTCGACTACAAGGGCTTCTACGGCGCCTCGAACCCCGGCCGCGTGGCGTTCACGCCGCAGATGTGGACGACGATCACGGAGAGCGCAGCGGCTTCGGACGCCGTGCAGGTGCAGCTCACGAAGATCTCGGGCGGCATGGTGACGGGCCCCATCACCGAGAGCTGGACCATCGCCCAGGGGAGCCTCAAGGGCACGGTCTACTACGAGTCGCGCTACTCGAACCCGACGGACCAGGGAGCGACGATGCGCATCAAGCCGGGCGCGGCGCAGCCCGACGTGCTCTTCGGAGGGTGCAACGTCTGCCACTACGTGAGCGCCGACGGCTCCACCATCGTCGAGACCCAGCGCAACACGCCGCCCTTCTCCAGCGCGAGCTACGACCTCACGAACAACGGCGCGCTCCTCCACCAGGAGCCGGACGAGTCGTTCACCTTCGGCGCCCTCTACCCGGACGGGAGCGTCCTGTTGCGAAACGCGGCGCTCCACGAGGGCTCCTCGACGACCTCCCCGTGGGAGCCGGACGTGCCGGGCGTCGGCGACGAGTCGCAGTACACCTCGAGCCTGTACAACGTGAAGACGGGGGCGCAGATCCCCGCGCCCGGCTGGGACGGCGTCGTGTCGAACGCCTTGATGCCGGCGTTCTCGCCGGACGGGACGAAGCTCGCCTTCAACCACTACGACACGGGCATGGGGCACTCGCTCGCCGTGATGGACTACACGAACGCGACCAACACGTTCGCAAACCTCACCGACGTGTCGACGGACCCGATGCACTTCCTGGGCTGGCCGACGTTCACGCCCGACTCGAGCTGGCTCGTCTTCCACACGGACTCGAACGCCGACTACGCGACCTGGGAGCTGGCGAAGGCGGACCTCTCGATCGCGCACCTTGCGTCGAACACGACCGCGACGCTCGACAAGCTGAACGGCGTCCTCAACGGCCAGTACTACCTGCCCTACGGGGAGATGGCCGAGGGCCACATGAACTACCTGCCGACCATCCTCCCCGTCGCGGTCGGCGGCTACTACTGGGTCGTCTTCACGAGCCGGCGCGAGTACGGCAACACGATCACGACGTCGGACCCGTACTACGCCACGGCCAACACGACGCCCGGCGCGCTGCCGTGGCGAAAGAAGCTCTGGGTCGCGGCGCTCGACATCGACAACCCCGAGCAGCCGAGCACGATGGCCCACGACATCAGCCACCCGGCCTTCTACCTGGACGGCCAGGACCTGCAGACGGGCAACTACCGGGGCTTCTGGGCGCTCGACCCGTGCCAGCAGAACGGCATCAGCTGCACGAGCGGTGACCAGTGCTGCACGGGGTTCTGCCGTCAGGCGACGGGGGATGCAGGCGTCGCCGCGGACGACGCTTCGACGTCGAGCGACGCGGCGATGAGCAGCGACGCGGGCGCGAGCAGCGACGGCGGCGGCGGCCCCGAGTACGTGTGCGTCCCTGCCCAGGCGTGCGCCATGGAGTACGAGAAGTGCACGACGACGGCGAGCTGCTGCGGCGCGGGCATGGGCATCTACTGCATCGCCGGCTACTGCGCGACGACGGCGCAGTAGGAGCTCACCGGAGGAAGATGAGTATCGCGATGCCGAGGACGATCCGGTAGTAGCCGAAGGGCTCCATCCCTCGCCGCTTCACGTACGAGAGAAACGAGGCGAGGGCCGCCCACGCGACGAGGAACGAGACGACGAGGCCGACCGCGAGCGCCGGCCCGCCCGCTCCCTCGAGCAGCGTGTGGCGCGCCTTGAGCCCTTCGAACACGGTCGCCGCCCCGAGCGCGGGGAGCGCCAGCAAGAACGAGAACTCCGCGGCGGTCGCCGTGGACAGCCCGGCGAGCTGGGCGGTCACGATCGTCGACATCGAGCGGGACGTGCCGGGCCAGAGGGCCGCGCACTGGCCGAGGCCGATGAGCAGCGCGCGGCGCGGCGTCACGTGCTCGAGCCCGTCGAGCGGCTGGCGGTCCGAGCGGGAGCGCATCCACCGGTCGACGACGATCATCACGACGCCGCCCACGATGAGCGCCGCGGCGACGGGCATGAGCCCGAAGAGGAGCTTGTGGATGATCGACCGCAGCGCGAGCCCGACGACCGCGACCGGCAGGAAGGCGATGAGCAGCGCGACGAAGAGCCGGATGGCCACCGGATCGCGGCGAAGCACGCCGGCCGCCCGCTCGAGCAGCAGCTTGCGGTAATGGATGAGGACGGCAAAGACGGCGCCGAGCTGGATCACGATGTCGAACGACGCATGGTCCTGCACGCTCCCGAGCAGGCGATCGGCGAGGACGAGGTGGCCTGTCGACGACACGGGGAGAAACTCGGTCAGACCTTCCACGATGCCCAGCACGAGCGCGATCCAGAGCGGCATGGCTCACCGATAGCAGGGCAGCCGGGGGGCGTGGAAGACCGGAGCCCGCCTCCCGCTCGGGCTCGCGGTCATCGAGGGGAGACCTCCTCCGCGTCTACTTTCCCACGCACCGCGGAGCGAGCGCCTCGAAGCCCGCTCGCAGCGCCTGCTCGTTGAGCCCGCGCGAGGCCGGAGGCAGGAGCGGGTCGAGCTTCCACGCCTTCTGGTGGATGGCCCACGCCTGCGTGCAGTCGCCAGCCTTCGCCATGCAGCCGGCCGCGAAGGTCCGCGCGTTCGCGGGGGCGAACTTGATCTCGTCGTCGTCGGGCCCGTTCGGCTTCATGCTCGGGAGGAGCCGCTCGTACGTGTGGAACGCGCGCGCGCACTGGGACACCGTCATCGTGGTCTTGTAGGAGCCGAGCTTGAGCGTCTCGACCGCCCCGAGGTACTGCTCGCGCGCGGACGGCTCGCGGGGAGCGCTCGGCTCCGCCCGCGGCGCCGGCGGGACCGCGGGCGCCGCGGACGGCACCACCTCGGGCGTGGCGGGCGCCACCGTGGGAGCGTTCATCCCGGGCTTCGGCTCCGGGACCTCGGGCACCGCCGCGGCCGCGCGGATCGAGCTCGTCGCCGCGGGAGCGGCCACCCCGGGCGCGCGGACCGCGAGGAACGCGAGCCCCGCGATCGCGCCGCCTCCCAGGAGACCTCCCACCAGCAGCGCGGCACCGAGCATCCGACGGCGCGGCGGCGGCGCTGCCGACTCCGCCGGGATGGAGCGCGCCGGGGCGCGCCCCCGGTCGTCGTCCGCGGTGACCGCCCCCGTCGTGCTTGCACCCGCGGGCTGCACGCCGGGTGCAGGTAGAGGCGCCGCGACCGGGACCCTGCCATCGGATTGCGTGGGCGCGAGCGCGTCCGCAGCGACCGACGACGGCCCGACGGGCATCGCGAGCGACGTGCGCTCCAGCCCCGGGGCGTTCGGATCGAGAAAGCCACGAAGCGCCTCGAGCTGCGCGTTCGCGTCCGCGAACCGGGCGCCGGGGGTCCGATCGAGCGAGCGCGCCAGCCACCCGTCGAAGCCCAGCGGCAGCAGCGCCGGGGGCAGGCCGAGCTCGCCCGCGCGGTGCGACGCGAGGGGGATGGGCTCCATCACCGTCTCGCGCAACAGCTGGGCGAGCGTCGATCCCTCACGCTCCGCGGCGAGCCAGAAGAAGCGGCCCGTCAGCACGCGGAAGACGATGAGCCCGATGGCCCACACGTCCGCCTGCGGACCGACCGTCCCGCCCGCCGCCGTCTGCTCCGGCGCCATCCACATCGGAGTCCCGAGGGCCGCCGTGTGCGCCGTCTTCGCCTCCGCGACGAGCTTCGCGATCCCGAAGTCGAGGACCTTGACCATGCGCGCGCCCCCCATCCGCCGCGTCGCCGCGATGAAGAGGTTCTCGGGCTTCAGGTCCCGGTGGACGATCCCCGCCACGTGCGCCGCGCCCACGGCGTGGCACAGCTGCGCGACGATCTCGAGCGCTTCGCCCGGAGGCAGCGCTCCCCCGCGCAGGAGGAGCGAGGCGAGGTCCTCCCCGCGGAGCAGCTCCATCGCGATGTACGGCGTCCCCGTGGCGCGATCGAGGCCGGCCGCCACGACCTCCACCACGTGCTCGCTGTCGATGCGCGAGCCGATGCGCGCCTCCTGCTCGAAGCGCTCGCGGAGCCTCGGATCGGAGACGAGCTGCGGCAGCATCAGCTTGAGCGCCCGCTGCCGGCCGGTGCTGAGCTGCTCCACGACGTAGACGGCCCCCATCCCGCCCGCGCTGAGCGGCCGCTCGATCCGGAAGTCGTCGGCGAAGATCGAGCCGGGCTGCAGCGGCCCCGGGCCGGAGAACGCGTCCGTCATGGGGCGCTCGCAGAGCACGCGCCAAGCCCGCGCACGTCGAGGAAGCTCGCGGGAGCCCGGGCCATGAGACAGTGTAACGCGAGGAGCCCGCGCCAGGCTCGCGGACTTACCCCGCCGTCCGCGCCGGTCCAATCGGAGACGCCCTCCTTCGTCACGGTCCGATACCGGAAGGAGTGCACGGCGCCCCGTACGAGTCCGTGGATCGCCCCCTCGGCCCGGGCGATGCGCGGTCTGAACAGCCACCCGTCCTCGCCTTTCGAGTACTGCCGGTCGTACGACGCCCACGCGTCTCCGTGTCCCACTGTCCCACTTGGCGCGACTTGCTTCTCAGGGCTCCCTGTCGGGAAGCTTGAACGCACCTGGTTCGCGTATCCCTCTCGCAGGCAACGTACCGTCTCCCCGACCGAGTGTGCGCCGACCATGATGAACGCGGCCTGCATGGAGCAGGGCAACGCGGTCGGGGCGTGCATGCACCAGAGCTGCGCGGCGCAGTGTGCTCCGCCGGGCACCACGGCGCGGGCGAACGGTGGCGTCGGCACCGGTCCCGCACAACCCGCGACGGATGCCGACGGGTGCGCGGCGCTCACGGCGTGCTGCGCGCAGCTCGGCCCGAGCGCACCCCCGATGTGCGCGAAGGCCGCCGCGACGAACATGCCGCGGGCCTGCGGCGCGGTGCTCCGGATGTTCCGGAGTCAGGGCCAGTGCCACTGAGACGAAGTCGCAGCGTCGCGACCCATGGGTCGGGAAGCGCGACCTTCTCGCACAGCCGCCCGGACAGTGGTTCGTGGGCCACGATCCTTTCCCACAGCCGCTCGAACAGTGGTTCGTGGGCCACGATCTCTTCGACCGGCCGCCCGAACCATGGTTCGTGGGCCACGATCCTTTCGAACAGCCGCCCGAACAATGGTTCGTGGGCCACGATCCTTTCGACCAGCCGCCCGAACCATGGTTCGTGGACCACGATCCTTTCGAACAGCCGCCCGAACAGTGGTTAGTGGACCACGATCCTTTCGACCAGCCGCCCGAACAATGGTTCGTGGGCCACGATCCTTTGGACGAGCGGCTCTCGGAGCCTCTCGAGCGGCTCTCGGAGCTTCTCGAGCGGCTCTCGGAGCTTCTCGAGCGGCTCTCGGAGCCTCTCGAGCGGCTCTCGGAGCTTCTCGAGCGGCTCTCGGAGCTTCTCGAGCGTCTCTCGGCAGGTCGAAGGCGTCGGCCCGAGAATGTCAGCTCACATGTCCCATGCCGTCGATGCTGTACGGCCAGACCCCGCCCGCGCGAGGGGCGCCCTCCCCCACGTCAGGGACACCCACAGCTCTGCACGAAGAGCCGTCCCGCAGCGGCAAGGTCCTGGCAGACCCCCGGCTGGTCGACGTTCCCGTTCGAGATCGCCTCGTTGAGGAAGCAGGCGCAGGTCCCGTCCGGGTTGCACCCGAGCTGGTAGTTGTCGGCGCCGACCTGGGCCGTGCAGAAGCAGTCCCCCTGGTCGTCCGTCTCGCACTGCGGGTTCCCGCACGACCCTGAGGGAGCCGTCGCGTCGACGCCTGTGGCGGTGCCCGTGTCGCTGCCGCTGTCCACGTGTAGCGAGCCCGTGTCGGTCCCGGTATCCACAGGCGAGGACGCGACGTCCGGCGCCGATGCGTCCACCGGCGGCGGGCCCGGATCGGGACTCGAGACCTCCGGCGCCGACGCGTCGACCAGGACCTGCGTGGCGTCCCCCTCCGCGCCCGCATCGGAACCCGTACCCGAGGATGCATCCGCGGCCGGCGCGGACGCGTCGGCCGTTCCGGAGGTCGGAGGCGGCGGCCCGGAAGCCGACGACGACGGCGGCGCCGACGACGTCGAGGTCGGCGGCGGCAACGTCGAGGAGCCCGACGAAGACGGCGCCTGCCCCACCGGCTGCCCCTGCGGCCCGGTGCCCGTATACGAGGTCGAACCCGGAGGAGCGCCGCCTCCTTGCGGTCCGCCCCCGAGCAGCGAGCTCGTGTTGTCAGGTGGAGCGCACGCGAACGGCAGCGCTGCGAGCGCCACCACCAGCACCACAGGCGTCCAGCGGGGCCGTGAGCTCATCGAATCCTCCCTGACCGCACGTCGCCGTGCAGGGACCCGGCGCCGAGCAACGAGCGGGCCACCCGACTAGGTCCCCAGATCACCGCGGTTTCTGGCGTCACTCCTCCGGCAGGAGGCCCTGTCCCGTGGATCCGAGGGGCGCTAGCGGATCGCCAGGGGCACGCGTCGCACGAGCACCATTTGCCCGTGAAGGCGGACTACGGCTGCGACGCGCCGTCCGACGCGCCGTCCGCCCCGCCGTCCGCCGCGTGGGGCGCCGCCACCGACGTCTGCTCGAGGCGCACGTCGAGCGAGCAGGCCGCCTGGAGCTTCACGCGGTGCTTCAGCGGATGCTCGAGCACGCAGATCGGGATGGGCGCGCCCTGCCCGGGCCCCGGCGGACCTGGCTGAAACTGGATCGATCCGTCGGGCAGCAGCTGCGCGATGAAGCGCACCGGCTCCCCCTTGAACGACCCGCACCCGTCCACGAGCTGGTTCATGGCGGCCTCGGCCATCTTCGCGTTCGCCTTGCCGAGCCGCGCGCAGTCGTTGGCCACGACGACCGCCGAGACCGCCTGGAGCGGAGGGGGTGCCGGCGGAGGCGGGGGCGGCACCTCTGCAGGTGCAGGCGCCTTTGCCCGCGCGCATGCAGCAACCACCACCGCGATTGCGAGCAGCGGGTAGCGTCGGCGCGGCCTCTCGTCCCTCTTCATACAGCCGAACATAGGCGGTTCCCGCCGCCGACGTAACCATCTCGGACGAAGGCCCGCCGCAGCGCAGAGCTCGACGCTTGACGCCCTGCCCGGCCGACGTCATGCCAGCCAGGTGGAACACGCAGCGCTCACTGCCCAGCTCGAGACCGCGCTCCTGCGCGAGCTCGCCGCCGAGTACAAGCACCTGAACCGGTCGTACTTCAAGGACGCGCTCCAGCAGCCCGCCGTGGAGCTCGTCACCCACGAGTCCCGCCTGGGGCAGTGGGACCGCGTCACCCGCACGATCGAGCTCTCGCGCTCGTTCGTCCTGTCGCGTGGCTGGGGCGTCGTGGTCGAGGTCCTGAAGCACGAGATGGCCCACCAGTACGTCCACGAGGTCCTCGGCGAGGCGCACGAATCGCCGCACGGTCCCGCGTTCCGGGACGTCTGCCGCCGCCTCGGCATCGACGCCTCGGCGGCCGGCGTGCCCCGCGCCGCACACTCGGCCACGGAGGACGACCCCGAGGAGAAGATGATCGCGCGCGTCGCCCGCCTCCTCGCGCTCGCCGAGAGCGCGAACGTGCACGAGGCGGAGGCGGCTGCGCAGGCGGCCCAGCGCCTGATGCTGAAGTACAACCTCGAGGTCAGCGCGCACGCGCGCAGCGCGGGCGCTCCGGCGGGGTACGCCTTCGCCCACGTGGGCAAGCCCACGGGGCGCGTGACGGAGGCCGAGCGCATCCTCGCCATGCTCCTCGGCAAGCACTTCTTCGTCGAGGTCATCTGGGTCCCGGTGTACCGCCCGCTCGAAGGCAAGCGCGGGAGCGTCCTCGAGCTTTGCGGCACGCACGCGAACCTCGCGATGGCCGAGTACGTCCACACCTACCTCACGCGCACCGCCGAGCAGCTCTGGGAGGACCACAAGCGGACCGAGGGCGTCGACTCCAACCGCGATCGACGCACCTTCCTCGCGGGCGTCATGACCGGCTTCGCCGAGAAGCTCGCGCGCCAGGCCACGTCGCACAAGGAGCAAGGCCTCGTCTGGGTGCGCGACGCCGACCTCGGCCACTTCTTCCGCCGCCGCCACCCGCACGTCCGCCACGTTCGCCACGCGGGGACACGAAAGAACGACGCGTACGCCCACGGGCGCGAAGCCGGCCGCAACATCGTGCTCCGCCGGGCCGTCGAGGGAGCCTCTACCTCGCGCGGCAGGCTCCTGCCGCCGTGACCGCGTCGTCGTTCACCCTCTTCGAGACGCCCCTCGGCGTCTGCGGCATCGCGTGGACTGCCCGCGGCATCCGATGCTTGCAGCTGCCGGAGGCCAGCAAGGCGTCGACGGAGGCCAGGCTCCGCAGCATCACCGGTCCCATCGAGAAGCGCCCCGCGGAGCCGTGGGTCGCGGAGGCTATCCTGCGCATCACGCGGCACCTCGAGGGTGCGCCGCAAGATCTCGGGACGCTTGCCCTCGACCTCGAGGGAAGGCCCGCTTTCCACACCAAGGTATACGGCGCAGCGCGCGCGATCCCGGCTGGCAGCATGGTCACGTACGGAGAGCTCGCCTCGCGCGTCGGCTCGCCCGGTGCCGCCCGCGCCGTCGGCCAGGCGATGGCGAAGAACCCGGTCCCGATCATCGTCCCCTGCCACCGCGTCCTCGCGTCGGGGGGAAAGCCCGGCGGCTTCTCCGCGTACGGCGGAAGGGTCACGAAGGCACGCCTGCTCGCCCTCGAAGGCGCCGCGCTCCCCGTGGAGAAGCGCTCCGCCCCTGCCGAGAGCCTCTCGCTCTTCGACGGAGACGTCCACCTTCCCTTCTCGGCCTCGGACGCTCTCGCGCACGTGTCGGGCGCCGACCGCCGGCTCGCGCGCGTCATCGAGAGGGTCGGCCCGTTCCGGCTCAAGCTCCAGCTCGCCCACTCGCCGTTCGACGCGCTGACCGAGTCGATCCTCCACCAGCAGATCACGGGCAAGGCCGCGGCCGCCATCGGCGCCCGGCTGTGCGCGACGTTCGGCAAGAGCCGCTACCCCTCCCCCGAGGACGTCGCGGGCGCGGAGACGGAAAAGCTCCGGAGCGCTGGGCTGTCCCTCAGCAAGGCCCTCGCGGTGAAGGACCTCGCGGCGAAGGTCCTGGACGGCACCGTGCCGACCTTCGAGACCATGAAGGACCTGGACGACGACGCGCTGGTCGAGCGCCTCACGGCGGTGCGCGGCATCGGAAGGTGGACGGTCGAGATGCTGCTCATGTTCCGGCTGGGTCGGCCCGACGTCCTGCCGTCGACGGACTACGGCATCCGCAAGGGCGTGGCGCAGGTGTTCCGTACGAAGGAGCTGCCCACGCCGGGGGAGGTGCTTCGGCGTGGGGAGCGGTGGCGACCGTTTCGGACGCTCGCGAGCTGGTACCTGTGGCGCGCCCTCGAGCTGCCGGGCTGAGCCCGCTACTTCGCGACCTTCAGGACCCCGTCACCCGTCCAGTACAGCATCGCAGAGTCGTTGGTCATCGCCGACACGTACTCGGTCTTGGCGACGACGGTCGGAGTTGCGCACGCTCCCATCGCGGCGGGGCACGTGTAGATTTGGTCGAGCTGAAGATGATGGGCAGAGACGACCACGCCCATCCCGCCCTCGCCCAGGATCCGCTCGACGCGGAACTTACCCGCGACGACATCCCCCGGCCGGACACCCGCCTCGACGAAGCCCGCCCCGTCGTCGCTCACCGCGCCACCCTCGGCGGTTCTGGCTCGAACGGGCTCATCGTACCCACAGGGTCGACTGTATCGAAAGGGTGGTAAAGGTTGATGCCGGCCGGAGGAGCACGGCCCTTGGCGTGGTGCCCGCGCGGCGGTAGGAGTGCGATTCCCGCCTCCCCCCCTTCTCGAGGTCACCGTGCGCTCACCTGCCGCTCTGCTGAACAGACTCGCCTTCCCTGCCCTGGTCGTCGCCCCTCTCGTGCTCGGCGCGCTCGCGCCGAGCACCGCACACGCAGACGAAGGCATGTGGCCGTTCAACATGGTCCCGAAGGACCGCATCCAGAAGGAGCACGGCGTCGCCCTGACGGACGCCTGGCTGGACCACGTGCGGCTCGCGAGCGTGCGCTTCGACAGTGGAGGCTCGGGCTCGTTCGTCTCGAAGGACGGCCTCGTCCTCACGAACCACCACGTGGCCAGCGACTGCATCGGGAAGCTCGCGGGGCAGGGCAAGGACTACCTCTCCCACGGATACCTCGCCGGTCAGGACGGCCCGGAGGCCAAGTGCCCCGACCTCGAGCTGAACCAGCTCCTCTCCATCGACGACGTCACGAAGGACGTGGTCGCCGCGCGCCAGGCCGGGATGTCCGACGCCGACGCGAACGTCGCGATGAAGGGCGCGATGAGCCAGCTCGAGAAGACGTGCGCCGAGAAGAGCGGACTGCGGTGCGACGTCGTCACCCTCTACGCCGGGGGCATGTACCAGCTCTACTCGTACAAGAAGTACACAGACGTCCGCCTCGTCTTCGCTCCCGAGGCGGACATCGCGTTCTTCGGCGGCGACCCGGACAACTTCACCTTTCCTCGCTACGACTACGACCTCGCGGTCTTCCGCGTCTACGAGAACGACAAACCTGCCCAGCCCAAGGACTACCTGCGCTGGAACGCGGCGGGTCCCAAGGACGGGGACACCGTGTTCGTGAGCGGCAATCCCGCCCGGACCGAGCGCATGGATACGCTCGCGCAGCTGACGCGGCTCCGGGACGTCGCCTACCCCTACAACCTGGCCCAGCTGGAGCAGGAGCACGGGCTCCTCGAGGCGTTCGGCAAGGAGAACGCCGAGCAGAAGCGCGAAGCGCGGCGCCCTCTGTTCGGGATCGAGAACAGCCGCAAGGCGTACACCGGCTTCCTGGGCGGCCTCCGGAGCCCCGTGCTGATGAAGAAGAAGACGGAGGAGGAGACGGCCCTGCGCAAGGCCATCGCCGCGGACCCGGCGCTCTCCACCAAGTACGGCTCCGTATTCGGCGACATCGAGCGAGCCCAGAAGACCCTCGCCGACATCTACAAGCCCTACTCTGCCCTGGAGCGAGGCCCCACCCGCTCGGAGCTGTTTCACATCGCCCGCGATCTCGTTCGTCTCCCCGGGGAGCGTGCGACACCGAACGGCAAGCGCCTGCGAGAGTACCGTGACTCGAACCTCGAGTCGCTCCGGCTCCAGCTGTTCTCGTCCGCGCCGATCTACGGCGGCGTCCAGGCCGCCTTCTGGCGCGCCTGGTTCGAGCGGATGGCGCGCGATCTCGGACCGAACGACCCGGCGTTGAAGCAGGTGCTCGCCGGGCGGACGCCCGCGCGCGCCGCGGAGGAGATCGTGGCCGGCAGCAAGCTCACCGATCTGTACGTGCGGCGCGCGCTCCACGACGGCGGCCAGCAGGCGATCGACGCGTCGACGGACCCGGCCATCGTTGCCATCCGGACGCTCGACCCCGAGGCTCGCGCCGTGCGCAAGCGCTACGACGACGAGGTCGAGGCCCCGATGAGGCAGTACGGGGAGAGAGTGGCGCAGGCCGTCTTCGCGGTGAAGGGCACCGGCGTCTACCCGGACGCGACCTTCACCCTCCGGCTCTCCTTCGGGGTCGTGAAGGGTTACACGGAGAACGGCAAGGGCGTGCCCTGGGCGACGGACTTCGCGGGCCTGTACACGCGCGCGACGGGCAAAGAGCCGTTCAAGCTCCCGCAGCGGTGGCTCGACAAGAAGAGCGCACTCCGGCCGGCGACGCCCTTCAACTTCGTCTCGACCGACGACATCATCGGCGGCAACAGCGGCAGCCCCGTGGTGGACACGAACGGAGATCTCGTCGGGCTCATCTTCGACGGCAACCTTTCGAGCCTGCCGAACAGCTTCGTCTACGGCGAGACGACGCAGCGTGCCGTCAGCGTGGACACGGCGGCCATCCTCGAAGCGTTGGCGCGCGTCTATGGAGCGGACTCGCTCGTCGGCGAGCTCGTTCCCGCGGCGAACCCGGGGCAAGCCCGGTGACTTGATGGTACGGTTCGAGGACTGTCGTAGCGCGGGAGCGCCCTGAGCTTGAGGAAGGCGAGAGAGACGGTCCTACGAGGCCGACCGAGGCGAGCGTCTCGGTCGGCGGCGCTGCTGTGCATGCTCCTCCTCGGCGGTGGCTCTCTCGGAGCCGCGGCCTGCCTCGTATCCGTCGACGGGCTCACCGGGGGGACCCGCGACGCGTCGGTGGACACGTCGCAGGACTCTTCGCTGGTCGAATCCGGCCAGGACAGCTCGGACGACACCTTGCCCGTCGAGGCAGGTCCGCCGCCTGCGGACGGCGGCTCCTGCGTACCGCTGGATGCGCCTTCGCCGGGCACCGGCGTCGCCTGCGACGCAGGCACCACCATGACCCCCGACACGGGCGCGGACGACGAGGCCGGATCGTGCGAGCAGGCATCGGTCGCCGGCTTTACGCCGACCTGGCATGCGCCGCGGCGCGTCGTCGGCGCGTGCACGAGCGACCAGATCACGGATTTTGCCACCGCCTGCATCGGGACGGCGTCGACCCCGACCGCGTGCAACGCCTACCAGCAGGCTTCGATCTCCAACGCCAACTGCGAGGCGTGCCTCGTGACTCCCGCGACCAACCCGCAGTACGGCGCGCTGATCAACAAGGGCGCGTACCTGGAGCTCAACCTGGGAGGGTGCGTCGATCTCCTCGAGCCGTGCAACCAGAATTGCGGCGAGGCGCTGCTCGGGCAGATCGAGTGCGAGGGGGCGGCGTGCTCGGCCTGCACGTTCGGCTCACAGGGGTTCGAGGACTGCAACACGGCCGCCGACGGCTGCGGATGCACGGCGATCGCAGAGGAGGCGAGCAACTGCCATTCCGCGATCACGCAGCGGCAGAGTCCGGCAGCGGCGTGCTTCGCTCCGGCGAATTTTCTCGCTGGCTTCTCGGCGCTCGCCTCGCTCTTCTGCGGAGGAGGCGCCGACGGCGGGGGCGCCGCAGACTCCGGCGGCGATTAGGCCTTCCCGCCCCACGGCTGCTTCGCCAGGACGGCCTGCGCGCGCTCCTGGAGAGCTGGATCGAGCCGACCTCGCGCCGCCTGATCGAGCGCCACCGCGAGCTCTTCGCCGCTATCGAAGCGGTCGAGGGGGCTCTTCGCGAGCGCAATGGCCAGGACGAGATCGACGTCCGGCGACACCTTGACGAGCTCGCTCGGGCGGGGAGGCATGGCCCGGGTGACCTGAAACATGAGCTCGACCACGTGGTCAGCCGAGAAAGGCGGCCTGCCGGTGAGCGCGCGGTACGCGATGGCGCCGAGGGAGAACAGATCGGTCTGGTGCGTCACCTCGCCCCCCTTCGCCTGCTCCGGCGCCATGTACCCGGGGGTCCCGACGATGTCCCGCGTCTGGGTCCCTTCGCCATCGATGAGCTTGGAGACCCCGAAGTCGAGGATCTTCCAGGCGACCGGTCCGCCCTCGGGCGGCGCCGCGAGGAAGAGGTTTCGCGGCTTCAGATCACGGTGAACGATCCCCGCCGCCCGCGCGGCCAGGAGCCCCGCGCCCACCTGACGTACGAGAGCGACCGTCTTCGCCATGTTGAGCGTGCGCTCGCGGCCGAGAAGCTGCCCCAGGTCCTCCCCAATCAGCCGTTCCATGACGATGTAAGGCAGCTCGGCCTCGAGCCCGCCGATCTCGAGGACGCGTACGACGTTGGGGACCCGAAGCGAGGCTGCGATCTTCGCCTCCCGCAAGAACCGCTTCACGAGATCGGCGCTTGCGAGGCCGCCCGAGTTGAGAAGCTTCACCGCCACGAGCTGCTGCGTCTCCACGTGCGTGGCCTCGTAGACTTCGCCGAAGGCCCCCCGCCCGATCACCTTACCTAGGCGGTACGAGCCGAGGACGGTCTCGCTGAAGCGGCCGAGGCCGCCCACGCGGAGGGCGCGATCGAGGTCGAGCCGCGCCTCCTTGAGGAGCGCCTCGCGCTGGATGAGGCCTCGCTGCGCCCGGTTGTGGCGATCGATCGCGAGCAGGGTGAGGGTGCGGGTGGAGCGAGCGATGAGGAACGTCGCGAAGAGGATGGTCTCCACCATCGCGACAACGACCGCCTGCGCGATGAGCGTCCCACCCGGCGGGACGAGCAGGCCGCGGTCGACGACCACGCCCAGCATGACGAGGACGACGAGCGCGAGGTAGAGCCCGGCGCACTCGGCGAAGATGATCATCGTCGCGCGGAAGTCCTGCGCGGCGCTGAAGAAGTAGAGCCCGAAGGGCAGGACCACCACGGCCGGCGAGAAGACGCCGAAGTAGTAGATGCCGCAAAGCGCGCCGAGGACGTTCGCCAGGGCCACGGGCAAGGCCCGCTTGGTCGTGTACTGGCCATCCTTCCGCAGCGCGAAGGAGAGCCACGCGGTCGACCCGAGCACCAGGACCAGGCCGCCGTAGAGAACCGCCTGCGCGACGCCGTCTCCACCCGCGACGACCCCGGCGATGGCGACCACGCAGACGAGCAGCTGGGCGAGGCGGATGAAGACCCGCGTGCGATCCACCTCTTGCTCGTGCAGAGCGTCGGCCGCCGTCCGCGAGCCCATCGTCGAGGGGGGGGAGGAGAGCGGGCGCGAGAGGCTGCCGTAGCCAGCGACCGAGTCGGCCCCGCCGGGCGCGCTCAGCGACGAGGGCGCGCGTCGCGAGGACTCGCTGCCTTCGGCAGCGGCCCCTTTGCCGTCTACGAGCGTTTCCTTGTCGTCCGGCAGCACGCGCGCCCTTTGACCGAGGCTCCCCGCCCCACGTCCAGAGGAGCATAGCCGATGCGCCAAATTTGTTGCCAAACCCGAGTACCTGCCGTCCAGGGCGGCTTGGTGCTTGCGAGACCGCACGGCCGAGGCTAACGGTCCTCCGGATGCCGGAAAACGAGAGCTGGAACGAGCAACGGGAGCTCCCGGACGGGCGGGTCGAGCTTCGCTCGGAGATCACCGCCGGCGATCCCGCACTGTGGAGCCATGACCTCGCGCCCACGCCCGCGGCAAAGCGTACCTGGACGACGTACTCGTTCGCCGCGCTCTGGATCTCCCTGGCGCACTGCATCCCGACCTACATGATGGCCTCGGGCCTCATCAAGACCGGGATGAACTGGTGGCAGGCGCTCCTGACGATCCTCGTAGGCAACACGATCGTCCTCTTTCCCATCCTGGCGAACTCGCACCCCGGAACGAAGTACGGCATCCCTTTTCCCGTCTTCGCGCGCGCCGCGTACGGCGTGTTCGGCGCCAACGTTCCTGCCATCATGCGCGCCCTCGTGGCCTGCGGCTGGTTCGGCATCCAGTGCTGGATCGGGGGACACGCGCTTCATCGCTTCTTCGAGTCGCTGTCGCCCGGCTGGCCGACGGCTCTTGGAGCTTCGAAGCTCGACGGGTACCTCCCGACCGAGTGGCTCTGCTTCGCGATCTTCTGGGGCCTCAACATCCTCATCGTGTACCGGGGCATGGAGCTACTGCGCCGGTTCGAGAACTGGGCCGCGCCGTACGTTCTCGTCATGACCATCCTGCTCCTCGTGTGGGCGGTACGGCGAGCAGGCCAGGTCGGGCACGGCCTCGGCGACCTGATGAGCGATCCCGGGAAGTTTCCGACGTTCGCGTCCTTCTTTCCCGTGTTCCTTCCGAGCGTCACGGCGATGGTGGGCTTCTGGGCGACGCTGTCTCTCAACATGCCGGACTTCACCCGCTACGGCCGCTCCCAGAGGGAGCAGGTCATCGGGCAGGTGGTGGCGCTACCGACGACGATGACCGTCTTCGCGCTGATGGGCGTCGTCATCACGAGCGCGTCGGCGCAAATCTTCGGCGAAGCCATCTGGGACCCCATCGATCTCGGGGCGAAGTTCGAGAGCCGCTGGCTCGTGGCCCTGGCGGAGCTCACGGCCGTCGTGGCAACGCTCGCCATGAACATCGCCGCCAACGTCGTCTCGCCCGCGAACGACTTCGCCAACATCGCGCCCGGAAAGATCTCGTTTCGCACGGGCGGCCTCATGACCGGCATCCTGGCAACCTTGATGATGCCGTGGAAGCTGCTCGAGAACGCCGACCGGTACATCAGCGGCTGGCTGCTCGGCTACTCGGGCGGGCTCGGGTCGATCGCGGGCGTCCTCATCTGCGACTACTGGCTCATCCGCGGAAAGCGGCTGGCGCTGGCTGACCTCTACCGTCGCAAGGGCGAGTACGCTTACACGACCGGCGGCACGAACTGGGCGGCGGTCGCGGCCACCGCCATCGGGTGCGCCTTCGCGTGGATCGGCCTCTGGGTGCCGGCCTTGCACGTGCTCTACGATGCGTCCTGGTTCTCGGGCGGCCTCACGGCGGCGCTCGTGTACGGCCTCCTCATGTGGAAGCGTCGCGAGCAGCCGGCCCCTGCGCTGACCTGAGACGCCGCGCCCTTAGCAACCCCTGCGACTCGGGTTGGCGACGATGACGGGCGGGAAGACCGCGGCCTTGGGGAAGCTCGGGTGCGAGAAGTCGAAGAAATCGAGCAGCGGATCCGCGTTCGCATCACGGTCGCTGCAGGCCGGCAGGTCGAACAAGAGCTCGAGGAAGCGCAGAACCGACGTGTGGCTGTTCACCGCGTGCGAGACGAAGTGCGGCTTCGCGTACGGGCTCGCGAGAATGAACGGCAGGCGGAAGCCATAACGGTTGAACGCGCCCGGCAGGTCCCCGGCGGTGAGATCGGGGCGCACCTCGTCGGGCAAGCACGCGGCCGGAGGAGCGACGTGGTCGTAGAAACCGCCGTTCTCGTCGTAGGTGAGGATGAAGGCGCCCTTGGACCACTGCGGCGAGGCGGCGAACGCGTCGAAGAAGAGCTGGACGTCCGCTTCTCCTTGCTGGATGTCGGCCGGCGGGTGCTCGTCATTTCCCGCATAGATCCAGGATACGTGGGGAAGCGTCCCGGCGGCCGCCGCCGCCCGGAAGGCGGCAAGGTCCTTTGCTCCGCCAGGGATCTGGTCGCAGAACTGCTCGGTCTCGTGCGAGTAGGGCCCAGGGCAGCCCGCCGTGACGACACCCGGAGGCGCGTTGCTGTACACGCCGAAGGAAACGTCCGCGTCGGCGAGGCGCGTGAAGATCGTGGGCTGATCTGCGGGCAACGACTCCCCGTTGACGAGGCGGCCGAGAGACGTCCCCGCGTACAGGTAGTCCCGATTCGTCCAGGTCGGTCCGAGAACCGCCGCGAAGTACGCGTCGCTGATCGCGTAGGTGGTGGCGAGGCCGTAATAGAAGCCGAGGTCACCCTGGTCGAAGTACCCCAGCGCTCCGCCGCCGAGGGTGGGATTCACGCGAACGAAGCCGTCGTTTTTCCCTCGATCCCAGTCGAGGTGCATCGAGTTCCAGTCGTGTAGCGGGTCCCCGGTGCAGAGCTCCGACTCGTGAAAGGGAGTGAACGGAGCTCCTTTGCCACTGCGCAGCACGACCTGCGGGTTCTCTACGTCCACGTCGGGCTGGCCAGCCTCGGGCAACTGCCCGAAGTACTCGTCGAAGGAGCGGTTCTCCTGCGAGACGATGACGATCGTATCGATCGGGAGCTCAGCGCCTGCGATGGACGGTCCGAACGTCTCCGCGGGAAGCGCGCCCCTCCGGTACCTGCACGCCGTCCGCTTCGCGGCGTACGGCTCGTCATCGGTGACGGACAAGGACCCGGTGGCGAGAGGGGGATCGTGGCTCGCGGGTCGCGTGCTGCCTACCGGCCCCACGCCGCCCGTCGGCTCGTGACCGCTGCCGCACGCGCAGAGCGCGAGAGATCCCACCACGAAAGACAACACCAGCCTCAAACGAGACCTCCGCAAGCGATACCGGATGGTAGCGCTACTTCTCCGGCTGTCGAAGCGTCGACGCTGCCGCCGTGACCCGGCGACCTTCCCCCACCGCCCTCGCGAGGCTATGGACGACCCATGCTCACGCTCTACTCGGACGCCTTTCTCATCAGCCCTTATGTCTTCAGCTGCTACGTCGCACTGACGGAAAAGGCGGCCCCCTTCGAGACGAGGCGCGTTTCCCTCGGCAACAAGGCCCAGCTCCAGCCCGACTACGCGAAGAACACCGTGACGGCCCGCGTGCCGGCGCTGGACCATGACGGCTTCTGGGTGGCCGAGTCCACCGCCATCGTGGAATACGTCGAGGACGTCTACGCAGGACCGCGGCACCCGCGCCTGCTGCCCGAGAGCGTGCGTGACCGCGCGCGGGCGCGCCAGGTGCTCTCCTGGTTACGAAGCGACGACACCGCCGCGCTCCGCGAAGAGCGCCCCACGTCGAGCATGTTCTACGAACGTGCGACGACGCCGCTATCGTCGCGTGGCAAGGCTTCTGCCGACAAGCTCGTCGAGGTCGCCGGCCGCGTGCTCGCGCCGGCGTTCGACGCCCACCGCACGACGCTCTTCGACGCGTGGTGCATCGCGGACGCCGACCTCGCCTTCATGCTCCACCGCCTGATCCTCAACGGGCACGAAGTACCCCCCTCCATCCGCGCCTTCGCGGACGCGCAGTGGAAGCGCCCGAGCGTGCGCGCGTTCGTCGATCACGAACGCGCGCCCTTCGTGGCTTACTGACTGCTTCGGGCGGTTTACTCCGCAGTGAATGCGGGGTTACTGGTTCCGCTCGACGCTCCGGAGACCTTCACGCCGACGCGGCCCACGCCGCCCGCCCCGGAGTTGCTCTGCTCGGTGCCGCCGCAGGTGCAGAGGCCGCCGCTCGAGCCCGTCGCGCCGACGAGGTTCGTACCCAGCGACACGGTGGTCGCTGTGATCTGGATCGCGCCGCCAGCGCCGCCGCCGCCGCCGCCCATGCCGCACCCGCTACCGTTCGCGCCGCCGGCGAAGGGGCACGTGTTGGTGCCGTTCCCGCCCGCGGCGCCGTTCGAGACGAGCGTGCCGCCCGAGACCGTCAACGTGTTGGCGAAGATGAGGATGATACCGCCGCCGCTGCCTCCGTTGCCCGGCAGGTCTCCGTCCTCGTCGTAGCCGCCCTCGCCACCGCCGCCACCAAAGAGCAGGTTGCCGGTAAGGTTGGCGGTGCCGTCTGTGACGCCGGGTTGCGAGTTGCCATCGGCTGCCGTGCCGCACGCGGAGCCCGCGTTGTTGACGCCGACGGTCCCCGCTCCGCCGTAGGCGCCACCAGCACCATTACCGCAGTCCTGTCCGGCACCGCCGCCACCACCGCCGGCCCCGTTGCTCTGGAGCGCCCCGGAGCTGTTCGCGCCGTTGGTCCCGACCCCGAGCGCCGACTCACCCTGGATGCCGAACGTGCAGTGCACGTCGCAGTTCGCCGCGGTGTTGGAGAAGCCACCGCCGCGGAAGCCCTGGCCGCTCATGTTGACCTGACCCGTGACGGTGACGGTGCTGTTGTCGGCGAACGCGAGGATGCCGCCCGTCGATCCGTTCCATGCCGGCGCCGTCAGGGTGCCCGAGACCGTCATCGCCCCGGAGTACTCCGGGACGACGAGGATCTGTGCGCCGCTCGTGTACCCGTTCCCGAGCGGCTGGAGCAGGGAGACACCATTGGCCGTCGTCCCGGTGACGGTGTTCAGCTCCCATGTGCCGGCGCCCGCGCCTTGCGTCTGGTGGAGCAGAACGAGCTGGCCGCTCTGGAAACCAGCGTTGTTGCCGAGCGTCGCCGACGAGGAGCCGGCGGAGGCCGTGACCGTGCTCGCGATCCCGTTGATGGAGCCGCCCGTGGGAGGCGCACCGGTCGACCCGTTACCGAACGAGCACGTCACGGCGACCGTGGTCACCGGACCCGTGGTCACCGTCCCGCTCCCGCCTGCGACGGTGCAGACCTCCCAGTAGGGTCCGGTCGGGTTGGCCGACACGACCACGTTGTACGGGAGCCCGCTGCCCACGGTCTGCGAGAACGTGAAGGTCTGCCCGGCAACAGGGCTGGGGCCCGTCACCGTCGTTGCGTTGCCGCCGTTGTCCGTCAGGGTGACGCTCTGGCCGGCCAAGAGGCCGGTCACGGTGCCACCGACGGCGTACACGACCGGCACGCAGGTGACGGTAATCGTCGTCACGTTCGCAGCGGCCACCGTGCCCGAACCGTTCGAGACGGTGCAGGTCTCGACGTTCGGCGTCGTCGGGTTGCCACCGACGGTTACCGCGTACGCGGCGCCCGAGGCGAGCGGCGTCGCGAACGCGAAGGTACCGTTCTGAACGACGAAGTCGGCGTCACCGCCGTTGTCGAGAAGGCGCACGATGTCGCCGTTCTGGAGACCCGAGACGCTCCCGCCGATCGTGTATGTCGCCGACGAGCAGTTGATGACGACGGAGGTCACGTTGCCGCTCCCGACGGTTCCCGTGCCGGCGCTCACGTTGCATGTCAGGCCCGCCGGCTGCGTTAGGACCGTCACGGCGTAGGCCGCGCCGCTCGAGAGCGGCGTCGCGAACGTGAACGTGGTCGCGCCAGAGGCGATCGTCTTGTTGTCGGCGCCGTTGTCCTGCAGCACGAGCCCGCCGGCGGTGAGACCGATGACCGTGCCGCCGACCGTGAAGGTGACCGCCCCGCACGTGATGGCCACGTTGGTCACGTTGGCGTTGGCGACCGTGCCGGCGCCGGCGACCACGGTGCACGTCTGCGCCGGGCTGGAGGGTTGGGTGAGAACCGTGACCGCGTAGGCGGCGCCGCTCGCCACCGACGTCGCGAACGTGAACGACCCGTTCGCCGTCTGCGTGAGGTTGTCCCCGGAGTTGTCCTGGAGAACGAGGCTTCCGCCCGCCGCTAGCCCGGTGATCGTTCCACCGACCGTGAACTTGGTGGTCGAGCAGGTGACGGTCACGCTCGTGACGTTGGCCGTTCCGATCGTGCCCGTCCCGCCTGCGACCACGCAGGTCTGGACCGGGGTGCTCGGCTGGGTGAGGACGGTGACAGCGTAGCCGGCGCCGCTCGCGATCGCCGTCGTGAACACGAAGGAGCCGTTCGCAGAGACCGAGAGATTGTTGCCGCCGTTGTCCTGGAGGACGACCGTGCCCGAGAGCCCCGACACCGAGCCGCCCACCGTGTAGGGCCCGCCCGCGTCGAAGGCCGTCGCGTCGCCCGCATCACCAGGCCCACCGCCTCCGTCGCCGACGCTGCACGTCACGACGACGCTCGTTACGTTCGCCCCGAGGACCGTTCCCGAGCCGCTGCCCGCCATGATGGAGCACGTACCGTTGGTCGGCTGCGTCAGAATGGTGACGGCGTACGTCGTCCCGCTGGGCTCGCCGGTGCTGAACGAGAACGCGCCGTTCGCGCTGACGGACAGGTTGTTGCCGCCGTTGTCCTGCAGGACGACCGTACCGACGAGACCCGTGACCGTGCCGCCGACCGTGTAGAGGACGGCCGCGCTGTCGCCGCCCGAGGACCCGGTGTCCTCGCCGCTGTCGGCCGCGCAGCACGCATCGCCGCCGCCCGGGCCCGTGTCGTTGACGGTGATCCCCGTGTCGTCGTTCGGGGTAGTCGTGTCGGCCGACGAGTCCGTGGACGACGTCGAGTCAGAGACCAAGCCCGTGTCGCCAGGCGCAGTGGAGTCCAGCGGGCTGCCGCTGTCACCTCCACTCGGTTTTTGCGAAGAGGAAGAGCCACTTCCCCCGCAGCCCCAGACGAGGGCGAGCATCACGGACGTCAGGCACCAGAATCGAAAGCGATGAAGCATAGTGAACCTCCGAGGGTAGACGCAGGCCGCCCAATCTCACGATATCGAAGCCCATTCGATCTACAACCGAGTTATCGCTCCACGACTGGCGGCATGCGCCCGCTCTATCCGTGGCGCCGAGCGGCTCCCGGCGCATACGGGAACACACCTCTCGCGCGCTCGGCCCACCACACGGCTGCCCAGGTGGCAACGCCGACCGCGACACTTCTCGCCCCCATCCTTCCACGCTACAAGTGATGAATGACTCGCACCCTTCTCCAAGGCGGCACCGTCGTCACCGCCGTCGATACCTACGCCGCGGACGTCGCCATCATCGACGGGAAGATCGCGGCCATCTTCGCCCCCGGAAACGCGCCTCCCGGCACGTTCGACCTCACCATCGATGCCAAGGGCAAGCTCATCCTCCCGGGGGGGATCGATGCACACACCCACCTCGACATGCCCTTCGGTGGGACCAACTCGAGCGACGACTTCGAGACGGGAACGCGGGCGGCGGCCTACGGCGGGACCACCTCCATCGTCGACTTCGCGATCCAGACCAAGGGCGACGCCCTCCGCAAAGGCCTCGACACATGGCACGCGAAGGCCGAGGGCCAGGCCGCCATCGACTACGCCTTCCACATGATCATGACCGACGTGAACGACTCCACGGCGGCAGAAATGGGGCAGGTCGTCAGCGAAGGGATCACCTCCTTCAAGCTCTTCATGGCGTACCCCGGCGTCCTCTTCGTGGACGACGGGCAGATCTTCCGCGCAATGCAGCGCGCCAGTGACCTCGGCGCGCTCATCTGCATGCACGCCGAGAACGGGATCCCGATCGACATCCTCGTGCAGCAAGCGCTCGCCAAGGGTCACACCGCGCCGAAGTACCACGCCCTCACCCGTCCGCAGGTCGCCGAGGCCGAGGGCACGCACCGCGCGATATGCCTCGCCGAGATGGCGGGCGCTCCCGTGTACATCGTGCACCTCTCGGCCGAGCGCGCGCTCAAGCAGGTCGTGGAGGCTCGCGACCGAGGCCTCCCCGCCTACGCGGAGACGTGTCCGCAGTACCTCTTCTGCTCCGACGAGGACCTCGATCGTCCCGGGTTCGAGGGCGCCAAGTTCGTCTGCACTCCGCCGCTCCGGCCCAAGCACATGCAGGAGGACCTCTGGCGTGGCCTCCGGACGCACGACCTTCAGGTCGTCTCGACGGACCACTGCCCGTTCTGCATGAAGGGCCAGAAGGAGCTCGGCAAGGACAGCTTCGCCAAGATCCCCAACGGGATGCCCGGCGTCGAGACCCGCATGTACCTCCTGTGGGACGGCGGCGTGCGCGCAGGGCGCATCTCCATGAACCGGTTCGTCGAGATCACCAGCACCGCACCGGCCAAGATCTTCGGCCTCTACCCGAAGAAAGGCACCATCGCGATCGGCGCCGACGCCGACCTCCTCGTGTGGGACCCGGAGAAGAGGCACGTGCTGAGCGAGAAGACGCTCCACATGAGGGTCGACTACTCGCCGTTCGAGGGCCGTGAGGTCGTCGGGGCGCCGTCGCACGTGCTGTCGCGCGGCAACGTCGTCGTCCAGGACTTCAAGTACCTCGGGAAGAAGGGCGATGGGCGGTTCGTGAAGCGGTCGACGTTCAGCCTCTAGGCTCTCGACCGCCCGTGACGGTCGGCATGCGCGTGGCGCTGCTCGCCACGGCGGGCGCGGTGGTGTGCACGGTCTGCGATCACCTGCACGCCGCCTTCGGCATCCTTTACTACGCCCACCCCGACGCCTGGCAGCAGGCCTGGTGGGTTCCACTGCTCTTCGCGGGCTCGTCGGTCGCGATGCTCGTGGGAGCCATTCCCGTGCGCCGGCTGCTCGGAGGCGGCGATCGCGAGCGTGACACCTCGGTCAACGTGATCGCCGCACCGAGCCTCGCGTTCATCGCGGCGTACGTCTTCACCGCGCTGTTCGCCTACGAGCCGGACGTGGTCCTCGGGGTTCTCACGCTCGCGTGGCTCGTTCGCGTCGTGCGCGGCGTGCCGAGGTGGCTCGCCGTCTACTCGCTTTTCGTCGCGATCCTCGGACCCGCGGTCGAGCACACCCTGAGCTCCCTCGGTCTGTTCGCCTACCTCGCGCCGGACGTCGTGAAGATACCGCGCTGGCTACCAGCTCTCTACCTGCACGCCGGGCTCATCGCCGGGCCGGCGCTTCGCTGGGTCGAGGCGTAGTCGTCACTGCGGCGCGCACGTCGATACGCCGGCTCCGACCACGCCCTCCACCATCGTCCCCATCGGGGTCTCCGTCTGGGTCGCCGGGTCGAACTCGGTGATCTGCGTCGGGCCGCCGCTGAAGGTGAACACCCAGAAGTCGCCGCCCCAGAAGGCGAACGCGTAGCCGTCGTCGGGCCCGCCCACCTGCAGCGCGTTGTCGGCGAGGAGGTTGCCCGTGTTCTTGTCGATCTCGATGATGTGCGAGCCGGAGCCCGCCGCGTTCGTGTAGAAGCCGAAGAGGCGGCCGTCGGCCGTGCCGGTCAGCTCGGGCCCCGCGGCGGCCGGGTTGAACGGTCCGACGAAGCGGAGCGCGAACGACGTCGTGTCGATCGAGCCGAGGCCCGCCGAGAGTTGCTTCGTCCCGCCGGAGAAGCTGTCCTCGGCGACGAAGAGCGTCTCACCCGTGTCGTTCGTGTCCGCGACGAAGCCCATGCCGAACGTCAGGAAACCCATCTGCCCAGGTACGAACGTCGTGGGTACACAGGCGGCGGTGGCCGTGTCGAGCTGGAAGAGGTTGCCGTCGGCGAACACGGAGTACGCTACGCCCGTCCGGTCCACCGCCATGGACCACGGCGTGGCCGACGTCGGGCAGTCGACGGTACCCACGAGGGTGAACACCAGCGTTGGCGGGTAGAAGCTGAAGATCTGGTTCTCGGCCGTGAGCACGTAGATGAGGGTGCCGCCGGCGTCGGGGCAGTTGTCGATCTGGACGTCCGGCGGAAAGAACGCGTCGATCGGAGGCAGGGCGTCGAAGCTGACGTCGGGCGCTTCGAAGGAGTCGACCCCCGCGTCCGCGGACACGTCGGGCGCCACGTCGGGCGCCGCATCGGCGGCATCGGCCGGCGGGGCAGCGTCCGCGGGTGCGGGCACCTCCTCGAGGACGAACAGGCCCGTCCGGCTACCGCACGAGGCCACCGCAAGAGGCGCCCACAGGGCGACGGCCAGGGCGAGGAGCTTCGTTCGCACGGCGAGACGGACTGGCGTGGGACCGGCCATGAAGTGCAGCATGTACGCAACCGGTCGTCGCGTCAGCATCCTTGGTACCTTCGGGGTACGTTGAGCCTGACCTCGCGATGAAAGCTCTCCACGCGAGAAGTGCGCTCGCGCTGTGCCTTCTCGCTGCGGCGTGCGGGCGAACCGTCATCGACTTTCCGCTGGATACGACCGTCGACGCCTCGCGTGGAGCGACGGACGCGGCGGCGGGCGACGCGCATCACGACGCCACGGCCCAGCAGGACGCCTCGACGTCGGACACCGCGTCGGACACCGGGACCGGCCCGCAAGCGCCCGACGCCACGAGCGCGCCGGACGCCTTCGACGCCCCAGCCGACACGTCCATCGACGACGATGCTTCGAACGACGCCTCGGACGAGCCGAACGATCCGCGGTGCCCGGGCGCCTACGACAGCCCGGCTGCCTGCCCGGCCGAAGGCCTCGCGTGCCACTACCCGCGAGGCAACTGCCAGTGTCTGTCGGGGATGCTCTGCCAGGGCGGCCTCCAGTCGTGCCAGTCGCAAGGGATCGTATGCGGCCTGGCGAGCGACGGCTTCGGCGAGCTCATCCAGTGCGGCAGGTGCGCCTCGGGGCAGACATGCACGGGGTCTGCGTGCGTGGGGATCCCGGACGGCGGACCCGACGCGTGCATCCCGAAGCTGTGCGGACCGTCGGTATGCGACAACCCGACGGATGACGGGTGCGGCCATCCGCTCGCGTGCGGAGGTGGTTGCTCGTGGTTTTGCACGATGGGCTCCGGCTGCCCACTTTCCGCTCCGCCGGACGGGGGGAGTTGCGCGGTGGAAGGTCAGTCCTGCTCCTACTGGGGGCCGTCGTCCTGTTGCCTCAGCAAGTTCGATTGCCAGGGTGGCGCGTGGACAGCGGGGGCGTGCCAGGGCCGATGACGAGCAAGCGCACCATCGAACGATGCGAAGGAGAGCCATGCGACAAGGGTTCGTAGCAGCAGTCCTGCGGAGCGCGGTCGTCGACGCGCTGGCCGTGTCGTGCGCGTGCGTCGGTGCAGGCGCACTGGCAGCTTGTGGCGGTGCAGTCGCCGGGCAGGCCCCCGCGGATGCCACGGCGGACTCCCCTCCCGAGCCGGACGCCACGATCGATGGCGCCGACGACGCCGCCGACACAGGGCTCGTCGGCATTGCTGATGCCGCGGGCGACGCGACCGTCGATGCGCCCATCGCCGACGCCGGGCCGGATACCACGACGGACGCCAGAGCCGACGCCGCAGATGCCAGCGCCCCGGCCGACGCCGCCCCGCCCGATCCCCGGTGCTTGCTCATGGTCTCGACGCCCTGCTCGTCGGTCACAGTTCCGTGCCTGGCACCCGGCCTCGTCGTTGGCGACAACAGCGGCTCGAGCAACGGCAGCGCATGCGCAGCCAACTGTGGCGGGGCGTCCTTTTCTTGCGACGTGGAGGCGCTCGACAGCGGAGACTTCACCGTCACGTGCATCTGCGTGTCTGCGGGACGCTTCCCCGCAGGGCTCGTGGCGCCCGCCGGCTCTCCCGGGCACGATCCGCTGGGCACGTTCCTGGCCGACGGCGCCGCGCTCGAGGCGAGCTCCGTGCGGGCCTTCGAGCAGCTTGCGCGTGAGCTCGCGGCGCACGGGGCGCCGGAGGATCTCGTCGCCCGCGCGCGACGCGCTGCGCGCCAGGAGGTCACCCACGCGCGCGTCCTTCGTCGGGCCGCGGAGGCCCGTGGGTGCGCCGTTCGTCGCCTGCGCGCGCACCGCGCGCCGAGGCGAGCGCGGTCGCTCGAGGCTCTCGCGCGCGAGAACGCCGTCGAGGGATGCGGCCGTGAGACAGTTGGAGCAGCGGTCCTCTGTTACCAGAGCGAGCGCGCGGCTGACCCCGCCCTGCGGGACGCGTACGCGCAGATTGCCGCCGACGAGGTCGCGCACGCCGAGCTCGCGTGGGATCTCCAGGCCTGGCTCCTGCCGCAGCTGGACGCGGCCGCGCAGGCGAGAGTGGCGGATGCGCGTCGCGCGTTCGTGGCGGACTGCGCGAGGCGCCCGGCAAGGCTCCGGGAGGAGGTCGCGAAGGCGGTCGGGTGGCCTTCGCGCGCGGCGTGGCGGGCGCTCGTGCATGCAGTGACGTGACCTGGGACGCTCTCCTTTCTCGCGCCTGCGGCGGCCCTCGCGGCGCGGGAGCTCTCCCGGGTCACGCCGCACGTCGGCGACTGACCTGGCCGCACGGGCGCCGTGGTAAGAGGCCCCGGGATGGCCAAACAGAAGAGAGCCAAGGACCAGGCGAGCCCTGCGGGCGGGCCGCCGTCGACGCCTCCGCCGGAGGACAACGTCCCCGCGGCGTCGCCCGAAGCGAGCGCTCCCGAAGCGAGCGCGCCCGAGACGAACGTACCTGAGGCTCGCGAGGAGGTCGGCCCGGCGACCGAGACCCGGGTCGCGTGGGTCGTGCTGGCCTGCGCCGTCCTGGGCGTGGCCTTGCCGCTGTGCCTCGCCAGGTTCATCCCGTTCGTCGACTACCCGGACCACCTCGCGCAGATCGCGAGCATCGCCCACAGCTCGGACCCGCGCTTCGCGCCGTACTACGAGCTGGCGCTCGGCAAGAGCCAGTACTTCTCGTTTTACCTGCCGGCGGCCCTCATCGCGAAGGTCCTCAGCACGGAGGTCGGTGGGAGGGTCGTCCTCGTGCTGACCCTCGCGGGGCTGCCGCTCGCGGTCGCGGCCTTCCTGGCCGCGCACAAGCGAAGCATGATCCCCGCGGCCGCCGCCGGGCTCGTCGCGATCAACATGCAGGCGTTCTTCGGCTTCTTGAACTTCGCCCTGGGCGTGACGGTCGCCATCCTCGGCCTCGCTGCGCATGCGTGGTTCGTCCGGAGGCCGACCGTTCCCCGCGCCGCCCTCTTCGGGCTCGCGGCGCTCGTGTGCTTCTACGCGCACCCGTACACCTACGCCTGGCTCGCCGTCGCGTGCGTCGTCCAGACGCTCTGCATGGTGAAGACCGTCGGCATGCGCCAGGCGGTCACGTCCGCGTGGGGCGGTGGGCTCGCCGCGGTGCCGTCCGTGGTGGGGCTCTTCGTGTGGCTCCACAACTCGCAGGTGCTCGAGCACGGCGAGGCGGGCGGCCGGATCGACGGCGCCGCGCGGGTCGAGGACTCGCACGTCACCTTCACGCCCGCCCTCGAGAACCTCTCGCGCTGGCAAGACCACTCGTTCCGCGTCTACACGGACGGGGCCGGTGAACGGCTCGCGCTCCTCTTCACCGTCGCCATCGGCGCGCTGCTCGTCCTGCGAATCGCGGCGTGGGCGCCCTGGCGTCCCGAGAAGAAGGGATCCTTCGGGCTCGGCGCCCCGGAGGCGGTCCTCGCGCTGGGGGTCGCCACGTACCTGTTCGGGCCCGAGAGCTACAAGCTCGTCGGCGGCATCAACGCGCGGTTCATCGTCCTGGCGCTGGCGCTCCTGCCCATACTCGCCCCGGTCGCGCTCTCCACGCGCGTGCGCCTGCTGGTCGGAGGTGGGCTAATCGGGCTCGCCGCCTACGCGTGCTCGGTCCACGTCGACCACTTCCACCGCCTCGACCGCGAGATGGGGGACCTCGACGAGGCGCTCGCGCACACCGCACCGGGCAAGAAGCTGCTCGGGCTCATCTACGACAACCGCAGCAGCGAGCTCGTGTTCTTGCCCGCCTACATGCACGCGCACCAGTACTACCAGTCGCGGGTCGGCGGGATGGCGGCGTGGGGCTTCGTCGAGCTGCCGCACTCGCCGGTGACGTACCGGCCAGGCGCCGCTCCCGCCCCCTTCCCGCCCCGGTTCGAGTGGCAGCCCGACATGTTCGACTGGAGTAGATGGGGCGACTCCTTCGACTACTTCCTCGTCCGGACCGTCCACGGCAAGAAGGTGCCCTGGAGCTTCCGGTACAACGAGACGGTCGGCCGCGTGGAGAGCCGCTACGAAGGGTCGCGCTGGCACCTCTACGAGCGCGTCGCCCAGCCGGGCCAGGCGGCCCAGGAGCGGGTCGATCCTGGCCCCGACCAGCTCGTCATGAACGACGAGGTCGTCGGCACGGGAGACGTGGCCAGGCCGGGCGACAACGTCCAGGTTCGGTACGAAGGGACGCTCATGGACGGGTCGCACCCGTTCCGCGTGATGGGGCTCTCGTTCAGGGTCGGGGGAGACGACGCCATGCGCGGCCTCAGCCAGGGAGTGCGCGGCATGCGGACGGGGGGCAAGCGCGAGCTGCTCGTGCCACAAGACCAGGCGTTCGGCAGCGGCGGCAAGGAGCCGGAGGTGCCGCCGCGCGCCGGCGTGCGCTTCGAAGTCGAGCTCGTCGGCGTCCGCCATCCCTGAGGCGTTTCCTACCGTGTATGCTGCCGCGCCGTGAATGCCTCCGAGCCTGTGAGCGAGCCCTCTGCTCGGGAGCCGGACGTCGCTCACGAGGCCGGCGGAAGCGGCGTAGAACCTGCTGGCGAGGAGCCCGCGCCGCAGCCGCGGGTACCGACCCCTGCCGTGGCCCGGTGGAGGCTCTGGGCATTCCTCGCGGTGCCCGTGCTCGGGGTGATCGAGGTCGGGGCGCACGTCCGCGAGGTCACGTCAGTCGTACCCAACGGAGACTGGGCGCTCGCGCGTGACTACGTCGCCGCGCAGGTGAAGCCGGACGACCTCATCCTGTTCGCCCCGCGCTGGACCGACCCCATCGGGCGGATGGTGTTCGGCGACGGCCTCGCGTCGATGGCGCGCGAGGCCCGCGCGGACGACACGCGCTTCGCGCGCGCCTTCGAGGTGTCCATCCGCGGCGGACACGCGGGCGAGCTCGCTGGCTGGCGCCGCGTCGCGGCGAAGAAGCTCGGTCGCGTCACCGTGACGACGTGGGAGAACCCGTCGCCCCTCGTCGTGAAGGAGGACCTCCTCTCGCTCGTCGATCCCGCGCACCTCACGGTCTCGCGCGGCAGCGACGCGTGCCCCTTCGCGCGGCGCGGCGCGGAGAGCGGCAGCACGGGCTTTGGCCCCGCCGTCCCGGCCAACCGCTTCGCGTGCCCGGGCGGCAGCTTCGTCGGCATCAGCGTCTTCCCCGACCTCGACTACAACCCACACCGCGCGATCTTCGCGCCCCCCGGCAGCGGCCCGCCCCTGCGGATGCGTTTTCAGGGCGTGCACTTCGGCCGCGCCCTCCGCGGTCACCACGGGCTCTACGTGGAGGCAGAGCGCGAGGAGCGCGGCGCCCCCGTCACCCTGAAGCTCACGGTGGACGACAAGGTCCTCGGCACGTACGTCCACCACGACGGCGAGGGCTGGAAGTCGTTCGAGCTCGCGACGCCCGAGCTCGAGGGGCAACAGGGCGATCTCGTGGTCGAGGTGAGCACGCCGCGCGCCGACCGGCGCACCTACCTCTTCGAGGCCAGCACGCTGTGAGCTCAAGGCCCTCGAAGCTCCCGGCCAGGATCGGCTGGCGCGACCACGCCGTCGGCGCCGCGCTGTGCACCGTCTACGTCGCGTGGCTCCTCGCGACCGTGCGCGGGCTCGGCTTCACGCGCGACGAGAGCTTCTACTTCCGCGCGGGCACGGACTACGTCGGATGGTTCCGCCTGCTCTTCGAGCACGGCAGCGCCGCCTTCGACCGGCGCGCCGTCGACTCCGCGTGGGACTACAACCACGAGCACCCGGCGCTCATGAAGTCGCTCTTCGGCATCTCGTGGCTTCTCCTCCACGAGAAGTGGCACGTCTTCCACGACGCCAGCACGGCGTTCCGCTTCCCGGCGATCCTGATGTCCGGGGTGGCGCTGTGGACGACCTACCTCTTCGGGGCGCGGGCGTGGAGCAGGCGGGCGGGCCTCGTCGCGGCCGCGTCGTTCGGGCTCATGCCGCAGGTGTTCTTTCACGCGCACCTCGCCTGCTTCGACATGCCCATCGTGACGATGTGGATCCTGTGCGTCTACGTCCACTGGCGCGCGCAGGAGACGCGCGGCCTCGGGTGGGCGCTGGCGACGGGCATCGTGTTCGGGCTCGCGCTCGAGACGAAGCACAACGCGTGGATCCTCCCCGCCGTGCTCGTCCCGCACGCCTTCTTCGTCCACAGGCGCGCGATCCTCCGCGGGCTGGGCCACGGGCGCATCGTCGTCCCCTCGAGCGTCGTCTCGATGGCGATCGTCGGGCCGATCGTGTTCCTCGCGCTCTGGCCGCACATGTGGAACGACACGCTGCCGAGGCTCGAGGCCTACTTCGCATTCCACACGAACCACGCCTATTACAACATGGAGTTTCTCGGCAAAAACTACTTTGCCGCGCCCTCTCCCCGCCTCTACTTGCCAGTCATGGTCCTCGCGACCGTGCCGTCGGTCACCCTCCTGCTCTTCGGCATCGGCTCCGTGGAGCGCGCGGGCGTCGCGGGGCGTCGGGTGTGGGCGTCCCTGGCCGGGAGGACCGGCAGCGCCGCTCCGCCGCGCGACCGGCGCGAGACGGACCTGCTTCTCGCGCTCGCCTTCTTCGCCGCCATCTCCCCCTGGCTCCTTTCGCCCAAGACGCCCATCTTCGGGGGGACCAAGCACTGGATGCCCGCCTACCCCGTCCTCGCGCTCTTCGCGGGCCGCGGGTACGAGCTCGCCCTGGGTGCGCTGCGGCGCGCGCGGCCTCTGTGGCATGGGCTATCGGCGCAGGCCGCCGAGGGAGGCCTGCTCGTGAGCGTGCTGCTCGCGCCGCTCCTCGTCACCCTGCACGCGGGCGCGTTCGGCCTGTCGACCTACGTGCCGCTCGCAGGCGGGACGGCGGGCGGCGCGGACCTGGGGCTGAACCGCGGGTTCTGGGGTCACACGACGGAGAACGCGGCCGCCGAGTACCTCGACGCGAAGGCGCCGCCGGGCGCCACCGTCTTCATCCACGACACGACGTGGGACGCCTGGAGCCACATGCAGGACGAGGGGCGCGTGCGCAAGGATCTCCGCGCGGTGGGCGCGCCGCACGAGGCGATGTACTCGCTCGTCCACCACGAGCTGCACATGAGCGAGGTCGACTACACGATCTGGGGCGCCTACGGCACCGACGCTCCCGCGTACATCGTGCAGCACGACGGCGTGCCCATCGTCAGCGTGTACCGCCGGCCTTGACCGGCACCTTGACCTTGCCGTCGCCGTCGCCGTCCACGTAGACGAGGCCGGTGAAGCCGATCGCGCGCGCGTGCGGGTACGGGAGCACGTCGGGGAGCGGCGTGTCGGCGTCGGCCCACGCGAGGACGGTGCCGTCGCCGTCGAACGGAAGGTCCACGTCCTGCTCGAAGCGGACGCCGTCCACGCCCTTCTTCGGCACGTCGAAGCGCCGAGCGACGGCGTCGTCGTGCCAGATCTCGACGTGCTCGACGGGCACCCACGCGGGCGCCGACACGCGGACGTGCACGCGGAGCTGGTGCGAGACGGGGAGCGGCACGACCGACCCGGGGCTGCGGCCCTCCACGAGCAGCTCGACGAACGGGCCCGAGCTCACCGTCGTGTCCCCGCGGAGCATCGCGAGCAGCACGCGGTCCGCGCGGCCCGCGATGGGCTGCGCGGGCGCGTGGACGAACGTGCGCGGGTAGCCCGCCTCCTCGTAGAGGAGCTGGTGGGAGTCGCTGTTGCCGGTCGCCGTGACGCGCATGCCCCGCCGCGCCAGCGCGACCAGATCGATCGCACCCTCGCGCACCTTCGCCGGCGTCTCGATCCACATGCCGTTGAAGGTCTCGACCGTCTCGAACGCCGGAGAGAACGCGGGGTCCGCGTTGCCGGTCGCCTCGTCGAGGTGCGTGAGATCGAAGTAGCCGATGTGCGGCTCCATCCGCGGGTGGTTCACCTGGACGATGCGCGCGCCCGCGTCGTGCGCCGCCGCGAACATGTCGGCCGGCGCCGTGTCGAAGTACGGGGGCACGACGTCCTCGGGCGCACCGGCGGCGAGGGGCAGCGGGTACGCGTTGAAGTGGCCCCACGACGCGCGGCCGCTCGAGGTGATCTCGTCGCCGCTGACCGCCACGATGCGATCGGCCAGGCCGAGGCGCGCCACGCTCGGCTTGTAGTCCGAGATCCGGTTGTGATCCGTGGCCACCGCGAGCTCGACGCCCTCGCACGCGAGGCTCGCAACACGCTCGTCGAGCGAAACGGGGGCGTCCGGGCTCGGTGCAGAGTGCAGGTGAAAGTCCCCGGACGTCCACCCGGTCGTATCGGTCACGGGCCTCAGGACGGCGTCGATGCTCTCGTGGCCGTTCGCCGTCACCGTGACGTCGCGCTCGTCGATGCCGTAGGTGATCCCGTGGGACGCGGTCATGTGGTAGCGGCCCGGCGCGAGTCTGACGGCGCCCGTGCCTCCGAAGAGGTAGACCGAGCGTCCCGCCGCGAAGCCGCCCTCGGCGACGCGCGGCCGTGGCTCCTCGACGCTCTCGAGCGCGCGGAAGAGCACGTGCACGGGAAGCGGGGTCGCCGGCGGCTCGACGTAGCGGAGCGTGAGCTCGCCGCGGTCGGCGAGGGGGACCACGAAGCGCGGGCCCAGCCCCGCGAGCGGCGCGCGCGACGCGAGGACGCCCCCGTCGTCGCGGACCTCGATCGACGTCGCGAACCCCGGCGGCACGTGCAGGACGCGCGGCGCCGTGGACGCCCCGTGCGCCAGCGAGTGCCCCGCGGCGTCGAGCAGGTGAATCTCCGCGGCCAGGTCACCCTCGAGGCCGGCGACGACGCTGCGGGTCGCCGAGGAGGCGGCGCCGAGGGCGTCGAGCGCGTCGCCGTCGAGCACGCGGAGGGTGCGCGTGACACGCGGCCCGTCGAAGCGAAGGACGACGGGCGCGGGGAACGACTCCGCTGCGATGTGGACGCGGTGGCGCTGCACGCGCATATTGAGCGCCTCGATGAGGATGGCGCTCCCCGCGTCCGCGAGCGCGACGAAGGACGACGTCCGGTCGCCCTCCACGGCTGCGCCGTCGCCGTCGGCGAGGATCGTGGACGTTCCGGGGTTCAGCTCGTCGCCGAGCACGGCGCCGAAGGGGAGATCCTTCGCCTGCGTGAGCACCACGAAGGTGCCGGGCGAGGTCGGGCACACGGTCGACTCGACGGTGGCGCCGTCGATCTTGCCCGCGACCTCGATGCCTTGTGCTCCCTTGCTGCACGCGAAGCCTCGGACCGTCTCGGCGGGGCCGACGTGGAGGCGGTTCTGGAGGTCGATCCAGCCGGCACGCCACCAGAGGAGCGCGTCGGTACGGTCGGCGGCGCCCAGGGCCGCGTCGAGCAGGGCGCCGTGGAGCGGCCGGTGGCCGGCTTGGTCCGGCGAGGCGGCGAAGGTCAGGCTGGCCCCGGAGCCGTCCTGGAGGACGAGGTCCCCCGCGCGGCCGTAGGCGTGGGGCGCCTGCCGGGGAGCCTCCAGGCGAGCGACGGTGGACGGCGGCACGTCGGGCGGGGGCGGCGCGTGGCGGCAACCTGCGTCGAGCGCGAAGACGGCGCCGATGGTGACGGGCCCGGCGAGGGGCGCGACGAGGAGCCAGGCCGCGAGCCGGGAGCGGGGGGTCATCGGCGCCGGAGCCTAGCTCGGCCCGCGGCGTCGTGTCGTTCGTCTTGCAGATCGTCCCGCTCGTCGCGGTGCAACGCTGGCCGGTCGCCCGGGAACCCTGGTTGCGCCTGCTGCGACCCTCGTCGCGTTCGCTGCAACCATGGTCGCGCGCGGCGCGGGCTTGGTCGCGCGCGGCGCGGGCTTGGTCGCACGCGGCGCGGGCTTGGTCGCGCGCGTCGAAACCTTGGTCGCGCGCGGCGCGGGCTTGGTCGCGCGCGGCGCGGGCTTGGTCGCGCGCGGCGCGGGCTTGGTCGCGCGCGGCGCGGGCTTGGTCGCTCGCGTCGAAACCTTGGTCGCGCGCGGCGCGGGCTTGGTCGCTCGCGTCGAAACCTTGGTCGCACGCGGCGCGGGCTTGGTCGCTCGCGTCGAAACCTTGGCCGCACGCGGCGCGGGCTTGGTCGCTCGCGTCGAAACCTTGGTCGCACGCGGCGCGGCCTTGGTCGCTCGCGTCGAAACCTTGGTCGCACGCGGCGCGGGCT
>Ga0302279_10000836_pt1 | contig 45305 bp, 32 predicted proteins | sample III_Bog_N3_3_FD_194541 | JGI IMG/M metagenome (GOLD analysis project Ga0302279, IMG submission 194541) | Peat permafrost microbial communities from Stordalen Mire near Abisko, Sweden - III_Bog_N3_3 | ecosystem: Environmental > Terrestrial > Soil > Wetlands > Peat | place: Sweden: Abisko... | reverse complement strand
CGGGGCGCGTCCGGCGGCGTTGAATGATTGAAAATAATTTGAAACCTCATTGAAGGCCATTCAACCATGAATAAGACCCTGGACAGCCGACAGTTGAAAGCCTTCACGGTGCTCGCCAAAACGGAGAGCCACACGGAGACGGGGCGACAACTTTATCTGACGCCCTCGGCCATTTGCCATGCGATGCGCGAGCTGGAAAAGGATGCGGGGTGTCGGCTATTTACCAAAGTGGGCAAAAAACTGGCGCTGACCGAGGCCGGCGAAGCGTTATTATACCACGCCCAGCGCGCCCTCGAGGAGCTGGAGCAAGCCCGCCGGACGCTAACCGGTCTGAACAAATGGGGAACCCGGCGATTACGGGTGGCGGCCGATGCGATTTTTCTCGCGATTTTTCTCGCGCCGGTCTTGTTGAAATTTCACAAGGAATATCCCAACATCCGGCTGCAAGTCGAATCGTTTGAGGCCGATGAATCGTTCCGCCGGCTGGAAAATAATCAGGTGGATGTCATCTTAACCGAAAAACCGGCCATCCTTGACACGGTTGATTTTTTCCCACTGATGACCGATCAGTTTTACCTGGTCGTCAAATCCGGGCATCCCCTGGCAGTTCAAAAAGGCGCGATGCGGGATGAATTCAGCAAATATCCCTGCTTCTTGATCAAGGGTTCCAGTGAACGACGAAAAGGGGTCGAGGATTTCATGACCCGGCAAAAAATCAAGTTGAACCTCCTCGGGGAAATTGAAAATCTGGGAATCATCAAGGAATTGGTCCACCGGACGCTGGCCATGAGTTTCCTGCCCGGCTGGACCATCGCCAAGGAATTGGAAGATCATTCGTTGGTGGCGCTGCCCCATGGGCGCAGCGTTTTCGAGCGGACCTGGGGATTCGCGTATTCCCGAAGCCGGCCCCTCAACCTGACGGAATCAACCCTGCTGAAACTCTGCCGGAAGCGCGCCGCGGAAGTGGAATTGAAGGCGCAGGACACCGTCAAGGTGGGGGTGCTCCACTCATTAAGTGGAACGATGGCCATCAGTGAAACGTCCCTGCGGGATGTGTTGTTGTTTGCCTTTGATGAAATCAACAATGCCGGCGGCATCAAGGTGGGCGACAAAGCCTACAAAATTGATCCGGTGATCGTGGACGGCGCCTCCAATTGGCCCATGTTCGCCGAAAAAGCCCGGGAACTCCTGGTGGAAGACCGGGTGGCGGTGACCTTTGGCTGCTGGACCTCGGTGAGCCGCAAGTCGGTGAAGCCGGTGTTTGAAAAGGAAAACGGGTTGCTGTTCTACCCCGTCCAATATGAGGGTGAAGAGTTGTCCAAGAACATCTTTTACATCGCCGAAACGGTCAACCAACAGGCCATCCCGGCCGTGAATTATCTGCTCGCCCGGGGCAAGAAGAAATTCTACCTGATCGGCACTGATTATGTATATCCACAAACCACGCATTTGATCCTTTACAAATATCTGTTGCTGCGGGGCGTCGCGCCCGAGGGCATTGGCGGCGGCGGCCGCGAGGATGATGCCGGCAAGATTATTTCGGCGGGCAAATACGTTCCGTTTGGCCACACGGATTTCCAGGCGATCGTCGCCGACATCAAGCGATTCGCCGCCGGCGGCGACGCCTGCGTGATCAATACGATCAATGGGGACTCAAACGTCGCCTTCTTCAAGCGAATCGTGGCGGCCGGTTTGACCGCGGCGGACTGTCCGGTCGTTTCGTTCAGTCTGGCGGAGGACGAACTCCGCAGCCTGCCCACCCAAAATCTGGCCGGGGAACTCGGTTGCTGGAGTTATTTCATGTCGCTCAAATCACCGGAAAATAAAACCTTCCTCAAAAACTGGTACAATTGGTTGAAAACCGAAAGCTACCCCGGGGTCATCAAGGAAAAGCGCGCCGTGGACAGCCCGATTGTCCTGTCTTACAACGGCGTTCATCTGTGGAAGAAAGCCGTGGAAAAAGCCGGCACGTTTGCCGTGGACGCGGTGCGCAACGTGCTCGAATCCGGGGAGATCAGCTTTGCGGGTCCCGGCGGCAAGATCACCGTCCAAGCCAATCATCATTGCACCAAGAATGTTTACATTGGTGAAACCAGGGCCAATGGCCAGTTCAAGATTCTGGAGACCCTGCCGCAGGTCGTCGCCAAGCCCTTCGTCGCGGAGCCTTCGCTCTTGAACGGCTTGGACGAGAAAACGCCGGCCAAAAGTTTATGAGTCCGCGACGGGCGGGTCCTGACACCGCCCCGGAATCACCCCCATCCAAATCGTCGGATGATCCGAAGATCCCAAGCCCCACCGGGTTCAATGGCCTGCCGGTTTGGCAACCGGCGAGACCGCAGACTGGGCAGTCGGCGATACTTGGCTTCCGGCCGGTGGAAACCGGGGGCGGTGGCGAGATGCGCCCGTCCGTGACCGGCGCGCGTGCCGCCGCAGCGGTGCGCCCACGGGTGTCCGGCGACGCTGGATCCGGTTCATCGAAGGCGCGGAGCGCATGGTATAATAGTGCTCCGCCGGCCCCGGTCAGTGCCGTTCTTTTCGCCCATTTTGACAAAAAAGCGACACCCCGCATCCGTTTCCAGCCCGCGCAGGGGACGGCCAATGGCCGGGGGAGCCCGACCCAGGCGCCTCCCCGTCGCCTTGGGGCGCCCGGTTTTGGCGGGCCCGGTGACGGTTTTCAGCCATCCGCCATCAAGGGTTTTTTTGATTGTTGAATTCCACTCAATCGTTTTTGCAATTTATTTCAATGATCCAAATGCGCCGGACCCTGCGTCTGGTATCTGATCTGCTTTGGAACCAGCGCGGGCCTGAAATGATTTCAGGCGGGAATCGCACCAGACAACCGAAACCATGAAGCTATGACCGGCACTATTGCCACATCGAAATCAACAAGCCTATGAAGAAAACCCACACCCACAAACCGGTCCACCGGGGCTTGCTCCTGGGGGGCGTTTTTATGAGCAGCGCCACCCTGGCGCTGGCCCAGAGCACCAACAGCGTTGAACAGGAAAACCAGGACTTGAAGGCGCGCATCACCGCGCTGGAGGATATTGTCAAGAAAGAGGGGCTGATGCCCAGCGCCACGCCGGCCCCGAAGCTGGTGACGGCCGTCACGGACCTGACCATCAGCGGCTTTGTCCAAGCCTCCTATTTTTACAATGTGCAACGGCCCGCCGGCGGTTATAACGCCGGCTACCTGTGGAACACGAAGAACAATAATTTTTCCATCAACAAGGTCAAACTCACGTTTGCCAGTCCGCCCGCCGAGCGGAGTGACACGGATTGGACCGCGGGTTACCGGGTGTCGCTGATGGCGGGCGAGGATGCGCCGATCTTGAATTCCGGCGCCAGCACCACGGGTTTTGATTATCTGCGGGAAGCCTACGTGGAGATGAACGCCCCGATCGGCCAGGGGTTGAACATCAAGGCCGGCGAATTGATCTCGCTGTTGAATTGGGAGTCGGGCGACGGCGGCGCGGCCAACCCCAACTTTTCGCAAGGGTATCAATGGTATTACACCGGCAACGGTCCGTCGGCGGGGGTCCAACTCGATTATGCCTTTACGAGCTGGCTGGATGTGAAGTTCCGCGTGGACAACGGTCTCTACGGGGGGCCGATTGATGCACAGACCGGCAAGGGGGTGATGGGCAGCCTCAACCTGACGCCGTGCAAGGATGTCTGGGTTAATTTCATTGGTTTTGGCGGGGCCAGCGGCAACGGCCCCTCGGATACGGACGGCGGCTCGGTGCTGGCCGGTTATCAAATCACCCCCAATCTCGGCAGCGGGTTTGAATATGATTATTTTGACTTCCTGCCGGAGGGCGCGCCCGGCGGACATTTGTGGTCCATCGGCGGCCGGGTGTGGTATGATTTCACCCCCAAGGTGGATGTTTGTTTCCGGGGTGAGTATCTGGACGACCCGGAGGGCGCGGGCATCAAGGGCGTCGGCGTGGGCGGGCCGGCGGATGTGACCGCCATTGGTTTCAGCTCCCCGGACACCCATGGCGACTTGGAGAGTTTTACGCTGACGCTCAATCTCAAGCCGACGGCCAGCCTCAAAATCCAGCCGGAGATCCGCTACAACCACACTTCGTATGCGGCCGGATTCAACGGCAAGGACAACCAGCTCATTCTCGGGGCCGGCGCTTCCTATCTGTTCTAAACCGGCACACTTTGCAGTCAACCCATTCAATTAAAATCCAAATCCAAATCCAACCAAGCAAACGAACATTATGAAAAGACAACTGTATGGTTTGGCGGCCCTGGCGGCCGCCCTCGCCCTGGCCTCCCGCGCCGCGGCGGACGACCTGGTGAAAGTGGGCATCCTCCACTCCCTGAGCGGAACGATGGCGATCAGTGAAACCTCCCTGCGCGACGTCCTCCTGTATGCGTTTGATGAAATCAACACGGCGGGCGGCGTCAAGGTGGGTGATAAATCGTATAAGATCGAGCCGGTGATTGTGGACGGCGCCTCCAACTGGCCGCTGTTTGCCGAAAAGGCGAAGCAGTTGCTCGAGGAGGACAAGGTGGCGGTCACCTTCGGGTGCTGGACCTCCGTCAGCCGCAAGTCCGTGCTGCCGGTGTTCGAGAAGGACAACGGCCTGTTGTTCTACCCCGTGCAATACGAGGGGGAGGAACTCTCGAAGAACATCTTCTACACGGCCGAGGCGGTGAACCAGCAGGCGACGCCCGCCGTGGATTACCTGCTCGCCCAGGGCAAGAAGAAATTCTACCTCATCGGCACGGACTATGTCTATCCGCAGACCACCGACCTGATTCTCTACAAATACCTGCTGCTGCACGGCGTGCCCGTGGAGAACATCGGCGGCGGCCTGCGCAAGGACGCGGAGGGCAAGGTGATTTCCGCCGGCAAATACGTGCCCTTTGGCCACACGGATTTCCAGCAGATCGTGGCCGAGATCAAACAGTTCGCCGCCAGCGGTGACGCCTGCGTGATCAACACCATCAACGGCGACTCGAACGTGCCCTTCTTCAAGGAAATTGTCGCGGCGGGCCTGTCGCCGGCCGACTGCCCGGTCGTCTCGTTCAGTCTGGCCGAGGATGAACTGCGCAGCATGCCCACCAAGGACATGGTCGGCGAACTCGGTTGCTGGACCTATTTCATGTCGTTGAACACGCCGGAAAACAAGGCGTTCCTCAAGAACTGGGACGCTTGGCTGACCACGGAGAACTACCCGGGCGTGATCAAGGAAAAGCGCGCCGTGGACAGTCCCATGGTGCTTTCCTATGACGGCGTCTATTTATGGAAGCAAGCCGTGGAAAAGGCCGGTTCCTTCGACGTGGACAAAGTCCGCGCCGCGCTCGAAGCCGGCGACGACAGCTTTGTCGGCCCCGGCGGCAAAATCACCATGCAAAAGAACCATCACGCCACCAAGAATGTGTATATTGGTGAAACCAAGGCCAACGGCCAGTTCAAGATTCTCCAAACCTTTGACCAGGTTTACGGCGAGCCGTTCCTGCTGAAGGATCTGGACGACAAATTATCCAAGAAATAACCCGGTCCCGGCGCCCCCCGGGGGCGGGGTGAAAAGCCCCGCCCCCGGCGGTTATAAAATGAAATGAAATCTCTGCTGCGATCGCTGGTCACGGTGGTCTGGTTCGGTCTGCTGAGCCGGTCGGCGGCGGATCCGTCCGCCACCGACACGCCGGCCATCCGCCAGCAATTGGTGCAGGTCATCCTGACCAACGGACCCGCGCAGCAAAAAATCCTCGGCGCCCTGGGCGAGACCGGCTCGAAACTCGTCGGGGAGGTGCTCTCCGCCTGGACCCGGGGCGGGGTGTATCTCTATCCGGCCGCCGATGGCGCGCTGGTGCCCGTGCTGCTCGAGGATTCCCAGGACGCCGGCGGGAAGGCCCGCGCCCTCAGGATCGGCGACGGTCTGTTTGTGAAGGATGCGGCGGGCAAAGAATTGCGCTTTGGCGACAGTGACTTGAACACCGCCGACACGGACATGCGCCTGCGCAGTGTGATCCGGCAGACCATGGACACCCTGGCCCTGGCCAGCCCCGATCCGGACGCCCGCTGGTCGGCCGTGACGAAACTGGGCAATTCCCAGAAGCCAATGTATATCCCCATGCTCCAGGACCGGCTGGTGAAGGAGACGAACGGCCGGGTCCGGAAAGCGATGTTGGAGGGGGTCGCCTCCCTGCAACTGGGCGATGCCAATCCCGCCGTGCAAATCGCCGCCGTCCAACAATTGGAGGCCCTGGGTGCCATCGGCAATCTGGAAAATGTGCAGAAGCTCGCCGCCGATCCCAAAGCCGATCCGAAGGTGGTGCAAGCCGCCAAACGCGCCGTGGATGCCATTCAGAGCCACATTTGGCGGGTGAATTTCTTTGGCACCATTTTCCGGGGCGTCAGTCTGGGCTCCATTTTGCTGGTGGTGGCGCTCGGGCTGGCCATCACGTTCGGCCTGATGGGCGTCATCAACATGGCGCACGGCGAAATGATCGCCATCGGGGCGTATACCAGTTATGTCGTGCAAAATCTGTTTGGCACCGGCTTTTCGTTCGCCATCACCCTGCCGTTCAGTGTCCTGGGCCACCCACTGGGCTTTGGCCTGAACCTGCCGGGGTTGAACGCCACCGGCTGGTTTTATCAGAGTTACTTTCTGTTTGCGATTCCGCTCAGTTTTCTAACCGCCGCGCTGGCGGGGTTGGTGCTGGAACGGACCGTGATCCAATTCCTCTACCGCCGGCCGCTGGAATCGCTCCTGGCCACCTGGGGCGTCTCATTGGTCATGCAGCAACTCTTCCGCATGGTGTTTGGCGCGAACAACGTCCAGGTCAATTCGCCCTCCTGGCTGCTGGGCCATTACACGCTGAACGACGTGTCCTTCGGTTACAACCGCGTGTTTGTCATCGGGTTTGCCGTGTTGATTGTGCTGGGCACCTGGCTGTTGCTCACCAAAACGCCGCTCGGGCTGCTCATTCGCGCGGTGATGCAAAACCGCGCCATGGCCGCGTGCATGGGCGTGCGCACCACGCGCGTCAACATGCTCACGTTTGCCTTTGGCTCCGGGCTGGCGGGGCTGGCGGGCGCCTTTCTCTCGCAAATCGGGAATGTCGGACCGAGTCTCGGCCAGAGCTACATCGTGGACAGTTTCATGACGGTCGTGGTGGGCGGCGTGGGCAGCATCATCGGCACCGTCTATGCCGCGCTGGGCATCGGCACCGCGGACCAGGTGTTGCAACAGTTGCTGGGCTCCCCGGTGCTGGGCAAGATCATCGTGCTCGCGGGCATCATTCTCTTTCTCCAATGGAAGCCCGGCGGCTTGTTCGCCATTCGCGGTCGCAGTCTGGATTGAAGTTATGCGCAAACCGGCTCCATTCGAACCGTGGTTGGTGGGCGCGGCCGCTCTCTTGCTGCTGGTGATCCTCCCGGGCTTGAACGCCTTCACCGCCCCGGGTTCCTTCCTGCACGTCAGCGATTTCACCATCAACCTTTACGGCAAATATTTGTGCTACGGCATTGTGGCCATCAGCGTGGATTTGCTGTGGGGCTACACCGGCCTGCTGAGTCTCGGCCAGTGCCTCTTTTTCGCCCTGGGCGGCTATATGATGGGCATGCACCTCATGCGCATGATCGGCGACCTCGGCCAGTATCACCAGCCCATCCCGGATTTCCTCGTGTTTCTCGGCTGGAGCAAACTGCCCGGGTTCTGGCGGCCCTTTTCCAGTTTCCCGTTCGCCCTGCTGATGGTGGGGCTGCTCCCGGCGTTGGTGGCCCTGGGGTTCGGTTTTCTCGCGTTCCGCTCGCGCATTCGCGGCGTCTATTTTTCCATCCTCACCCAGGCGCTGACGTATGCCGGTTGTCTCCTGTTTTTCCGCAACGACATGCTCATGGGCGGCAACAACGGTTTCACCGACTTCAAATTTCTCTGCGGCCACGATCTGCGCCAGCCCGCCACGCAACGCGGACTTTACCTGTGCAGCGTGCTGCTGCTGCTGGGCACCTACCTCCTGTGCAAATGGCTGACCGGCTCCAAATTCGGCAAGGTGCAGCGCGCCATCCGCGACAGCGAGAACCGCGTGCTCTTCTCCGGCTACGCCACGGCGCACTTCAAGTTGTTTGTCTTTGTCCTCGCCGCCATCATCGCCGGGCTGGCCGGGGCGTTGTATGTGCCGCAGGTGGGCATCATCAACCCCAGTGAAATGGCCACCGACAAATCCCTCGAGGCCATCGTCTGGGTCGCCGTGGGCGGGCGCGGCACGCTCATCGGGCCGGTCATCGGGGCCGTCGCCGTCAACGCCATGAAAAGCTGGGCCACCCGCGCCTACCCCGACCTCTGGCTGTTGTTCCTCGGCCTCACCTTTATTTTGGTGACCCTGTTCATGCCCGGCGGCATCGTCGGCCTGCCCGCCCAGCTCGGCGCGTTGAAACGCCGCTGCTGGCCCACCCGCCCGTCCGCGCCCGGTCCCGCCCCGGCCACGCCCAACGGGGAGGACCTCGCCAAGTCCAATCCCCCCTAGCCATGGCCACCGCCAAAAAATTCATCCTCACCCTGGAAGAAGTGAACAAGTCCTTCGAGGGTTTCAAGGCCATTTCCAACCTCACCTTCTACATGGACGCCGGGGAGCTGCGCGTCATCATCGGCCCCAACGGCGCCGGCAAGAGCAGCATGCTCGACCTCATCACCGGCCGCACCAAGCCGGACAGCGGTAAAATTGAATTCGGCTTCGACACCGACCTGACCCGGCTGAACGAGGCCGAAATCACGCGGCTGGGCATCGGCCGCAAGTTCCAGACGCCCTCGGTGTATATTGATCACACCGTCTTTGAAAACATCTGGTTGTCGCTCGAGGGCCCCCGCAATGTCTGGAACACCCTGTTTTCCCGCGTCACCCCCGCCCGCCGGGACCGGATTTACGAAGTGCTCAAAACCGTCGCCCTCGAGGGCCGGGCGGACGCCAAGGCCGGTTCCCTCAGCCACGGCCAGAAGCAGTGGCTCGAAATCGGCATGTTGCTCGCCCAAAACCCCAAGCTCCTGCTCGTGGATGAACCCGCCGCCGGCATGACCGACGAGGAGACCCACAAGACCGGCGAATTGCTCCTCAGCCTCGAGGGCAAACACAGCATTGTGGTCATTGAACACGACATGGCCTTTGTCCGCCAGATCGCCCGCAAAGTCACCGTGCTGCATCAGGGCACGGTGCTGTGCGAAGGCTCCGTGGACGAGGTGCAAAACAGCGAAAAAGTCATCGAGGTTTATCTCGGACGCAAAAAGAAAAACTGACCATGCTGCAACTGTCCAATATCACGGTCTCGTATCAGGGCTCGCGGATTTTGCGGGGGGTGAATGTCACCGTGCCCGACCGCAGTCTCGTCTGCCTCATGGGGCGCAACGGCGTCGGCAAAACCACCACCCTCAAATCCATTGTCGGCCTCGTGAAGACCGACACCGGCTCCGTGAAGCTGGCCGACACCGAACTCGTCGGCCTGGCCCCGGACGCCCGCGCCCGCCAGGGCGTCGGCTATGTGCCACAGGGGCGTGATATCTTCCCGCACCTGACCGTTTGGGAAAATTTAAAAATCGGCCTGGTCGTCCACGGCGTGCGGAGCGTCGCGCCGGTGGAGCGCGTGCTGGAACTCTTTCCCATCCTCAAACAGTTTCTCCAGCGCAAGGGCGGTGTCCTCAGCGGCGGCCAGCAGCAGCAACTCGCCATCGCCCGGGCGCTGCTCACCGACCCCAAAATCCTGATTCTGGATGAGCCGACCGAGGGCATCCAACCCAACATCATTGACCTCATCGGCGACACGCTCGTGAAAATCAAAAAGGAGGGCAAGATCAGCATCCTCTTGGTGGAACAATATCTCGACTTTTGCCTCAGTGTCGGGGACAGTTTTTACATCATGGATCGCGGCGCGGTGGTGGCCGAGGGCCCCATCGCCCATTTAAACGATGACATTGTCAAAAAACATCTGACCGTTTGAACTGTGGTTGCGCTGCTCAACAACCTTCCGCCGAAAACCAGTTGCGCCCGGCTGGAAGTCGAATCCGTCTGCGGCCGGAGCGCCATCACCACCGCCTTCGCCGCCAATCCGCTCAAGCTCCTCACCCCCCGTTCGCGCGGCTTGAGTGTGTGGGCGTGTCTCAGCAATTATGGCGGTGGGTTTGTGGCGGGCGACCAGGTCCAAATTGATTTGCAACTGGGCCCGAACACCCGCTGCTTTTTCGGCACGCAGGCCGTCACCAAAATTTACCGCAACGCCGGGCTGCGGCCCTGCGGGCAGGTCACCCGCGCGGAACTGGGCGAAAAGGCCGTGCTCGTGTTCGCGCCCGATCCGGTGTCCGCCTTTGCCGGTTCGAGCTACCGCCAGCGCCAGGAATTCCGGCTGGCCCCCGGCGCGGGCCTGGCCTTGGTGGACGGACTGAGTTCCGGCCGCGCCGCCCGGGGCGAACGCTGGGCGTTCACCCATTTCGCCAGTCGCAACGAAGTGTTCATAGACGACGAACGCGTGTTTCTGGATTCCCTCGCCCTCGGGCCGGAGCCGGATTTGGCCGCGTCCCCGCACCGGCTGGGCCGGTTCAACGGCCTCGCGCTGCTCCTGCTCTTGGGCGAACCCCTGCGGGCGGCGGCGGCGGTCCTGTTGGCGGATTTGGCCGCGCGACCCGTCGGCCGCCGCGGCGCGCTCGTGTGCAGCGCCAGCCCCGTGGGGGACGGCGCCCTGTTGCGGGTGGCCGGCGAATCCGTCGAAGCCGTCAGCCGCGAAATCCACCGGCACCTGGCCGGGGCGCGGGCGTTGCTCGGGGATGATCCCTGGGCGCGCAAAGGGTGATTTTATGCATCTGACCCCCCATGAAATCGAGAAACTGATGTTGCACAATGCCGGGTTTCTCGCGCAGAAACGGCTGGCGCGCGGTCGGCGACTCAACCACCCCGAGGCCGTCGCCCTCATCGCCACCCAGTTGCTCGAATTCATCCGCGACGGCCGCCGCGTCGCCGAATTGATGAACCTCGGCCGCCAGTTCCTCGGCCGCAACCAGGTCATGGCCGGCGTGCCCGAAATGATTTACGATGTGCAGGTCGAGGGCACCTTTCCCGACGGCTCCAAACTCGTCACCGTGCATCATCCCATCGCCGCCGAAAACGGCAACCTGACCCTCGCGCTGCACGGCAGCTTTTTGCCCGTGCCCGATCTGAGCCGGTTTGCCCCCGTCGAAGACGAGGGCGCGCCCGGCGCGATGGAAATCCTGCCCGGCGACATCGAACTCAACGCCGGCGGCCCCGCGCTCGAACTCTCCGTGACCAATCTCGGTGACCGGCCCATCCAGGTCGGCAGCCACTATCATTTCATCGAGACCAACGCCGCCCTGCAATTCGACCGCGGCCGCGCCTACGGCCGGCGGCTGGATATTCCCGCCGGCACCGCCGTGCGCTTTGAACCCGGCGAAACCAAAACCGTGAAGCTGGTCGGGATTGCCGGCAAAAAAATCATTCGCGGCGGCAACAATCTCGCCGGCGGCAAGGTTTCCGCCGCCGGCAAAAAAGCCGCGCTGGAACGGGTGACCCGGGGCGGCTTCGCCCACCAGGAGGCTTGATTTGATATGTCGCATTCCATGAAACGCTCCCACTACGCCGACATGTTCGGCCCCACCACCGGCGACAAAGTCCGGCTCGGCGATACTTCGCTCATGTTGGAGGTGGAAATGGATTTCACCACCTACGGCGATGAATGCAAATTCGGCGGCGGCAAGGTCATCCGCGAAGGCATGGGCCAGGCCGCCGGCGTGGGCGACGCCGGCGCGCTGGATTGCGTCATCACCAACGCGCTCGTGGTGGATTATACCGGCATATACAAGGCGGATCTGGGCATCAAGCACGGCCTGATCTCCGCCATCGGCAAGGCCGGCAACCCCGAGGTCATGGCCGGCGTCTCGAAAAACATGATCATCGGCGTCACCACCGAGGTCATTGCCGGCGAGGGCTTGATCGTCACCGCCGGCGGGTTGGACACCCACATCCATTTCATCTGTCCCCAGCAGGCGTATGAAGCCATCGCCGCCGGCCTGACCACCATGGTCGGCGGCGGCACCGGTCCGGCCGTCGGCACCTGCGCCACCACCTGCACCCCCGGCTCCTTTTACATGAAGGCGATGCTCCAGGCCGTGGACGGACTGCCGCTCAACATCGGGTTCACCGGCAAGGGCAACACCGCCCTCCCCGGCGGTTTGACGGACCAAATCCTGGCCGGGGCCATCGGCCTGAAGCTGCACGAGGACTGGGGCACCACCCCCGCCGCCATTGATTGCTGCCTCACCATCGCCGATCAACACGACATCCAGGTGACCATCCACACCGACACCCTCAACGAATCCTCCTTCGTCGAGGGCACCATCGCGGCCTTTCAGGGGCGCACCATTCACACCTACCACAGCGAGGGGGCCGGCGGCGGGCACGCGCCGGACATCATCCGCATTTGCGGCGAACCCAACGTCCTCCCCAGCTCCACAAACCCCACGCGCCCCTACACCGTCAACACTCTCGATGAGCATCTCGACATGCTCATGGTCTGCCATCATCTCGACCCCAACCTCCCCGAGGACGTCGCCTTTGCCGAAAGCCGCATCCGGGGCGAAACCATCGCCGCCGAGGACATCCTCCACGACCTCGGCGCCATCAGCATGATGAGTTCCGATTCCCAGGCGATGGGCCGCATCGGCGAAGTCATCACCCGCACCTGGCAGACCGCTGATAAAATGAAGCGGCAACGCGGCCGCCTGCCCGGCGAAACCGGCGACAACGACAACCTCCGCATCAAACGTTACCTCGCCAAATACACCATCAACCCCGCGCTCGCGCACGGCATGAGCCACGTCATCGGCTCCGTGGAAGTCGGCAAACTCGCCGACCTCGTCTTGTGGAAGCCCGCCTTCTTCGGCGCGAAACCCGAAATGGTCATCAAGGGCGGCGTCATCGCCTGGGCGCAGATGGGCGATCCCAACGCCAGCATCCCCACGCCGCAACCCGTGTTCATGCGGCCCATGTTTGGCGCGTTCGGCCGGGCCGCCGGGTCGTGTTCCATCGCCTTCGTCAGCCAGTTGTGCAAAACCAAGGGCGTCGCCAAAAGCTACGGCCTCACCAAGCGCATTGAAGCCGTGAAAGGCTGCCGCAAGGTCGGCAAAAAAGACCTTAAATGGAACAACGCCCTGCCCAAAATCACGGTGGACCCGGAAACCTACGAGGTCCGCGCCGACGGCGAACTGCTCACCTGCGAACCCGCCCAAAAGCTGGCCCTCGCCCAACGCTATTTCCTGTTTTAATGCCGCCGCCCCGCTCCAACCCGGCGGTGCCGGCTTCCCCGCAAATCGGTGGGGTTGGCGGATTTCAGGCCGAAGGCGATTTGGGAGGGCGGCGACAGGTCGCCGCTTTGGGACGAGACGACACGTCGTCGAGTTCAAAAACAGGGGCCGCTCCGGGCTGGCCGGCAACTTCGGGATGCCCAGCCCCCACTCCGGCGTTGAAGCGGACTGAAGTCCGCGTCCCGGACGACGCGGCTTCCCCGCTTGAGGTTGATCAAGGACGGATTCAAGCGGAAAACAATCCCCCCCCCAATTCCCCGGACTACGATTCCCCCGACCGCGACTGGCTCCTCTGGCAGCTCATGGATTCCGCCTTTCCCACCGGCGGCTTTGCGCATTCCGCCGGCCTCGAGGCCGCCTGGCAGCACGATGAAGTCCGCCGGCGCGACCAGTTGCTGTCGTATATCGAAGCCGGGCTGCTCCAACTCGGCCAGGCCGCCCTGCCCTTTGTCACCGCCGCCCACGCCGAACCCGAACGCCTGCCCGAACTCGACCGCCTCTGCGATGCCTTCACCTCCAACCACGTCGCCAACCGCGCCAGCCGCACCCAGGGGCGCGCGTTGCTGACGGCGGTGCAAAAGATTTTTGCGGTCAGCCTGCCCGCCGGCCCCGGCCTCCATCTCGCCCCCGTCTTCGGCGCCAGCCTGCGCCGGTTGGACGTGCCGTGTCCCACCACCCAGCGGCTGTTCTGCTTCAGCCATCTGCGCAGCGTCCTTGCCGCCGCCGTGCGCCTGAACATCATCGGCCCCATGGAAGCCCAGATCCTCCAACGCCGGCTGGCCCCCGTCGCGGAACGAACCATCGCCGACTGCGGCGCCCTGACCCTGGATGACCTGGCCCAAACCTCGCCCCTGCTCGATTTATGGCAGGGCGCACAAGACCGGCTCTATTCCCGCCTGTTTCAAAGCTGACCCAATCAAATATGAATCCCCGCCTGCATTCCGGTTCGCACGATGGCAACGGCCACGCCCACCCCCACGATCTGATGGATCATCCCGGCCATTTCCACGACCGCGCCGCGCCGTTGGATCGCGACTTCCGCCAGCGCGCCTTCACCGTCGGCGTCGGCGGCCCCGTCGGCAGCGGCAAGACGGCGCTGATGCTGCAACTCTGCCTGAAGCTCCGCGCCCGAATGAATCTCGCCGCCGTCACCAACGACATTTTCACCCGCGAAGACGGCGAGTTTCTCACCCAACACAAAGCCCTGCCCGCCGAACGCATCCGCGCCGTGGAAACCGGCGGCTGTCCCCACGCGGCCATTCGCGAAGACATCTCCGCCAACCTCCTCGCCCTCGAGGAACTGCACCGCCAGTTTCATCCCCAGATCCTCTTCCTCGAATCCGGCGGCGACAACCTGGCCGCCTGTTTCAGCCGCGAACTCGCCGATTACACCATCCAGGTCATTGACGTGGCCGGCGGCGACAAAATCCCGCGCAAAGGCGGCCCCGGCATCACCCAATCCGACCTCCTCGTCATCAATAAAACCGATCTCGCCCCGGCCGTCGGTGCCGACCTGAAAGTAATGGAACGCGACACCCTCAAAATGCGCGGCAACGGCCCCTTCATCTTTGCCCAGGTAAAACACGGTATCGGGGTGGATGAAATCATCCGTCACACTCTCCACGCCTGGCAGCACGCCGGCGGTGTGGCCCACGCCCACTGACCCCGGGATGGGGATGGGTTCGTCCCCACCACCAAACCTTCAACCCTGAACGCCGGCGTCACGGCGGGTCGTCCAACTCCCCGAGGGGGCCCGGTGGTTGGCGGCAGCGGGAAAAGGCCCGCCGATCCGATCCCAGCGGATGGGGCCGGACAGCCTGCCGTCACCAAGGGGCCGGCTTAACCGACGACCGCCGTCATTGGCGCCGGGTCATGAATAAAGGGCTCGGCCAAGGTTTGGACGCGGCGGACGGCTTCCTCGAAACCTGCTTGGGCCTCGGGGGTCAGGCCTTCGCAGAAATCCAGATTCACGGCGGGAATGGTCAGCCACCAGGCGGCCGGGGCGTGGCCGAAGACGTCCCGCGCGAGGGCGAGGATGGTGACGGGGTCGGCGGCATGCGCCAGCAGTTGCGTGGTGTGACCGGGCGTGAGTTGGCGCAGTTGCACTTCGCGCGGCGCGTCCACGGCGGCATCCACAAAGATGACGGTGTGGGCTTGGGAGACCGGGGCGGAATGTTCGGGGGAAAGCTGCTGGCAAATCAGGGTGCGCACCCCGGGCAGGCGCAGCGCGCCAACCGCCTCCGCCACGAGCGGGCCAACGCCGTCGTCCCGCCGCAGCGTGTTGCCATATCCGATGACGAGCAAATGTGAGCCCATGGCCATATACGTATCTTTCTCAGGTTTTGGTTAAAACGCGGGGAAACGGCCCTCATTCCGTTTCCCCGCTGCCACCGTCGCCCCGGGTGAGAAAACCCGGTCACCCGCGGGCAACTTCATTGATCACCGTGCCATCCGGCGCGATGAGCCGAACCTGCAGGGGCATTTGTCCGACGGCGTGCGTCGAACAGCTCAGGCAGGGGTCGTAACAGCGAATCCCATGTTCAATCCGGTTCAGCAGCGGTTCCGTGATTTCCCCGCCATGAATGTAGGCCCGGGCGATTTGCGCGACGGTCTGGTTCATGGCCAGGTTGTTCTGACCGGTGGCAACGATAAGGTTGACCTTCTTCAACAGGCCGTCGGCATCCACCGTATAATCATGGAAGAGCGTGCCGCGCGGAGCTTCGCTGGCCCCGACGCCGCGCAGGCAATTGATCCCGGCGTCGGCCCGGAGGGGGCCGTGGATCAATTCCGGGTCATCGAGGTAAATCTCGACGAATTCAATCGCCGTCATGATCTCGATCAGCCGGGCGTAGTGATACAGGAAGGACGACGTGACCGCGCCGTTGCCCAGGCCCTTGAAATTATCCAGTTCGGCATCGCCCCGCGGCACGCCCATGCGTTCGCAAACGTTGAGCCGGGCGAGCGGACCCACGCGGTAAATCCCGCGCGGATGCCCATACGGCAGGTAATAGGGCGATTTGAGATACGACGAGTTTTGGACGGATTCCCCGATGTAATCCAGGTAATTTTGCGGGTCCAACTGGTCGGCCACAATGGTGCCTTCGCTGCTGGTGAAGCGGAGTTTACCGCCGTGATGCTCCCAAGAGCCGCCCGGAGTGACGAGCCCCATGAACAGGGACGGGAAATTGCCGAACACCTGCACTTCGCGATAGTGGGTCTCGAGGGTTTTCTTGAACAGATCGAGCGCGATTTGCGCCGTGCCGTAAACCTCGGGCAGCCAGGCGCGGATTTTGGTCCGCCCGGCTTCGGTCAGGCCCGAGCGCACCCCGCCGGGCACGGCCCACGCGGGATGGATTTTCTTGTCGCCCAGAATCTCGATGATTTCCTGGCCGAACTGGCGGAGCCGGATGCCCGCCCGCGCCAGGTCGGTGTTGGACTGGATCAGGCCGAACACATTGCGCTGCGCCGGGGGGGTCTCCCAACCCAGCAAAAAGTCCGGGGCGCTCAGGTGGAAAAAGCTCAGGGCGTGGCTCTGGATGATCTGCCCGAGGTTCATCAGCCGGCGCAATTTATCGGCGGCCGGGGGAATGTTGACGGCCATCAGGGCGTCGCCGGCGCGGGCCGAGGCGAGCGTGTGGCTCACCGGACAAATGCCGCAGATGCGCTGGGTGATGCCGGGCATTTCTGAAAAGGGGCGGCCCTCGCAGAATTTTTCAAAGCCGCGGAACTCGACCACATGGAATTCGGCGTCGGTCACCTGGCCGGCGTCATCCAAGTAGATGCTGATCTTGCCGTGGCCCTCGATGCGGGTTACCGGATCAATGATAATGCGTTTTGACATAGCTCAACCAAATTTTAAATTTGCCCCTGCCAGCGCGGGGGTTTCCCCGTTTAACACCTGCACCATCAGGGCCTTGATGCGGTCCGCCGGCGGCGGGCAGCCCGGCAGAAAATATTCCACATACACGGCTTCATGCAGCGGCGTGACCTGCGCGAGGAGTTGCGGCACGATGCCGTCGGCCTTGGGCACGCAGGGATTGTTCTGGGCGTGCTCGACGTAGGCGCGCTGCAGCACGTTTTCCTGGTTGTCCGCCCCCAATTGGTTGCGGATGGCCGGCACGTTGCCCGTCACGGCGCAATCGCCGAAGGCCACGAGCACCTTGGTCCGGGCGCGGACCTGGTGCAGGATTTCCAAATTGTCCTGGTTGCAGACCGCCCCCTCGATGAGGCACACATCCACATTTTCGGGATATTCCTTCACATCCATGACCGGGCTGTAAACCAGATCCATTTTTCCCGCGAGCTCGATGAGGAATTCATCGAGGTCCAGGAACGACATGTGGCAGCCGGAGCAGCCACCCAACCAGACGGTTGCGACACGCAATTTCATAATTTAAATTCGGCGCGGCAGGGGTTCCTGCCAGGGGATAAGGTTACGGGAGCCATTGTTTTTTCTCCCGGGCGTTGACGATGAATTCCAGTTTATTGCGGTCATGCTCCATTTCGCCGACGGTCGAGCCCTTGTGGAACAAGGCGCCGGTGGGACAGGACATCACGCATTTACCGCATTCCGTGCAGGTCTCGGAATCGCCCCACGGCTGGTTGAGATCGGAAATGATCTTCGAGGTCACGCCGCGGCCGGCCACGTTCTTCGTGCCGGCGCCCTCGATGTGCCAGCACACCCGCACACAGCGCGTGCAGAGGATGCAGCGGTTGTGGTCCATGCCGAACAACCGGTGGGTGGCATCCACCTTCCATTTGGGGAACGTGTAGTCGTAACGGACGTGGTCGAGCCCGAGCGAACAGGCGAGCGTTTGCAGCTCGCAATGCCCGTTGGAGACGCACACGGCGCACACATGGTTGCGTTCGGCGAAGAGCAGTTCCAGCGTCATCCGGCGGTATTTGCGCAGGCGGTCGCTGTCGGTCTTGATGTTCATGCCCTCGCTGATCTTCGTGGTGCAGGCGGGCAGCAGCTTGGGGGTGCCGGCCAGTTCCACGAGGCACAACCGGCAGGCGCCCACGTCATACACGCCTTCGAGATGGCAAAGGGTGGGGAGGTTGATCCCGTTGTCGCGGGCGAGTTGCAGCACGGTCACGCCTTCTTCGGCGCTGACTTCCTTCCCGTCAATCATCAGTGTTTTAACGGCCATAAAATTATTTAGTCACCGGTTCAGCCTGGTTCGCCCCATTCTGCGCGTCGGGGCCGAACGGATCGGGTTGCAGCAGGGCTTCGTATTCATTGCGGAAATATTTCAAGGTGCTGGCCACCGGGTTGGGAGCCGTCTGGCCCAGCCCGCACAAACTCGTGCTGCGCACCATGTCGCACAGTTCCTCCAGCTTGGCCAGGTCCCGCGCGGTGGCGCGGCGTTGCGTGATTTTTTCGAGCAAATGGAACATCTGCGCCGTCCCGGCCCGGCAGGGAATGCACTTGCCGCAGGATTCCTCCATGCAGAATTCCATGTAAAACTTGGCGATTTCCACCATGTTCGTGGAATCATCCATCACCACCATGCCGCCGGAACCCATGATGGACCCGAGCTTGGTCAATGATTCGTAATCCACCGGCGTGTCCAGACAGGCCGCCGGGATGCAGCCGCCCGAGGGGCCGCCCGTTTGCACGGACTTGATCTGGCCGCCGTCCGGCGCGCCGCCGCCCATTTCCTCGACGATCTGCCGCAGCGGAATGCCCATGGGCACTTCGATCAAACCGTTGTTCTTGATCTTGCCGGTCAGCGCGAACACTTTCGTCCCCTTGCTTTTCTCCGTGCCGATGGCCGCATACCAGGCCCCGCCCCGGTTGACGATGGCCGTGATGTTGGCAAAGGTCTCGACATTGTTGATCAGCGTCGGACAGCCCCACAACCCGCTTTCCGCCGGGAAGGGCGGACGGGGGCGCGGCGTGCCGCGCTTGCCTTCCACCGAGGCCATGAGCGCCGTTTCCTCGCCGCAGACGAACGCGCCGGCGCCGATGCGGATGTCCACGTTGAAGTTGAACGGGGATTCAAAAATGCCGCCGCCCAGCAGGCCGAGTTGTTTCGCCTGTTTGATGGCGGTCTGCAACCGCGAAATCGCCAGCGGATATTCGGCCCGGACATACAGGAAACCCTGGTCCGCCCCCACCGCATAGGCCGCGATGGCCATGCCTTCCAAAACCAGGTGCGGATCGCTTTCCAGCACGCTGCGGTCCATGAACGCCCCGGGATCGCCTTCGTCCCCGTTGCAAACGATGTATTTTTTCGCGCCGGGGGATTTGGCCACCATGCCCCATTTCAAGCCCGTCGGGAAACCCGCGCCGCCGCGCCCGCGCAGCCCGCTCCTGGTCACTTCCTCCACCACCTGCGCCGGTTCCAGTTCCGTCAGCACATGGTGCAGCGCCTTGTAGCCGCCCACCGCGATGTAATCTTCAATCCGCTCGGGATCCACGATGCCGCCGTTGACGCGAACGATCTTGGTTTGCTTGGCGAAAAACGGGTGATCCGGGTTGCCCACCTGTACCGAGCAGGCCCCATTTTTGAGGGAACCCACGATGGCGGGGGCGTCCTCGGGTTTGACAAATTCAAATAATTTTTCCCGGGCGCTCAGGCCGTCCACGCCGATCAACGGGCCCTGGCCGCAGAAGCCCATGCAGCCCACCCGGCGGACTTCCACGTCCGCCTCGAGCCCCCGGGCCTTGACCTCGGTCTCGAGGTTTTTCTTGATGACGTCGGCCTGCGAAGACATGCAGCCCGCCGACATGCACGTGCGCAGGATGATTTTCTTGCGGGAACCAATGTGTTTCGCGGCAATCGCGTTGAGATCGTCCAATTGCATATCAAATCCAGTTTTTCAGTTTTTCCAGCGCGGTCGCCGGCGTTTGTTTGGCCGCGACCTGTCCGTCATACGTCACCGCCGGGGCGATGCCGCACGCCCCGATGCAGCGGGCCGTCAGGAGCGAAAGCTGGTTGTCCGGCGTGGTCTCGCCCGACTTGATTTTGTATTTTTCGTTGATGGCGGCGATGATTTTGTCCGCGCCCTTCACGTAGCAGGCGGTGCCCATGCACACCACGCAGGTGTGTTCGCCCTGCGGTTTGAGGGTGAAGAAATGGTAGAAGGTCGCCACGCCATAGACCCGGCTGGGGGGGAGCTTCAATTTGGCGGCGATGAACAGGAGCAGATCGTCTTCCAGATAGCCAAACAGTTCCTGCGCCTTGTGCAGCACCTCGATCAAGGCGTCCTGCCGGAACTGGTGCTTCTTCATGTGGACTTCCAGAATCTTGAAGCGCTTGTCCCCGCTCGCGTGCTGCATGACCCGCGCGGCATTTTTTTCCCGAGTTAACGTCGGCAACATAGGTTTAATTAAATTGATTCGTTTACGACCGTCGTAATAATAAACTAATGGTTCATCGGCGCATCCTCTCCACCTCGTTTGGCTTTGATTACACCTTTATTGCGGACGGGCGCGCCGGAGGCGTAAATAAATAAAGGTGGCAACCTGACTGGTTCGTTTGGCGGCTGGCGGCGTTGCTCGCTCGTCACCGAACCCTTTGACGAGAAAAAGCTGCTTGGCGCGTTGGTGAAATTGAGCTAGATTTTACTCATGAGGGCAACCGAACTCATCCAACAGGTGGCCGCGCTTCCCCCGCGGGAAAGAACGCGGTTCGAGCAGCTTTTCCATGCGCTGCAGGATGGCCGCCCCGCACCCGGACCGGGGAACCGCTCGAATTGGCCCGATTTCACCGAGCGCCTGCGCGGCATTTATGGCGACAAGATCGCGCCGGACTCCCAGACCCTCATTGACGAAGGGCGCGGGGAACGCTGATGGACGCCGATTTCGATTCGGCCATCATCGTCAAGCTGTACGTCAGCGAAGCAACCAGCCCGGAGGCGGTTCGGCTGGTTGGCGCTGGCACGGCACCCTGCTGGCTGACGCAATGGCAGGCACTGGAGGTCAAGAACGCCATTCGCTTGAAGGCCTTTCGCAACGAGATATGCTCATTGGAATTAACTTGTGCCGGCGACTGGGGATGGGATCGGGCTTTCAGCCCTTGGTTATTCGTTGGTCCTGTAACCTGGGGCGAGTGCCCCAGCGCCCGTCGGACAGGCTGGAAGCCCGTCCCACTTTTGCGTTCAGCCGTTCAACGCCTTCACCGTCGCCGCCAGGCTCGCGACGTCCGCAATGTTCAACATCGTCACGTTCTTATCAATGCGCTTCATGAAGCCGCTGAGCGCGGTGCCGGGGCCGAGTTCGATGAAGCGCGTGAAGCCCCGGGCCAGCAGTTCGCGCATGGATTTTTCCCAGAGCACGGAACGGGTCACTTGTTCCACCAGGCGGGCGCTGATGTCTGCCGGCGCGCCGTGAAATTGGGCGGTGACATTGGCCACCACCGGCACGGTGGGAGGGTTCAACCGCACCCGGCTGAGGGCGGCGGCCAGCTTCGGCTGCGCGCCCGCCATCAGGGGGGAATGATAAGCGCCGGCCACCGGCAGCGGAATCGCCCGCCGGGCGCCCCGGGCTTTGGCCAGTTCGACGGCTTGGGCGATTTTATCGGCTTCACCGGAAATCACCAACTGGCCGGGGCAGTTTAAGTTCGCCAGCACGACCCCGGTGGCGGCGCAGACCTCGCGGGTCGGCCCTTCGTCCAGGCCGATGACCGCCGCCATGCCGCCCCGGGTGGCGTCGCAGGCCTCCTGCATGAACCGCCCGCGCTGGCGCACCAGGTTCAAGCCATCCTCAAAACTCAGCGCCCCGGCGGCCGCCAGGGCCGTGAACTCGCCCAGTGACAGCCCGGCGGCGGCCTCAAAGGTCAGGCCCGGCGCCTGTTCCTTGAGCAGCTCAAACGCCACCCAACTGACCAGGAAAATGCCCGGCTGCGCGTGTTCCGTCTGGGTCAATTCCGCCTCGGGACCATTAAAACAGATGGCGGTCAAATCGTAGCCCAGCGCGGCATTGGCGCGGTCGAACCACGCCCGGGCGGACGGAAATGTCTCCGCCAGATCCCGGCCCATGCCCACGACCTGGGCGCCCTGCCCGGCAAATAAGAGTGCGGTTTTGCTCATAAATTCCGCTCAATAAACCCGAAAACCGCCGCCAACAAAAGCCCAAAGCACCAGCGGAGGGTAAAGTTCAAATTTCAAACTCCAAAATCCAAAGAAAATGCGTTCAAGCCCGACGAATTCCAGTCTCGGGGGGAAGAAACGTCCGCCCCCATCCCAGCCGGCCCCCTCGGGGAGCAGGGGAAGGGTTCGGCCGGCTCGGGTGTTTTGGGCGGCGGCAGTAGTTGCGCCCCGGGGCGAATTGCGGCTCGTCAAAACGTGCCCGAACGCTTACGCTGGGTGGGAGCCATGAGTGACATTACGTTGGTGCTGCAAGCCATCGGCCGACGGGAAAGCCAGGCGGCGGAGCAGTTGCTGCCCCTGGTGTATGAGGAACTGCGCCGGCTGGCGGCGGCCCGCATGGCGCAGGAGGCCGCCGGTCACACCTTGCAGCCCACCGCCCTGGTGCATGAAGCCTGGTTGCAACTGGTGGCGGACGGCGACCGCACCTGGCAGAACCGCGCGCATTTTTTTGGGGCCGCCGCCGATGCCATGCGGCGCATTCTGATTGACAAGGCCCGCCGGAAGGCCCGCTTGAAACACGGCGGCGGCCAGGCCCGGCTGGACATCAGTGAACTGGACCTGGCCGGAGCCTCCCCGGATGACCACGTGCTGCTCATCGAGGAGGCGCTCCAGCGCTTGGAGACCGAGGATCCGGCGCAGGCCCGCATCGTGGTGCTGAAGTTTTTCGGCGGGCTCACGAACAAGGAAGTGGCGGAGAATCTCGGGCTGGGCGAGCGGACGGTGGGCCGGGACTGGGCGAGCGCCAAGGCCTGGATGTTCCGCTGGATCCGGTCAAAAAATTAATGCATAAACTCCCGGGGGAGAGTATTTTACCGCCACGCCCGAATCAACCCACCCGCCACCATGAACGCGACGAAGCCACTGCTGGACGCGGTTTTCGCCACGGCGCTGGATCTGCCGGACCCGGGACAGCGCAAGCTGTTCCTGGATCAGATCTGCGCCGGCCAGCCGGATTTGCGCACCGAGGTGGAGGCGCTCCTGCGGACGCAGGACGAGGCGGACCGCTTTTTTGTCACGGGCAGTTCCGCCCTGGTGTTGGGGGCGGAGGATCTGGCCGCCGCCGCGTTCCCGGCCCCCGGCGTCACGCCGCCCCGGGTGGATGAGCGGATTGGCACCCGGATTGGCCGTTACCATCTGCTGCAGCGCCTCGGCGAGGGGGGGTGCGGGGTCGTTTACCAGGCGGAACAGGCGGAGCCGGTCCGGCGCCAGGTCGCACTCAAGGTGATCAAGCGGGGCATGGACACCCAGAGTGTCATCGCCCGGTTCGAGGCCGAACGGCAGGCGCTGGCCCGGATGGACCATCCCAACATCGCACGGGTGTTGGATGCGGGGGCCACGGACACGGGCCGCCCCTACTTCGTCATGGAACTGGTGCCGGGCACCCCGGTGAACGAGTATTGCGACGAACACCGCCTGGACCTCCGGGCGCGGCTCCAACTGTTTGTCCCCATCTGTCACGCCATCCAGCATGCGCACCAGAAAGGCGTCATTCACCGGGACATCAAGCCCTCGAATGTCATGGTCACGGTGCAGGATGGGGTGCCGGTGCCGAAGGTGATTGATTTCGGCATTGCCAAGGCGACCGAGGGGCGGCTGACTGACAACCCGGCGTTTACGGTCTCCGAACCCTTTATCGGCACCCCGGCGTATATGAGTCCCGAGCAGGCGGAACGCAGCGGGCTGGACATTGACACCCGGAGCGATGTTTACAGCCTGGGGGTGCTGCTCTACGAATTACTCACCGGCCGGACACCGTTTGACGGCCGGCAGATGGCGGCCGCCGGGGTGGAGCGGATGCGCCAGACGCTGCGGGAATTGGACCCGCCGCCGCCTTCGGCCAGGGTGAACTCGCTGCGCGGCGGGGACTTGACGCGGATCGCCGGCAGCCGGCAGACGGAGCCGGACGCACTGGCCGGCGCGTTGCGCGGGGATCTGGACTGCATCGTGATGAAGGCGCTGGCCAAGGACCGCGCGGACCGTTACCAAACCGTGAACGGGCTGGCGCTGGATGTGCAGCGCTACTTGGAAAGCGAACCGGTGGCCGCCCGGCCGCCGAGCCAGTTTTACCGGTTCCAGAAACTGGTGCGGCGGAATCGGCTGGTGTTCGGGGCGACCGCCGCCGTGGCGGCGGCGCTGGTGATCGGCTTGGGGACGGCCACCCGGCTCTATTTTCAGGAACGGGCCGCCCGGCAGGAAGAGGCCCGCCTGCGGGCGGCCGCCGAGGCCTCGGAACTCCGGGAAACGGCCCTGCGCCGGCAGGCCGAAGCCCGGGAACAAATGAACCAGGCGGCGATTCTGATCACGCAACAGCGTTATGCGGAAGCCGACAAGTTGCTGGACGCCATGCAGACGCCGCCGCCGAGTGTCGAGGGCGCCTCGACCTTCCGGTTGGTGGGCAATTTGCTGGCCATTCAGGGCCGCTGGCCGGACGCGGCGGAACGCTTTGCCGGACTGCTGAAAATTGACACGCTCGATGACTGGAATGATGTCACCCTGGACCATCAATTGTATGCCACCGAGCTGGTGGAAAGCGGCGAGTTGGACCGTTACCGGCGGTTTTGCCGGGAAGTGGTCGCCAATTTTGTGCTGTCCACCAATGGCCGCGCCGACTGGCGCATCCTGAAGGCGGGCCTGCTGCTGCCCGCCGACCCGCCCTTGATCACGTCGCTCACCCCGCTGGCCACCGTGGCGGAAAAGGATTTTACGGCGATGTCGCGGCGCGCGGGGGTCAACGACCCCTGGGGCGCCATTCCGATGGCCCTGTGGAAATACCGGCGCGGCGACTTTGCCGGCGCGGCGGAGTTATGCACGCTCTGTCTGACCAATAAGAATGAATACCCGGTGCAGATTCAAACCGACCGCATGATTCTGGCCATGGCCGACTGGCAGCTTGGCCGGCGGACCGAGGCGGAAGCCGAACTGGCCGCCGGGCGCGAGGTCATTGAGGCCAAGTTCAAAAACCCGCTGGGGTTGGGGAACGCGAACCAGGGCTTCTGGTGGGACTGGGTGTTCGCCCGCATCCTGATGCGCGAAGCCATCGCCCTGGCTGAAAGCCCCCCGCCGCCCGAAGGTTCCAGTCCGCCGCCAGTACCGCCTCGTGAGCCGGAACCGCAACCCACGGATACCGGATCATCCACCATCGCTTCCTGAGTTCGTTTGCCCAAGGCAGACCGCCCGGGCGGGCATTCCAACGGCATAAATACAGACGAAAACTTTTTTGGCCGACTTTTCCCGCCCGCGACGCGTTGATGGATGACCTCAATGTTGTTTAAGCCAGAAGTTCAGGCCGAACCAGTGCCGCCCTTGGCGGTGCTGTGGCCCTGCCTTTGGCCGTTAAACCCGTTAAACCCGTTAAAGTAAAGCCCCAACCATTCCCAAATCCTCATGAAAACCACCCGCCCGATTCCATTGCCCATCCCCGATCCGTCCCCCGGCACCGCGTCGCCCATCCGTCGCCAGCACCTGCGGCGGTCATTTTTCGCCGCGTGCTTCGGGGCCGCCCTGGTGGCGCTCGCCCGCCCGGCTTCCGCCGCCAATCCCACCTACCAGGCCGCCGTGCTGGCCAATAATCCCTATTTTTATTACGAACTCGGCGAAGCCCCCGGCAGCACCATCGCCTATGACGCGAGCGTCAACAACTTCAACGCCGCTTATGTCAACGGCCCGAACGCCCTGCCCGGCGGACCCACCCTGGGCGTGGCGGGTGACAACGCCGGGGCCGGCGACACCGCCGCCACCTTCAGCGCCGCCGGCCTCACCTATGTGCTGGCGCCGCAGGCGGCCGAGGCGTTTGGCACCCTGTCGGTCCAGTCGAGCTACGAGTTCGTTTACAAAACCACGGACAAGACCGACGCCATTTCCCTGTCTTCGGAGGAAAACACCGGCTCCTCGGAGGCCGTGACCATGGTGATCAATCAAAACTCCCCCCAAAGCCCCAGTATTTCGGCGAATAACATCCGGTTTTTCGTGCGGACACTGACGGCCGGCAACAGTGTGACGATCTCGATCAGCAACAATGTGGTGACGGATGGGAATTATCATCACCTCGTGTTCACCTACAATGGCACCAACACCGGCAACAACACTGTTTCCAGCGGGACGCTGCACTGGACCACCAACCTGACCTCGGCCATCTATTTGGACGGGGTGCTGCAGACCAACCAGTTCGAAATCCAGTATGGCGGCGTGCAACCGCCGCAGGGCTACGGCCCCTTTGGCGTGCCCATTGTCATCGGCACCGAGACGGCCCACTCGGCCACCGCCCTGGCGGATTATCTTAACGGCACCATTGACGAAGTCGCCTATTACACCAATGTGCTGTCGAGCGAGCAGATCCTGGCCAATTACAACGCGCTGATTGGCAGCTTCACCAACGATGCCTGGACCGCCGCCATCAATAATAATTGGGACACGACCACCGCCAATTGGACCAACAGCTCCCCCACCAATTTATTTTCCGACGGGGTTCTGGCCGCCTACAATGGCGATCCGGTGACCTTTGGTGATTCCGCCGCGAATTTCACGGTGAATCTGACCACCAATGTCACCCCGTTGACGGTGACGTTCAACAACTCAGCAAATAATTACGTCATTGAAAGCACCGGCGGCTTTGCCATTGGCGGCGTGGCCGCACTGACCACGCTGGGCACGGGCACGGTGACGCTGCTGAACACGAACACCTTCACCGGGCCGATCCGGATTACGGCCGGGGAACTGGTGCTCGGGGGCACCGGCCAGCTCGGGGCCGGGGTTTATGCCGGTAACCTTGCGGATCAGGGTGTCTTCGAAGACGCCAGCACCAGCCCGCAAACCCTGTCCGGCCTGCTTTCCGGCACGGGCACACTGGAGGTCAACGCCGCCCACGCCGCCCTGACGCTCGCCAACGCCAACCCCTTCACCGGGCCGACGGTCGTTGCGGCCGGCACGCTCTTTTTGTCCGGCGCGGGTTCCCTCAGTAATTCCCCCAGCCTGACGCTTTCCCCCGGCGCCGGGTATGATGTGTCGGGCGCGGCGGCGGGGGTTTTGGGCGCGAACCAAAACCTGCTGGGCGGCGGGTTCGTCAACGGCTCCCTGGCCACCACGGCGAATTCCCAGATTTTCCCGGGCACGGATGGCACGGTCGGCACCCTCACGTTCAGCAACAACCTGACATTGGACGCCAGTTCCACGGTCAATTTTGATGTCAGCACCGCCCACGCCTCGGGCAACGACCAGATCGTTGTGGATGGAACCTTGAATTTGAACGGCAACAGCTTCCATCTCAAGGCGCCCAATACTTCCGCGAATCTCGACACCACCGCTGACTATGTTTTGCTCACCGCCACCGGCGGCATCAATGGCAGCTTCTTCGGCACGCCCATTTTTGACGTCGCCCCGGCCAACGCCGGCCATTTCTCAATTGTGACCGGCGCCAACACCGTCACGCTGCACTATAACGCCATCGCCGGCCCCACGGTCACCGGCGGCGTCACGCCGACGAGTGTGAACCGCAACGGCACCGTGAGCGTGAGTGTCACGGTCACCCCCGGGGGCAGCCCCACCATCAGCGGAGTCACCGTGAGTTCCAGCGCGATCAACGGCGGGGCCCTCTACAATCTGGCTCTCTCCGCCACGCCCAACGTCTGGACCAACACCCTCACCATTCCGCCCGGCACGCTGCCCGGAAACGCGAACCTGCAGGCCACCGCCACGGACGGCAACACCTTGCAGGGTTTCGCCAGCATCTTGCTGGCCGTGAACGCCTCCACGGAAACCTGGAACGGCCTGGGCGCCAATCAAAATTGGGATGACAACGCCGATTGGGTGAGCGGTCTCGCCCCGGGCTATGTGGGGGACAGTCTCGTGTTTGCCGGCACGGTCGGCCTGGCAACGGTGCTGGATCAAGATTACACCGTCCCCGCGCTGACCTTCAGCTCCACGGCGGGCCTGTTCACCATCACCAACACCCCCGGCAACTTCCTGACCCTGGCCGCCGGCGCCAGCGTGGTCAACAACGCCACCAAAACGGAGACGTTCAACGTGCCGGTGGAACTCGCCGGGCCGGCCACCTTTTCATCGTCCAGCAATTTGGTGCTGAACGGGCCCGTGGGCGAAGTCACCGTCGGCGCCGGGGTGCTGACCATTCAAACCGGCACGACCCTGTTGCAAAATTCCAATACGTATAGCGGTAACACCATCATCAACAACGGCACCCTCACCCTCGGCCCGGGCGGCGATTTGGGCGACACCGGCCCGACCGGAACCGGCGGCAATTACAGCGGGAACATCGTCAACTCCGGCACCTTCAACTATTTCAGCGGGGTGCCGCAGATCTTTTCCGGGGTGATTTCCGGCCCCGGCGCGATCAACATCAACGGCGGCGGCACCGCCGGCGGCCCGATCGTGACGTTGAATGCGCTCAACACCTACACCGGCAACGTCACCATCACCAACACCTATGTGTCCGACATTCAAGCCGACGCCGTCACCACCCCCAACGTCTCCGGCGTGGGCAACCCCCAGAATCTGAACCAAACCTTCACGATCAACAGCAATGCCGTCATGTCCTTTGATGTCTCGGCGCCCCTGGGGAATAATTCCTCCACGGTGCTGGGCTGGATCCTGAACCGGGGCGGCATACTCCAAAATTCCGTGGGCGGCACCGTCGGCATCGGGCCCGTGACGTTTGACGGTGGCATCCTGGCGCCGCAAGCGGGCAGCTTTGGGTTTGACAACACCGTCACCGTCGGCGGCACCGTGACTTCCTTCGTCACCAACACCACCGGGGGCGGCGGCGCCGTGGTGCTGGGCTGGGGCTTGGATGGCAGCACCACCGGCACCACCACCTTCACGGTCGCCAAGGTCGGCTCCTCTTCCACCCAGGACCTCGTCATCAGTGTGCCCGTGAGTGGCGGCGGCTTGATCAAGGCGGGGGCGGGTACGCTCGTGCTGGCCGGCGGCGCATCCTTCACCGGCTCCGCCACGATCAGTGCCGGCACGCTGGTGTTGTCGGGCAACAACACCTTCGCCGGGACCATCACCAACAATGGCGGCACGCTCACCCTGGTGGGCGATGGCCAAAGCACCGGCTTGCTTCAGGATGCCCGGCTCATCGCGCTCTATTCCCCCGGCGTCCTCAATCCCACCAACCTCGCGCTCGATGGTTCCCTGCATGTCGGTGACATCAACTTGTCCCAGCCCTCGCAAACGCTCACCGGCAATGGCACCATCCTGAGCAACGTGGTCATTGGCGCCTCCGGCACCCTGACGCCGGGGCCGGTCACGGGGTATGGCACCCTGACCATCAGCAATAATCTCACCATCGGCGACGCCGCCAACGGCGGGGGCAATGTCATCCTTGCCATTGATCATATTGGTTATGCCCCGACCGGCGATTCCGTGACCGCCCAGAGCATCAACATCCTGGCGCCCAACGGTGGCACCCCGCCCACGCTCACCGTCAATCAGGGCACCAACGACCTGCACAGCGGCGATGTCTTCCACTTATTCAACCTCACCGGCAACGCGGGCGCGGCCACCCTCACCAATCTCGCGCTGGTCCTGCCCGTCACCGCTCCGGTGAGCGGCGTGACCTATGTTTGGAACACGAACCAACTGTCGGTCAATGGTGAGCTGATCCTCACTGTCGGCGCGCCGGTGCAACCCCCGCCGGTGTTTGGCGCCCCCGGGCTGTCCAGTGGCAAAATCGTCTTGAGCGGGACGGGCGGCGTGCCCTTCGCCGAATATCGGGTGCTGACCACGACCAATCTGACCCTGCCCCTGGCGAGTTGGAAGCCGGTGACCACCAATGCGTTCGGGGCCGGCGGGGCCTACGGCTACACCAATTCAAGCCCGGCCACCAACGCGGCCAGTTTCTATATCATTGTTTCGCCGTGATGCGTTGAGGGATGGTTTTGGCGGTTAAGGCAACAGCGCGGGGATGGCCGGTCGGCCATCCCCGCAGCTTTTAAAAAACACCGGATTACAGGCTGGCGAATTTACAGCGGGCGGCTTGAATCACCCCCGCCATCCGCACCCAAAAAATATGAAATCATGTCATGCGCCACTGCGGTGGTTGCTCGCCGTCCTGCTCCTTTCCGCTTGCGCCCTCCCGGCCCGGGCGGAGCGGGTGACCACCGATCTCGCCACGGACTGGAAGTTCATCCTGGCCGATGCCGCCCCCGCCGCCCCGACCGGCGGCTGGGCCGTTGTCACCGTGCCGCACACCTGGAACGCGGCGGATGCGTCCGCCAACGTGGCGGGCAATCCCCGCCTCCGGGGCGGTTACTATCGCGGCGTCGGTTGGTATGCCCGGAGCCTCGCCGTGCCCGCCGACTGGCGCGGCCGGCGCGTCTTCATCCGGTTCGAGGCGGCTTCCATCGTCGCCCAGGTTTACCTCAATGGCACGCCCCTCGGCAACCATCGCGGCGGCTTCACCGCCTTCTGTTTGGAACTCACCCCGCAACTGCACTGGGGCCAGACCAATGAATTGCGCGTCCGCGTGGACAATTCTCCGCAGGCGGATGTGCCGCCCCTCTCCGGCGATTTCAACATGGATGGCGGCCTCTATCGCCCGGTGGAATTGATCGTGACCGACCCCGTCTGCATCACCCCGCTCGATTTCGCCTCCCCGGGCGTTTATGAAGCCCTCCAGGCCCTCGATGATCAGCACGCCCGCGTCGAAATCAAAACGTTGCTTTCCAATGGCGGCCCGGCCGCGGCATCCCCCGCCGTGGAAACCGTGATTACCGCAGCCGATGGCACCGTCGTCACCCAACAAACCCAAACCGTCGCGCTCGCGCCCGGCCAGACCGTTCCCAACACCGTGGTGCTGGAGATTCCCCAACCGCACCGCTGGAACGGGCGCAAGGATCCGTATCTTTACTCCGTCACCGTCCGCATACACCGGGGCGGCGACGTGGTGGACCAAGTCGTTCAGCCGCTGGGGTTGCGCACCGTGGCCATCACGCCCGAACAGGGTTTTCTGCTGAACGGCCAACCGTATCCCATTCACGGCGTCAGCCGGCATCAGGACCAGGCGAACGAGGGCTGGGCGCTCACCGCCGCCGATCACCGGCGCGATGCCGGCCTGATCCTGGACATGGGCGTGACCGCCGTGCGCAACGCGCACTACCCCCAGAGCGGCTACTGGCACGACCTGGCCGACCGGAGCGGACTCCTGATGTGGGACGAAATCTCCCTCGTCCGCACCATCAATGACACCCCCGCCTTCACCGCCAACAGCGAACTCGAGGCCCGCGAGATGATCCGGCAACTCTACAACCACCCCGCCATCGCCTTCTGGGGCTTGTTCAACGAACTGGACAACCTCCCCACCCCCCCGCCCGGGGCGTTGCTGAAACAGTTGAAAGCCGTCGTCACCAGCCTCGATCCGTCGCGCCTCATCGTCGCCGCCACCGATCACTTGGATAAATCCTACAATGTGATTCCCGACTGGACGTGCTACAATATCTATCCCGGCTGGTATGGCCCCAATGTGGCGCCCGGGCCGGCCGCCACCATCAACCAATTTTTCCGCGAAATCGGCCGGCGCACCGCGCTCAGCGAATACGGCGCCGGCGGCAATCCCTTCCAGCATCAGGAGGGCCCGATCAACTGGCGCGGCGGCCGCATGGCCAACAACCCCGTGCATCCCGAGGAATACCAGGCCGCCGTTCACGAAGTGGACTACGCCCAGATCGCGGACAACCCCAAAATGTGGGGCTCGTTCATCTGGACCATGTTCGATTTCGCCTCCGGCTCCAAACACGAGGGCGGCACCACCGGCATCAATGACAAGGGCATGGTCACCCGGGACCGCGCGGTTAAAAAAGACGCCTACTATTTCTACCAGGCCAACTGGGCCGCCGCGCCCATGGTGCACATCACCGCCCAGCGACTCACCCCGCGCACGCGGCCCGTCACCGAAATCAAAGTCTATTCCAACCTCCCCGCCGTCCAACTGACCGTCAACGGCCGCATCTTCCCCGCCGTGACGCCCGACCGCATGCACGTCTGCCGCTGGCCCCAAGTCCCCCTGCAACCCGGCGACAACCAGATCACCGCCACCGGCACCGCCGCCGGCCAAACCCCGGGCGACCACTGCACCTGGGCGCTGTCCCCGCCCGCCGGCCCGCCCTGAACCCAGTGGCGGCGGGCGTCCCGCCGGCCATTTCATTAACCATGCTTAACCCTGCAAAATTAGCCATGCAGACGCCCGCCTTGGCCAAGCGGGGCGCGGAAATTTCTAGCGTAGACGGCAATTTTGAGTAACAATGTCGCATCACCCGACGTCTGCCATACATAACATGCTTCCACCCCAACATCTCCGCCCGAGCCGCGGACTATCCGGCTCCTCCCTTCGGTTCGCGACCCTCGCCGCACTGGCGGTTTGGTCGGTTGGCTTGACCCCTGCCACCGCGCAGACGGCGGCCAATGCCGATCCCCTCGCCTGGGCGGCCCCGACCCGGGAGAACCATCCCTGGACGCGTTGGTGGTGGATGGGCAACGCCGTGGACACGACGAACCTCACGCACCAGTTGGAACTGTTCCAAGCCGCCGGGATTGGCGGGGTGGAAATCTGCCCGATTTACGGGGCGCACGGTTATGAGGATCGGTTCATCCAATATCTCTCCCCGCAATGGATGGACAGGTTCGGGCACACGACGCGCGAAGCCGCCCGGTTGGGGTTGGGCGTGGATCTCACCACCGGCACCGGTTGGCCGAACGGCGGCGAGCGGGTGACGCCGGAGATGGCCTCGGGCACCGCAAATCTGAAGACCTTCACGGTGGCCGGCGGCGCCACGCTCACGGAACCGTTCCCCCGGGGACGCCTGCAAACGCTCCGCGCCATTGGCGCCGACGGCACCCAGATTGACCTGACTGGAAAGGTCAGCAACGGTAAGTTGGACTGGACGGCCCCGGCCGGTTCGTGGCGGCTCTATGGGATTTGGGAAAACAGCCCGGTGCAAAAGGTCAAGCGCGCCGCGCCCGGCGGGGTGGGCAATGTGCTGGACCCGTTCTCGGTGCCGGCCATGGACGCGTATCTGGCGGATTTTGACGAGCATTTCAAGGGGTATCACGGGGCCATGCCGCGCGCCTGGTTCCATGATTCCTACGAGTATTACAATGCGGACTGGACGCCGGACTTCTTCACGGAGTTTGCCGCGCGCCGGGGTTATGACCTGCGCGACCAGTTGCCGGCCTATTTCGACGAAGGCCCGGCGGACGTGGCCGCGCGCGTCCGGAGCGATTATCACCAGACCATCGCGGAATTGCACCTGGCCTACATCCAGCGCTGGACGGCCTGGGCCCACGGGCATGGCAGTCTGAGCCGCAACCAGGCCCACGGTTCGCCCGCGAATTTAATTGATGTGTATGCCGCCGCTGACATTCCCGAGACGGAGATGATGCCCTTTGGCGGAATGCAGGCGGTAAACTATCCCATGAACAAATTTTCCTCCTCGGCCGCGCGCGACAAGGGGACGACGCTGGCTTCTTCGGAATCCTTCACCTGGCTGACCGATCATTTCGAGGCTCCCCTCTCGCTGGTCAAGCAGGCGGCGGATTATCTGTTTTTAACGGGGGTGAATCACATCTTCTTCCACGGCATTCCCTACTCGCCGGTGGATGCGCCCTGGCCCGGCTGGCAATTTTACGCGGCCGTCAATTTTGGCCCTTACGGGGGGCTCTGGCATGACCTGCCGGATTTCAACGCCTATGTCACCCGTTGCCAGTCCGTGCTGCAAACCGGCGCGCCGGCCAATGACGTGCTCGTTTATTATAACATCTTCGATGTCTGGGACGCGAAGGGCAAACTTGCCGATGGTCAGATTGTCCAAAGTCCGATGCCGGCCAGCCTGACGGAGACGGCCCTGACGCTGTTGAATCGCGGCTATGGCTTTGACTATGTCTCCGACCATTTCCTCACCCAGGCCACCGTGGCGTCCGGTCGCGTGCGGCTGGGCGGCCTGCCGTCCCGGGTGATTCTGGTGCCCCCGTGTCGGTTGATGCCGGCGGCGAGTCTGGAAAAACTAATCGGTCTGGCCAATGACGGCGCCACCATCGTTTTCCTGAAGAGTTTACCCGGCGACGTTCCGGGCCTGGGGGATCTGACAGCGCAACATGCGAAGTTTCAAACCCTGATTGGGGAAATCAAGCTGGCGCCCACCAGCGTCTCGGACATTCAATCGGCAAAATTAGGCTCGGGCACCGTGCTGGTGGGGCCGGACGCCGACGCGCTCCTGGCCCGGGCCGGGGTAGTTCGGGAGCCGATGGTGGATAACGGGGTCTGGTTTGTCCGGCGCACGAGCCCGGACGGGTTCAACTATTTCGTGGTCAACCGGGGGAAACAACCGGTGGATCAATGGGTGACGCTAGGTACGCCGGCCAAGTCGGCGGCGTGGCTGGATCCGCGCTTTGCCGATCACGCCGGCGTGGCGGCGCGGCGCACGACTCCGGACGGGGCGACGCAGGTTTACCTGCAACTGCTCCCGGGCGAATCCCGCATCCTGAAGACCCAGGCCGACGCCGCCATCCAAGGGCCGGTCTGGCCCGATCTGGCCGGCACCGGGCCCGCGCAAAATTTGACGGGCACCTGGACGGTCAACTTTGTGGAGGGCGGCCCCGTTTTACCCGCGACCTTCACCACCACCAACCTCGGTTCATGGACGGACCAGGCGGATCCCGAAACCAAACGCTTTGCCGGCACCGCGAGATATTCGATTGATTTTGCCGCCCCCACCGGGTCGGCCGCCGATTGGATTCTCGATCTGGGCGGGGTGGCCGAAGCGGCGCGCGTCACTCTGAACGGCCAGGATGTCGGCCACCTTTTTTGCGGGCCTTACCGGGTGGCGGTGGGCAAATATCTGAAGCCGGGCCAAAACACGCTGGTCGTGGAGGTGACCAATATCGGGGCCAACCGTGTGCGCGACCTCGATATTCGCAAGGTGAACTGGAAATACTTTTACGACGCGAACATGGCCACCCGCGGCCGGGGCCGGATTCTGGACGCCTCCACCTGGCCGGTGCGCGACTCGGGCCTGCTGGGCCCGGTCAGTTTGCAGCCGGTCGCCAGCCTCGCCGGGCGGTGAAATTGCCCCGAGCCATTCAGCCAATCGCCCGGCGGATGGCTTCGAACATGTCCTTGCCGGCCTCGGCGCTCACGGGGCGTTTGGCGGCGGCCGAGGCGTCCTCCACCAGTTCCGGCGGCAGTTCCCGCAGGAAGGGCGAGGGATGGCAGGGCAGCAACTGGCCGTATTTCTTGCGCCCGCCGCAGTGGGTGATGGTGAGCGTGAGCATGGCGCGGGTGACCGCCACATAAAACAGCCGCCGCTCCTCATCGAGCGTGCCTTCCACTTTGGAGCGGCTGTGCGGCAGCAGCCCGTCCTCCAGCCCGACGATATACACATGCGGAAATTCCAGGCCCTTGCAACTGTGCATGGTGATCAGGGTCACCGCATCGCCGGCGGCTTCCGGCTCCTCCTCGCGGTCCGAATCCAGCGTGATGTTCTCCAGAAACGTCTCCAGCCGCCCGGCCAGGATGGTGGGGGACGCGGCGATTTCGGCGGCTTCGGCCGGTTCGGCGTCCATGGTGGCAATTAATTCGCGCAGGTTGCGAATGCGGTTTTCGGCCACTTCCGGGGCTTTCTCCGAACGTTTTAAGTCGGTGTAATAGGCGGTCTCCTCCAAAAAACCTTCCGCCCAGGCTTGGAGCGGGCGGGCGGCATAGGGGGTGAGGTGCAGCGGTTCCCGGGTGCGCTCGATGAACGCCACCAACGCCTCGATGCTTTCCCGGGTCTTGGCCTGGAAGGAGGTCGTGACCAGCGGGTTTTTCATGGCGGCAAAAACCGAGCAACTGCGCTCGTGACTCGCGCCCAGCAGCCGTTCCATGGTGACGTCGCTCAAACCCCGGGCGGGTGTGTTGGCGATGCGCAGCAGGCTGATGTCGTCGTGCGGGTTGATGAAGGCCTTGAGATAGGCGAGGAAATCCTTGATCTCGCGCCGGTCAAAAAAGCTCTGGCCGCCGATGAGGTGGTAACGCACGCCCGCCGTGCGCAGCGCGGTTTCCAGCGGGCGGGACTGCTGGTTGGTGCGGAACAAAATGGCGTATTGGCCCCAGGTGGCCCGGCGGGTGGCGCGGGCGAATTGAATCTCCTCGACAATGGTGCGGGCCTCCGTCTCGTCATCGGTGAAGGCGTGCAACTGGATCGGGGTGCCGGCCCCTTTCTCGGACCACAATTGCTTGGCGCGGCGGCGGGCGTTGTTTTTGATCACCGCGTTGGCCGCGCTCAGAATGGTGGTGGTGGAGCGGTAGTTTTGCTCCAGCTTGACGATCTTGACCTCGGGGTAATGCTTTTCCAAGTCCAGCAGGTTGGCGATTTCCGCCCCGCGCCAGCCGTAAATGCTTTGGTCATCGTCCCCGACCACGCAGAGATTGCGGTGTTCCTTGGTGAGCAGGTGAACGAGTTCAAATTGCGCGGCGTTGGTGTCCTGGTATTCATCCACCATGACGTAACGATACTTGGCGCGGCAGGCTTCGAGCGCGTCGGGGTGCTCGCGAAACAGGCGCAGGGTCAAGAGGATGAGATCGTCGAAATCCACCGCGTTGCAGGCGTGCAGGGCGGTTTCGTAACGTTTTTTAACGTGTTCGGCCAGGGCGCTGACGCTCGGATCGGCAAAGATGGCGGCGCGTTCCCCGCCGTTTTTATAACGGCTGAGCAGGCTGAGCACGGCGCCGGGATCGGTTTTTTCACCTTTGGCGGAAATTTGCGCCAGAATTTTTTTGACCGCGCCCAGTTGCTCGGATTCGTCGTAAATGACGAAATTGCGTTTGTAACCGAGTTTTTCAATGTGCAGGCGCAAAATCCGCACGCACAGGGAATGAAAGGTGCAAATGGTCGGGCGTTTGGGCTTTTCGCCCGGGGTGCGGGATTTCGGACGCGGGATGAGTTTGTTGACGCGTTCCTGCATTTCCCGGGCGGCCTTGTTGGTGAAGGTCACCCCGAGGATGTGGTCCGGGGCGATCTGCTTTTCGATCATGTGGGCGATGCGAAAAGTGATGACGCGGGTCTTGCCGGTGCCGGCGCCGGCCAAAATCAAGACCGGGCCGCGCAGGGTTTCCACGGCCTGGCGCTGCTGCGGGTTGAGCGAACCAAGATTCAACATCGGGGGACGGAGTTTAGAGGGCTGCCGGGCCAATGCAAGCTCCGGTCGGAAACATCCTTTGCCACGGGCGTATCTCGACACTGCCCTCGGTTTCCACCGGCCGGAAGCCAAGTACCGCAGACTTCCAAGTCTGCTGTCTCGCAGGTTTCCAAACCTGCCGGCCGTTGACCCCGGTGGCGCTCAGGATCTTCAGATAATCCGCTGATTTGGAGATTGGCGCTTCGGGGGCAGTGTCAGGATGCGCCCCTTTGCCACCAGCGGCGTGGCCGCTGGGTCACTTTTGGATAGAATGGCCCGGAATACCAGAGCGGTAAGCGGACGAACCCCGGCTTGGCAACCGGGTGAATCCGCCCACAACTTCGGGAGACACCGCCACGCCGCGCGCCTGGCTTATTTCAAGGGCGCGGGTTTGCCGATGGCGTGGACGCGGAAGCCCAAATCCCGCAATTTTTGATGCGGCAGGATGTTCCGGCCGTCGAACACAAACGCGGGCTGGTGCATGACGTGTTGCAGGGCGGCGAAGTCCAGCGTCTTAAATTCATCCCACTCGGTCAGCACGGCGATGGCGTGGGTGCCCTGGCAGGCTTCGAGGGCGGTGGCGGCGATTTCGAGGTTCGCATTGGTTTCGCCCTCGAGCACTTCCCGCCGGATCTGTTCCGGGCTCACCTGGGGGTCGTATACGACCACGCGCGCGCCTTCGGCCAGCAGATCACGGCACACATTGCGCGCGGCGGTTTCCCGGGTGTCATTGGTGTCTTTCTTGAAGGCAAACCCGAGCACGGCGATGCGTTTGCCGGAGACGGTGTTGAAGAGGTCGTTGACAATTTTCCCGGCAAAACGCTGCTTCTGCCAGTCGTTCATTTGCACGACGCCCTCCCAGTAGGCGGCCACTTCGGGCAGGTTGAAATGTTTGCAGAGATAGACCAGGTTCAGGATGTCTTTCTGGAAACACGAGCCGCCAAAGCCCACCGAGGCCTTGAGGAATTTGGGGCCGATGCGCGAATCGCGGCCGATGGCGTGGGCGACTTCATCCACATCCGCGCCGGTGGCTTCGCACAGGGCGGAAATCGAGTTGATCGAGGAAATGCGCTGGGCCAGAAAGGCGTTGGCCACCAGCTTGGACAGTTCCGAGGACCAGAGGTTGGTCGTCAGGATGCGGTCGCGGGGCACCCAGGTGGCATAAACGTCCACCAGGGTTTGAACGGCGCGCTGGCCCTCGGGCGTGGTTTCGCCGCCAATGAGCACGCGGTCGGGGGATTCCAAGTCGGCAATGGCGGTGCCTTCCGCCAGAAATTCGGGATTCGAGAGCACTTGAAACTGGCCGGTGCGCGAGTTGGCCCGCAGGATGGTCAGGATCGCCTCGGCGGTGCGCACGGGCAGGGTGCTTTTCTCGACGATGATTTTGGGCCCCTCGGACACCCGGGCGATGGTGCGCGCCGCGAGTTCCACATAACGCACGTCGGCCGCCTTGCCGGCACCCATGCCGTAGGTCTTCGTGGGGGTGCCCACGCTCACAAAGATGATGTCCGACACGCGGATGGATTCCTCGACGTCGGTGCCGAAGAACAGGTTGCGGCCGCGCGCGAGTTTGACCACGTCAAACAAGCCCGGTTCATAAACGGGCAGCACCTCGGAATTCCAGGCGGCAATGCGTTCCGCATTGGTATCCACCACGCGCACTTCGATGGCGGGACACTTGGCCGCAATCATGGCCATGGTGGGTCCGCCCACATACCCGGCACCCAGACAACAGATTTTCATGTATGTTTCGTTTTGTTTAACTGCGGGGTGCTTCCCATCCCGCGCCACTGTTATTTGACCCGTATTCCCATCCTAGCGCCTAGAACCTCTGGACGGGGGGCGCCCCCGAAGGCGTGACAGGCTTCCAGCCTGTCACCCACGGGGTAGTCGGGCCGGCCCACCCCATTTGGAGTGCGGCGGCAAGACGCCGCTTTTGGACGAGGCGACATGTCGCCTCGTCCAAAAGCGCGGACAAGTCCGCGCCCACCAAAGCCGCATCTTCAAACCGTTTCATGGATCACAGCCCCAGTTCTTTGCGAAAATAGGCGATGGTCCGTTCGATCCCCGCTTCGAGCGGCACTTGCGGTTCCCAGCCCAGGTGTTTTTTTGCCAGCGTGATGTCCGGCTGGCGCTGCTTGGGATCATCGGCCGGGAGCGGGCGATGCACGATTTTGCCGGGGCCGCCCACTTTTTTCAGCACCAATTCCGCCAGCTCGAGCATGGTGAATTCCCCCGGGTTGCCGAGGTTCAGCGGCCCGATCGTCTCCGTCTGGTTCATGAACCGGACGAAGCCCTCGATCAAATCGTCCACGTAACAGAACGAGCGGGTTTGCGAGCCGTCGCCGTAGATGGTCAGATCCTCGTGCTTGAGCGCCTGGACGATGAAATTGGAAACCACGCGGCCGTCGTTGGGGTGCATGCGCGGGCCATAGGTGTTGAAGATGCGGATCACGCGGATGTCCACGTGGTTTTCGCGGTGGTAATCGAAGAACAGGGTTTCGGCGCAGCGCTTGCCCTCATCGTAGCAGGAGCGGCGGCCGATGGGATTGACGTTGCCCCAGTAAGTTTCCACTTGGGGATGAATGGTCGGATCGCCATACACTTCCGAGGTGGAGGCCTGAAACACCCGGGCCTTGGTCCGCTTGGCCAGGCCCAGGCAATGAATCGCCCCCATCACCGAGGTCTTGAGGGTCTTGATGGGGTTGAACTGATAATGCGGCGGCGACGCCGGGCAGGCCAGATTATAGATCTGGTCGGTCTCAATCTTGTAGGGATCAATGACGTCGTGCCGGATCAGCTCAAACCGCGGATGGCTGAGCAAATGCTGGATGTTGGCTTTGCGGCCGGTGAAGAAATTATCCAGACAGACCACCTCGTGGCCGTCGGTCAACAGGCGATCACACAAGTGTGACCCCAAAAATCCGGCTCCGCCGGTTATCAATATGCGCATAGTTTCTCCGCGTTCCACTCCCGCCCGCAGAACCGGGGTTCCGGGGCCGGATTCACCACCCGATCAAGGTGGGTGAGTGTGGCTCAACCGGGGCCGCTGGTAAAGGATAATGAATCCCGGTTGTGAAACATTTTGATGACGTTCACCATTTCAATGCCTGCAACCGGCGGGACACTTCCTCGACGTTGGCCCGGCTGTTGAAGGCGCTGATGCGGATATACCCTTCGCCCAGCGCGCCAAACCCGCTGCCGGGGGTGATGACGACGTTGGCGTGGTTCAGGAGGTGATCGAAGGCCTGCCAACTGGTCACGCCCTCCGGGGTCCGCACCCAGAGATAGGGGGCGTTGAGGCCGCCAAACACAGTCAGCCCGGCCTGGGCGGCCCCGTCGCGGAGCACGGCGGCATTGCCGAGATAGTGGCCGATCAACGCCCGCACCTGCGCCTGGCCGGCGGGGGAATACAGCGCCTCGGCGGCGCGTTGCACCAGGTAGGAAACGCCGTTGAACTTGGTCGTCATGCGGCGCAGCCAGAGCGGATGCAGCGGCTTGAACTCGCCCGCCGCCGTCCGGGCCAGCAGCGTCTTGGGCACCACCGTGAAGGCGCAGCGCAACCCGGTGAACCCGCCGTTTTTGGAAAAGCTGCGGAACTCGATGGCGCATTCGCGCGCACCGGGGATTTCAAAAATGGAATGCGGAATCGCCGGGTCGGTGATATACGCCTCGTAGGCGGCGTCAAACAGGAGGATCGCCCGGTGTTCCCGAGCGTAATTCACCCAGGCCGTCAGTTGTTCCCGCGTGGCCACCGCGCCGGTGGGGTTGTTCGGCGAGCAAAGATAGACGATATCCACCGCCCGTTTGGGCGGCTGGGGCATGAAACCATTGGCCGGCCGGCACGGCAGATACACGAGCTTGGCGTAAGCGCCGGCCGCGTTGGCGGCCCCGGTGTGGCCGGCCATGACGTTGGTGTCCACATAGACGGGATACACCGGGTCGCTGATGGCGATCTTGTTTTTCGCGCCGAGGATGTCGAGGATGCCGCCGCAATCGCACTTCGAGCCGTCGCTCACAAAAATCTCGTCATCCGCCACCTCGAGGCCCCGGCGGCGGTAATCATTTTGGGCGATGGCCGTCCGCAGCCATTCGTAACCCTGTTCCGGGCCGTAGCCCTTGAAGGTTTCGCGCACGGCCATTTCGTCCACGGCGTGGTGCAGCGCCGCGATCACCGCCGGCGGCAGGGGTTCGGTGACATCGCCGATGCCGCAGCGGATCAGGCGTTTGGCCGCCTCGGGGTTCGCCTCGCAAAAGACGCGCACCCGCCGCCCGATTTCCGGGAACAAATACCCGGCCTGGAGTTTTAAATAATTGTCGTTCAGACTGGCCATAAATTGCTTCGATGCCGCATCGAAGGCGGCCACCATACCCCATCGCCCCCGCCGGGGCAAGCCGGGGCAAGGCCGCGCGCAATTGGCTTCCCCCGAAGGCGGGTCCACCGATTTCGGTAATGCCGGCATCCCCGGTTTTGGGGAATTGAACCATGATGAAGTTTCTGAGACGGTTTAGGCGCAGCCAAAAAAAACATGAACGCATTCATTTGCCTCATCACAACCCAAGGTCCCGTCATATACAAATAGCACTATGAAAATTAACCCACAATCATCCCTTCCGGGCCTGGTCGCGGCCGGCCTGATCCTGGCCGGCAGTTGGCAGGCCCGCGCCCAAACCGTCATCTTCTCCGACAATTACAACGTCGCCAACGGCAATTTGGACACCGCCAGTCTGGCGGGTCGCACCAACGGGGTGGACGCCGGCCATGTCCTGCCCCAGTCCAGCGCGGTTGAACAGTTGATCAGCGGGGATCAGCTCGAACTGGTTTCCCCCGGCGGGGACGGCACGGGCGATTCGGGGGCCATGCGCTTCGACACCATCGGGAAGACGGGCACGCTGTGGGACTGGTCGTCCGGCACCGGGGGCTCCGACATCACCGCCGCCGGCGGCATGACCGTTTCCTTCAACTGGACGGCCAATAACAAGACGTCCAGCGACTGGATTTTCCTGGCGGTCGGATCGGATCCGAGCGACATCTATGGCTACAATTATAACCTGCTGGCCACCAGCTCCGCCACGTCCGCCGGCATCATCATCGCCAACAACGGCGCGGCGACGGCATATAACGAAGGGGCCGAGGGCGCCAGCGGGTCGTTCACCCCCACGAACACCACCCATGTGGTCAAATTGGACTACCAATTCACGTCCTGGGCCGCCGGCACGCCGGTGGTGGTCACGGTGTTTGTGGATGGAAAATTTGTCCTCGCGGATTCCTTCACCTGGAAATACAGCGCGGGAGCACAATACATGGCCCTGGGCACCTACCAGGAAAGCAATCTGATTGATAACTTCAAGGTGTCCACCTTCACCGGCACCATTTCCGCCGGCTTTTCCCCGGCCACGTTTGTGAACAACGGCGAACTGCCGTGGGGCTCCCATGATGACAATGGGAGTGAATGGTATTCCCCCACGAATTCCTACGGCCAGCCCTGTGTCACGATGACCAACAACGAGCTGACGCTGACCTCCTATTATATCGTGCAAAACGGTTATCATTACCAATCGGGCGTCGTGTATGGCGCCCTCGACGTGCCGAACAGCGGCTACAACTACGTGACCCTGGACGTGGACATGTATACGCCGTATGCCGGCACCACGGGCTGCTGGCCGGCTTTCTGGCTGGACAGCGCCGAGACCTGGCCGCCCGAGGTGGACATCGCCGAATTCAAGGGCAACGAAGGCGGCGGCAACGTCTGGCAAAATGTGGACGGCAGCACCGGCACCTGGGTGACGGTCATCAGCACGGTCACCCCCTCCGCCTGGCATCACTACGGCGTCGTGCTGGGGCCGCCGGTCAACAGCCAACGGACCTACGCCATTTACCTGGATGGGGTGATTAAGAATCAAGGCACCTTCGAGGACACCCAGGGTGTGCCGTTCTGGGTCATCTTTAATTACGCCATGGAAGGCTCTTCCGGCACCCCGGGTCCGACCTACACCACCTATGTACAGGCAAAGAATTGGCGCATGGCGATCCACTGAGCGCCCCGCTTGATTCACGTTCCCGGATTCCCCAGCCCGCCGCAGATGACCTGCGGCGGGCTGTTGGTTTCAAGCCCATGGTGGTGAAGAGTTGACCGAAAAGGGTGGCCCGCGCTTGACTTTCCCCGCCAACCAGGCAAAAGCAACGGGAGGATGTTTCCGCATACTGACAGTTTTTACAGCCGGCGGCGGCGCGCCGTCACCCGGACCACCGTGTTCCGCGAACAGGGCGACGCCGAGGACCGCCCCACCGAACGGATGTTGCAATCCATCTGGCTGCACCAGCGGCTCCGCCGCGACCAACTCAAAACCACCGATGGCCGTGCGGTGCGCGTGTTGCATCCCGGCTTTGTGAGTGTGGAGGGCGGCCCCGACTTTCGCGATGCGGTGCTGCAATTCGGCGGCGAACCGCCCCGCTCGGGGGATGTGGAGGTGGATCTGCGCCCCAGCGGTTGGCGGGGACACGGCCACGACCGCAACCCGGCATTTCAGAACGTCATCCTCCAAGTGCTGTGGGACGAGATGCCGGCCGCCACCGATACCCCGCCGGGCCTGGTGCTGAAAAACCGGCTCGACGCCCCGCTCGAGGAATTAACCTTATCCCTGGAAAACGTGCCGCTGCACGCCCTGCCCGACGCGCTGTCGGGCCAGTGCCGCATCTCGCTGCAAGCCCTGGATGAAGCGAAGTTGGCCGCGCTGCTGCGGGAGGCCGCCCTGGTGCGATTGCAAGCCAAGGCCGCGCAACTCCGCGCCCGGGCGCGGCAGGCCGGCTGGGAACAAGCGCTGTGGGAGGGGCTGTTTCGCGCGCTGGGCTACAAGCACAACGTCTGGCCGATGCAGAGTCTGGCCGAAACGCAGGCGCACTGGCGGACCGGAGCCGGCACGGTGTTCGCGCTGCAAACACGCCTGTTGGGTGTTGGCGGCCTGTTGCCGGAGGAATTGACCCGCGCCCAAAAGAGCGGGGACACTTGGTTGCGCCGGGCCTGGGACGGCTGGTGGCGCGAGCGGGACGCGTTTCACGACTGCCTGCTGCCGCGCTCCGTCTGGCGGTTTCACGGGTTGCGCCCCGCGAACCATCCCCAGCGGCGTCTGGCCCTCGCCGCCCAATGGCTGGCCACGGACGATTTGCCCGCCCGCCTGCAAAACTGGTGCGTAACGGAAACGCCCGACGCCCAATGGGTGCCCACCCTGCGCCGGGTCCTGGCGGACCGGGCCGATGAATTCTGGTCGTATCACTGGACGTTGCGGTCGCCGGGTTTTGAAACGCCGCAGCCGTTGCTGGGCGAGGCGCGGGTGACGGATCTGGCGGTGAACGTCATCCTGCCCTGGCTGTGGGTGCGCGCGGTGGAAGGGCAGAATCAAACCCTGCGCGAGGTCATCGAGCGGCGCTATTTTGCGTGGCCGGCGGCGGAGGATAACGCCGTGCTGAAACGGGCGCGGCAGCGTTTGCTCGGCACCGGGAGCCGCCGGTTATTCCGGCAGGCGTTCGCCCAGCAGGGCTTGCTGCAAATCGTGCGCGATTATTGCAGCCACTCCAACGCCGTATGCGCGGATTGTCTATTCCCGGAACTCGTCCGGGAATATGCCGCGATGGGTGCGGAGGCGAGGTAATGCAAAATCTGCTTGCCGCCAAAAGCGTTAAAGGCGTTAAAAGTGTTAAAATCAGTTAAAATGATGGCTGATTTA